>Ga0209211_10004750_pt1 | contig 20840 bp, 22 predicted proteins | sample RifGroA2_FD_183992 | JGI IMG/M metagenome (GOLD analysis project Ga0209211, IMG submission 183992) | Groundwater microbial communities from Rifle, Colorado, USA - Groundwater A2 (SPAdes) (version 2) | ecosystem: Environmental > Aquatic > Deep subsurface > Groundwater | place: Rifle, Colorado...
CATGCGCGCGGCCAACCGCATCAAACTTGCGCGCCGTTGCCTCGCGTATGGCATAACGAACAAGCTCACCAGGCACATCGCACAACCCTGCCAGGTATACATGATGCGGGATGTTTAAACCCTCTATCTTGCCCGCGCGTTTGCCATGCACCAACTGATAAAAAATATGTGCCTCAACCAACTCCTCTTCTGCCGCGCGCAAACTGCCTTCGTCAGACAATTCTGGAAACTTTTTGACCCGCTTCTCAATGCCCTTAAGCATGTCTACCGCCTCACGCAATAAAGCTCCAGCCCCGGCCACGTCTTCACGATGCAGCGCAAAAATGGACTGCTTGGCGCGGTGCAATACCTCACTGGACTCTTTCATAATACTGCGGCGCTCGGTATCGCGTGCGGTAAAAACCTTCTTAATGCCTCCAAAAAACGTTTTATCAAGCATACTGTTTAAATGTGTTAGCGGGGCGGTCGCCAAATACCATTTCTACTGCGCATTCGTCGAGAGCCCCTGTATACGTTGCTTTTTAACTATCAAAACATATTTTCCGATTTCAATCAAGATGATGTTAACACCGGCTATGCTAAACGCAATAAACCAACCATTCCACGAAAGTGGGGTTGTGTGCAGCACTGTCTGGAGTGCAGGCACATACAAGGCCATGATCATCAACCCCAAACCAAGTCCTACGGCACCAAGCAAAAACGGATTTTCAAAAATATTCTTTTTAAGAATGTGACGTCTGAAACTGCGGCACGCGAACACAAAAAAGAGGGAGTTGACGGCAAGCGCGGTAAACATGAGTGAACGCAAATCCACCAACTCCACACCGCGGCGTGACAACCACACCATAACCCACAATAATGCAAAGTCGCTCACCACGCCGATAATGAAAACAAGTATCTTCATATTGCGATCAAGTATTTTGGTTGCCCGCGCGCGAGGCGGTTCAAACATTACTTCACGTTCCCCGGGCTCAAATGCCAGCGCGATGTTTGGAAATGAATCAACAATTAAGTTGACCCACAAAATTTGAATGGCAAGCACCGGCAACGGTAATCCAAGTATAAGCGCACCCACTACCAGAATCACTTCAGAAAAACTGTTGGCCAACATGTAGAGCACCTCCTTTTTAATGGTTTCAAAAATGGACCTGCCTTCCTGCACAGCCGCTACAATGGTTTTAAAATTATCGTCAAGTAAAATGAGATCAGCGGTTTCTTTGGCAATGGTTGTGCCCGACCCCACCGCAACACCAATATCAGCTCCCTTCAAAGCCGGTGCGTCATTCACGCCGTCACCGGTCATGGCAACAACCTCACCATTTGCCTGCAACGCTTTTAGTATGGCGATTTTATGCACAGGGTCAACACGCGCAAAAATATTGGTTTTAACCACCACATGTTGAAGTGCTGCAGGTGTTAAGGTATTGAGCACATCTCCGGTGATGACAGAGTCCTGCGCGCTCACATCCAAACCCAACTCTTTGCCCACCGCGCGCGCGGTGAGTGGATGGTCGCCGGTAATCATAATCGTGCGCACACCGGCACGCTGCGTTACTTCAAGCGCTTCTTTAACTTCTTTGCGCAACGGATCCTTCAAAGCGATAATACCCACAAATACCAGGCCATGTATGGCACGCTCCTGCAACTCCGGATCACGGTATTCTTCTTTAAAAGCACACGCAAGCAAACGCAATCCCTGTTTGCCCAGGGTTTCAACGCGTTCATGCCACTCCTCGTGTTCCTTTTTAGTAAACGGTTTTACACGGCCATTTGAAAAATATCTGGATACATGTTTCAAAATCACTTCAGGAGCACCCTTTACCAAAAGTGTACGGTTAAATCCGGCACGTGCAACAACGGCCATGTATTTGCGTTCTGATGTAAATGCCAATTCATCTTCCCGCTCAAATCCACTCTCCCAGTGTTGATACGGCAATGCGCTTTCATACACATATCGCTTGAGCGCCACTTCTGTTGAATCACCAAGGGCTTTCCATGCCTCCGGATCACGCGCGGCATGCGTGAGTGAAGCATTGTTACACAATAATCCCACCTTCCACAACATCTCAATGGATGGATACACTTTACCAAGCAACGAGGGCACCAACTTGGTGGTTGTTGATGACCCAAAATTGAAACCGTCAACATGAAACTCTGCTACACGCATTTCTCCAAGCGTCAGCGTTCCGGTTTTGTCCGTGGCAATAACTGAAACACTGCCCAGCGTTTCTGCCGTAACGAGCCGCCGCACGAGCGCGTTTTTTTTCAAAATTTTCTGCATGCCAATGGCCAAAATAGTTGTCATGGAAATGACAAGGCCCTCCGGCACCGCGGCAACAGCAACCGCCACTGAAATCAAAAACGTTTCAGCAAATGAGTGACCGCGAAGAAGCCCTGCAACAAAAACAATAACCGCAAGTGCGGCAACAAGCCCGGCCAAAAACCGACCCAGTTTGGTTATTTGCACCTGAAGCGGCGTTGCGTCATCCGGTGTTTCTGCAAGCAGTTGCGCAATTTTTCCAAACTCGGTGTACTGACCGGTTGCAACAACCACTGCATGCGCTGTGCCGCTTGTTACGGTTGTGCCGCGATAACACATGTTGCTACGCTCGGCAAGCGTAGCGGTTTCAGGTAGTTGCCCATTGTTTTTATGCACAGGCACGGACTCGCCGGTCAAAACTTTTTCATCAATGCGCAGTTCACTTGCTCGTATGACACGCGCATCAGCCCCCACTTTGTCACCTGCCTCAAGCACCAGAATATCTCCGGGCACGAGTGTTTCAACACGCGCGCGCTCTTGCTGCCCACTGCGTACCACTGTTGCCCATTCTTGTATAAATTCTTTCAGAGCCAAAAGCGCTCTGTTTGCTTTATGCTCTTGCACAAAGCCCACAAGCGCATTTAAAAATGCCGTGGCAATAATTACCATGGCATCCACCACATCACCCACAAAAAAACTGATAACCGCGGCTATAACCAACAATAAAATAAGCGGACTTTCCCATTGATGCAGGAAAATTTTAAGCGGTGTTACGGCTTTTTTTATGCGTGGCAACGTGTTTTCTCCATAGGTTTCCAACCGTTTTTGCGCAGCTTCTTTGGGGAGTCCTTCGCGACCGGTCTTGAAAAACTTAAGGGTTTCTGCTACACTAATCGTGTGCCATGCTTTTTGCTGATGCATATATATAGTATAGCATTTTAATTATCGGGTCGGTAGCTCAGTTGGTAGAGCAGGGGCCTTTTAAGCCCAAGGTCCTGGGTTCGATCCCCAGCCGACCCACCACGATATGTCTGAATATAAACGTATTCTGTTTTCCGGTGGCATTACGCTTGGACCGGTTGCGCCGCTTCTCTCTGTTGCTCATAAACTTCAAAAAAAATATCCTGATTGGGTATTCCATTTTGTGGGCACGCGCTGTGGTATTGAACGCGCTGTGGTTGAAAAAGAGGGCCTCATATATCACGCCATTCCTTCTGCAAAATTAAGGCGCTACATGAGTATACATACGCTCCTTGATTTTTTTAATTTTGCTTGTGCGCTCGTGGTAGCGCTTTTTTTGTTGCTCCGTATACGCCCGCAGGTGCTTATTTCAGCAGGGTCAAGTGTGAGCGTACCACTGCATTGGATCGCGCGCGTACTGCATATGCCAACGCTTATCCACCAACAAGATGTCAAACCCGGTCTTGCCAACCGGCTTATGAAGCACGGCGCTACGCGCATCACTGTTGCGTGTCCTGAAAGCGTGCGTTTTTTTAATGCGGATAAAACGGTTTGCATCGGCAATCCGGTTCGTGAAGAATTAAAAGCCGAACCTGTGTACGCACGCGCCACGCTTAAACTTGAAGAAAATGTGCCTGTTATATTATTTATGGGTGGTGGAACCGGAGCACTCCACATCAATCGTCTGGTGGAAAAATTATTGCCGCAACTCACTCCTGTGGCACAGGTAATTCATTTAACCGGAAAAGATAAATCAAACATTCCGCCGCAAGCGCATTATCGCTCATATGATTTTTTGGATGCTGAAGGGATGCGTCTCATGTACGCCGCGGCTGATGTGGTCGTTACACGCGCCGGTTTTTCAACCATCACAGAATTGAGTTATTTGGGCAAAGCTGCAGTGCTCATCCCCATACCAGGCAGCCATCAAGAAGCCAATGCACGCTATTGTGAAGAACACGGCGCCGCACGTGCGGTGTACAATGTCAGCAGGCCCGGCATGGTAGCGCCCCTTTTGATTGATCTCCTCAAGTCACCAGAGCAACAAACACAGCTTGCAGCCGCTATGCACAACCTTTTACCGCGTGACGCCGCGCAAAAAATGGCGGATATTGTTGAAGAACTTGTTGGATAATTGCTTGACAAGCGCAATCACGCTATACTATACTGCTTGCACAAAGGGCTTGAAACAAGCTCGTAAAGCACCCGTAGCTCAGCTGGATAGAGCATCAGCTTGCGGAGCTGAGGGTCGCACGTTCGAGTCGTGCCGGGTGCACCATAAAAGAATCCCCGATTCAACCGGAGATTCTTTTTTGCTTTTGAAAATGTCAGAGTTTAAAAATACGGCCAAAACTTTCAGACAAAGGAATAACTTCTTGGGTCAAGTCCTCATTCAAAAAAGCAAGCAATAATTCCCGCACCACAACCGGGTCAATATCTTCAAGCGGGATACGGAAACGGGGCCCTTGCCCACCGGGAAAATGAAAATACACATTTTTGATCTCCGGCGGGTAATAAATAATCCAAAATGCATCCATGTCGCGATAGCGGTAAAACTTGTTTCCTACAGCCACACCTACATCTGTAATGGCGCAGACAATGCTCTCCGGAGCGCGGTGCTCCAACATAAAATACACAAGCGCCAAAAGTAAAATCAAAAACGCAAACGTAAAATTTTCTGACCAGACGGCATACAACAATAAAATGACAGCCAAGAGCGACGCTATGATGTACCACATTTTACCGCGGTGGCCGTGCTGATATTCCGGAAACTCCCATCGCATGAGCACTTCACCCACTTCCGGATCATAACCCGTATTTTGAGTTTCTTGCGCGGTTTGTTGTTCTTCAAACTCTTCTTCAGGTCTGTTGCGTGGAGGCATATATATCTGGAATTACCATATAATCTGCGCTCGTTCAAAAGATGAGCGTAAGCGCTCATCTTTGTTCACTCGCTTGATTATAAGTATAGCACAGTTAGCCGTGGCGGGACAACATGTATATGGGTACGTGGTGCACGTGCCTGGACTCGAACCAGGGACCTTTCCGATGTGAACGGAACGCTCTAACCAGCTGAGCTACACATGCGTGCTTGTAATTATACTGTAAAATCAGTATAATACGATTACGTAAAAAAGCAAGCCCCACCCCCGGGTCAGGCCATGATTGATTTTCTTGAACACAAGCAAACGCTCACGACGCACAAGCGCAAACGCAAGACCGGCACCTTCATTCTCATAGGTGTTCTTCTTGTTTTAGCCGTGCTAATTATACGCAGCACAACGGCCCTGGTGCGCACACCAGAAACCATGGAAGAAATCGCGGCGTATCAGGCAGACCTCACGACACAGCCCCAAAGTGGGATGCTCCGCTACATGCGCAATTTTTTCATTAAACCAACCAAAGTGCTTAAAGGTGAAATTGATGACCGCATCAATATACTACTTCTTGGCATGGGCGGCGCCGGCCATGAAGGACCGTTCCTGACTGACACCATCATCTTAACGGGCATTAAACCGTCCACGGGCCAGATCAGCATGATTTCCATCCCCCGCGATCTTGCCATTGATATCCCTGATGTTGGTGTCCGCAGAATTAACACCGCCAATTCCATTGGTGAACAAAAAAAACCGGGCGAGGGCGCTGAATTTGCGCGTGAGATAATTGAAAATACGCTTGGACAAGGTATTCCTTACGTCGTGCGGATTAATTTTGCGGGTTTTGAAGAATTGATCAATGAACTGGGCGGACTTGACATTTATGTGGAGCGCAGCTTTGTTGACAATTCTTTCCCGGCCGAGCAATATGAGTATAGGACCGTAAGCTTTCAAAAAGGATGGGAGCACATGGATGGTGCACGCGCGCTTGAATATGCCCGCTCACGACATGGATCAAACGGAGAATCGTCTGACTTTGCCCGCGCGCGCCGACAACAACACATTATTAATGCGCTTAAAGATAAGTTGATTTCCTTCAACACCGTCATCAACCCTGCACGGCTTAAACGCATTCTGGATTCACTGGGCAATAATGTCAGCACTAACATTGAACTGTGGGAACTCATTCGTTTTGCTTCATTCGCGACACGTTTTAAAGATGTTAAACCCACGACTGCAGTTATTGATGCGCGGCCGGATGGCGGCCTGCTCTACGAAGCTGTTGTAGATGGCGCCTTTTTGCTCTTTCCGCAAGATAAGAGTTACAAGACCATTCGTGCTTTTATTGAAAATGTTTTTGAAGAACAATCGGATGTCGGCACTGAAAATAAAATAGTGCAGCTCCCCGCGCGCGTTGAAATTCACAACGGCACATGGCGCGCAGGACTCGCAGCGCAATGGAAACAAAATCTTGAAGAAAAAAATATTGCCGTTGCCGATATTGGCAATGCCCTGGAGCGACCGCTTGAACAGACCACCATCTTTATAACAAACCAAAAAGAAAGCACGCGCACACGCGCAGAAGAACTAGCTAAACTCATGAACGCAAACATACAATCGCTTGATGAATATAAAGACAGCGCCGCGTTGCGCGCCTCTCTGGCGTCTCCCGCAACTGATATACTTATTGTGTTAGGTGAAGACAGCATACAATTATGAGCACCACAGCACGCATCATTGAACCATTACTGCCCACTATCGCACTGGTTGGCCGTGTTAATGTCGGCAAAAGCACACTCTTTAATCGCCTCACGGAAAAAGGCCGCGCCATTGTTTCACCCTCTGCCGGCACCACGCGCACGCGTAATATTGAACTGTGCACATGGCGCGGACAAAAAATGCGGCTCATTGATACTGGCGGCGTAACGCTGAGCGCCCCTGATCCCCTGCAAGGGGAAATCATTAAACAAATAGAACGGGCCATGCATGAAGCTGATGTTATTTTTTTTGTGGTCGATGGCGAGGTTGGTGTTATGCCGGAAGATCGCCTGTTCGCAAAAATACTTAAAAAAATAAAAAAACCCGTGCGCGTGGTGATTAATAAAATTGACAACACACCAAAACAAAAAGAGGCGGAAAACATACCGTGGGTAACGCTTGGTTTTGGTGATCCGCTCTTTGTTTCCGGTATTAATGGGCGCGGCACGCATGAAATTATGGATGAAGCGTACACTATCACCCGGGAAATTAAAAAATATGAAGAGCCGACAACGGCTCATACCACAGAAAGCATCCGTGTTGCTTTAATCGGCCGGCCCAATGTAGGAAAATCAAGCATGTTTAATGCGCTCATTGGCCAAGAATCAGTGGTGGTTTCAGATATTCCTCACACCACCCGCGAACCGTTTGACACAGAAGTCATGTTTGAAGGCACACCATTTGTTTTTATTGACACCGCCGGTATTAGACGCAAAGCGCTCATTAAACGCGGCATTGAGTTTGAAGGCGTGCGTAGGAGCGTACAAGCATTGCGCAAAGCAGATGTGGCTCTCTTGGTGCTTGAAACGGGTCTACCCATCAACACACAAGACAAACACCTGGCCGGCATGATTGCCGATAGCATTAAGAGCATTGTCATTGTGGTTAATAAATGGGATCAGAGCGAAACAGCAGGGCAAGAAGGTTTCAAGGAACAAGAGAAAATCATACGCGATGCGCTTCCTTTTTTGCACTTTGCCCCCATTGTCTTTGTCAGCGCAAAAACCCAAGCGCGTATCAGCAAAATTTTTCCGCTTATCCGTGAAGTATACCGGGACCGTCATAAACTGATTGAACCGGAAGAACTTGAAGTTTTTTTGAAAAACATCACGGCAGAACACCGGCCTTCGCGCGGCAAAGGAACGCGGCATCCGGAGATTTTGTCTTTAAAACAACTACACGTAAACCCTCCCCTGTTTCAAATCATCATCAGATTTAGAACATCGCTGCACCGTTCTTACTTGCACTACATTGAAAACCGCTTGCGTGAAAAGTTTGGCTTTACAGGAACGCCTTTAGTGATTAAAATGAAAAAAGGACGCTAACATATTCTTATGCCCACGGCATTCCCTGAAATTCAAGAACGACTTGACCATATCTGCGAACGGCTGGTCACCGCCTTTGACCCCAAGTCAATTTTTTTGTACGGCTCACGCGCGCGCGGTGATCATTTAGAAACGAGCGACTATGAAATCGGTGTTGTGTGCACACAAGAAAACCACATCAACATTACGGCCATTAAAGAAGCAATACGCGCGAAAAATGTAAACATTTACCCGTTTGTCTATGAAAAAATGATGACCGGCACGTGCGACATTCCTTTTGTCAAACCACTTTTTTTGCGTGAACTCAAATTAACGGCACGCACGCTCTACGGCGACCCAGTTATTGATGAACTCGTTCCTCCTCCTATCATGCTTCTTGATGCAATAAAATCACTCCGTTTCAATCTGGGTTATGCATTAAGTGCGCTGCTCGCAGAACGTGCCGGTGCGCACCGCCTTGGCATGAACCAATTTTCAAAATCAAATTTGTTTGCTACACGCGATTGTCTTTTGGCGCAACACGGCGTTTTTTACACCACCTATGAAGAAATTCTGAACCGGGCGCTTGAATGTTTACCACCTGATGCGCCATGGCATGAGCTTATTAAAACCGCCTACAACACCCGGCTGAACCCCGGCATGGTGTACTCAAAACTTATTTACGACAATATCAGTTTTCTTAACCAATACATTGAACCAAAACTGAATCGACTTTTTCAGGAAAAAGGAAACGTAACATTGCTTGCGTAATATGATACTCATTTTTGGCATGGGCAACCCCGGCGAGCAGTATCAAAACACACGGCACAATGCAGGCCACAGCGTGGTTGATTTTTTGGCCGGTAACGCGGTATGGAAAGAAAAAAAACGGCTCTCCGCTGTTATTGCAGAAGGCATGATTGGCCATAAAAAAATTATTTTTGCAAAATCATTAAACTACATGAATGAATCAGGCGCGGCCGTAGCTGCCGTTGCCTGTTTTTTTAAAATTAAACCGGAGAACATTTTAGTGGTACATGATGAAATTGATTTAAAACTGGGCACCTGGAAATTGCAACACAACCGCGGGGCCGGCGGACATCATGGTGTTGAATCAGTCATTAAAGCACTCGGCACATCCGCGTTTTGGCGTTTGCGTGTTGGAATTTTACCTGAAAAAAAACCCGTTGATACGGCAACCTTTGTTTTAAAACCATTTCTTAAAAAAGAACACGAGCTTTTTGCTACGCACCTTGATAACCTGCAACAAGTCGTGCTTAACTGGCTCCAAACACCTTAATTCTGGAGGATTAAGCTCAAGACACCAGTACATCCAAGACAGTTATCCGCAACCGGAGCGCAAAATGTACTTGACTTATACAAATACTTGCACCTTATTTCAAGATGGTGTATACTCATACTGTATGAGATCCTACGTCATGAGTGCGCTCATATTCATAATGATATCACTCCCGAGCATGATGATTTTTGGGATGCCCAATATGGTCATGGACGACGCGTCAAGCGTATGTCCACTTTTTCAATTGATGCAGGGGGGATGTGCCCTAGACGCTAACCCGGCAGCCATGACGGCGCACCACATATCGTTTATTGGTCAGTTAACTACAACAGCGCTTCCTTCAAAAATTATGTTGGTTTTGTTTTTTATCGCAGTCATCTTTGTTCTCCTTAAGAGCAGAAAAAAAACAGGAGGGAACGAACGGGCGTTAAATCATGCCCATCGCGCCAGATCGCAAATAGCTTGTTACAGAGTAAAACGAATATTATTGCGCTGGCTTGCGCTTAAAAACAAACAAGACGACTGCAGCCCCTATGTAAGGGCGCGTGCATACTCCTACAGCTAGGGAGTACTCTTGAACGTTTTGTACAAACGCGCCCGTTTTTATGAGAGTGGGTGCGTTTTTGTTTTGGAAGAAAACCTCAATAAATTATGAAGAAAAAAATACTTGGCATATTCGTGGTTCTTGCCTTTATTCCCGGAGTGGCAAAAGCACATTGTCCCTTGTGCACCATTGGAGCAGGTGCTCTTGCTGTCGGCGCGGCCTATATAGGGATAAGCACTGCCGCTGTTGGTGTATTCATAGGTGCTTTTGCGCTGGCACTTGGCCTTTGGATTGCACGGTTAGTGAAAAAACAATATATTCCATACCAACAACCAATTCTTGTGGCACTTATATTCATTTCCACCGTGGTTCCTATTATGCCACTTATCCGGGAGTATAGATCAATCAATGTGTATCTGTCCGGTGAATATGGATCGCTCCTGAACCGTACCTATATGTTTAATCTGTTTGTGATAGGTGTGTTGATTGGAGCCGGAATATTGTATGTCTCGCCGTTTGTGAGCGCGTGGATAAAAAAGCAACGGAAGGGGAGGTTGATACCATATCAGGGGATTACCATTACTTTTATTCTGCTGGCCTCTGTTTCATTCTTAATCCAATTTGGTCTGTGATTCAAAGGTAAAAAGTACCTATACATCTATGAAAAAAGAATACACCAACCATGATGTTGAAGACTGGATAAAAAAGATTGAAAAATCAAAACAGGGAGATGTTGATTTATCACGCGATGAAGATCTCAGTATTGCGCTTATGAACCTCATCAGTTTGGAAGAGCATTTTTATTTCACTGCTATGAAGACAAACAATCAAGAATATCTTGAACTGATGAAGTCAATACGTGATATGAGAAAGAAGTGTCAAAAAGTAATTGTTAAAAATCCACAGGGTGAAGAGTGGTGCATCAGCAAACACCTACTGGCAGCAAGCATGCGTCTGTACGAAGTGGGAGTGAAAGAACTGTCAACCCATGGAAAAGAGGACGCCGATAAATTCTTTCGTGCCGGGTTTGAACTGTGGTCGCTCTTTTTTGCGATTAACTTGGGCATCGTTAACACAACTGAACTAAACCAAAAGGAAATTGCGGCGGAACAAAAAGATATGAGTCGTTTTTCAGCACTTATGAAAAAAATTGTTGACTGCTGCAAAGAGTGGTAATCTCATTAGTATATCTTATTAATATATCTAAGATAAATTGAGTATGAAACAAAAATATATCTGGATTCTTATCGTGGTCATCATCGGGCTTCTTGTACTTTTAAAAATCAGCTCAGGCAGCGCTGATAAAGAACAACTCGCCGTAGCACCTACGTTTGTTGCAAATAAAGTGGAAAGTAGCCTCGTCAATAGTGCATCTGATACAAATGAATTGGGAGATATTCCGATTGGCGGCGGTTTTGTTGATACGGAATTTCGCTTCAAAAATGCCGGAAGTGAGCCAGTTGCCATTGTTTATGGAGAAACGAGTTGCATGTGTACAAAGGCTGTTGTCAAACGAAGCAACGGTGAAATGTCTCCCCGCATCGTCATGCCAGGACACGGCGGTGTGAATGAGCGAATGAATATGACTATTGAGCCAGGAGAAGAGGCAATGCTTGTGGCCACCTTTGACCCCTTGGCCCATGGCCCTAGCGCTCTTGGCCCCATACGGCGTGAAATTGTGCTCCAAACAAATTCAAAAAACACTCCTGAACTGCGGTTCTTATTTAATGGAAATGTGATAAAATAACACAAACACGCTATGAAACCATTTCTGATTCTCCTGTTGTTATCCTCTGCTTTGATTACGCTTGGTGTTGGCTGTCTTAAAGCTAACAATAACCAACGTGCGACACCTGCTTTGCCGATAGCGGCAGAACCAACATCCGCACGCGCGTTTTCATTTGTGCAGACCGAATATGATTTTGGTGTCGTTCAACAATCAGGTGGCAAGGTATCACAAAATTTTGCATTCATCTATAATGGGAAAAATCCTATTATCATTACTGGCGTGCCAACCAGTTGCGCATGCACGAGCGCGATGGTAAACAAAACCCGTTTAGCGCCGGGCGATTCTGGCATAGTAACTGTTACGTTAAATCCCAACTTACATGCTGAACCGGAAGGGAGATTCTACAAAACAGTATCGCTTTTGACTGAACCTGCCTTAGAAATAATGCCTGAATTAAAAATTTGGGCGGAAATTGATCTTGATCTCGGGCCAGATGCGTATGAATTACAACAACAAAAACATAATGACGAAGACAGCGGTGAAGATGAAAGCGAAATTGAAGAAGAACTGCAGGCGCGCGGACAAGTTGGATTTATAGAGTTTGATGTCAAGACAGTCACAACAAAAAATAAATCAACGCTTTCTGCCGAGCTCGGGGAAGATCTTAACGCGTTATCACTAGACACAAGCAAAATAAATGTACTCATGGTTTTAAATAACCATAGCATTAACTTGGGGATGTTTGATTATGCATCACTTGCAACGTTAGACGGGGCACCTGCGGAACGTTGGCGACCTCTTTCTGATGCAGTCGGTGGTCACCACATTACGGGTATTTTGACGTTTGGAAAAAAAGCTACGCCAAAAATGATGACCATCATCGGACTGCCCGTTGGTGATGCTGTACTCCCATTAAAACCATTATGAATAGCGCAAAGAAAAAAATAAACCCCTACGTGTTTGGTATAATAGGGTTTATAAGCATGAGTGTGTTGTACTATGCACTTTTGTGGTTTACCACGCGTGATGCGCTTCATCCACTTGTTTTCTTTACCCAGAAATGGTTTTTTTTGGCACCGATTTTTGTTGGGTTTGGAATACAGATGATGTTGTTTCAGAAACTTAGAATCGCAATTCAAAAGAATCAGTTGGCCATGGCCGGCGCGTCTGCCGGTATGAATGGTGTAGCAATGGCCGCGTGTTGCGCCCACCATATCGCGGATATATTCCCTATTGTCGGTTTTGCCGGTGCGGCTGTCTTCATGACAAAATACCAAGACATTTTTCTTGCTGTTGGCGCATTGATGAACTTTGTTGGTGTCTGGTACATGTTGGCACGATTAAAAAAACAGTACGTTATGCATTGTGTGGTTCATCCTGTGCAGAATTAATACATTAACTCTCTTGTCTATGAACAAAAAATTATTATCCATCATACACGCGCCACAGTTTTGGTCGTGGTTCCTTGGCGGAGCGTCTGGCATTTTTCTCCTTGAAACATTTTTTATTGGTTTGTGGGCTCTCCCTATTGTCAGATACAGTATTCCCTATATGGGAGTTGTCACTAAATTCATGATATGGTTTGCCGTTGGCTACGCACTTTTGTTTGGTGTTGGTCTTTCATTGTTTATTCTGGTGAGGAAATTTAATGCTGCGTCCTGTGCTCTTGGCTCCGGGTCGGGTGTTGTGACGCTGTTCACCATGCTTTGCCCTGTGTGTCCGTTATTTTTCCTCGCCTATTTTGGATTTTCTGTATCAATAACTGCATTTGCCACGTATTTTTGGTGGCTTAGACTTGTTGCCGTCCTTCTTATGATTGGCAGTCTGGTGCTTTTGTGGTCGCGTATTGCGATAGATTCTCTGCCCAGAGAGAACGGATACAAAATTGCTCAGTATGTTGCTCTTGTCCTTATAGGGGTACTCCTCATCGTGAATCAAGCCGCAGCCATTCACATAGGGCGCGTGATGACGGGTCATGATACACAAGCTGGCACATCACTTTCCGGTGACTTTGCCAAAGATGTCGCCGCGCTTGTTACACCAACATCCATGCCTTTTTATGGGGAGGAACTCGGACTCAATATGTCCAATTTAAATGCTATTAATGAGTCAATTCGCAAGCTGGGCATCATGGCCCCCATGCAAGGATCAAACCCCATACAGCTCAACGATGAAGAGATGAAACGTTATATCGCGATTGGCACGGAGCCGTATGTAACATGCGAATTCTGTTGTGGCGTCAAAACACTTGTTCGCGAGGACGGATCGCCAACCTGCGGGTGCGCTCATTCTATTGCAATGCGCGGGACAGCCGCTTATCTGATTAGAAATTATCCCAACATGACGAATGAGGAAATAGCATATGAACTTATGCGACAAAAAGGACTTTATTTCCCAACACAGATGCAAGAACGTATGGCGTCTTCACTTGCTGGCGACAAAAATGATTTTCTAGCCGACATCAAGTATCTCACGCTAAAGTTGACTGAAAAAGAATTATCCAATCTCCAACAAAAAGCAAAATCGTCCGGTTTCACTCCAGAAACAAAAGCGCCCGACATGGTTGGCGGATGCTAATACGTATACTATACCCATTAATTAAAATATAATTCATAATTCACCACATATGTTTTCACAAAAGAATTTGGTTATCATACTTGTTATTGTTATCGGCATTCTTTCTTACCAGACAGTTGTTCTTGCGAACATGGGCAGCAAACTCAAAGAGGCCCAAATTGGTCTTGGTAATTCTGTTGCAGCGGCTACTGCGGTTAATCTTAGCGACAATGGACCAGCGCCGCAGATGGTTGGCGGGTGTTAAGCATCTAGTAATCTTATTACTTAAGTTATTTTTAAAAAAATATGACTACAGAACACCAAGAAGAAGATAGAAAAATAGATGGCGATGAACAGAGTACTCACTCATGTTGCGCTGTCAAAGAAAAAGATGGAACTCAACCAGAAAAAGCAAAAAAAGATACTTGGAGCATTAACCTAAAAATCAAACCGGTATCAATGCTTGCGACTGTTCTTGGTATTGTTGTTATCCTTAATACTATTGTGATGGGGTGGTTCACCTTAACGGTAAATGGGAAACTTAATGATGCAATTGAGCAAACAAAACCGCAAAGTGGTTCGCTTACTTTGATTATTCCTTCTGATTGTCCGGGTTGTGGCGAGCTAGAAGCGCAGAAACAGTATCTTGAAGGGCAAAATATTACCATTACAGATGAACGCCGCCTTGATGCCTCAAGCGACACGGCAAAAGCCATCATCCAAAAAGAAAAAATTGCCCAATTGCCTGCCATGATATTTTCAAGCAAAAATCCAATTCGCGCAGAGCTCACTCGTGCGGCAGAACCAACGGGAGCGCGCGCGTCTGGTGACACGGCACTGGTGTGGGAAAAAATACAGCCACCATACGCCAATGTACAAAATGGAAATGTCGCAGGGCTTGTGTCTGTCACGTATCTTACGGATAAAAGTTGCACGGCATGCTATGATGTTGTCAACACTCAACGTTCTATTTTGCAGAATTTTGGTGTTGCTATAGTAGCAGAGAAAATAATTGATATATCAGATGCCGCTGCAAAACCATTGCTCAAATTATACAACATTACGAGTGTCCCAACCATCATTCTCTCCCAAGAGGCAGGTATGTATAGCTCACTCATGCAGGTGTGGCCGCAAGTTGGCTCCACAGAAGCGGACGGTGCTTATGTTTTCCGCACGATGGAAGCTGTTGGCGGAACATACAGGAACCTGACGACGGGAAAAATCGTGGAGAAAAAGTAAGGTGTTCTATGTTGGAAATACCCATTTTACCAATGATCAGAATTGGCCCGTTAATGATTCACACGTGGGGCCTCTTTGTTGCTCTGGGAATTATTATAGCGTATGTACTAGCGAAAAAACAATTTAGGAAAAGAGGTGTTGCTCTTTTTCACCTTGATGCCCTGTTTACTCGTGCTGTCATCGCCGGCTTTGTTGGCGCCAGAGTATTATGGGTATTGATTGATTACGAAACGTATCTCTTAGATCCTATAGAAGTATTGAAAATCTGGAATGGCGGGCTTGCATTTACCGGCGGCTTTATTTTTGCATTACTTGCCATAGTTGTTTATAGCAGACGTGCAAAAATTACTCTTTGGCACATTACCGATGCACTTGCCATTCCCCTTGCAGTTGGGATGTTGATTGGACGTTTTGGTTGTTTATTCACCGGTTTGCACCCAGGCATACCCACCACGAGTGGTGTGGTATACAGATTGGACGACGTATTAGTTTTGGCGTGGCCTTTTTGGGCTATTATAAGTTGGCTTACCGCACTCGTCATTCTGTTTATTATTGAAAAACGAGGTGCAAAAACAGGGGTATTGACATTAACGGCTATTGCGTGGTGGGGTGGGTGGCGTTTTTTTGGAGATTTTTTGCGGGCAGATGCAAGTATCCCTGGTGGAGACCCAAAAATAGCATTACTCACCCCAACGCAATATATCGCTTTCGTGGCGCTATGCGCGGCTATTTACTTTCTGTTAAAGACCACCGCCAAGCGAAAGAGTAAAACGGATGAACGAGCGTCAAAATAAATCTTTCTTTTTCTCCTCAAATTCCTTTTTATTAATTTCTCCTTTAGCATACCGCGCTTTGAGAATATCTAAAGCAGATGTGCCGCGTCTGCTCTCGTTTTTATTTTGATTGGCTATCCATTTTATCAATGCAACTATTCCAACAATCACTAAAACCCAAAAAAGGATCATAAAAATCCAGCCAAAAGACGCAAAACCAAAATCAAACATAGATGAAGGGTTAGTAAAATAATTATTAAATGCTGAAGAGTTTAACCAGTTATCCATCATACCACTGCCAATCATCAATTGCATCATGCCGCTGCTCATCATGCTTTGTGGTATCGCCGCATCCGGCTCACATCCCGACATTCTTTTACCCATAGCAACATGCATTTCTTCTTCGCCTTCTTCCCCCATCATCCGGATCATCATAGCATTCATTGTTTCGTGAGAATCCCCGGCCATTTGCCCCATAAAATATTCACCAAGTGCTCCAAAATTTTCATCCGTTAAATCCTCGCATGTTAATTCGACATCTTGAAATTTACCCCAAATTTCTTTTCCCTCGGCTTCTTCGCGCGCCGTATGTTCATCATCAATTTGTGTTGCCGCGTTATTTGACCCCATCATCCCCTGCGCACGTGAGGGCGCCGGGACAGAAAGACTGAAAGCAAAAATTAAAATTGCGAGTAAAAATATTTTTTTCATAGCTATCTAGAATTATTGATAATGGCTTGAATTTTTTTATCAATTTCTTGTGGCTTATCCCCTACGTCGGCATCGGGAAAAAATTGAGAGAGTATAGTCAAAGTCCATATCTTGATTGTCAAAATGTTTTAGTTAGTGATTCTCTTTTGGCCCTCCCATTGAATGTCCTAAAGCTATTGTGATGAGTGGGATGACAAAATAAGTCAGGCCAATATCTTGCATGTATTCCACAATGCCCATATGCATAGGTGACGGCGGAAGAAATAACGCAAGGTCAATAACAATATTCATGAGGAGCCAGACAATTCCCAGTTTCCATGCTTCATTTTTTGGATTTTTGGCTTTCTTTAAGTATTTGTATCCAAGTAGTACCACTGTCCCTACCACCACAACTGGCATGACTGACTCAAATAATGCTCTGTTTGATTCATGAATCGGAAAAAGCACAAATCCTGCCGCAAAAGGTACAAGCCAAGCCAAAAATCCAAAGAGTATTACTTTTTTAAGTGATGACATAAAGGTCAAAAAAAATACAAATTAAATATAACACGTTTGATTTTTTTGTACAACTTATTTTTTCTTTTTGAACCAACCAGTAAGAAACAGGATTCCTATAAGAAACGCTGGCACATCAATTATCAGCGAAAACGCAGAAGATATATCATAGTCTACTCTTACAACTGAAAATACCATGTGGGCTATACCTGCAAGGATAAAAGCGATTCCGCCGACTATCTCATATTTCCAGGATACCCAAATTATCGCTGCTAACAGAATCGCTGGGATGTTGTGTATCAATAAACCCAAAATAGTTTGCCAAAAACCTAAATTTTCATCAAAAACATCCCAAGAAAATATTGTCAGGAACAAAACTAGAATTATTGATAAAACTCTCGGTGCCCAAAATACAAATTTATTATTATTTTGCATATTCATTTACCAAAGTTTTAATTATATTAAATTTGTTTTACTTATTGGTAGCGAGCTGTATAATTTAGAAGAGTCTCGCCATTCCTTAATCTACAAAAATGTAAGGCGGGATGAACCCGCTATACGCTGTTATATGATGTTGAGTTGTTACTTCAATCGTGATTGATCAAATATGCCTTTTCAACTTTTTTATCTTCTTGAAAGAGAACATGTAGCCAATTATTGTATGGAAACATTAAAGAAGCTGCACTTTCTTGGTAACCAAGATTATATTCCCACTCATAAGATTGTTCGTCTTTCCATATGTAATTAGGTTTTCCAAGTATCTTCTCTATCTCGTTTTCTGTTTTGTCGATCAAAATACGACCATCAAGCAAATCACGATACATTAAAAAACGATCTTCAATACTACTTGTTAGCCATTTCTGTGATTCAAATGGAACTTGCTCGTATGTTTTGTGCTTTAATCTCAAATATAAAAAAATTGAAATGCTAATTATGGTGAGTAGGATTAAAACTAAGACAAGCTTTCTTTTATGCGTAGTTGAAAAATAATAATTTAATTTCATATAACGTGCGGCGCGTATGCGATGTCCGAACGAAGCGAGGATATGGACGAAGGTTTTTGTAAAAAGCCGTAGTCGCATATTGGCTGTTAGCTGATGTACGCTTTTTCTTTTAACCCGATAGGGTCGTTTATCTATAAATGATCAAATTGATTTTTCATTTGGCGGTGGTGCGAGAGGGAAATTAAAAGGGTGAATTGCGCCCCCGCCAATACATTCGTATCAATTATTCGCAATGTAATAGGTTGCTCGTCCTTTGCCGACCGGTTTTATCATTTTTATTTTCTTGAGCTTCTCAACGTGAAGCTGTGCGGTTCGTTTTGGTATAGACAACATATCTTCAACATCTTTGGCAGTAATTCTGCCTATTTGATCAAGAAAATCAATAATTTTGAGCTGTTCGGGCGAGAGATAAATTTGTGATTTTATCTTCCCATCAATCTTGCTGGATGAAAGCATTAGAATACTATCCTTTACATTATCAATTTCTTTCCTGAAACCTTTGGTAAAATATTCAAGCCAAGATGTAATATCATTTTTTCTTTCATCATATGTTTTACCAAGATTAATTGCCTTGTAATAAGATTGTCTATCAGTATTGTAATAATCCTCGAGCGCAAATAAACGTCGAAAATCGTATCCACGTTGGTATAATAGCAGTGTTGCAAGTGCGCGAGCAGTACGGCCGTTGCCGTCGTTGAACGGGTGGATTGCAGCAATTCCAAGATGAGCGATTGCAGCCACGATAACCGGATTGATTTCTTTTTCTTCACTTATTTTCAGCCAGTCAACAAATTCTTTCATGAGTTTGGGTACAAGCTTTGCTTCCGGTCCGATGTAGATTGTTTCTTGCGGCATGCCAAGTCGTCGACGGACAACATAGATTGATCCTGGGCGATATTTGCCGCAAAATTTCGTCTCCATTGTTTTTGCCGTGACGAGTTTGTGAATATGTAAAATGACTGTTTCGGTTGTCGGTTTTTTCTCGGCAACAAGTTTTTCAATATATTTGAGAGCATTCAGATAATTTTGCACCTCATAAATATCTCTATCCGGTGCATCAATTTTTTTCTTGGCGTAAAGCGCTTCTACTTGTTGTATATTAAGCCGATTGCCTTCAATCTCCGTAGAGTGGTGCGTCATGCGGATGGTGGCTTGTCGGCGTAAACGCAACTCTTGTTTTGGTAAAATTTTGGCACGATCAATAATGCCTTTTGCTTCAGAAACGGCGGTGAGGTCGGTTAAAATTTTGTTGGTAAGTTTGTATTTTAGTGAAAACATATGGTATAGGATAACTAAAAACAGTATAGCATAGAAAAAAGAATCGCGCAAGATACGCGCAAGAAGTTTTTAAAAATGAATGAAGGCCTGCAGTACTTTTCCGATTTCTCGGAATTTCCCGCCGGCCTTGTGTTGTTCTCCTTTCAGCCGTCATCCGGCTGATCCGCTGTCTTGGGTTCGAGGAAGCGGGAATTGCCTCCGCGAGCTTTCGAGTGTCTGTCCTTTTGGGGGGTATGTTTTTTTGGATTTTCCTTGGCCATGTTTCCTCCATTATGATGTGACGTTGGTTGTAGTTTGCTTGACAACTCTTTTTGACGCAGTTACTTCTGGTCTTTGGTTGTAAAAGAGCTGACCTATATTTATCATATCTCTGGCTTTTTTGCAACCGTTTAGGCAAATATTTGGGGTCAAAAAAACAGCGAGATTTACCCGGATTAAATCAATTTTATTTGAATGGGTATAGTCCAGTTCCAATTTTTTTAGAAATTGATCCTTGATACAGACGAATGGCTGGCCGTTTCTCTTTTTTGTAAGTATAAAAGGTACCAATGATTTTTTTACACGAAGGACAGATAAATTCGCGTGCCTTGGCAGGAGAAATTTTTGGAGCAACAATACGGTCAAGATACATACGCTTGAGTTCCCCTGGTCCGTCTTTTTGGTATAATACTAAATACTCACCACAGCTGTCGCAAAAAATATTGAGAAAGCGGGAATAGTCGCCTCTCACTTTTCTATACTTATCATTTCTCAGCGCGAATTTTGTTTTCATACGTTTGAGTGTTAAAAGATTATTTTTATAGTTTTCGAAGCGGAGCGGAGAAAACTACCATATTCCCCTCTATAATAAATAAAAAACAAATTTATTCCTTAATTAAAAAGCCTATCAAAATTCTTTATAAAAAAGAAAAATATTTTTTGAATGGCGTATAACGTTGCCACCCACTAGTGTTGCGTTAAGCAACATTTTGTACTTTTAAATTTAGCTAACTGTAAATGAAATTTGGTATTTTTTGGCTGCGCACGACTTGAATCTGGTATGATGATTTTAT
>Ga0209211_10004753_pt1 | contig 20831 bp, 16 predicted proteins | sample RifGroA2_FD_183992 | JGI IMG/M metagenome (GOLD analysis project Ga0209211, IMG submission 183992) | Groundwater microbial communities from Rifle, Colorado, USA - Groundwater A2 (SPAdes) (version 2) | ecosystem: Environmental > Aquatic > Deep subsurface > Groundwater | place: Rifle, Colorado...
TCCACACGGTGACTCTTCAGTCTATGAAGCTTTAGCCCGACTGGCTCAGACTTTTTCCATGCGTTATCCTTTAATTAAGGGTCAGGGTAACTTCGGATCAATTGACGGTGACCCACCAGCGGCCATGCGTTACACCGAAGTCAAATTAGCCAAAATATCCGACGAAATGGTGAGCGATATTGAAAAAGAAACCGTTCCTTATATCGATAATTTTGACGGTTCGCTTAAAGAACCAATTTATTTACCAGCAAAATTGCCAAACCTTTTGCTAATGGGCGCCGAAGGAATCGCGGTTGGTATGGCTACCAAAATACCACCTCATAATCTCACTGAACTGATAGACGCTCTTGTGTTTATGATTGATAAAGCAAAATTAAACGATGAAAAAAATACCAAAAAATTACCAATGGAAGATGTTAAAAATTTAATGTTTAATGTTGCTTTGGACGATCTTCTCACCTTTGTTAAAGGCCCGGACTTTCCCACCGCCGGTATTATCTATGGAGCGAATGATATTAAAGAAATGTATGCTACCGGCCGAAAATCCATTATGATGAGGGCCAGAGTTACCGATGAGGATATTGGAAAAGGAAAAATGGCCATTATTGTTAATGAACTTCCTTATCAAGTTAATAAAGCACTATTGGTAGAAAAAATTGCTAACTTAGTTAATGATAAAAAAATTGTTGGTATTTCTGATTTACGAGATGAGTCTGATCGGGACGGAATTAGAGTGGTTATCGAACTGAAGAGAGACGCTTCTTATAAAAAAGTTTTGAATAATCTTTTTAAATATACTAACCTGCAAACTTCTTTTCCGGTTAATATTGTAGCTTTAGTTGATGGTGTGCCACAAACATTATCTTTAAAAACAATTTTGGAAATCTATATTAGAAATCGAGTCGAAGTCATCGTTAAAAGATCTGAGTTTGAACTGGAAGAAGCCAGACAAAGAGCTCATATTTTGCAAGGTTATCTGATTGCACTCGACAATATCGATGAAGTCATTGTCACAATAAAAAAATCCAAAGACGAACCGGAAGCCAAGACGAAATTAATAAAAAAATTTGGACTCTCTGCTCTTCAAGCTCAAGCCATATTGGAAATGCAACTGCGTCGACTAACCGGGCTAGAAAGAAATAAAATCGAAGATGAACTGGCTCTTCTCAAAGAAACAATTGAATATCTGGAAGGTTTACTTAAAGACATTCTTAAAATTCTCAAAGTTATCAAAGAGGAAATTTTATATCTAAAAAATAAATACGGCGATGAACGGAGAACTCAAATAATGAAATTTAAACCAGGCGAAATCACCGACGAACAGTTAATCGAAAATAAGGAAGTCATTGTTGTTCTTACTAAAGAAGGCTACATTAAACAAGTCCCTCGGGAGACTTTCCGGATCCAACACCGAGGCGGGAAAGGCGTTTCCGGAATGGAAACAAAGGATACTGATAATGTATATTATATTACAACGGCAATGACTCACGATTATATGCTTTTCTTTAGTAATCAAGGCCGTGTCTTTCAGACTCGCGTCTGGGATGTTCCGGCTGGATCACGTATTTCCAAAGGTAAAGCCATTATCAATCTGGTTGCCTTAAAACCGGATGAAAAAATTACTTCAATTCTAAGCTATAACACAGAAACCATGGAAAAAGCAAAAAATCTATTTGTGGTTATGTCAACTAAATACGGTACAGTCAAAAAAACCTGCTTTGAAGATTATGTCAATATTCGTACTAATGGCATTATTGCTATCCGTTTGGAAAAAGGAGATGAGCTTTTATGGGTCAAACTGACTGACGGCAAGAAAAATATTATTTTGGCTTCAAAAAACGGTAAAGCGATTGTTTTTAAGGAAAAAGAAATTAGATCAACCGGGCGCGCCTCAATCGGTGTCAAAGGCATGGATCTGGACGCCAAAGTTGATCAACAAATAATTGCCGCCGATGTTTTTTCTGATGAAGAATTTAAAAAATACATTCTTGTTTTGACCGAAAAGGGGATAGGAAAAAAAACTAAACTGTCTAATTTTCGCGGTCAACATCGGGGCGGCAAAGGCGCCAAAATTACCTCAGTTAATCAAAAAATTGGCTTGGTGGCTTTTTCCGAAATTATTGAGCCAGAAGATACGACTCTAATCATTACCAGTGCTTTAGGACAGATAGTAAAAATGGATCTTAATAATATCCCTTCACGCTCAAGAACGGCTAAAGGAGTAATTTTGATGAGATTTTCCGAAAAATCTGATCGAATAGTGAGCGCCACCAGCATCTAAAAGAATATGGTATAATATCCCATGTTAATTGATGGAAAGAAAATTGCTAACTATCTCTTGACTCTTCTTAAAAAAGAACGAAAAAAAATAAAAAAACCTATTGGTTTGACGGTATTTTTAATCGGCAGCGCACCAGAGCAGCTTTCTTTTGTAAAAATAAAGTCTGAAATGGCTAAAGCCTTAAAAGTAAATTTTAAATTAATTCATCTAAAAACTACACCAAATTTTATTGATTTTGCTAATCTGTTAAAAAAAGAAGTGGCTGATAAAAATGTCAGCGGAATTATAATCCAACAACCACTGCCGGCCCAACTTTCTACTAATAGTATCTATGACTATATTCCTCTTACAAAAGAAATCGAAGGTCACAAGAAAAAGTCTGAATTTATTTTCCCTCTCGGTTTAGCAGTTATGACTATTATTAAATATATTTACGACGGAAAAAGAAAACAAGATAGTCTTTTTGTTGATTTAATAAGAGACCGTTTGCTGTTTAAAAAAATTCTCAAGAGTAAAAAAATTATTGTTGTTGGTCGAGGTATTACCGGTGGTAAACCGATAGGAAAAACCCTCGGGGATCTTAATATTAACTATATTAATATCAACTCCACGACCATTAGTCCGGAATCTTATTATATAACCGCCGATTTAATTATCACTGCCGTTGGAAAAAAAGTCATTGAACCGGCCATGCTTAAGCCTGGTGTAGTTTTGATTAATACCGGAGTTCGTAAAGAAAATGGTAAATTAAAAGGCGACTATGAGGAAAAAGAAATTAAGGATATTGCCTCGTTTTATACGCCTACTCCTGGTGGCAGCGGCCCAATTGATGTTGTCTACCTGTATAAAAATCTGATAGACGCTGCCAAGATGCAGAAATCCTAAATTGAATTTATGATTATTGTTACTGGTCAGACTGCGACCGGAAAAACCAAACTTGCACAAGAGCTGGCAAAAAAACATAACGGAGAACTTATTAACTTTGACTCCCGTCAAATCTATAAATATTTAGATATTATCACCGGTAAAGACATTCCAAAAACAAAGATCTGGCTTTATGATATTGTCAAGCCAGATCAATATTTCTCTTCATTTGATTTTGTACAACGTGTTACACCGATAATTGAAGATATTCAAAAAAGAAATAAAACTCCAATATTAGTTGGCGGAACTTATCTATATTTAAAACATCTACTCTATGGAATTGACGATAACAATAGTCCGCCTGATTTTAAACTTCGCGAGAAACTCAATAATAAATCAGTGGACTATCTTCAAAAATATCTAATCTTACTAAACCCTCAAATTTTTGAACGTTTAAATAACAGCGACCAGCTTAATCCCAGACGATTAATAAGAAAGATTGAGATCTCCAAAGGGACTCTCTTTATAAGGTCCGACCTTAAAAGGACGGACCTTATTCCTGAAGTTTTCATCGGCTTAAGATATAAAGATAAAACTAAGTTGCGAAAAGTTATTGAAGGCAGGGTAGAGGAGAGACTCAAAAATGGTGCCATCGATGAAGTAAAAAAATTATTAAAAATGGGTTACACTGAAAACGATCCGGGCTTAAAAACCATTGGCTATCAACAAATAATTAAATATTTAAATAAGCAAATGACTGAAAAACAAGCCATTGAGGATTGGATCAATAAAGAAGTCCAGTATGCTAAACGCCAACTGACTTTTATGAAGAAGGACAAGAATATTAAATGGAGAGAGATTTAATCTGATTTTTTCTTATAATAGATGTATATGTGGCATGGTTTTAGATTTAAAAAAAGAGGTCTCATTTTTTTATCTCTCTTATTTTCTCTTTTGATATCTTGGATAATAATACCTTCCATATTTCTTAATGACACTCCATTATTTTCGTTTTCAAAAGTGCAGAAATCAATCGCTGGTTTTAGATCCAGGTTAAATAACGCAGTTGATACATTTCTTGCGAGAATTACTGTGGAAAAAATGGTTACTGATAAAGCTACAACAAATTTTTCACCAACTGTAGACTTTGTAGTAGTATCGCCTACAGTAGATATTGTATTACCAACAAAATCACTATTCCTACGGCCAACATCTGTACAGTCGTCTTTTAAACCTTCAAAAGCACTCGTTATCAGTTTAACACGTCCACCAACACGTCCAACAAATCCACCATCGCTCCCGCCTACAAACATTCTCTTACCCACAAAAATATCACCCCGCATTCCGTCTCCAACAAAATCGTTGGCACCACAAGCCACAACTATTCCTTCGCCCAAAGTGGTTAGCTATAAGAATCCGCTAGGGCTTCCTCCTCCCTCTTCAAAAATACATGATCTTGCGGTTGAAATTGGTCAAAAAGTGGGAGTTCCCCCAGCTCTTATTCTCACGATTATGAATATTGAAACCGGTGGGACGTTTTATAGTAGAGATAATGCTTATGTTGAACAGTATTCCAAACCTGGAGCATCTATGAAAAATTTGTGGGGAGAATGTAAAATTAATTCATGTGGAGCGGCCGGTCCTATGCAGATGACTGTTGGTTACGACTCATATAATGACACCGCTTGTTCTCGGTGCCCCTATACCGTAGAACATTATATTAAAAAAAACTTGGCACCAGTCTGTCCTGCCAATGCCTGGAGAGGAGTTTCAGAACAGGTAAAATCATTTGTAGGTAGTTCTTCAGTAAGTCCATGCAATATACGAGAGAATATGTATGGGGGAGTAATAAAAATGAAATATGATAGCACCTACGTCGTAGCTGTAACGAAATATGGGGGAACAATAGATACGGATTGTGTACCTTTTATTAAAGATAAGCCAGTAGTAGACGGAATGAAGTGGAATAGAAAAGCAGTATTTCTTACAGGGTGTCATTATTATGGAGCGTGTACCATTAAATATGAGCGTTTAAACAATAGGACTTATTGTGAATATTTATGGGATGCTTTACCTTCGGAACACAAGATACTTTAGAATACTGGAATCAAGGATTTAATTAGATTTACATCATTATCAATCTGTCTGACTAATTCTTCTTTGGACTTAAACTTTATTACCGGCCTTAAATATTTGACAATTTCTACTTCAATTATTTTTCCATTCAAATTTTCTAATTCATTATTACTCGATCCTAACAAAAATACTTCCAAACTTTTTTCACTTTCATTAAAAGTCGGCACCGGACCATAATGTAAAGCTCCGATGAACAATTTTTTATTAATATTCACTTTTGCCGCATAGATGCCATCTTCTAACCCAAAATTAACAGGAATTTTTAAATTTATAGTTGGAAATCCTATTGGTTTACCTCGACCTTTTCCTTTAATTTGTGTGCTTGTAAATTTCATTCTTCTCTATTGTAGTTAAAATAAATTAATATTGCAAAATTTAAAATTAACTTGTAAAATAAGTTAAATCGTTCCTTCGGGGAAGGGTGAGATTCCCAATCGGTGGTATAGCCCACGAGCCGAGACGAAAGTCAGAGCATGATCCGGTGAGACTCCGGGGCCGACCGTACAGTCGGGAGGAAAGAAGGAAAGGATAAAGCCTTTTTTTATTAAGGTTTTTTTTGATATATCCTTTTTTAGCCTTCTTTTTTTACCCCGATTATTAATTTTTTTTATTTCCTATGCGTAAAAAATTCTTAATTATGGTCCATTGTTAATTGTCATCGCCGCGTCTCTATGGGCGCTTGACGGGATTATTCGAAGAAGCTTGTTTACGCTTCCTCCCATTACGATTGTATTTTATGAGCATCTATTTGGCGCAGTTATACTTCTCCCTTATCTTATTTTGACTTTTAAAAAAGAAGGTCTGACCAGAAAAGAATTTTTTTTGCTTCTTTTTATTTCCATGTTCAGCGGAGTACTCGGAACGTTGTGGTTTACTACCGCACTTCTAAAAACAAACTTTATTTCTTTTAGTGTTGTCTATCTTATCCAAAAACTCCAACCCATCTTTGCAATTTCAGCGGCCGCAATTGTGCTTAAAGAAAAAATTACAAAATCCTACATTAAGTGGGCTGTTGTTGCACTAGTCGCCGCATATTTCGTCACATTCAAAAACGGTTACGTTAACTTCGCAACAGGAACAGGTACAATCATTGCAGCGTTATATGCACTAGGCGCAGCTTTTGCCTGGGGATCTTCAACCGCATTTTCAAAACTGGCTCTTCAAAAAAGACCAAGCATGTTTGTAACTGCTCTGCGGTTTGTATTAACCAGTATTTTGGCATTGGGAATGGTTTTTGCTCTTGGTCAAAGTAAAAGTCTTTCTTCTCCAACGGTTTCACAGTTTGGTCGTTTTTTACTTATTGCGGTTTCAACCGGAATGGTTTCGGTGGCCATTTATTACCGGGGCTTAAAAAAAGTGCAGGCAAATGTATCAACACTCCTTGAACTCGTGTATCCTGTTCTTGCGGTTTTTATCGATGCAGCGTTGTACAAAAGTTTCCTTGCGCCGTCTCAGTATGTAGCCGGAGTGATCCTTTTGTTTGGAATCTATAAAATTTCTCAGATACAACTTAATGAATTGAGGAACCAAAAAAAGTGATCAGGTTTACCTTTTAAACAATTTAAAAAACGCTTCTTTCGGTATTTCGACCTTACCGACCATCTTCATTTTCTTTTTACCTTCTTTTTGTTTATCCAAGAGTTTTCTTTTTCGTCCAAAATCGCCGCCGCCAACCAGTTTACCGCTTTTAATAAGAACGTCTTTACGGAAAGGAGCCAGACGGGACGAAGCAATGATTTTTCCTTTATACTTCGCCTGAATTTTTACTTCATATTGTTGGCGGGGAATTAAATCTTTTAAACGGGTCGTCAAAAAACTGGCCTTTTCATAAGCTCGTTCCTCAACAACAACTTCACTAAATTCATCAATCGGCTCCAAATTCAAAAGTAGTTCCAATTTATCGGCCTTAACCTGTTGATAACGTAAAAATTCCCAGTCCAAGGACGCATAGCCGGAAGAAACGCTTTTTAAATTATCAAAAAAGTCGGAAATTAATTCTGACATAGGTAGTTCGTATTCTAAAACGGTTTGATTTTTATTATCCATGTTCAAAAATTTTCCCCGGTAATTCTGACACAGTTGCATGACAACCCCAACGTAACTATCCGGGGTAACGATCATTGCTTTAACATAAGGTTCAAAAAAGGTATTATTTTCATGCTTAAAATTGACTTGAGGCGGAGTCAGGACTAATGAAAGATAAAATTCTCTCTCCAGTCTTTCTCGAACTACATCAGCATGCAATAACCCTAAAAAACCAACTCGAAATCCGGCGCCCAAGGCCGTGCTGTGAATTGAAGAAAATTCAAGCGAAGAATCGTTAAGATAAAGTTTTTCCAACGCTTTTTGTAAATTAAGATAGTCTGCCGTATCAGTCGGAAAAACTGATGCAAACACCATTGGCTTGACCTTCTTGTAGCCTGGTAAAGATAAAGAGGCGTCGGTAACAATGCTATCACCAACCGAAACCTTGTGAATATCTTTTAAGTTGGTAACTACATAACCAATCTCTCCGGTTGATAAAACTTCTTTGGCCGTCAGTTCCGGCTTGAAGTAACCAACATCCTGAACTTCAAAAGTTTCATTAGCAGCTGACAAGCGAACCTTTTTACCTTTTTTCAACTGGCCGTCAAAAACGCGAACAAAAGCAATTACTCCCCGATGAGAATCATAATAAGAATCGAAGATTAACGCTTGGAGAACATTGTTCGATTGTTTCATTGTTTCATTGTTAGAAAAAGGCGCAGATATTAAATTTTTTGCGGTTTGTGGTTTTCCGTCAAAAAATTTCGATATCAAGCCTTTTTTGGGTGAGGGGATTTTTTCAATAATTGTATTTAATAGTTCCTTAACGTTTAGTCCCGTTTTTGCAGATACACAAAAAATTTCTTCTTTTTTTACCCCCAAAAAATCCACTAGTTGTTTTTTTGTTTTCTCAACTTCTGCGTTGGCCATATCTATTTTATTGACAACGGGAATGATGACTAAATTTTTTTCAATCGCCTTATAGGCATTAGCAATTGTCTGTGCTTGAATTCCTTGCGTCGCATCAACCAAAAGAATGACTCCTTCAACGCAAGCTAACGTCCGGTCAACCTCGTAACTGAAATCGACATGGCCAGGAGTATCAATGAGATTAAGGATGTATTCAGGTGAAGACACCAATTTTTTGCGACTTTGGACCTCGCGACTGCGAGGCGGCTCCAACGGAGTCAAAAAATTGCGTGTCGAACCTGACTGAAAAAGCATCCTCACCGGTGCTAATTTTATCGTAATTCCTCTTTCTCTTGAAATCGGATTTTGGTCAAGCATCTGTTCTTGATGATGGCCGACCTCAACGGTTCCGGTCAATTCCAATAATCGATCGGCTAACGTCGACTTTCCGTGATCAATATGGGCAATAATGGCAAAATTTCGAATATTATTCATATTATTGAGAAAAGTATAAAAGCGAAGATACCTATTTTGAGCAAATGGCTTGGGTCCCTTTAGGGTGAAGCCTGCGAAAAATACGGTATCGAGCTTTAATTATATTTTTAGAACATTATAATAAAAATCTTCTGTTTCCCTAGCAATTTTTTCCCAACTATACTTCTTACTTTCTTTAAGTAACCAAGAAGAAATTTTCTGTCGAATATTTTTATCTTTAATTATTTTTTCTAAGGCCTGGGTTAATTTATTAACATCTCTCGACTTAACTAAAAGTTCAGGATAAGGATAATCTTTAAGTATCTCCTTAAAAGCGCTATTTTTAAAACCAACAATTGGGGTACCGGTTGCCATCGCTTCCAATATGGTTAAACCAAAGGCTTCATCTCTGTAAGGAGCGCAAAAAATATCAGCCTGTTGATAATATTTAACTCTTTTTTGTCCAATTATTTCCCCTACAAAAATCACACTATCCTCTAATTTCCTATCTTTAACATAATTTTCTAAAGATTTTTTTATTTCACCTTTACCGACAAATATTAATTTTAATTTAGGAAATTTTTTAATTATTTTATTAAAAGCTTTTAATAAATATTTAGGTCCTTTCTTATCAACTAATCTTCCTAAAAATAATAACTTGAGATTGGAAGATGTTTGCTTTTTTATTGGATAAAATATTTTATCAACAGCATTATGAATAATTTTTTGCTTAACTTCTTTTCCACAAAGTTTTTGCCAGTGTTTTTTAGCAATTTTTGAAACAAAAATTGCCCCGGAAAAATTTGTGGAAAAAGTATCTTGAAAAAGGATTATAAAAGGATTAATAAAACTAATAATTGAATGTTTTTCCCAAGCAGAATGAAAAGTGGCCACTTTTCTCGATTGTGTTTTTTTCATTATTTCCCAACCAACAAAAGGAACATAAGGATCATGAATATGAATAATGTCATATTTTTTTTTGTTAATTTTGTTTATTAATTTTTTAATATCTTGTTTTTCTATAGTTATATTTGCCCAACTGCCGTTAGGAACAGGAACTTTTATTGATTTTGCAATTGGATAATAATTCATAAATTGGTGAATATTTTTTTCAGGACCATAGATATCAATCTGATGACCTAAATGATGTAGATTATTAGAAAGTGAATGTACGTGTTCCTGTACTCCCCCTGCTTGAGAAGGATCGTAAGAAAAAATCATCGCTATTTTTAATTTTTTTTTCATATAATAAATTGATGTCTAAATTTTTATATATTTTAATAATATTCTTACGAATTATTTTTGCTCCGCTTATTTTCGTTTGGCCTTTATTGTCAATAATTGTATCATTTTTCCTTGATCTAATCGACGCTGATTTTGCCCACAAAGTCGTTTCTAAAAAACTATACCAGATAATTGATAAAAATTTTGATCTCTGGTGGTTTATTAATATCATTATTTATTCTTTTATTAATTATCCTGATTATAAAATCTATTTGTTAATTCTTTTTATCTACCGTTTTTTAGGTCAACTAATTTACTATATAAGTGGAAATAGAAATATTCTTTTATTTTTTCCTAATTTTTTTGAGTGGGTATTTTTTTTGATTTTTTTTGGCAAAAACTATTATCCGTCAATAATTGCGGGACAGACTTTTTATTTGATTTTATTGGTAATTTTTTTCGTAAAAATATTTCAGGAATGGTTTTTACATGTAGCCGATCTCTCAATTCGTGAGGATTTATTTAAAATAAAACGGGAATGGAAAAAATAACTTTATAAACTTTCAACCTTTTCCCACGGAAATATATCCCGACCGAAATGACCGTAGGCGGCTGTTTCAAAATAAATCGGTCGTCTTAAATCTAATCCATTTATTATTCCTTTTAATGATGTATCTAATAATTTGTCCATAAAATTTTTTATTACTTTAGCCGATTTTTTTTCTGTCCCAAATGTTTCTGCCTCTTGCATTACCGGCTTTTTAGCTCCAATAAAATAAGCTAATCTAACTTCGCAACGATCGGCTAATTTATTAGCCACAATATTTTTAGCTAAATAACGGGCCGCATAGGCAGCTGACCTGTCAACTTTAGTTGGATCTTTCCCGGAAAAAGCCCCACCACCTTGTCTGGCCATTCCTCCGTAGGTATCAACGATTATTTTTCTCCCTGTCACTCCAGTGTCTGACGCCGGTCCACCAATATGCCAAACTCCGGTTCCATTGATAATTAATTGATCGAGCTTAATCTTATATCCATATTCCTGTAAAATTGGTGTCACTAATTTGTTGAATAAATCTTCTTTAACCTGATTAAGTTTTATTTTTTCGTCATGAGGAACAGCCAAGACAACATTTTCAATCCTTTTAGGAATATTTTTTTCATAGCCGACGGTCACTTGGGTTTTTCCATCAGGTCTCAGGTAGGGGAGATGTCTTGACTCCCTTAACTTATCAACCCTCATCGCCAATCGGTGAGCCAACATTATTGGCAGCGGCATTAACTCTTTAGTTTCACGGCTTGCATAACCAAACATCATTCCCTGATCTCCTGCACCGGAACTATCAACACCAACGGCAATTTCCGGGGACTGGGTATGAATTTTAACAACAATTTCTGATTTATCGGAAAAATTTAACACCGGGATTGTATAACCTAAATTTTTTACTACTTGTTGAGCAATTTTTTTATAATTTAATTTTGCTTTAGTCGTTACTTCACCGGCCATAGCTATAAAATTTTTTGTCACCATCGTCTCAACCGCGACCCGAGAATATTTGTCGATTTTAAAAGCATCATCTAAGATTGCATCGCTCACCTGATCGCAAATTTTATCAGGATGCCCTGCACAAACAGATTCCGAAGTGAAAGTATTACTCATATGACTTTAATAAAAAGCGAAGATATTAAATTTTTTACGGTTTTTTGTTTTCCGTTAAAAAATTTCAATATCGAGCTTCAATAATTAATAATTTATAATAAAAATCCCGCTCGATGCGGGTTAATAAAAAAATTTCTCGCTTTCGAGCATATCTCTCTTAGTTTTAGCACCCAACTCGGATCGGCTTGGCCCTTGCCAATCGAAGGGTTGCTGGATGGATCTTAACGAGCTAAATCTCATCTCCATCTCTCTTGATATTTTATCTCTCCCTATGTTCCCTCCTGCCAGCTATTCAAATATTTTTTTTGTTCTTTAGTTAATTTATCGATTTTAACACCTTCTGAATTTAATTTCAAGCGAGCAATTTCGTTATCTAATTCTTGAGGTAGTGAATAAACTTTATTTTTAAATTTTCCTTTATTTTTCCAAAGATATTCCGCACCAATTGCCTGACCGGCAAAACTCATATCCATTACGGAGGCAGGATGGCCTTCGGCCGCCGCCAAATTAACTAATCGCCCTTCTGCCAATAAATAAACTTTTTTTGTTCCGAAATCAAATTCTTCCACCATCGGACGGACTTGTTTAATTTTCTTGGCCAATTTTTTTAAAGCTTGCTTATTAATCTCAACATCAAAATGACCGGCATTGGCTAAAATCACACCAGGTTTTGCTACTTTCAAATGCTCTTCATCAACGACGTATTTATCACCGGTCGTCGATAAAACAATATCGGCTTGTTTAATCGCCTCTAATAAAGTCATTACTAAAAATCCGTCCATTAACGCTTCAAGGGCTTTGACCGGGTCAACTTCACAAACAATCACCTGGCTGCCCATCCCTTTAGCCCTCATCGCCACTCCTCGTCCGCACCAACCATATCCACAGACGACAAATTTTTTTCCGGCCAGTAAAATATTGGTTGCCCGAATAATTCCGTCAATACTTGACTGACCGGTTCCGTAACGATTATCAAATAGATGTTTGGTTAAATTATCATTGACCGCGAGTACCGGAATCTTTAAAGCCTTATCTTTTTCCATCGCCCGTAATCGAATGACACCTGTAGTCGTCTCTTCAGATGATCCATAAAACTCCCATTCTTCCTTTTTATTATTTTCAATTTTAATTCTTAATTTTTCATTTTTAATTTTTAATTTATGTAACAAACTAACTAAATCAGCCCCATCATCCATCGTCAAGTTAGGTTTTTCATCAAGGACTTGATTTAGATGAGAATAATAACTTTTATTATCTTCACCTTTAATGGCAAAAGTGGGGATAGAATAATTTTTGACAAGAGAAGCGGCTACGGCATCGTTGGTTGACAGGGGATTGGAGGCACACAAAAAAACTTTGGCTCCACCCTCTTTTAAAGTAATCATTAAATTGGCGGTTTCTGACGTAACATGGAGACAAGCAGCCAAGATAATTCCTCGTAAAGGTTTTTCTTTTTTAAATCTCTTTCTGATTAAATCCAAAACCGGCATCTGCAAATACGCCCAGTTAATCAGTTGATTTCCCAAAGGTGCCAATTTAATATCTTTAATGTCGAATTTCATAATTTAATATTCTTAATTATAAATAACAAATAACAAATATCAATTGAATTTTAAATATCAAATAACAAATGTTTTAAATATTTAATATTTATTATTTGTTATTCAATTGTTATTTATTATTTAATATTTGTTATTTTTTCAAGTCTTTTCTCAATCTCTTTTTTTGTTGGCCGATGATTAACCGTTCCGTATTTTTCAATGGCAAAACTAGCCATCACATTACCTAATTTCAAACAATCTTCGGTCGAATAACCAAACAACAATCCTGCCACAAACCCGCCTCTCCAAGCATCTCCGGCTCCAGTCGGATCAATCATCTTTTTCACCTTGTATGCCGGTATTTTTATGATTTTAGATTTTTCTTCATATCTCACCCCTTCCTCCCCCAACGTTGTAATTATTTTTAATCCGCAATTCGTTAATTCTTTAATTGTTTTCTTAATTCTTTTCGTAATCATCGCTATTTCATAATCATTTCCCACTAAATATCGGCAGTTCATTACCCCTTCTTTCAGATCCTTATCAATAATCCAAGTCAAAGTCATTCCCGGATCGTATAAATAAGGAATTTTATGTTTAATCGCCTCCTTTTGAAAATATAAAAAAGAATTTTGATGATTGGCCGAGATGACTAAAAGATCGGTTTCTCTATTTATTTTTTTAAAGTCAATGTAAGGAATTTTTTCCGAAGCACCATAATAAAATCCCCAGATCTGATTATTTTTTATATCGGTAATGACCGACCCGGAGGCAGTATATAATTTTTTATCAACAATAACTCCACTCACATCAATCTTATTTTTTTTAAAAAATTTTACAAACTCTTTTCCATCTTTTCCCACCGACCCAAGAAGCGTAATCCTTTGTTTTGTTTTGATTTTATTATTTGATATTTGATATTTATTTGTTATTTGTGATTTGTTATTTATTATTTTTGAAATGTTGTACCCAATATTCGTCCCCGTTCCTCCTAATTGTTTTTCTAATTTATCGACTACAAAAGAAACATTAATCTGATGAAGCTTTTCTAAATGAAAATGCTCCTTAAACTCCCCCGGGAAGTCCATAATCGTATCATAGGCGATTGAGCCGGTTACGTAGACGGTTTTGTAAGTATTCATCAGAACATTATAACTCAAAAGTCAAAAGGCAAAAGGCAAAATTACAATTCAAAAGTAAAAAGTATAAAAAAACTTTTTAATTTTTACTTTAATTTTTGACTTTTAACTTTTAAGTTTTGACTTTTATAAATTACCTTGACTCGCATTCGTTTTAGTAGTATCCTAACCATTATTAAACTAATTAATGGGTAAACTACAAAAATTCTTCCAAAAATTTAAATATCGTTTAATTATTTTCCTGGCTGTCTTAGGACCCGGTATTATTACTGCGGTAGCTGACAATGACGCCGGAGGCGTGGCCACCTATACGGTGGCCGCTTCATTTTTCGGCATGGCTTCTCAATATATGGTCATCCCTATTACCATTCTTCTGGCCACGACTCAAGAAGTCGGCGCCCGGATTGCCATTGTCACCAATCGGGGACTGGGCAGTCTGATTCGTGAAAGATATGGGGTCAAGATTTCTTTATTTGTTTTTATTTTTTATTTTATCGCCAACCAGGGAGTGGTTTTACAAAATGTTTCCGGTCTAAAATCGGCCTTGCAACTTTTTAATCTTCCCTGGCAATTATTTTTAATTCTTATTTGCTTCGCATTAATCTTCATCGTCATTAAATTTAATTATAAAAGGCTTCAACGGATTTTTTTGTTTATGATCCTTTTCTATATTGCTTATATCATCTCGGCCATTCTCACTAAACCTAACTGGGGAGAAGCCATTCAGGAGAGTTTTATTTTCCCGAAAAAAATTAATGTTGCCGATTTTACATATTGGTTTTCCTTGCTTGCGGTCCTGGGAACAACGATCACGGCCTGGGGTCAGTTTTTTATTTCAAGTTTTATCATCGATAAAAAAATAACTATGGCGCAGTTCAAATTAGAAAAAATCGAAATTTATTTTGGCGCTTTTTTAACTAACTTTTTATCCTGGATGATGGCTATTGCCGTCACCTATACTTTATTCGCTAATCATATTAAGGTAGCCGATGGTTATTCGGCAGCTTTATCGATGACTCCTATTGCCGGACATTTGGCAACAGTTCTTTTTTCCGTCGGCCTTTTTTCCGCCTCAATTTTAGGTTTGACGATTGTTCCTCTAGCAACTGCCTATGTCTTTTCGGAGATGTTTGGATTTGAAGGTTCACTTGACGCCGACTTTAAAAAAGGTCGTCTTTTTTATATGTTTTTTATTGTCCAGATCGTCGTTGCTTTAATCATTACCTTATTTCCACAAACCTCGCTTTTTGGCTTGACTCTTTATGCCGACTTTTTAAACGCTGCTCTGTTGCCGATAATTTTTTATTTTCTCATCAGTTTTTCTGAAAGTACGGAAATTATGGGAAAATACGCTTCCCACGGCTTGGCCAGTTGGTTTCTCCGCCTTTCCGCCATAGTTATCACTATCGCCGTCGTCGTCACCTTTGCCGGCAAAATCTTTCACTTAGGGTAAAAATTTAGTAGAATATATTAATGTCCAAGATAAAAAAACTTATCTTAAATTTAAAGCTCTTTTTTTCCTACCGTGAACTTCTTTTTAATCTCGCGCGCCGCGAAATTACTCAACGCTACAAACAATCAATCTTAGGTTATGCCTGGGTTATCCTGAATCCTTTATTTCAACTCTTAGTGATGACTTTTGTTTTCTCCACCATTTTTCGCATCTCTTCTTTTTCCGTTCCTTATATTGTCTTTTTAATGGTTGGACTTTTACCTTGGAACTTTTTTTCGACGAGTCTTTCTTCGGCCTCAAATGCTCTGGTAGGAAATTCTTCATTGATAACCAAAATTTATTTTCCTAGAGAAATTTTAGTTTACGGAACGATCATGGCCAAAATCGTTGATTTTCTTTATTCCTGCTTAGTATTAATTCCATTTTTTATTTACTTTCATATTTCCTTAAATTGGCAGGTTTTATGGGTAATCCCGATTTTTGCGATTCAGTTAATTTTCACCGCTGCTTTATCACTGCTTATTGCTTCATTTAATCTTTTTTACCGCGATATTCAATATCTTCTAAACTTAATTATTTCTTTATGGTTTTATCTTACTCCGGTACTTTACCCGATTGAACAGTTTCCAGAAAAATATCGATTTATTTTTACTCTTAATCCGATGTCAGTCATTATTAATGCTTACCGACAGACGGTCTTGGGTGGTGGTTCACCTAATTTAAACAGCCTCGGCATCGCCGCAATAACCTCAATAATTTTTTATCTCGTTGCTTATTTAATATTTAAAAAATCAGAGGGAGAATTCGCAGACTATGTTTAACATAATCAAAGCAGAAAATTTGAGTAAAGTCTATAGTTTACAAAGACAGCGCACTTTCAAAGAATTCCTACCTGCTTTATTTTCCGGTCAATCGACAAAACACGCCTTCCATGCTTTATCCCATTTAAACTTCGAGATTAATAAAGGCGAGTCTTTGGGAATTTTAGGTAGAAACGGCTCGGGTAAATCAACTTTACTTAAAATTATTGCCGGTGTCACTAAACCATCAGACGGAAGAATCACCGTCAACGGCAAAGTCGCACCACTTATCGAACTTGGGGCCGGTTTTCATCCCGAGCTGACCGGCCGGGAAAACGTTTACCTCAACGGCTCAATTCTTGGAATTAAGAAAAAAGACATGGATAAACTTTATCAATCAATTGTTGATTTTTCCGAACTGGAATCTTTTATGGATCAGCCTGTCAAACATTATTCATCCGGTATGTATATGCGCCTGGCTTTTTCCGTCGCTGTTGCCGAAAAACCGGAAATTTTATTGGTTGATGAAATTTTGGCCGTCGGCGATACCAAATTTCAGGAAAAATGTCTAAAAAGAATTAGCGAGTTCCAAGCTCAAGGATCAACACTCGCTCTTGTCACTCATTCACCAGGCCAGATCGAACAGTACTGCCAGAAAGTTTTAATCTTAGATAAGGGTAAACAAATCTTTTTTGGTGATGCAAAGAATGGAGTAGAGAAGTACGGGGAACTTCTGAAATTGACCTAATTTACCTAATTTTTAATTGATCTAAACAATGACCAATTGTTTCCAATTGGGATTTGGATATTTTTTAGGTCAATTAGGTTAATTAGAAATTTTGAAAGTAGCTTTCAGATATCCCGACAGATTTCTCATCCTTTCCACTATAAATTCTAAATTAAATTTAAATTTTCCAGGATGTTTGAAAAAAAGCCTCCACCAATTTATCATGTCTTGTTTAGCTTTAAAATTTCCCATTGTCGAAGTCGTTGTCATATGATTATGTAGAACCTCGACATTGGCAATACTCATTTTATATCCGGCTTTTTTAAAACGAAGAAAAAAATCCACATCTTCTAAATACGCAAAAAAACTCTCATCAAATCCATTCAACTTTTTAAACACTTCAGTCTTTATTAACAAGCATGCTGCCGTCAAGCCATCAAGATTAGTATTCAGTATTTCGTATTTAGTATTTAGTATTTGTTTCGAATTTCTAATCAATTCTATTTTGCCATATGGTAAAACCTTATAACCAAAATTCTCAACTTTTCCATCCGGATTCCTCAACACCGGCGTCACCGCATCAAAATAATTTTTTTCTGCAAATTGGATTAATTTTTGTAATATCTCACTGTTTTTAATTTCTAATTTAGAATTTGGAATTTGTTTGGATCTTGGAATTTGGATCTTGGAATTTTCAAATTCAATATCATCATTCAAAATTAACATCCACTTCGTCTCAACATTTTTCGCTCCTTTATTAACTCCTCCCGCAAACCCAAGATTCTTCTCTTGAGGAAGATAAGTCATTCTATTTTTATAACAATGAAGCAATAAAGTAATGAAATCTTTTTTCTCTACACTCATTTTATTATCCACAACGATTACTTGATAATTTTTATCTTTAAAATAATCTAATAAATACTGAAGTCCTTTTATATTGTTATATGTTGGAATAATAACATTAAGATTAATTATCATAATCAATATTATACTTTAAATAGTGAATTTGATAAAATATTTTTGATTTATGAAAAATAAACTTGTAATGACACTTTTGGTTCGTGATGAAGAGGATATTTTAGAATACAATATTTGTCATCACTTAAATCAAGGAGTGGATTTTATTATTGCTATAGACAATGGATCAAAAGATAAAACACCTGAGATTTTGGATAAATACCAAAAAAAGGGCGTTCTTTCTTTTTCTGTTATAAAAGAACACACCTATGAGCAGGCATTATGGGTTTCTCAAATGGCTAAAATCGCGGTAAATAAATTTAATGCTACACATTTATTCCATTGCGATGCTGACGAGTTTTGGTTTCCTGTCGATGGAAACTTAAAACGTGTTCTTCCAAAGAGAGATGAAGTATTCTATGTACTTGTTATTAATTATATTCCCCCGCAAGGTTTGTATGATAAAGCATTCAGTTTCAGAAAATTTCATTATATTGTTTCGAGGCCTTATGACTATCCCTCAAAATTAGCTAAACAACGAAGTTATGAACTGTTGCTATATAAATACCCGATGAAAATATTAACCCCGAAAGATTTTACAAATATAACAGCAGGAAATCACGATGTAGTTGCAGATAAGCCGTTTAAGAAAGTCATTCATAGCAAAATTTTTATTCATCATTTTCCAATCAGGTCTTTACAGCAGTTTGGTGAAAGGGTTATCAAAGGCGGCTCGGCGATGGAAAACAGTCCCATTAAGGATCCCAATATAAATTGGCATATTAGATCATGGTATGAGCTTTATAAAAAGGGAGAGTTAAGAGAGGAGTATAACAAACTGTCATTGAAGGAGAATATTCAGGAACTTGAGAAACAAGGAGTGATAAAGAAAGTGGGTGTGCCAAGAAGAATTAGATGGGCAAAGATTATCTATAGACTAAAAAACATTGTATAAAGGGCAACAATCTTTATTGAACAACCCCTTGTGAGTCATGTCCGTCTACCCAACTAATTCCTCCCCCGTCCCAGTACATCGCTCGTTCAACAATGATATTTTGATCTGAGGTAACCTTAGTTGAGAAGCTTTTATCTGTTCCATTTTCAGTATTGGCATTAATCGTATATCTGGTATTGGCTCCTACCGTATACTGTTTTGAAACATTACTTAGACCTTGATTCATGAATGTAACATCTACAGTTGCGGCTGAGCCGTTGGGATTCTGTACAAGTATATATGTATCAAAAGATCCACCCGTGTATCCTTCAGCTAGATACCAGGTTGAGGCGGGTGAGGATATAGTATAAGTTTCGGACATCACGCTACTTGAGCCAATGCTGTTGCAGCCGATCGCTTTCAAAGTAGTAGTTGCTGAAATTGTGATTGGAGAAGAGTATTGAGTTGAAGAACAAGTAGGTGTTGAACTATTCGTAGTATAACGAATCGAAGTTGAGTTGGTAGAAGTTAGTGCTACATACAAAGTGTCATAATGTGTTCCTCCCGTAGGTGAAGCTACAGGCGTTGATGGCAGCGCGGCATTAGATAAAGAGTTGTATAAATTTATTCTTTTTCCAGAAACTGTCTTTCCTGATAAAGAAGCTTTAGAATCGCCGTAATTTAATATAAGAGTTTTAGCTTGAGCATTAGTAAGGTTGGGTTCAAAGCTATAAAGCATGCCGGCAAGACCAACTACATGAGGTGTTGCCATTGAGGTACCATCCATGAACTGATACGATCCATTAGTAGAGCTTGAATTTACCAATTTAATATCATTGAGTAAACAACCGTCATAATAATTTCCGCTTCCATCGGTGTGCCACAAAAAACGGAATTTAAAATTTGAATTAATGTATGGTGAGACATTATAAGTGACAGTATCATAAACGACAGTATTGTCTATAATACTACCAAATCTATCAAGTTCAACCCAACCCGACCCATTATAAACTTCAAAAGTTAAATAATCATAACTTATTATCTCTGCGGTGCATTGGTAGTAAAAATCGATATAAGCACCGGTAACTCCTGTGAGATTATAAGTACCTGAATTCAGGTAAGAATTAGTATTATTTCTGTAAGGATATTGAAGATCGCCATAGACAACTTTATCTCCGGGGTATTGATATGTTCCCCAGGTATTACTTCCTGATTGAGTAAAATTTGAGCCAATACTTGGCGGTGTAACACTCTCGAAATCCTCCAATAATAGTCTATAACCTTCAGTACTGTATATATTGACGCCTGGAGCCCCTACGTCTACCGAAGTTGAGCCATAGTTTGAAACAGAAGCTAAACCATCATTCTGATCAGTAGCTGCCACACAAATGATGTTTGAAGAAGTATAATTACAAGGATATGTTGAGCTTATTTCGTTATTAGCTCCGGCATTCCCCGCGGCAGCAATAAATAAGCCGGGAAAAGCATCAATAGTGTCTTTTTCTGATTGGGAAAAGCTAGAACTACCATAACTTGCGTTAATGATTCTGGCATTATTATACCTGGCAAAATTAATAGCTTTAATTTCGTTGGCAACAGTTGAATAGTTATAGCCGAATTTTACCGCCATGATTTTCAAATTATTTTGGTAACTTAGTCCAGAAATACCAGTTGAATTATTTGAAATTGCACCGATTGTGCCAGCAA
>Ga0209211_10004754_pt1 | contig 20829 bp, 22 predicted proteins | sample RifGroA2_FD_183992 | JGI IMG/M metagenome (GOLD analysis project Ga0209211, IMG submission 183992) | Groundwater microbial communities from Rifle, Colorado, USA - Groundwater A2 (SPAdes) (version 2) | ecosystem: Environmental > Aquatic > Deep subsurface > Groundwater | place: Rifle, Colorado...
CAAGCCCATCGGGGTGGTGGAAATCGCCATGGATGAGAGCGGTTATCTGGATTCCATTGCTAGCGCGCGCAATTCCGCGCTGATGTTTGGCGCATTTTCCCTGCTGCTCGGGCTGGGCTTGTCGATGTTCGCCGCGCGCCATCTCGTTACTCGCATCAACTACGTCGCCACCGCCATCGACGGAGTGGCGCGCGGCGATTTGAGTGTGCATGTTCAGGACGACAACAAGGACGAAATCGGCGAATTGCTCCACTCCGTGCAAAAAATGCAGGACGGTTTGCGCAAGATCGTTAGCGAAATCCGCAACATAGTCGACGCCGCCGCCAATCGGGGCGACTTCAGCATCAAGATGGACTTGGATGGCAAGGAGGGCTACACCAAGGAGCTGTCCGAATTGCTCAACCAGTTGAGCAATACCGTCGATGGGGCGTTCAAGGACACTATCCGCGTGGCAACGGCCTTGGCCAACGGTGATCTGAGCCATAAAGTCACCAAGGAATACGCCGGTGCTTACGATCAGGTAAAAGTGAGCGTCAATACCACCGTAGATTCTTTGACCAGCATCGTCGGCGAGATCAAGAACATTGTCGATGCCGCCGCCAACCGCGGCGACTTCAGCATCAAGATGGATCTGCGCGGCAAGCAAGGCTACACCAGGGAGCTGTCGGAACTGCTGAACCAGCTCTCCACGGTGACCGAGACCGGTCTTAACGACGTCCTGCGCGTCGCCAACGCACTGGCCAGGGGAGATCTGACCCAGACCATTACCAAGGATTATCACGGCACTTTCGGTGAGGTGACGGCTGGCGTGAACGGCACGGTCACCAACCTCAAGGCGCTGGTCGGCGACATCAAGGTTGCCACCGACACCATTAACACTGCCTCCAAGGAGATTGCGGCGGGCAACAGCGACTTGTCGCAGCGCACCGAGGAACAGGCCAGCAGCCTGGAAGAGACCGCCAGCAGCATGGAAGAGCTGACTTCGACCGTGAAGCAGAACGCCGAGCACGCCAAGCAGGCGAACCAGCTGGCGATCGGCGCTTCGGATGTGGCCGGCAAGGGCGGCGCGGTCGTGCATGAGGTGGTCACCACGATGGATTCTATCAACGAATCGTCGCGCAAGATCGTCGACATCATCGCGGTGATCGACGGCATCGCGTTCCAGACCAACATCCTCGCTTTGAATGCGGCTGTGGAAGCGGCCCGTGCGGGCGAACAGGGCAGAGGCTTCGCGGTGGTGGCCGGTGAAGTGCGCAACCTTGCTCAAAGAAGTGCGGCTGCGGCTAAGGAGATCAAGACCCTGATCGACGACTCGGTCGAGAAGGTCGAAGGCGGCAGCAAGCTGGTGGCCCAGGCCGGAGGGACGATGGAAGAAATCGTGACCTCGATCAAACGCGTGACCGACATAATGTCCGAGATCACTGCTGCATCCAGTGAGCAAAGTCAGGGCATCGAGCAGGTGAACACCGCGATCACCCAGATGGATGAAGTGACCCAGCAGAACGCGGCCTTGGTCGAAGAGGCTGCGGCCGCCGCCGAATCGCTGGAAGAACAAGCGCAGAACCTGGCGGTGGCAGTGGCGACGTTCAAGGTGGACGAGAGCGGCGGCACGGCAGTCGCAGTGCGCCGCGAAGCCGCACCGGTCTCGCGTGCCGCGCATCCGGCTCCGGCACGCAAACTCGCTGCCCATCCGTCAGCCAAATCCGCCGCTCCGGCGAAGGCAGGCAAGGCCGGTGCACGCAAGGCGGCTGCGGGAACCGATGTGCAGAGCAGTGAGGATGGCGAGTGATCCGAGTTTTAGGCGGTGGGCTCGTTATCGGGGCTGCTCGTCGAGTTGTTCCGTGTGTGCGGGATGTGCTGCGTTACTTTCGACAGGAGATCGACATGAACAGGGAAATTGTTTTGCCGGCATGGTTGAGTGTGTTGTCGTTGGCGGTTGCATTGTTCGTTCCATTGGGGGTAACGCTGATCGCCGACACTTCGATGGATCTGGGGCGAACGAATGCGGAGCGGTTTGTGCCGTCCGGCGCATCGGTAGAACAACCCCGGCTCAGTCATCTGGATCGTCGGGGGTAGGCAGGCTGGATCGCGGCGACGGATGCAGTTTGCGTAACGGGCATGACAGGAATGTCGCCCATTATGACGAAACCTGTTCCTTCCCTTCGCGCAAGCGGGCGAGAGGGACAAGGTCTCGCTACGCGAGGTTCACGTTAACTACCATGACGGCGATTGATCTGTTTGCGTATTGATGTGCCGGTTGGAACGAATTTTCAGTCTGAAGACCGACCGGAAAACAAGGGGTGACCGTGACGGATGCAGAAAACACAGCCGCGCTGACGCAGCTGGATCGCGTGTTCGGCAATGTGCCCGTGGTGTTCTACACCGCCGCGGCGGACGGCGATTTCACTCCGATCTGGATGAGTCTCAATTCTGCACAGGTGTTGGGGCTGCCGCCGGAATGTTGCGCCGGATCTGGCGCATTCTGGCGCGAACGTATCCACCCACTGGATGCTGAGCACGTGTTGCGAGAGCTGGGCGGCTTGTCCGGGAGCGGACTGGCCAAACAGGAGTTTCGCTTGCGCGACGTTACGGAGCATTTCCGCTGGGTGGAGAACGATGTGTCGTACAGGAGCGACGGGCCGGGCGAGTCGGCCTGTCTGGTCGGTTGCCTGCGCGATATCGACGCCCGGAAAAACCGAGAGCTGGAATGTGCCCGTTCGCAGGAAATCCAGCAGGCCCGCGAGCATTTCTATCGTTCCGTGCTGGACAATCTGCCGCAACGCTTATTCTGGAAGGATCGCAATTCGGTGTTTCGCGGCTGCAACCTGAGTGGAGCGAAGGCGCTCAAACTGGCCGGTCCGGACGAGATTGTCGGCAAGAGCGATTATGATTTTTATCGGGATCCAGAGGAGGCCGACTACCTGCGCCTGCTGGACGAAGAGGTGATGAGTTCGGGGTTGGTCTCGTATCACTGCGAGGTGCCGTCACGCGAGGCCGACGTCTGGCTGGACGTGAGCAAGATGCCGTTGTGCGACGAGCATGGCGAGGTGTACGGGCTGCTGGTGAGCTACGAGGATGTCAGTGCGCTCAAACGCAGCGAGATGGCTTTAAATAAGTTCAAGCGCGCGGTCGAGCAGAGCTCCAATAGCGTATTCATTACCGATGCAGACGGAACGATCGAGTACGTTAATCCGACTTTTCTGGAAACCTATGGTTATGAGGAAAGCGAGGTGCTGGGACGGAATCCGCGCATGCTGCAATCCGGACTCAGTACGGCCGAGACTTATCGGGAATTGTGGCAGGCCATAGGGAGCGGGCGGAACTGGAGTGGAGAATTGGCTAACCGCTGCCGTAGCGGCAACCTCACATGGCAATCGGTTTCCATTTCACCGATCGTCGACGACTTCGGGTCGATCACTCATTTCCTTGCGATCGAAGACGACGTCACCCGACACAAGACGCTGGAAACCAAGCTGAAGCAGCAACTCAATTTCATCCAGGCGTTGATCGATGCCTTGCCCCACCCGATTTATTACAAAGGAACCGACGGGCGCTATCAGCGGGTCAACCGGGCCTTCGAGGAGTTCGCGCATCTGGGTCGTAAAGAAATTGTGGGCAAGACGAACTTCGATATTTTTCCGCAAGAGATGGCAGTGCAACTGAAGGCCATGGACGATGAGCTGATTGCTCTCCCGGGTAATAGCGTGCGCGAATTTCATCTGGTCGAAAGGGACGGCAGTCAGCGTGACATCCTGTCGCACAAGGCCGCATTCATCGACGAGCGCGGCGAGGTGGTCGGCATCATTGGCAGCCATTTCGATATTACCGAATACAAGCGAGTGGAGGCGGCGCTGGCGGAAAACGAAGCGCGTTTGCGCGAGCTGACCAGCACGGTGGGGGAGGGTATCTATGTCGTGGACGAGCATCAGGTCATCACGTTCGCCAATCCGGCTGCAGTCAAGATGCTGGGCTGGAACGAGCGAGAGTTGATCGGGCTAGACGTACACCGTATTTTCAACTGTTCCGGCCATGCCGATTCATCAGAGATGGGGGGCGAGCCCTGTTGCATGGCGGAATTAATCCGGCAGGCGCAGCGCACCATGCGCAGCCAGGGGGAAATGTTTTTGCGCAAGGAAGGCATGCCGTTCCCGGTGTCGGTGATCGCTTCACCTATTTTGCGCGAGGGGCGCTATGCCGGTGCGGTGGTGGCGTTTCACGATATTACCGAACAGCAGTTCACCCAGCGTCTGCTGGACAATGCGCTACAGGAACTGCGCACCGTGCTGGATAACGCGCAGATCGGGGTGGCTTATATGCGCGAAGGCAAATTCTCCTGGATCAATCGCTATATGGAGCAGATGTTCGGCTACACGATCGACGAATTGCACGACGAGTCGCTTGCTATCCTGTGTGGCATGGGTGACTCGACAAGTTGCAAGATATGCGAGAACGGGATGTTGCGGCATCTGGGCGAGAGCCGGGTATACGAGAGCGAGCATCAGATGAGGCGGCATTCAGGGGAGACGTTCTGGTGCCACCAGCGTGGCGTGGCGATCGATCCTGACGACCCTGCCTCTGGCAGTATCTGGATCATGCTGGATATCGACAAGTTGAAGCAGACCGAGTATCGGCTCAAGGCATTGAACGAGAGTCTGGCGCAGCGCGTGGATGAGGAAACTCGCAAGTCGCTGGAGAAGGAGCGGCTGCTGATCCAGCAGGGACGCAATGCGGCGATGGGCGAGATGATAGGCAACATCGCGCACCAGTGGCGCCAGCCGTTGAGCACGCTGGGGCTGGTGATACAGAATATCCATTCGGATTTTCGGGAGGGGGGGCTTGATGATGACGAACTGGAGAAATATGTCGACACCGCTAAGCGCGCGATTCAGCGTATGTCTTGCACGATAGACGATTTCCGCGATTTTTTCCGGCCGAGCCGGGTCAAGGAGCAATTCTCGGTCTATCAATCGATAGAGGAAACTATCCGGCTGCTGGCCGCGATGGTAAAGAACAACGGTATCGAGATCGCTCTCGCGGGCGATCGCGAGCTGGTGGCTTACGGCCATCCCAATGAGTTTTCCCAGGTGATCCTGAATTTCGTGGTCAACGCCAAGGATGCGCTGGTGGAGCGTAAAGTGCCCAAGGGACGTATCGACATTGCGTTGAAAGCACAGGACGGCAACGGAACAGTGACGATACGCGACAACGCCGGCGGCATAGCCGAGGATCAACTGGAGAAGATATTCGATCCGTATTACACGACCAAGCCGAATGGCACCGGCATCGGTTTGCATATGAATCGCACGATCATCGAGCAGCACATGAATGGCAGCATCACTTGCTGCAATCTGTCTGGACGCGGGGAGAGGCTGGGGGCGGAGTTTGCGATCACGATTCCGTTGCAGCGAGATGAAACGGATAACCCTTACGCGGAGGCCAAATGAGCGAACCCGGTTTAAGCAGCCTGACGGTGCTCTACGTCGAAGATGACGAGGATATGAGCGAGCAGGTCGCCCATTTTCTGAAGAAAAAGTGCGCGCATGTGCTGCTGGCTGGAAACGGTCGCGAGGCGCTGGAGATTTATCAGGCGCAACGTCCGGATATGGTCATCAGCGATGTGATGATGCCGGAGATGGACGGGCTGGAGTTCTCCGAAATTATCAAGCAGCGCGATCCGGCGATGCCCATCATCCTGACTACAGCGTTCAACGATTCGACCTATCTGCATCGCGCGATCGACATCGGCGTGGACAACTATGTGCTCAAGCCGGTCGATCTGGATAAGCTGCATGCCGCGATGCTGAAGAGCGCGGATCTGCTGTTCAAGACGCGCGCGCTGGTCACCAGCCGTGCGCAGCTGCAGGCTTACCATCAGGCGGCGGAGGAGGAGCGGGCGCTGGTCTCCGATCTGATGAAGCGCATGATGCAGCCGGAGCGCATGGTGGACGTGCAGGTGCAATACCGGCTCGAACCGGCCGACCTGGTCAGCGGCGACCTGATCGCTTTTCGCCGCGCGCGCAACGACCGCTTGTACCTGATGCTGGCCGACTCGACCGGGCACGGTCTGCCGGCCGCGCTCAACCTGTTGCCGGTGAATCATGTGTTCTACAGCATGGTCGAGAAAGGGTTGCCGGTTTCGCAGATCGTCGAGGAGATGAACTGGGCGGTGAAGCAGCAATCGCCTGCCGACCGATTTGTCTCGGCTTTCGTTGCCTGCATCGATCCCTACAATCATGTGATCGAAACCTGGAACGGCGGCATCCCCGCTGCGATGCTGGTCAACGATGCCGGCGAGGCGTATCACTCCTTCGTCCCGAACAACTTGCCGCTGGGCATACTGGATCGCACCTTCGTCGCGCGCACCGAGATGTTCCAGTGGGATAGTCACAGCCAACTGGTGATCTATTCCGACGGGCTGATCGAGGCCGAAGACGAGCATGGCGTGGCCTGGGGCGCCGATAACATGCGGCGATTGCTGGCGCAGACGCCGTTGGCGGATCGCTTCCTCGCGTTACTCAATGGCGTGCATGAGCATCTGGGCGAGCGTCGCGCGTTCGACGACATGACGCTGCTGATGGTCGATTGCGCGATGTGACGATGCTACGGTGAGGTACAAAATTACCAATCCGAAAAACAAGCTCTATCCGCAGATGACACAGATTAACGCAGATTTTCATGCGGTTATCTGTAGAGGCTGCATCACCAAAAAGGTGAGCAAAAATATCGGGGTAATGGTTTTTTAATCGGCGTTAATCTGCGGACAACTGCTTTTTTTAGGTTGATGAGTGGCGCACTTGAGAGATGCCCCTGATTTGTTTGTTTTTTTAATCTGTGGAAATCTGCGTAATCTGCGGACAGGTGTTTTTGCGTGGATAGCCAAGTCATTGACTCAAGGTGTCAAGCGCGCTCTGCGGGGAACACGGACTCGCCGTTGTGCCATCTTGCTTCAGCCGTCGCATCGGTCAGCGCCAGCAGCACCGCACGACACAACTCATGGGCCGAGGCGTGGAGTCCCACTTGTCGGTATGCCTCCGACGTTCCCTTCATCAGGGCGTCCGCCTGCAGAAGCATTGCCAGATTCTGCGGAATCTCGGGCGCGAAATTTTTGCAACTCTCCACTGACAAGGAGTGTGCTCTCCTGCATACGGCGGGACGAATTTCATAAATCGAGCAGAGATGCTCATCGAGAAAAGCGCAGTCGGTGCGGCTCGCGTTATCGGTTGTTGCCGCAAAGTTTCGCAGGCGTTCGATGAGAGGGGTAACTTGGGCTGGCGGAAGCTTCTTTACCTCGCGTGCGATGCGAAAAATCTCGGGTTCGGTTGCTTCGACGCGGACACTGCAACAACAGGCGCAACCGGGCCTGCATTCCGTCTTCCGATCAAGCTCGCCAGCCTGCTGCGCGACCTTGTCAACCGCACGGTGAAGGTTCGCGACAAAGTCGACCGCGACGCCCCGGTTCGAATTGAGGTGGTTGACTGCACTCTGCCGGACTCTTTCGATAGCGTCCAGATAGGCCAATTGTTCGTCGTTGTTAAGCATTCGGATTACATGCGCCATACCAGCAATGTGGAGCGATGCAGGTCGTCTACCTGTACTGTCTCGTGCGGCGATTGTTCCGGCACGGCGAAGGTGCTGCTGATGAACACGCTGCCGGGGCGCATTTCGGCGCGGGCTTTGTGCCACAGGCGTTCCATCGGCACGGGCGAGAGGTAGGCGAACACCACGTCGTATTGCGACAGATTGCAGGCCTCCAGTCGATCATCCCAGATGCTGCCCCAATGTACCTTGCAGTTGCGATGGTCGCCGAACTTGATGCGCAGCCAGCTCCACAGGAAGGGCAGGGGGGCCGATTCCACTCCGATATATTGTCCGTCCGGGCGGACGTCGGCGAGGTGGGTCAGCACGCCGCCGAGGCCGGAGCCGAGATCGACGAAGCGGAAGTCCGTGCCGGGGGGCGGCAGGAAGTCTTCCAGCGCGCGCCACACCTTGTTGCTGGAAAGGTATAGCGGCACCTGGGTGCGGAAGGTGCTCCAGTACACCACCAGCAGCACGAGGAATACGGCGAGGAAGTATCCGGAGGGAATGTCGAACGCCAGCATTGCCACCAGCGCGGGTACGAACAGAAACTGAATGTACAGCCACCAGCGCGCCTGTCCAGCGAAATGGCTGAACGCCGCGGCGTAAGTGCCGCACAGCAGCGCGAAGCCCAGCGGCGGGAGTTGGACGACACGCATGCTCAGCGCGGCGAGTAGCACTGCCGCGACTTGCAGCAGCAGTGCAGTGACGGCGGGAGGGAGTCTGGCGAACAACGCGATCAGCGCACCAGTCCGGCCTCGACCTCTTGCCGTTTGGCATGGCCGACCAGCCGTTCCACCAGCACTAGCGCGAAGTCCATTGCGGTGCCGGGGCCGCGCGAGGTGACGATATTGCCGTCTTCGACGACGGCGGCGGCTTGCAGTTTGACCTTGGGATATTCGTCGAGGCAGGTCGGGAAGCAGGTCGCGCGTTTGCCGTCGAGCAAGCCGGCTTCGGCCAGCACCGACGGGGCGGCGCAGATCGCGGCGACATGCTTGCCGGCTTCGCTCATCTGCCGCACCAGCTTCAGCACGCGCGCATCGGCCTTGAGATGGTTGCTGCCGGGCTGTCCGCCTGGCAGCACTACCATGTCGTAACCATGTTTCAATGCTTCATTCAGCGTGACGTCCGGCACCAGCACCGTGCCGCGACTGCCGCGGTGAGGGCCTTCGTGCAGTCCGGCCAAGGTGACCTCGACGCCGCCGCGCCGCAGGATGTTGATGACGGTAACGGCTTCGAGTTCTTCGCTGCCGTCGGCGAACAGGATCAGTGCAGTTTTCATGTTTCCATTCCCAGTTGGTAGGCTCTGAGCAATGCGCTCTTCAGTTGCGGGTGCTGTTCAAGATCTTCAATGCCCATTTCCTGCTGGACAATGATTTGCAGCGGGGCGGTCAGATTGCTCACGCCCCATCGCGCGGTGTAGCCTTCCAGATCGAACACGCCATCCGTCAGAAAGTCGGCGGCCATGCCCTGTGCGTTATCGAAGCGGATTTCCTCTTCCTGCATCACCTCGTAGAGGTAGGAATAGGTATCGATGCCGTGTTCGACCGCCAGCACGATGTGCACCGACGGCAGCGTGAGGTATTTCTCCAGCACCCGATCCAGATCCAGCGTCGAGGAGAGGTCGTAGCTCTCTCCCCGGAAGCTGAACTCGATGTGCGCGTCGATGCGGTTTGCGACTTGCGTCTGGTTTTCGTCCATGTCTACATATTTCCCAGGTCTTCGATGGCATCCACGACCATGCCGGTGCCTATTGCGATTAGCAGAATATCCGCCGCGACGCGTACATAACGATGTCCGGCGGGAGGTGCCCCCAGTTTCACTGCGACACCGGATGGCAGGCTGTAGAAGACTACATCGCGCGGCAGCGGCCTGCCCTTGGTCCATTTCTTCGCTTGTCCGGGCGGCATGCAGCCGTTGTGCTTCTTGGCCAGCCCGGGCGGACAGCGCCCTGCACGGGATTGTCCGTCGAAATATTCGCGGATGACGGTGCGTTGATCGTCGTTGAAATACACGCTGACGCTCGTGCCGTCAGCGTCGTGTTTACGGTTGTGCGACGGTTGTTCTTCGCTGCTCTGCTGGTGTTTCGCGGATTTGTCGCCGCCGGCCCAGTCCGGCTTGTCGGCGAACGCAAGCCCGGTCGCGAGCATTCCCGCGAATAGCAGCGCCAGCATAGGGTTCGGGTGCATCGTGATGCGTTGCATGATCGATCTCCTTGGAAAAGAGTAGCGGGGGAGCATTGTCCCCCTGCCCGATAAGCCCCGCAATGAGGGATTGCCTGATATGCAGTCCGGGAAGATTTCCTAGTCGCGGAAGTTCTGGTACTGCAGCGGGAAGTCGGTGATGGACTTCTTGATGAACGCGATCGCGGCCTGCAGGTCGTCGCGGTTTTTGCCGGTCACACGCACGGTGTCGCCCTGGATGCTGGCTTGCACTTTCTGCTTGCTGTCCTTGATCAGCTTGACGATCTTCTTCGCCAGCTCGATTTCCACGCCGACCTTTACGGTGCAGGCGCGTTTGACCTTGTTGCCGCTGACCTTCTCGATCTTGTCGCTGATCTCCAGACACTTGATGTCCACGCCGCGCTTGGCCAGCTTGCCGTTCAGGATGTCCTGCACCTGATCGAGCTGGAAGTCGTTGTCGGCATGAATGGTCAGCACCAGTTCGGCCTGCTCGACGCGCGCGTCGCTGCCCTTGAAGTCGAAGCGCGTGCCGACTTCCTTGTTGGTCTGCTCGACCGCGTTCTTGACTTCGGTCTTTTCTACTTCGGAAACGATATCGAATGATGGCATGGTTGCTCCTTGTTGGTTTTATCCGCAGATTACGCAGATTAAACAGATTTCAAACAGCAACTTTTTCGAAAATTAATCTGCGTAAATCTGTGTAATCTGCGGATGAATGTTTTTTTAACCGAAGCTGCAAACGTAATCGACAGCGCCCGCACCGGTATGGATGTCGAAGCTGCTGTTCTCGGCTACATTGAAGCTGCTGCCTGCGGCGTAAGTCTTGAATGCGGATTCTCCGGCGATCTTTACCTGGCATTCGCCTGCGGTGATTTCCATCAGTTCCGGCGCGCCGACGTTGAAGGTGAGTTGGCTGTTGGGCAGCACTACGCCCACGGTCTTGCGCGAACCGTCGGGGAAAAACACCGAGTGCGATACGCACTTGCCGTCGAAGAATACGTTGGATTTTTTGCCGACGCTGACGTTGTCGAATTTATCTGACATGCTGAGTTCCTTTTCGGTGGATTGATGATTATTGGGGTTCGTTGGCTTTGACGCCTTTTTGATACGTGGCGTAGATATAAACGGGGATGTCGAGGTCGCCGAGATGATGTTCGATCAGCGGCTTCACTTCGTTCCAGTCCAGGCCGTTCATGCCGCACGCGAGCCGGGGCAGCGCGAGGCTTTGCAGCTTCTCTTTCTGGGCCAGGGCGCGCAATGCGTGCAACGCATGGTTCACATGGGTCAACGAGGGATGGCCGGGTTTCTTGCCATGATCGTATGCGCCTTCCTGCGTGAACAGGTTGACGATGAGATGCCCGTCGCTGCTCATCCAGGTCCACAGCCCGCCGGACTTGGGGTGCTGGGTCTGGCAGTAATGGCGAAAATCCTTGTACAGCGCGGGCATGCGCTCGCGCAGCTGCATCGCGAGGCCGTGCAGAAAGTCGTCGTTGGGCGCGACGCCCTGGGCTAAGGCCTTCGCGCCGCTCAACAGAATGTCACCGCTCAGTTCGTGGATCATGTGCGCCCCTCGTTATCTGGGCACGGCACGCCGTGCGGGTGCCCGCACATTGCTCCCCGTGCCCCTACTTGCGATTCTTCAAATTCGCCGCGATACGCATGCGCAGCGCGTTCAGCTTGATGAAGCCGGCGGCGTCCTTCTGGTCGTAAGCGCCCTTGTCGTCTTCGAAGGTGGCGATGCTCGAATCGAACAGCGAATCGGTCTTGGAATCGCGGCCGACGACGATCACGTTGCCCTTGTACAGCTTGACTCGCACCCAGCCGTTGACGGTCTGCTGCGTGTGGTCGATCAGGGTCTGGATCGCGCGGCGTTCCGGGCTCCACCAGTAGCCGTTGTAGATCATGCTGGCGTAGCGCGGCATCAAATCATCTTTGAGGTGGGCGACTTCGCGGTCCAGCGTGATGGACTCGATGGCGCGGTGCGCCTTCAGCATGATGGTGCCGCCGGGGGTTTCGTAGCAGCCGCGCGACTTCATGCCGACGTAGCGGTTCTCGACCAGGTCGAGACGGCCTACGCCGTGCTTGCCGCCCAGCTCGTTCAGCTTGGTCAGGATTTGCGCGGGCGACATCTTCGCACCGTTCAGCCCGACGATGTCGCCGCGCTCGAATTCGATGTCCAGATATTCCGCCGCATCCGGTGCCTTCTCAGGCGACACGGTCCAGCGCCACATGCTGTCTTCGGCTTCGGCGGCCGGGTCTTCCAGATGGCGGCCTTCGTAGCTGATGTGCAGCAGGTTCGCGTCCATGGAGTAGGGCGAGCCGCCTTGCTTGTGTTTCATGTCGACCGGGATGCCGTGCTTCTCGGCGTAGGCCATCAGCTTCTCGCGCGACAGCAGATCCCACTCGCGCCACGGCGCGATGATTTTGATGTTCGGGTTCAGCGCATAAGCGCCCAGTTCGAAACGCACCTGGTCGTTGCCCTTGCCGGTCGCGCCGTGCGAGATGGCTTGTGCGCCGGTCATGTCGGCGATCTCGATCAAACGCTTGGCGATCAGCGGACGTGCGATCGAGGTGCCGAGCAGGTATTCGCCCTCGTACACGGTGTTCGCGCGGAACATCGGGAACACGAAGTCGCGCACGAACTCTTCGCGCAGGTCGTCGATGAAAATGCTTTCCGGTGCGATGCCGAACTTCAGCGCTTTCTGGCGCGCCGGCTCCAGTTCCTCACCCTGGCCGAGATCGGCGGTGAAGGTGACTACTTCGCACTGGTAGGTATCCTGCAGCCACTTGAGGATGACCGAGGTGTCGAGACCGCCGGAGTAGGCGAGTACGGCTTTTTTGATGTCGCTCATATGATGTGCTCTTAAATAAAATTATTGACGGAAAGTTGAATGGCATTGGACACAGTAATTCATCGTGTCATGCAGGGCTTGCAGGGATTTGCTCATGTCTTTCGATTTCAGCACATTCCCCAGCTCATCGCCGCTCTTGTGGAACGCCAAGCCCAGTTGGTTGTATTTGTCGTTGTTGAACGAAGTGCACATTTTCCTCATTTCGTCTGTCAGCCCGAGTCTGGAATGCGCAACCTGCGCTGCCTGATCGAAATCGCCGCTGGACAGCAATCCGACGATGGACTGCACCGCTTCCACATGCGAGCGCATGTTGGAGAGTTGATGCTGCTTCATTTCGGGCGACAGATTGAGCGAGATACGGTTGTCCATCATATTGTGATGGTGCATGTGTTGCATGCCATCGCCCTCTGCGGCGTAGCTGGTTTCCGCCACACTCAACAGCATCATGCTTATCAACTGTGAAACTGTTTTCATCGATGCCCCTTATTTCTTGTCGCGCTTGTTGCGCACCTTGTTGTCGAATCTGGCCTTGTCGATGACGACGCGTTCGTGTGTTCCTCGCGCGATCAGGTCGATGCCGTCATGTGCGGAGACGGCAAAGGTGATGCGCCGGCCTTCGATTGCAGTCACTTCGACTGTAGCCGTCACTTCCAGTCCCGGTGGAGTCGCCGCCTCGTGGCTGACGTTGATGTGCGTACCCAGCGATTGTTCTTCCGGCCAATCCAGGTGAGGCTTGATGCACATGATGCAGGCCCATTCCAGAAAGCCGACCATGTAGCCGGTGGCGAACACTTCCGGCATCGCGAGGAACTCGGGTGATTCTGGATACAGTGCGGGCACGGTCTTGGTCGGGGGCAGCAGGAACTTGTGTTCGTAGCGCAGGCCGGGCTTCAGGGTGTCCTTCATGCGACTTCCTTAATGACTGATTTTCCCCAGCAACAGGTATTCCATCAGCGCCTTCTGCACATGCAAACGGTTCTCGGCTTCATCCCACACCACGGATTGCGCGCCGTCGATGACCCCGGCGGATACTTCCTCGCCGCGATGGGCGGGCAGACAGTGCATGAACAATGCATCCGGGGCGGCGACGCGCATCATGTCCTCATCCACCTGCCAGTCGGCAAAGTCCTTCATGCGCTCTTCGTTCTCGGCTTCCCAGCCCATCGAGGTCCACACGTCGGTGGTCACCAGATCGGCGCCGCGCGCGGCTTCCATCGGGTCGGCGAACTCTTCGTAGTGCTCGTGGCCGTACAGGCCGGCGCGTTCCGGCTCGACCTCATAGCCCGGCGGGGTCGATACGTGGACGTTGAAATCCAGTATCTCAGCGGCCTGTAACCAGGTGTTGCACATGTTGTTCGAGTCGCCGATCCACGCTACGGTTTTGCCCTGAATGCTGCCGTGCTGTTCGATGTAAGTATAAATGTCGGCGAGAATCTGGCAGGGATGGTACTCGTTGGTCAGGCCGTTGATGACCGGCACGCGCGAATTGGCCGCGAAGCGTTCGATGATGCTTTGTTCGAAAGTTCGGATCATCACGACATCGCTCATGCGTGAGATCACCTGACCGGCGTCTTCCACCGGTTCGCCGCGGCCCAATTGGGAGTCGCGCGTGTTCAGGTAGATCGCCGAGCCGCCGAGCTGGTGCATGCCCGCCTCGAACGACAGACGGGTTCTGGTGCTGGCCTTTTCGAAAATCATCACCAGCGTGCGGTCTTCCAGCGGCCAGTATTTTTCGTAGCGCTTGAAGCGCTCCTTGATGATGCGGGTGCGCTCGAACAGGTATTCGAACTCCTCGCGGGTGAAGTCCTTGAACTGCAAAAAGTGTTTTACATTCGCTGCCATGATTGGCTTCCTATCAGGATTGCAGGAAATTCTTTACCAGCGGGCACAAGCCGTTTATCAACAACTGAGCCTCGTCTTGCGACATGATCAGCGGCGGCAGCAGCCGGATCACGCTGTCGGCGGTGACGTTGATCAGCAGGCCCTGTGCCAGCGCCAACTTGACCAGATCGCCGCAGGGCTGGTCAAGTTCGATGCCCAGCATCAGCCCCTGTCCGCGGATCGCCCTGACACCGCCGACGCCGGCGAACTGGGCGGCGAAGCCGTCGCGCAGGAACTGGCCGAGCGTCTCGGCATGCGCCAGCAGCTTGTCCTGCTCGACGATGTTCAGCGTGGTCAGTCCGGCGACGCAGGCCAGCGGATTGCCGCCGAAGGTCGAGCCGTGATTGCCCGGATTGAACAGTCCGGCGGCACGGCCGGCGGTCAAACATGCGCCGATCGGCATGCCAGAGCCCAGGCCTTTGGCCAGCGTCATCACGTCCGGCAGGATGCCGGTGTGTTGGTAGGCGAACCACTTGCCGGTGCGGCCGATGCCGCTCTGCACTTCATCCAGCATCAGCAGCCAGCCGTGCTGATCGCAAATCTTGCGTAACTGTTCCAGATAGTGGATGTCCAGCGTGCGGATGCCGCCTTCGCCCTGGATTGGTTCGACCAGTACGGCGACCACCTCCGGATTGTGCAAGGCGACATGTTCGATCGCAGCGAGATCGTCGTAAGGCACGCGCACGAAGCCTTTTACCAGCGGCTCGAAGCCCGCCTGCACCTTGCGGTTGCCGGTGGCGGAGAGCGTCGCCAGCGTGCGGCCGTGGAACGACTTTTCCATCACGATGATGTTCGGCGTCTCGACGCCTTTGCTGTGGCCGTACATGCGCGCCAGCTTGATCGCGGCTTCGTTCGCCTCGCAGCCGGAGTTGCAGAAGAACGTTTCCTGCATATTCGACAACGCGCACAGCTTGTCGGCCAGCAGCTCCTGCTCGCGCACCTGGTAGACGTTGGAGCAATGCATCAGCTTGCCGATCTGCTCGTGCGACATACGGTATCCCTAAATTAGAAGACGGCGGACATGCCGCCGTCGAATCGAATGCAGGCCGGCATTATCTCGCCAAACGAGCCCACAAAGCAAACAAGCCGACATCGCTGTCGGCTTGTTTTCGGTGAATCGAAACGCTTGCGGCTATTGCCGCAGGGCGCTTACGCCATCGCCTTGATTGCCGCAGACAGGCGGCTCTTGTGGCGAGCAGCCTTGTTCTTGTGGATGATCTTCTTGTCGGCGATGCTGTCCACGGTGCTGATGGAAGCTTGGTAAACGGCTTGAGCTGCGGCCTTGTCGCCGGCTTCAACTGCCTTGATTACCTTCTTGATCGCAGTGCGCAATTCCGAGCGCAGGCTGCTGTTGTGTGCGTTCTGTTTAACTGCTTGACGTGCACGCTTGCGGGCTTGTGCGCTATTTGCCATGACTACTCCTTGAGAATTCGGTACGACGGAAAGGCGCGCATTCTAGTGGCTCGTCACGGCTTTTGCAAATATTTTTGCAAGCTCCTCGGCTTGGGGCGGATAAACGGGGTCCGATGGTATGATGCGCGCCGTTTACAGCGGACAGTCTGGATCAGTATGAATCTCCTCAAAGCCCTCGCCACCATCAGCAGTTTGACGCTGGTTTCGCGCATTCTGGCCTTCGTGCGGGATGTGCTGATTGCGCGCCTTTTCGGCGCGGGCGTGGAAAACGATGCCTATATCATCGCCACCCGTTTGCCCAACCTGTTGCGCCGCCTGTTTGCCGAAGGTGCTTTCTCGCAAGCCTTCGTGCCTATCTTCGGCGAGTACCACAAGCGGCGCGGGCACGACGAGACCAAGCTGCTGGTGGATCATGTCACGACCATGCTGGCGCTGGCGTTGTTCGTGGTGACGCTGATCGGCGTCGTCGCCGCGCCGCTCATCATCTATCTCACTGCGCCGGGCTTTGTCGAAGACGCGGAGAAATTCAATCTCACGGTGGAGATGCTGCGCATCACCTCACCCTATATCTTCTTTATTTCGCTGGTGGCCGTGGCGGCGGGCATCCTCAATACCTACAACAAATTCTGGGTGCCCGCGGTCGCGCCCATCCTGTTGAACGTCTGTTTGATCGGCGGTGCGTTATGGGTTGCGCCGCTGCTCGATCAGCCGATTATCGGGCTGGCCTGGGCGTGGTTCGTCGCGGGCTTCGTGCAGCTCGCGTTTCAGATCCCGTTCCTGAAGAAGATCGGCATGCTGCCCAGCATACGCTTCAGCCTGAAGGACGAGGGTATGTGGCGCGTCATCAAGCAGATGGGCCCGGCGGTGTTCGGCGTGTCGATCGCGCAGATCAGTCTGATTATCAACACAATTTTCGCGTCGTTTCTGGTTGCGGGCAGTGTGTCGTGGCTGTATTACGCGGACCGCTTGATGGAATTTCCGACCGGGTTATTGGGTGTGGCGCTTGGCACGATCCTGTTGCCGTCACTGTCGAAATGCCATGCCGCCAACAACACGGCGGAATATTCCCGGCTGCTCGACTGGGGCCTGCGCCTTACCTTCATGCTGGCATTGCCTGCCGCGCTGGCGCTGGGTCTGGTGGCGGTGCCGCTGCTCGCCACCTTCTTCCAGTACGGCGCGTTCTCCGCGGCGGACGTGCAAATGACGCGCAACGCGCTGGTGGGTTACAGCGTCGGTTTGATCGGGCTGATTCTGGTGAAGATACTCGCGCCGGGATTCTATGCGCGGCAAAACATCAGAACGCCGGTGAAAATCGGCATCGTCACGCTGCTCGCCACGCAGGCGATGAACCTGCTGTTCATTTTTGTGATGGATCTGCAACACGCCGGACTGGCGCTCTCGGTCGGGCTGGGCGCCTGTCTCAATTCCGCGATCCTGTTCTACATGCTGCGCAAGCATGGAATCTATACGCCGGAGCCGGGCTGGCTGAAATTCAGTCTCAAGCTCGGTATGGCGTTGCTGGCGCTCGGTCTCATGCTGTGGTTCGCTATGGGCACCGAGCAGAGTTGGCTGGATAGCTCCGGCTGGTCGCGCATCCTGCGCCTGTCAGCTTTGGTCGTGAGCGGTGTTGTGACGTATTTCGCGGTGTTGTTCGCGCTGGGCTTCCGCCCGCGCGACTTCTCCAAGCGGGCGATTAGCTGAGGCCTGCTAGCGCTCGATCCGCTCCACCAGTTTCTCGATCTGCTGGGCAATGGCGTCCCAGATGCCCATCGGACCGGCTGCCCTGATCTCGTCTTCCCGCCAGTTTTCGATGGGCTTCTGCTTCGTTTCGTAGAGCCAGCTGGCGAGCCTGTCGCGCTCCTCCTTCAGCTTCTCCAGCTGTGCGCTGGTTTCGGCTTCTTCGGGAGTTTGGGACAGTTTCTTCTCGACATGCTCCAGCAGTTCGTCGACATGGTGCAGGCGCATGTCGTATTCCCTGATGTGCTGCTCCGCCAGCAAGCGATCGATGTCTCCCATTTACGCCTCCGGTGATGGTCGGTATGCCTGGGGACATTATTTGTCCCCGGCCCGGGGTGCACAATGGGCAAAAGTACGCAGTGGCGCGGCAGCTTTTCCCACCGTCCTGAGGCAGTCAGTGCGTAGCGTAGCGGGGGCGTGAGACGTAGTTGGCCAGTTTTTGATTAGCCGCCTTGTACAATTGACTTACTCTTGATTCACTCAGCGCCATTTCGGCGGCTGTCTGTTGTCCGCTCATGTCGCACATGGTGCGCAATATGAAAACTTTTCTCTCGTTCGGCTGCAGCGTCTTGAGTCCGGCGACCGCACGGGAGTGTGACATGCGCCTGTCCACGATAGCTGATGGTTCCATGCTGGAATCGGGGATGTCCTGCATATCGTCCTGCAAGTGGTCGTCGATCTGGATGAAATCGATGCCGTGGGCGTCGCTCAGTATGGTTGTTACATCATCCACGCGTATGCCAAGGGCATCCGCGATCTCTTTTTTTGTGGGTTCTCTGTGCAGTTGTGCCTGCAAGCTGTCAATGGTTCTCGCTACCTTGTTGGCGCGCCCGCGCACCGCTCTTTCTGCCCAATCGCTGGCGCGAAGGCCATCCATAATGGCCCAGCGAATCTTGTTGTGGGTGAAGGATTTGAACGGAATGCCGGAGCCGGCATCGTGTTCGCGAAACGCCATGATAAGCCCGATCATTCCATCCTGAACAAGGTCCTCCAGGAGGATGTTGGGGGGCAGGGGTCGATGGATGTTCAGTGCGATTAGCCTGACCAATGGCATGAAGTCTTTGATGTCCATGGCTGCGTGTGTCGATGTTCCTTTTTCTTCCTATCGGCAGATGGGAGAGGAAATTCAGGGGGACGAGACTTTATTTGTCGTTCAGCAGCGGTCTTGTAGCTGCGGATGCTGCGGTGGGCTGCTGGATGCGTAGGGTTTCGTTCATCTATTTCTCGTGCGTCATTTGGTCAGATGCAGCGCTTGCGCCACCACGTCGCGCGTCAGGTGCGGCGCGAACAGTTCGATGAAATGATAGCCGAAGCCGCGCAGGTACTGGTTCTTGCGGATGGCGATGCGCGTGGTGCTGGCCTCGAACAGGTGTCCCGCGTCTATCATCCGCAGGTGCTTGTCGCGCTCCGGCACGAAGGCCATCTGCGCGACGATGCCGACGCCCATGCCCAGTTCCACATAGGTCTTGATCACGTCGGCGTCGATCGCGGTCAGCGCGATGTTCGGTTCGATGCCCGCTTCACTGAATGCCTGGTTGATCTTGTTGCGCCCGGTGAAGGCAAAGTCGTAGGTGATGATCGGATGTTGCGCCAGCTTCTTCAGCGTCAGCCGTTTCTCGTCCAGCAGCGGGTGCTTGGGCGGCACGACCACGCAGTGGTGCCATTCGTAGCAGGGCAGCGTGACCAGTTCGTCGTAGAGCGCGAGGCTCTCGGTGGCGATGCCGATGTCCGCTTCGCCGCTCATCACTTGCTCGGCGATCTGCGTCGGGCTGCCTTGATGCAGGCTCAGCTTCACCTCGGGATAGCGCTGGGTGAATTGCTGCACGACGCGCGGCAGCGCGTAGCGCGCCTGGGTGTGCGTCGTCGCGATGGTCAGGTTGCCGCTGTCCTGACTGCGGAATTCCTGTCCGACGCGTTTCAGGCTTTCGGTCTCCTGCAGCACGCGCTGGGCGATTTCCAGCACCGCGCGGCCCGGTTCGGTGACGGCGACGATGCGCTTGCCGTTGCGCACGAAGATGTCGATACCCAGTTCCTCCTCCAGCAGCTTGATCTGTTTGCTGACGCCCGGTTGCGAGGTGTACAGCGCGTTGGCCGCATCGGAGATATTCAGCCCGCGCCGCACCACCTCGTTCAGATACCTAAGTTGTTGCAGATTCATTGCAGCCTCTATATGTCCTGTGGTTATAAGATACTAACATAAAAGTATTTAAGAATATAACGCCGCATCCCTAGAATGTACTCCATTGATAGCGCGGAGCGATGACATGGATTGGTTGTACACGGTTTCCGGTTTTCTGGTCGGGCTGATCGTCGGGGTGACCGGCGTCGGCGGCGGCTCGCTGATGACGCCGTTGCTGGTGCTGTTTTTTGGCGTCTCGCCGGCGACGGCAGTCGGAACCGATCTGTTGTATGCCTCTATCACCAAGTCGTTGGGCGGTTGGGTGCATGGCCGCAACGGCTCGGTGGACTGGAAAGTGGTCGGTCTGCTGAGTATGGGCAGTTTTCCGGCGGCGCTGATCACCATCGCGCTGCTGAAATATCTGGCGCTGGACGAGAAGACGTTGCGCGGTCTGGTGACCAGCGTACTGAGTGTGGCGCTGCTGGCAACTGCGACGGTGCTGTTGTTGAAGGATCAGATCAAGAAGCTGGCGCGACGAAAAGATGGCTCGGTGTATGAATTGCATCATCGCTACTTGCCCGGCGCGACCATCGCGACAGGCGTAATCGTGGGGGCGTTGGTGACCATCTCTTCCATCGGCGCCGGGGTGCTGGGCACGGTGGCGCTGTTGTTCCTGTATCCGCGCATGTCGCCGGTCAAGGTGGTGGGCACGGACATCGTGCATGCCGTACCGCTGACCGCGGTGGCCGGCATGGGGCATATGGCGCTGGGTACGGTGGATTTCGTGCTGCTGGGCAGTCTGCTGCTGGGGTCGTTGCCCGGTATCTACATCGGCAGTCACCTGAGTGCGAAGGTGCCGGAAAAAGTATTGCGACCGATATTGGCGACGATGCTGCTGATCATTGGTTTGAAGATGGTGTTTTACAAATAGCTTCTACGCGAATGTAAATTGGCGTGAATATAAATAAATAAGGTAATCCCCCGGCTTAGCCGGGGGACTCACAAGGTTTGACCGAGCGCTACGGTCAGCCTGACTCTACTGACTTGATCAAAAGTTAGGAGAATCAAG
>Ga0209211_10004755_pt1 | contig 20828 bp, 22 predicted proteins | sample RifGroA2_FD_183992 | JGI IMG/M metagenome (GOLD analysis project Ga0209211, IMG submission 183992) | Groundwater microbial communities from Rifle, Colorado, USA - Groundwater A2 (SPAdes) (version 2) | ecosystem: Environmental > Aquatic > Deep subsurface > Groundwater | place: Rifle, Colorado...
GTCATAGACCTTGAGCCTGATCAGATAGAGCCTGCTCCCAAGATAGGGACGAGACTCAGGACCGAGTTCATAAAGGGGATGGGCAAACGTGATGACCATTTCATAATAATCCTCGACATAGACAAAGTCTTTTCAGCTAACGAACTGTCAGTTGTGCAGGGCGCAGGCAGTGAAGCGCCGTTAATGATGGAGACCGGGCCATAAAACATATGGACGATCCCCTTCATGGGTTTGAAAGCAGGATCGGGACAATGTCCGGCAAGGACTTTCGCCGTCTCAGCGAATTCATAGAGTCCGAGCTGGGCATCAGGACCCCGCCCGCCAAAAAGACCATGCTTGAGTCCAGGCTCCAGAAGAGGTTGCGGAGGCTTGGGCTGGGGTCATTCACTGAATACTGTGATTACCTGTTCAGCGAAGAAGGCATGAAGACCGAACTTGTCCACATGGTTGATATGGTCACGACCAACAAGACCGATTTTTTTCGTGAGCCCGGCCATTTTGACTTCCTTGCCCAGAAGGCCCTGCCGGAGCTGATCAAGTCACAGGGGGCCGGCGTAATGAAGCGGCTTGTTGTATGGAGCGCAGGCTGCTCTACCGGCGAAGAGCCTTACACCATGACAATTGTTTTAAGCGAATTTGCCGAGAGGTATCCGGGGCTGGGGTTCCAGTTTTTGATACTCGCAACAGACATTTCAAGCAGGGTGCTTGAAATAGCAAAGCGCGGGATATATGAAGAGGAACGCGTTGCGCCTGTGCCCGCCCTCCTGAAAAAAAAATATTTACTGAGGGGCACGGACAGGAACAGCGGTCTTGTCAGGATAGTCCCTGAGCTGAGGTCCCTCGTGAGGTTCCGCAGGCTTAATTTTATGGAAGGCGATTTCGGGATGAGGGAGCCGGTGGACATTATATTCTGCAGAAATGTCTTTATATATTTTGACAAGAATACGCAGGAGCAAATATTGAAAAGGTTTTGCCGCCACCTGGTCCCGGGCGGATATATTTTCATAGGACAGTCCGAGACATTAAACGGCATGAATCTGCCTTTAAGTAGAGTAAATCCATCGGTCTACAGGAAAACCGCATGAAGGTAAATGACGCAGAGCTCGAAATGATTTTTCTGAAACCTGGAGAATTGTTTATTTTCAGGAAACCCTCGCTTGTTCAGACAGTGCTTGGTTCCTGTGTATCTGTTACAATGTTTAATCCGCGTGTAGGGGTCGGCGCCATATGTCATGCCCAGTTGCCCCGAAAAGGTCCAAAGATCAAGTGCAGTTCCAATTGTCCTGTGCTCTGCGGAATGCATAGTTCCAGCAAGGACGCTTTCAAGTATGCTGATTGCGCCATATGTTTCATGAACAAGAAATTCGGGAAGCTCGGCATAAAGGCAGGCGAGATAGAGGTCAAGCTTTTTGGGGGCGCTGATGTGCTGCCTGCCGGGACCCGCAGCTCCAATATGACTATAGGCAGGCAGAATATAAAAATGGCCCTTCAGGTGATTGAAGATGAGCGTCTCGTGCTGGCAGCTTCCAGCGTGGGAGGGAAAAGGGGCAGGAAAATTTATTTCTACACACATACCGGCGAGGTTTTGCTGAAATACATAAAGAAGGGAGATGTGCTGAACGATTGTACTCTTCCTGTAAAAACATTTAAGAAGAGGGGTCTGTCGTTCTCGTATGAATAAAAAAATTAAAGTGCTCATTGTTGATGATTCGGCCGTAGTGCGTCAGACACTCTCTGATATCATATCCTCTGACCCTCAGCTCGAAGTAATGGCCACTGCGGCTGATCCTTTTATCGCAGCAGAGAGGATAAAAGATGAAGTGCCTGATGTTATTACCCTTGATGTTGAAATGCCGAAGATGGACGGTATCACCTTTTTGCAAAAGATCATGCAGCAGCACCCTATCCCTGTTGTTATATGTTCCAGTCTTGCCGGGACCGGTTCGGAAACCGCCCTTAAGGCCCTTGAATCTGGAGCTGTAGAGATAATCCCCAAGCCCCGCATGGGGGTCAAAAAGTTCCTGGAGGAATCAAGGGTGCTTGTATGCGATGCGGTAAAGGCCGCGTCCATGGCGCGTGTAAGACACATTTCAGCAACCGCTCACAAGGTGGAGCCCAAACTCACGGCAGATGCAGTTATCCGCAAGCCTGCAATGAAGGCCATGGTGCAGACAACAGAGAAGGTGGTTGTTGTCGGTGCATCTACCGGCGGCACAGAGGCGCTAAAGGTCTTTCTTGAGTCCATGCCGCTTGATGCCCCGGGTATTGTTATAGTGCAGCATATGCCTGAAAATTTTACGGCGGCCTTTTCCAGGCGGCTTGACGGCATATGCCGCATATCGGTAAAAGAGGCTGAAAATAACGATACCGTGTTTCGAGGTCGCGCGCTGATCGCTCCTGGAAACCGTCATATGCTTCTCAAACGAAGCGGCGCCAGGTATTTTGTCGAGATAAAAGACGGGCCCCTTGTCTCAAGACATCGTCCCTCAGTGGATGTGCTTTTCCGTTCCTCAGCTCAATACGCAGGCAGGAACGCGGTAGGCGTGATCATGACAGGCATGGGAGATGACGGCGCAAGGGGACTGCACGAGATGAAAGAAGCCGGGGCATTCACAATCGCCCAGGACGAGGAATCATGTATTGTGTTCGGCATGCCTAAAAAGGCGATAGAACTGGGGGCGGTTGATAAGGTCGTTTCCCTGAAAGAAATATCAAGGGTCGTGCTGGAGCATATTTAAACGATGCAGGCAGTGTGGGGTATAATAAAATACAGGAGGGGGTATCATGACTACGATGACCAAGACTAAAATGCAGTGCTGGGAGTTCAAAAAGTGCGGTCGGGACAAGGACAAGTCATGTCCAGCTGTAGTGCAGGCTGCTGGCAGGGCGTGCTGGCTGGTAGCGGGGACCCTTTGCGGGGGCAAGGTGCAGGGCACCCATGCTGAAAAGATCGGGAATTGCAAGAACTGCGATTTTTATATAAAGCTGAAAAAGGGCGAAGTATAATATTTTTACAAAAGGCGGGGGGTAAACTTTGTTTTTCGGTCTGATCAAAAGAAATAGCAGCAAGAGCAATGGAAATGGTAATGCGGCAGCCGCTGAAGTGCAGGAAGCGGGACCTGTATCCGATATTGCCGATAAGTATTGGCCTGTCTATAAATCATGGCAGCCCAGGCTTGAACGGATGTCCAACGGCCTGAACAAGGTATCAAGAGACATCGAAGAAGAGTTCCTGTCTGTGGGCGGTAATTTGCAGGAGTTTTCCGATAACTGCAATAAGATATCGGCTTTTGCAGGCGAGATTGCACATATGCTTGAGAGCGGCAGCGGATTCAAGGCGGATACCTTCAATGATGTATTCCGGAAAGCCTACTGTGAAATTGAGTCCTGCTGCGGCGTGATCTCTGACAAGGTCTGCAGGATGGGAGAACTTACGCATAGCATACAGGACATTTCCAGCCTGAAGCTGTTTCTTGACAAGCTCTCCAAATCCATTACCATAATAGGCACCCTGATAAGGATAGAGACCTCAAGGGTTGAGGAGGCGGAGTTTGAGACCATGACCGGGGCGATAGACGACCTCGCGCAGCAGATCGCGAAAAACACCGCGGAAGTCGCCCTTTCCGCTAACCATGTCAATTCAGGCATATCTGCCATAAACCTGAAAATGGCGGAAAGCAGTGAGAAGATACACAAAGAGCTTGACCTTACAAAGGAACGCATGTCTGAAATAGTTGAAGAGATGCAGACCATGACAGAGCAGGCCAAGTGGGCCTGCAAGAGGATGGAGGGACGTTCCACCCAGATATCTCCTGAGATAGGCAATGTGATTGTGGCCCTGCAGTCTCACGACATATGCAGGCAGCAGATGCAGCACGTCAGTGAGGCGCTGCAGGACATTATTTCAAAAATCTCTTCAATGAACAGTATGCAGGATACGGAGAAGGCGGCCTTCGGACACTGGATAACCGAGGCTGTCGGGATACAGATACTGCAGCTTGAACACGTGGTCTCGGAGGCCTCTGCTGCTGCCAAGGGTATCTCCGAACATCTTTCCCGGATCTCCGATCTTGCCGATGCCCAGAAGGAGGACGCCTCCATGATACTCGAAGACGAGGAATCAGGCAGCGGCAGGATAGTCAAGATAAGCTCTGAGCTTGAATCCTTATCCGCACTTATGGCTGATGGCAAGACCATGATGATCGCAACTATAGACGAGATCTCCGCTGTTAATAACATAGTCGGCAGCATGTCTGAGCAGGTGGCCAATATAGAAATGATAAGTGATAATATCAATCTCCTGGCCCTGAACGCAATCATAAAGGTGGCCAGGACAGGCGAAGCCGGCAGGGGGCTCGGGGTGCTTGCCGATGAGATCAGGAAACTCTCAACCAAAGCCAATGATGAGATAACAAAAGGGGCGGCAGCCATTACCAGCATCCTTGCAAGTTCTTCTGAACTCGGAGAGACGCTCTCTGAGGAGATGAACAGGAGGCTGGTTTCAATAGAAGATGTTTTCAAGCAGACCCGCAGCGCTGTTGATGACCTGCTGGGCGCTGACAAGACCATGATGAAGTCAATGGGAGGTATTACCGTTATTACAAAGAGCCTCGATGAAGAGATTGCCGGGGTGGTTTCGGACATTAAATTTGACTCTACTATAAAGGCAGGGGTCGGCGAGATGGTCGGAGAACTCAGAAGAATGCTTGCCGATGTTGAGGCAACAATACCCGAGGGATCTCATGTGCCTGCCATGGACCTTGAGGACCTCAAAAACAGATATACAATACAGAGCGAGCGGGACATACACGAGTCCCGTTCCACCTCCAACATAAAAGAAGAAGCCGGAAGCAACGTCGAATTCTTTTAGCGCCTGCCTTGCAAAACCTCCCCAAAACTCAATAGTATTGCCATAAAAAGTCACTGTTTGGTATACTACTTTTTCACTACAGAGGCGGTGTAGCTCAGTTGGTAGAGCATGCGACTCATATTCGCAGCGTCCGGGGTTCGAATCCCTGCACCGCCATTTTATTCCTGTTACCGGCCCTAATAGTTGGCCAACTTTTGGTTCCCTCCCCTTTCATATCCCCCGTGCTGCATACTACACTTAACATTCAAAAATCATAGACCCTGAAAAAGAAAGGATTTCCAAAGAATAATCAATGAAATTTATTTTAAAATTTTGTGTGTCACAAACCCCTTGGCAATCTGTTATAATGGGGCAGATTTTATTAAAAGAAATAAAAATAGAATCGGCGGGAAGGTAGAGGGAAGGAGAGGTGTTTTATGGGTGTTAAGACAAATACTGCAAACAATATAAGTAAAGCTGACCTGCAACCCATATTTGCAAGGCATGAGACCTTTCACCCTCGTTTTGGATGGCTCAAGAAGGGGTTTGACAAGGCTATTGAATACCCCGATGTCTTTCTGAACGAAGCCGCTCCGACTATCCTTGGAGTTGGTAAGAATATGGTAAGGGCTATTAAATACTGGTGCATTGCCTTTAAAGTGCTTGAAGAAGTAAAGGATCAAGGTCAGGTGCGGCGGGTTGCCCCTACGGTGTTTGGTTTAAAGTTGCTTGATAATGGAGGATGGGACCCATATCTCGAAGATCCAGCCTCATTATGGCTTTTGCATTGGCATTTATTAAAGCCCCCATGCTATGTAACAGCTTGGCATTACTTCTTCAATGTGTTCAATAAAAATACTTTTGTAGCTGATGAGGTCAGAGCTGGCCTTGTCGAATTTAAGAATAATTCTTTTATCAATAACCATACTTTAGAAGCCTCTTTGATGAAAGACGTTACATGCATTTTAAGAATGTTCTGCGACCATCATAACAATAAGGTCATAGATGAGGATTCTATCGACAGCCCCTTCACGGAATTGGGATTAATACATAATTATGGTGATTCAAGGCGCTTTATATTTAACACTGGTTCTAAACGCAATTTACCATCAAGTATTATCGTTGCCGCCTGCCTTGATTACGTTGACTCAATACAGGAGTCTGCTAAGACGATAGCACTATCTCGCCTTGCATATGACGGTGGAAGCCCCGGATTATGTTTTAGGCTTTCAGAAAGCGCTTTGGCCGATGCTATTGAGAGTGTAGCAATGCAGTCTGATGTGATATCTATTTCAGATACAGCTGGTTCAATACAGATGTCCTTTGAGAGTGAACCGAAAGTAATTTCAGAAAAGCTCTTAGAGGATTATTATAGAAGAGGTAAAAACTAAAGTGGTTCTTTTTGACAGCATCAATGTAAAACGTAGGTATACCCGATCTGTAAACCTTGAGCGGGACCTCGATATAGCCGAGAGCGTTAATGGCTATGTCATTACACCTAAAGTTGAGGGGTTGATCCATCGTTTTATAGATTCGATAATGACGACTAATGCTGTTCGAGCATGGACAATAACAGGTGCTTATGGAACCGGGAAGTCAGCCTTCGCGCACTTTTTGTCATCTATCTGCTCATCACGTGACGAAGAAATCAGAAAGAATGCCTATAAGGTACTCAAGTCTTATGACATTAGCAGCCAGAGGATAACCAGAGCGATCCCTGAGCGTGGGTTCATAAAGGCAGTTGTAACGGCGCAGAGAGAGCCGATTGCAAACACACTTATTAGAGGCCTAAAGTACGGTTCTGATAGGTTTTACTCAAATGCCAGGGGCCAGAAAGGCCCTGTGAGGACAAGTCTTGATGATTTATATGAAAGAACCGTCAGGGGAGAGTCTGTCCCCAGCGAACTAGTCCTTAGGCTATTGATCGATCTCGGAAAGTTGTCTAAATGCGGAATCATTGTTATTGTTGATGAGCTCGGAAAGAACCTGGAATATTGCTCTCAAAACCAGGCAACCGCAGATCTCTATCTCCTACAACAGATTGCTGAGTTGCCCTCGGGGGACAGCAGCCCGAAGATATTTTTCTTAGGACTACTGCATCAGGCCTTTTATGATTACTCCGACGGACTTGCAACATCCCAACGCAACGAATGGATGAAAATCCAGGGCCGATTTGAGGATATTGCCTTTGCGGAGTCATCAACAAGGCTTGTGCACCTTATTGCAGATGCGATTGACCAAACCCAACTTGATTCCTTAAGGAAGCATCAGATTAGTGACTGGGCGAGGAACTGGAAAGTTGAGTTGTCTGCCCTGGAACTTGGTAGGATGAACATCTCGGACATTGGACATGTCTACCCCTTTCATCCGTTTTGTGCATTAGCATTGCCTGTCCTATGTAATAAATTTTCCCAAAATGACAGGACCCTGTTTACATACATTGCCGGCGATGAACCGCATTCTTTCAAAGCTTTCCTGAAACAGTCCGAATTTAACGGCAAGCTGCCCACGCTGAAGGTGCATAATCTCTATGATTTTTTCATCGAATCTATGTCCAATCGTAGCTCTCAGAATAATGTAAATGACTGACGAAGCAATCTTACAACAATTTAGAAATCTTACGGTCTGGAAGAGAAGCGGAGAAAGAGCGCCGCATAAACCACTGTTGGTATTGTATGCGCTCGGAAAATTATTGCATAACCAAAGCAGAATGATTTCTTATGAAGAGATAGATAAAAACTTGGATTTATTATTAAAAGAATTTGGCCCTGCCCGCTTAAATTACCACACAGAATATCCATTTTGGAGATTGCAAAATGACAAAGTGTGGGAAGTAACTGGAGTTGAAAGTGTAGCCCTTAACAAGAGTGGTGATCCCAGGAAAAGCGATCTTATGAATTACAAAGTCGCCGGTGGCTTTCCTGAATATCTTTATGCAAAATTTCAAACGGATAAGACCATAGTGCTCAAAATAGTCCAGGAACTTTTAGATTCTAATTTCCCTTCATCAATTCATGAAGACATAATGCAATCTGTCGGCATTGATCTTGATGTGCAAAACTCAGAACGAAAGTCACGGCAGCCTGAATTTCGGGAAAATATTTTGAGAGCATATGAATACAGATGTGCTGTATGCGGTTTTGATGTTAGATTAGGCCGCTTCCCTATTGCATTAGAAGCAGCGCACATTAAATGGTATCAGGCCGGAGGCCCCGATACTGAAGTAAATGGAATCGCTTTATGCTCATTGCATCACAAATTGTTCGACAGAGGCGCTTTTACTCTATCCGATGAAATGAATATACTGGTTTCAACACATGTAAACGGCACAACTGGCTTTCAGGAATGGCTAATGAATTTTCACGGCAAGAAAATAATATCACCTCAAAGAAAAACTTACTGCCCGGACATGGAATTTGTCGAATGGCATGTAAGTGAAGTGTTCCGAGGTGAGTATAGAGAGTTGCACTGAGCTAATGCAGCACGTCAAAAGGATGTAGGCGAGAATCGGAAGCTCGCGGTTAGATGCTTTGTCGTAGGAGAATGTTATGGAAAAATGTCGTTGGTGCTATGGCTATCGCTCCAATGATGACGAAAACGAATATCACCATTTGGGCGAGACCCTACAATTTTCATTGGCGGTGCGTGATGTGTGTGATTGGGCACACGACCATGATGACTATCCCGATCATCTGTTGTATGTCACAGAATATATCGATGGAGTCAAAAAACGGTCACTTAATCTTGAAGAATGGTGGCACGGTGGAGAGGGAATCCGCCCGAAATATTATTAAGCAGTTAAGGAAAATATTTTATATTCAGTTTGGGTGTATGACTTGCAAGCTCCGTTTATATGAAGAAGTAGAGGCAGATATATGAAACAGTGCGAAGGAATATCATATCTCGGCAGCCAGTGCACAATGGCCGATGGTCATTTCGGGCCGCACGTCGTCGGTTCTCCGTATAATCCTATTGAGCGATGGCCACAGGAAAATTGCAGAGGGCATGAGTTTCATCTGAATAGTTACGGGGAGAGGGGATTGGCAAGAGTAGAATGGGACGAATGCATACATTGTGGTGAACGCCGATAAAATATAATGAACTACCCTGCGAGCAAGCTGCGAGGCATCAAGAGTACAATACAAAATGAGTTTTTCAAAAACAATATGAGCGTTGCCTTTAGCCTTAACGGTCAGGTGCATGGCGCTTACTCCTCTGAATTCATTACCCGCGCCTTAAAATATAAGCTTCTGAAAGATTATCTTCTGATCCACGTAGATTGTACAAACATGACTTTACATTATCGTAATAACCTTTTTATGGCCTCCCGCGACCGCTTAAAAAATGGCAAGGAAGCTGATGTTGTTAGAAGGCTTCTTGCTGATAATCTTCGCAAGAGCGAGCTAAATGAAATATATAAGCAGAGGAAAGATTCTTTCTCGGCTGACACAAGTGAGACTAATGAATTGCTGAGGAAATTCTCGAAGGAAATTCCGCTGAATCCGGAGATGCTCAAACTTTTAAAACAAACTTTCAAACTGGAAGACATTGGGAAGAAAAAGGACGAAACAGAGAAAGACAAGCGCAAGCCTGAGAGTAAAGCTAAATCTAAAGAGCCCTTTGTATCTCAAAGATACCCATCAATCTTTCAGATTCAGGGGAAGCCTGATAAGGATGGTAAGGTTATAAAAAGTATTCCCCTTGGTGGCGACAAGACTATTCGATTCAGTACTGACGTTGAAAATGAGTATTTCGACAGGATCAAGGATCAAGGCGAAATGAAGATGTATATATTGAGGTATGGGGCCAATATTACACGCGGAGGAAGTGCACCGGGCATTCCAAGAGACATTGACGAATTCTTCCAGGTTGTTAATTCGAGTCCTCAAGATGGGACAATCAGAGTCAACTTGCAGCCTAAAGATAATCTACAGGTCGGCGACGAATTAGAAATAAAGGCTAACTTAACCTCTCTTGTGGAACCTGAAGGAGTTTTGGAAGCGGTTTTTTATGTGAAAATTGAGGAGATGAAAGAGAAAGAGCCTAAACCTGAAGAGTCCGAAGTGCCTCAAATCGGATTGCCGCAAATGGTGCTAGTTTACAAAGATGAAAGAGAGGGGGTTAAAACGTGGAGCGATTTTGAAGCCTCTGGCATATCGTTTGATGATACTGAAATTATGGCGACTGATACGAATGATAAGGATGAGCTTGAGACAATTTTTATAAACATGGATAGCTCGCTCCTTCGCAGTTATAAATCAAAGCTGGATGGTGACGAAACTCTGCAGGTTGCTGATAATAAATATATTTCACAGGTTTATTTCCATACATTGTTTTTATACTCGATACTTAAACAAAAGAAGATGCGCTTTTCTATAGAAGATCAACAAGGAGACAAAGCCGTAGAAGTTGAGGAATTGTTGAGAGATTTATTTAAATCGAGCTACTGCGAGTTTTTACTCAGATTCGGCGGGACAGAGGAATTAATTGCTGCAATTGATTAATCAGTTACTATCGGATACCAATTTTCTATGCTTCTGCTTGAAGACCACCAGTGAAGAATGAGTTAATCTCATGCTGTTTGTCAGATCAAATAACGTGACTTAACGTTCTCCATGCATAGGTGAAGTGTGATGTCAATCCCGGACACACAGTTGGCGGTTTTCAAGGGCAAGCAAATAAGGCGGACTCTTTATAGCAACGAGTGGTGGTTCTCTATAACGGATATTGTTGAAGTTTTAACCGGTACGGAAAGACCGAGGAAGTACTGGAGCGATTTGAAAAGCAAACTGCTATCGGAAGGGTATATCGAAGTGTCCGAAAAAATCGGACAGTTGAAAATGCCGTCTCCTGACGGAAAAATGAGAGATACCGACTGTGCTAATACAGAAACCATGTTCCGTATCATCCAGTCTATCCCATCACCCAAAGCAGAGCCTTTCAAGCGCTGGCTGGCTAAAGTGGGTTATGAGCGGGTGCAGGAGATTGAAGACCCTGAGCTTGCTACAAAAAGAACAAAGGCCCTCTATAAGGCAAAGGGCTACTCCGATGACTGGATAGAAAAGCGGATGCGCGGCATTGCAATCCGAGAAGAGCTTACGGATGAGTGGAAAAAGCGGGAAGTGAAAGAGAAAAAGGAATATGAGATTCTGACCGCCGAGATCGCAAAGGCTGCCTTCGGGGTGACGCCGGGTAAACACAAGAAGATAAAGGGGCTTAAACGCGAAAATCTGAGAGACCATATGACCGACCTTGAACTTATCCTTTCCATGCTCGGCGAGGCTGCGACTACTGAGATAACGCGAGTGCATGATGCCAAAGGTTTTGATGAGTCGCCCCCCGCGCGGGGGCGTGGATGAACCGAGATAGTAATTATCACTCTCAAATTAAGAATTCACTGCTAACAATGAGGTCGCGATACATTGCTTTTTTCGAGGGCTACATGAAATAATTTTATTAGTAGAAGCAGGAATGAACAGTCGGCCCCCATTTTACCGGGCTTGGCTGTCACCATAATTACTTAATCAGCAAACAGAGTAATTGGAGGACAAAATGAATATCAGACCGGCAACAGTTTCTTTTGGATTAATCGCTGCAGCAGTATTTGTTTTTTCATGCCTTTTTGCTTCTGAGGCATCAGAGCCAAGTGTAAGGGTTACAATTACTGTTACTCAGGCAGATGGAGGCAGTATCAGTCCCGACGGAGGGGACGACAACCAAATCCGGTTTGAGAAAGGAGGAAAAGCTGTATTTACTGTTAAACCGGACAAAGGTTACCATGTTGTTGATATATTGACGTCTGCCGGATCAGTTCTCAGCCAGGCCAAAAAAAAGGGAAAGATTTATAAATATACAATAGCACACGTGTTGGATGAGGACACTATTACTGCAACTTTCGAAAAAGATAGTTATGCATTCACAGTTTCTATTACGGGTAACGGTACAATAGCCGGCTCAGGACTGACCTGTGATGATTCGACCTGTTCCGGTACGTACAGTTATGGTGACCAGATTGCAATGACTGCAACTGCGGGAGAAAGCTCATCCCTGAAAAGCTGGTCAGGGTGCAAGCCCGATAAAACAGTCAAGACGTTATGTACGGTAACGATAACAAAGGACCAGACAGCGAAGGCTGCGTTTAAAACTGTTTCCGGTACAGTCTCTGTCAAGATGAAGGCCGACTTTTCATCTTCCAGTGCAAGCGCTCCATTCAGGGCTGCTCCCGGGGAGGAGAAGCTGACCTCCTGTCCGGGGGGTGAGGTTTTTACTGCGGAACGTACTGACTACGCAGCGGGCCTGGACTGCGACCAGGACGGAGGCGTTATCCAGTACCTTACCCCGGTGAATTATAAAATCGCGCTCAGGCGATTGAGCCTTGTCAGGGACAATGGAGATAAGGTGGATTTTATACAGGACCCCGGAATGCTCTCTCAATCACCTGTCTATAATCTCAAGTCGCAGGTCGTTATATCCCAGAAGATCCCGGCAGGGACCTATAGCGCAATCCAGGCAGAGATCTATTATTATGAGATCAAGATGCCGATCAATAATCCGCAGGATATGCAAAGGATCCGCGTCTACCTGAGCGATGACGATTTCCCTGCCGAAGGCAGCCTTGGCCATCACCAGGGTGATATCACACTGATAGACAATAACGGGGATGAGTTGGGCTGGGTTGGTATGGGAACTTCCTGGCTGACATCCACCCTTCAGACGGACAAATCCTCGGTGGCCCGTCCCGGCAGCACGGACACTGAAACCGGCCATCAGCGCGGGCTTTTTGGAGATATCACCCTGTGGGACCAGGATGCGTTTGTGCAGGGCAGCGATCGCGATATCTATTTGCTCACTTCACCTGTCAGCCTTGTAGTGAGTGAAAGTGCAAGGGAAATCGTTTCATTTGACTTTAACGTAAAAGACACCTGGTTCTGGGAAGATTTCGATGGTGACGGGCACTTCAACCCGTGCGAAAATGATACAAAAGACGCATGCGCAGCCAATGCCGAGTGGGCGCCGCTTTTCAATCTTCCGGTGCTGTCTGTCAAGTAACGATACTTGACGAATTGCCCTTAAAGTTGAAAGGCTTGGTAAAAACATTGTATTTGATGCGGGTGATTTAAAGAAGTTCAAGAGGAAGAAGCCGGTTTAACAGTGACCATTGAGTATTTGTTGATATTAATAACTGCTGACTTTGGGGCTGGCTTCAATATCAGGCAATAATAATAAAGCCATACAGGGCTTATGTCTTGGACAATTTCAGCACAGGGGTGAGAAAATCTGCATTAATCCTACCTCACTGGCAGTCCCTAAGCGCCATGTATGGCTTCAAGATAGTTCCCTGAGAGGCTTCCCAAGCTCTTTTTTTACATTGGGTGCTTCGGCGGATATTTTAGGCTTCCCCCTCGCTTCCGGGGGCTTGCTCACCACATCCGACACCGGCTCCCTTAACTGTTTTTGTTTCTTCGGGTTGCCGTCTCAGGGAGTCCTTATTCCCTTCTTCTGATTAAAGTATAACTCGTTTTTTTGACTTGAATAGCTATTAAGATTTTATGTGAGGTGGTATACTTGAAGATTATGCTTTATCCTGTCCTATCTGTAAAATTTCACCAGTTTTTCCGGTGGGACACCAAAGGAATAAAGTGTTATCAATGCCCAGTTCCTTAAGGTGCAGAAAACAATACCTTCTTTTTCCCATCTCCTGGGAGAAGTCCTTACTTTTTCCGGAATAATATGGATTTTGTCTCCGGCCTTTTTTATGCGCCGCATCAATTCAACATCTTCCATTAATGGCATCTCCTTAAACCCGCCTTTCGCGTGAAAATAGTCTTTCCATATGAATATTGCCTGGTCACCGTAAGGTGTCTTTGTAAGCCTGGAACGAAGGGACGCCCCCAATTCTACCAGCCTGAAAACAGGCCTGTTGGAATTTATGCCTAAATCAAAGGCCCCAGCCACAATATCTCCTTTTCCCATGACTGAGGAAATTGTATTTAACGCATTTTGGGGCAGTTCCGTATCTGCGTGTAAGAATAGTAATATTTCCCCATGAGCATTTAATGAGCCTTCATTCATCTGATGGGAGCGCCCTCTTTTGCCGAGGACCTTTAATACATTTTTCTCACTAATGGAACCCAGGGTTTCTCCGTAAGGACTGCCATCAATAACTATAACTTCTATTTCCCCGTCATACGGCAGACTGAGGACGCTGCCGATAGTCCGGTTAATTATTGTGGCTTCGTTCAGGACTGGAATAATAATCGAGATTTTGTGTTTCATGGCGCTTTATTCCTTGATTTGTTGATAAGGACCGGCAGAAGGGAGAACAAGGCAAGCAGAATGAATGCCGCTGCCATCCTCCAGGAAAAAATGTCACCGGCGGATTTGATGGTATTAAGCTGACTTCCTGCAAAGGCATAGACTAAGGAACCGGGTATTATGCCGAGGGATGTTGTCCACAAAAATGTCTTAATAGGGACGTTTGTCAAACCTGCGAGGATATTTATGAGAAAAAACGGGAAGATTGGCACAAACCTCAATGTGAGCAAATAGAGATGTCCATTTCTTGATATCTCTTCGTTGAACTTTTTAAGTTGTCTCCGGTATCTGTTCTGTACCCAATCACCTATTAAATACCTCGCTGACAGAAAGGCCATTATCGCGCCTGTGGTAGCGCCGACATTTACATAAGCCGCGCATAGGAACGTGCCGAACAGAAACCCACCGGCAAGGGTCAAAATAGCGGCCCCGGGGATTGAAAAGGCCGTTGATATGATATAGACAATGATATACAAAGCGACTGAAGGGGTGTAATGCCCTTTTACATATGCATGTAACGCCTCTTTATTGTTTTGAAGATTTTCGAATGTCAGATAATGACTGATGTCTGAGGTCCTTATGAAAAAAAACATGCCTGTAATAATGCTTAAGAGTATGATTTTTTTAGCATATGTTTTCATTTTTTCCAATCTATATTGAGATGCGTATATCACAAGACAGGCATGACATAGTATTTTTGCGGCTTCGACAGCCCAGGCGCAGCCATGGATGGCGAAGCGGGCTGGCGTAGCCTCGCAGGCGGGCGGGATGCCCGACGAGAATGAGCGAAAATACTGTGTCCTCTCGGTCTTAAACATAACGCATGAATATTCCAGCTGTTTTCATAAAAGTGTTTTCAAAAACTTCAGGAAAGGATTGTCCCTGAGCCTGGCGATATGTGAGAGCTTTGCCGGCTGCTTAACGATATCCGAGAAAGTCGGGTAAAGATGTATCACAGAGTTTAATTTGTGAAACGGAATGTTAAATGTCTTTGCAAGCTGGGCCTCGTGGATTATCTCTCCGGCACGGTCCCCGAGGATATGCGCACCAATGAGCTTCCCTCTCCTGTCAACTATGAATTTGCCCATGCCTGTTAAACTAATATCGGTCTTTGCCCTGTCTATATCTTTATATCCATACTTGTATATTTTTATATCGTCGCCATGCATTTTTCTTGCTTCTTCTTCCGTTAACCCTGCATGTGCAAGCTCCGGATCTGTGAACGTGCACCAGATCACATGCCTGTAATCCACTTTTTTCATGATCGGCAAAAAGGCGTTTTGAACGGCGATACGCGCCTGATACTCGGCCATATGGCTGAACTGATAAGGTCCGGCCACATCACCGCAGGCATATATGTTGGGAGTTGTCGTTTGCAGCCTGCTGTTCGTTACAATGCCCTTTGCGGTGTATTCCACCCCTGCATTTTCAAGGCCGAGACCTTCTGTATTGGCTTTTCTGCCCATGGCAACCAATACAGCATCAGCCGCGAGGTCCCTCTTTTGTCTGTTTTTATCTTTAACAGTAACAGCCACCTGATCATGGATCTGAGACAGTTTTGAGGCCTTTGTTTTAGTGAGCAGCGTTAACCCTTCTTCTACAAGTTTTTGTGACAATATGCCGACCAATTCCCTGTCCTCCCTTAAAAGGACTGATTCGCCCATTTCTACAACATAAACCTTAACTCCCAAACGGCCCATGGCTGAAGCAAGCTCAATGCCGATAGGGCCCCCTCCCAGGACTATGATTGATGATGGGAGCCTCTCGAGGCCAAAAAACGTTTTATTTGTCAGGTAGGGGACTGTATTTATCCCATCAATGGAAGGGACAAAAGCAGAAGACCCGGTTGAAATAATAAAGGCCTTTGAAGAAAGACGTTTGCCGTCCAATTCTATTGTGTGATTGTCCAGAAAATGCGGCTGCCCGAACAAAACGTCAATGCCGAGGTTCCTGAACACCTCTGGCTGATGAGTGCTGTATACCTTTTCGACAACGGAACGCACATGGTCCATTACCGTATCAGTGTTTATGCTTATGCCGGTTTTTGCAGACAGGCCGTAATTATTGAGCTGCTGCGCCTGAAAGGCAATATTGCCTGCCTTTATCAGGGCCTTGCTTGGGATACAGCCGGACAGGGTACATTCGCCCCCCAGTTTATTCTTCTCAATCAGGGCCGTTTTTTTCCCGAGCCCATTAGCAAATTTGGAGGCCACAAAACCCCCTGCCCCGCCTCCGATTACAATAAGGTCATAGTTATATTTTGGCACTGCCGGCCTCATTTAGCCCTATAGTTGTGTCTTTTGCCAATAATGACTTCAAGTCCTCAAAGGTATCAATATCCATTAATTCCGTTAAAATATGAACGCCGAGGCCGGACCTCTTCAGGACTTCCATGGTTTGAGAAAACACGGACGCGGTGCTCCACTCTATTCCATGGAATATATCGGGTAAAAAGACGCTCCTGTTGAAGCCTATCAAATAATACCCCCCGTCAAAAGCGGGCCCGATGACCGCATCGTTTGTGTCCAGCGCCTTAAAGGCTTCATGGATTATCGGGACTGTCAGATCGGGGATGTCGCTGCCGATGACCAAAACCTTTTCCATTCCGTCCGAAAAAGCCTGGGCCATGGCATTTTTCATCCTTTCCCCAAGATCATTTCCGTGTTGGGGCGAATATGAATAAGTGCTTCCGAGCCAGTCTTTTACAATTTGCCCGGAACCTGCCGGATAAAAGCAGAGCCTTAAAAAATATTTACCTGATTTCAGCTTTTTCAAAGTGTCCAGCACAAGGCCTTTATAGATATCAAGGGCACAATCTTTGCCAATTGCCTTTGAGAGCCTGGATTTTACTTTCCCCTTCTCAGGCGCTTTTATGAACAGGAGGACGAGCGAACGGTCATGCATTTTATTAAGGCCCCGTGACAACTGCTCCCTTTATTGGCAGTACAGGCGTAGCAATGCCTGCCAAGGAGTATCTCCGGATTGAATGCGGTAAAATCCGTCTCCCAGAATTTTTTCTCGTCATGACCCTTTATTTTCATCCCCAGCGCAAGATTGAAGTCGCAATCATAAATAAATCCCAGGTAGTCAATGGAGACCAGATGTCTGCACATAATGCTTTTCAGGGTCTCAGGGTTGTAGCTGCTTTCCAGGAGTTCCCAGTACCCGTCAAGCTTTTTTTGTGAGTCAAGGTAATTCCTGAACCTGTTTATCGGGGAGTTAACGATTGTTATAAGTTTATCAAAAAATATGCCGTGCTTATCTTTCAGGAACTGTTTGTATTCTTTTTCAAGCAGGCCCTGTTCCGGAGGCAGGCAATCACCCGGCGGATTATAGACCAGGTCCAGGGAAAGCCCGTCTGTTCCATACCCTAAGGTATTGAGGTCTTTCAGGACTTTGACACTCTTACAGAAAACATTTTTACCCCTTTGCCTGTCGGTCAAATCCTGGGAGAGACCTGGCAGAGAGGCTATGACCTTCACTTTGTGCTTTCGGTATAAGTCTGTGAGAAATGAAAATTCAGGGTTGTCGAGCACTGTCAGGCTTGTCCTTACGGATATGTTCTTATGCCCTGAAAGTCCTTCAATAAACATTATAAGATTTGGATTAAGCTCAGGGGTGCCCCCGGTGAACTCTATGTTTTTGACATCCAGTGACAACAGCTTTTCCAGGACTTTCACGGCTGTTTCCAGTTCCATGTTCTTCTCGCCGTAAGGTGACGCCCCGATATGACAGTGAGTACAGGTCTGGTTGCATTTGTCACCCATATTCACCTGAAATATTTCGACCTGTTGTTTTGTTATTTTAGCTTTAATCTCATCTATCATTTTTCCTGTTTGTGTCCCCCTTGCTTTATAATATGGCCCTTACAGGAATCCACGGTCTTATTTCTTGAACAGCTTCAGGTACTCTCCGTACCCCTGCTTTTGAAGGTCTTCTTGCGGGATGAAACGGAACGCAGCAGAGTTCATGCAGTAACGGAGGCGGGTCGGCGGGGGGCCGTCATCAAAAACATGCCCTAAATGTGAATCTGCGTGCCTGCTCCTGACCTCTGTCCTTGTTATAAAGAACCCCCTGTCCTCTTTCTCGACAATGTTCCCGGGCTCAAGGGGCCTTGTGAAGCTCGGCCAGCCAGTCCCTGAATCATACTTGTCAATTGAACTGAATAGCGGCTCGCCGGAGACGATGTCCACATAGATGCCCTCTTTTTTGCTGTCCCAATATTCGTTGCTGTATGCCGGCTCAGTGCCGTCCTCCTGCGTTACCTTGTACTGCATATGCGTCAATGTTTTCTTTAAGTCCTCTTTTGGGGGCTTCACAAAATCCCCTGGTCTTTTGGGTCCGGGTATTTTGGCCATTTCCCTGGACCATATCTTTTTCAGATACTGGTCGCGGCCTGAATTGAACCGATAGAACTTATAACGTATCGGGTTTTTTTTGTAATAATCCTGGTGGTATTCCTCTGCCCTGTAGAATTCAGAAGCCGGCACTATTTCGGTGACTATGGGCTTACCGAACCTGCCTGACTTGCCGAGTTCTTTTTTTGATTCTTCAGCTGATTTTTTCTGTTCATCCGAATGATAGAAAATCAGGCTGCGGTACTGTGCGCCGCGATCAACAAACTGGCCCCCGGGGTCGGTGGGGTCTATCTGTCTCCAGAATACATCGAGGAGTTTCCTGTACGTTATCCTGGATGGGTCGTATATTACCTGGACAGCCTCGACATGTCCTGTGCTTCCTGACGAAACTTCTTCATACGTGGGGGTTTTTTTTTGTCCCCCGGTATAGCCTGAGACCACATCCTTGACCCCTTCGAGTTTTTTAAAGGGAGGTTCCATGCACCAGAAGCAGCCACCGGCAAAGGTCGCCTTCTCAACTGCTGCCCCGGCAACATCAATTCCCTGCATAAAAATCACCCCCCAAAGAAGTATTAAGCATTGCATTGTCCTGTTAAACATATACCGGCCCTCCATAATTCAAAGGGTATCACAAAAAAAAACAAAAGCAACCCGGATCTGCCCAACCTTATGCATGTTATACGGCGTTAAGGTTGACACCGCTGACCAATGTGATAACCTATCGTTAAGAATGTTGATCGGACGGGTGACAATATGCCGCATTTTGGATTAATGAGCACTGCAGACAGCTACAATACAGAGCAGGGCGCCTTGCTTCGCGCAAGGCTGCATATTCGCGGCGGCAAGAGGAGGCTTCGTCAGGGCAAGATCTCCGCGGGCATTGTGACCCTTTATGATGCCCTGTCTTTTGCCATGAGATGGTATATCAGCTCACCCGAACGCAGGGAAAAACTCCTCATCAGGAACGGGGAAAGTCTGAATGATGACAAAACGGTCTTTGAGATATTGAAACGTTCAGGGTTAAAAGACCCTGCGTTTGATTTTATGGAGCTGGACCAGCTGGCAGACAGGGCGCTGGAGGATGAAATGGCCGGTTACGATTATTCAGCTGTATTGAACTCTGTAACTTCTTTTATGACCCTGCTCGGTGTCATGCCGTTTGATGAAAGCAGGCTCCCACCTGAGGACCCATCTGCGTTCTGACAATAGTCAGGGGGGCCTTATGTCCTGTGGGATTAATAATATATACTATTGACAAGGAGGCAACATGAGCATGGAAGGAGCAAAAATATACGGCCTCTGCCTGGAAAGGTTGAAATACCAGATCAAAAATGCCAGGCAAAGGGCTAAAAAAGAAAATATGCCGGGGAAGAAAAATATTGTATTGGAATGTTATAACACCGGTGGCATGGAAGATATAATAGATATTCTTGAGCTTTATGATATTGAACACAAGACTTTCGAGGCGGTAAAGGAAAAACTGGACGACCTCGCGTATACGGTTTCAGTGCTTACAAAGGAGACCCTGGAATTCGATTTTTCTCCTGACGGCAACTTGTGCCTTTCTCTGGTGCTTAAGGATGGGCAATAATAAAGGAGTGATTTTATGAAAAGAGCAGCGGTTTTAAGCGTGGGGTTTCTGGTAATATCAGCTTTTATGTTTATTCTGGCCGCAGGGGCCTTTGCCGGGGAAAGACAGCCCTTAAAGCCCTCTGGAAAGGACAAATGCGCTGTCTGCGGTATGTTTGTGGCAAAGTACCCTGACTGGGTCAGCCAGATTATTTTCAGGGACGGCTCCCGTGCTTTTTTCGACGGGCCTAAAGATATGTTTAAATACTATGTCAACATGAAGAAGTATGACCCGTCAAAAGCAGCGGCCAATGTGGATGCGGTATATGTGAAGGACTACTATTCCCTTTCTTTTATTGATGCCCGCGCGGCCTGGTTTGTCATGGGCAGCGATGTTTACGGGCCCATGGGGAATGAACTGGTGGCCTTTGAAAAGGAGGCCGGCGCAAGGGAGTTCCTGAGGGACCACAAGGGCAGGAAGATACTGAGGATGAAAGAGATAACAGTGGGAATATTGAAGGGCCTTGATGAATAGGGGGGGACGCTGAAACAAAACTCAATGAGAAAGTCAGACATATTCCTTCTTTCGCTGGCAGCGCAGGCGCTTGTCCTCTGCCTGCTCTTTTTTCATGCCTCATACAGGACAGGAACAGACATGCCGTTTATCAGGGAAAAGGTCAAAATGGTGAAGGCCCTTGAACTCACCGACCTCTGCCTGTTTACCGAGGCCCGCTATA
>Ga0209211_10004756_pt1 | contig 20827 bp, 21 predicted proteins | sample RifGroA2_FD_183992 | JGI IMG/M metagenome (GOLD analysis project Ga0209211, IMG submission 183992) | Groundwater microbial communities from Rifle, Colorado, USA - Groundwater A2 (SPAdes) (version 2) | ecosystem: Environmental > Aquatic > Deep subsurface > Groundwater | place: Rifle, Colorado...
CGCCGGTGAACTACTTGTAAACACTATCAACACGATAAACAAAAAGAAAAAAGAAGCAAAAAAGAAAAACTACGACCATGACACTTCTACTATACGCAAACCAGGACATTTCTATTCTCTTGCAACACACACAGATATCCGGTGACGATATCCGGTGACATAATACCTATTTCAAAACTGATATGTTTTTACTATTCCCCGCAGATAAGCCCTATAAACCCTAAAAACCAACGCGACACACAGTTGTCGCGATCGTCTGCTATACTCAATCCGGTGACATAATACTTAATGCGAGAAAACATTATATCTGAAGGAGGGTTTATGTCAAGACTGGCAAGGGTTGTGCTTCCCGGGTGTCCGCATCATATAACCCAGCGGGGAGTTCGTTCCATGGGCGTGTTCTCATGCTCCAACGATCGCCTGGAGTATCTTCGCCTGCTAAAACTGCATGGCAATAAACACAACGTACTATTTCTGGCGTACTGTCTTATGACCAATCATATCCATCTGATAGCTATCCCGGAGAAAGCGGATTCGTTGGCGCGGGCGATAGGGGAAGCCCACCGGCTTTACACACTGGGCATTAATAACCGGCTGGGGGTACGCGGCTATTTGTTCCAGGGGCGCTTTTATTCATGCCCGATGGATGAGGCACATACCGTTGCCGCCGCAGCTTACATTGAGCGGAACCCGGTACGGGCCGGCATGGCGGCAAAGGCGTGGGAATATCCGTGGTCCAGCGCCAGGCTTCATGTCGGGCTTTCAGCGCGGAATTGCCTTACTGATAGTAAGAATTTTTTTGAGACGCCGGACAAATGGCGGGCTTTTTTAGACAAAGAACCAGTCCTGCCTGAGGGGTTTCAAAAGAATTTCCGGACAGGGAGACCGCTGGGATCGCCGGATTTTATGGCGAAAGCGGAACGCCTGACTGGCAGAATTTTAAGGCCCAAACCGCCAGGGAGGCAGGGAAGGTTGGCAACGATATAAGTATTATGTCACCGGATACCGGCAACGGGAAGGGTGAACTCCACCACGGCGCCGGACGGCTGGCGGTTGCGGATGGAAAGCTTACCGCCGTGCTTCTCCACTATTTCTTTTGAGTTAAAAAGCCCCAGGCCGGTGCCGCCCTTTTCCTTGCGGGTGGTCCCGAAAGCGGCTATGCCGCGCTCAAGAATATCCGGCGGAAAGCCGGGACCGTCGTCTTCTATTGAAACCCGGACCGCCTCCCCCTCCCGGACCGCCTTCAGGGTTATGGCTCCTTCCGGTTTTAAAAACGAAAGCGAATTGGCTATGGCGTTTATAAACACGCGTTGTATGTGCGGGGCGCTCATCTTCACAGCCGGCAGGCCTTCTTCCACACTTACAGAAAGCTTCACGCCTTTGCCCCGTGCCTGCCGTATAAAAATAGCCGCGGCGTTCTCAAGCGGCTCATTTATACGCTCCAGTGAAAATTCATATCTCGCGCCTTTTATGAGCGCCAGCGAACCGTTAATAATGCTCTTGGCCATTCTGGCCGCCTGGTGCACCAGCCGCACGTCTTTAGGGTTGGGTTTTTCTTCCGCCGCCATTATCTCCGAGGACATCAGTATTATGGAAACCACATTGCCGATATCGTGCAGAAGACTCGCAGTCATCCGCCCTACTTCGGCGGCCGATGCGTCCAGCTGCGCCCTTGAATCACTTTCAGAAACAGCGGACATCAGCCTTTCCACCTGGAATCGCTTGAAAGACATCTCCGTTTCCAGCCGCCGCCTGGACATGGCGGCGCGATAGGTAACAAAAACCGAGAATAAAAAAACAGAGGATTTAATAAAAAAAGCGAACATCTGCGCGGTGTCCGTCCGCGCAGGCCCCGCCGACAGCACCCCCAGCGTAAGTACGCAAAGCGCTGTGGTAACCGCCACCTCAGGTATCCTGCCGGCAAGCGCGGCGGTAAAAATAGGCAGCAGGTACAATACCCAGAAAAACGAAAGATGCCCGCCGGATTTAAAAATTATCGCAGTTATAACCACCATGTTGGTTAAAAGCATGGCATCCACCAGCCAGAGGCTGGCCCTGCTTTTCTCCGATAAAATACGGTTGAAAGCGAAGTTGGCCGCCAGCAGCGACATAAAGAGGTAAAGGACTTCTGGATAGGCTATCAGCGGGTTCTGGCGGTAAAAATACGCGAGCGCTACCATGAAAACAGAGAAAATAACCTCATAATTGCTTTTTGAAAAATCCGCGGTTTCCCCGCGATCCCGGAATATGCGCCGCAAATTCATATTCACACTATAGCATTTACCCAGACTACCTCCTTAGGCGGACGCGAGCAGACGGCGGAGTTGGATTTTAGGCGGCCGACATACCATGAAGCGTCTGCAGCCGGAATACGGCAAAAACCGCGGATATTTGATATCTTCTGGAATTTATTATAACGCGATCGCGGAAGACTTCCGGACTTTTTTTGCTAGAATATGACCCGATGGAAGCATCAAAAGATATTTGCGAGGCGCTTTTGGACGCCGTAGATCAGACCTGCGAGACCTTTTTTTTAACGGACGCGGGCGGAGTGATCCTTTACGCCAACCCGGCCTTTGAGAAACTCACCGGCTACACGCGAGCGGACGTTATAGGCAAAAAACCGGACATCTTTAAAAGCGGAGAGCACCGCCCCGAGTTCTATAAAGTCATGTGGGATACGCTTAAAGAAGGGCAACCCTGGTCCGGCAGGCTGGTAAACCGGCGCAAAGACGGGTCAATATACACCGAAGAACTGCGCGTCTGCCCCATTAAAAACGCCGGCGGCCGCGTGGAATACTTTCTTTCTATCCTGCGGGACATCACAAAAGAACTTACTCTGGAAACCCAGCTTCTGCAAAGCCAGAAAATGGAGGCCCTCGGCCTGCTTTCCGGCCAACTCGCCCACGACTTTAACAATCTGCTTACCATTATAATAGGCTCAACCGAAGTGATCCTGGAAGACACGAAAGAAAACACCACCTCCCGCGCGCTGCTTGAAGGAATACTCAAGAATTCAAAGGAATACTCCGTTCTTACAAAACAGCTGCTTATGTTCGCCCGCAGAAACGACTCAAACATTAACGGCAGTTGCGCAGGCACCAAAACCGTGGACTTAAATTCTCTGGTTTCGGATATCCGCCCGTTGATCAAAACAACGCTTTCATCCCGTATAAAGCTTGAATACCAGCCGGATAAAAATTTAAAAAACGCCAAAGCGGACCCTGAACATCTGAAGCAGGTTATAATTAATATTCTGCTCAATGCCAGGGACGCCATGCCGAACGGCGGGTCCATAACTATTAAAACACAGAACATCATGTTAACGGAAGGCGCCGTGCACCTTTTAAAGGCAGGGGAATACATATTGCTGACAATTTCAGACACCGGCTCCGGAATCCCTCCCGAGGTTATTGACCATATTTTTGAGCCGTTCTTCACCACAAAAGCCAAAGGCAGGGGCACGGGCCTAGGGCTTTCCACCGCTTACGGCCTGATAGAAAGCTATAACGGAAAGATCACCGTAAAAAGCGAGCCCGCCAAGGGCTCCGATTTCCACATTTACCTGCCTGCCGCCTGAAATCCGCGCAATGCCAGAATAATAAGTTGACATGCCGTAATTATATTGGTATATTAATACCTATATACTTAATAACAACGAAGAGATTGCCAGTATGCTTGTAGGCGGGTATGCTGGTATGCTTCCAGAGCCTGCTCGCCTACCGGCTTACCAGCTTATAAGCCCTTTATCATGGACAGCATAATAAAAATATCCGAGGCCGCGGTGATCGCCATACACGCTGTAGCCTTTCTTGCGGGCTCCGGCGGCTTGCCCCGCATCCGCCTAAGGCGGAGGCAGAGCAAGCCGGGTTCCGCCAAAGAGATCGCTGAAAGCCTTGGAGTTTCATACAACCACCTGAACAAAGTGATGCAGCGGCTCTGCCGCGCTGATATTGTTCTGGCGCATCGGGGACCGAAGGGAGGATTTACCCTTTCAACGAAAGCAAAAAAAGCCAGGCTGAAAGATATTTTTGAAGCCATAGACGGAAAACCAGGTTTTTCAAACTGCCTGATGAAGGCCAGGATCTGTAAAAAGTCAAAATGCCTGCTGGGGAATTTGCTTTCAGACGCCAATAAAGAATTTGAAACAGCGATGAACACAAAGATAGAAGATCTTATAAAGGAGATAATATGAGCGAAATGTTCTGTTACCAATGCGAGCAGACGGCTAAGGGCACGGGCTGCACAGTACAAGGCGTGTGCGGCAAGGACGCCGGCACGGCAAAAACGCAGGATCTTCTGTTGTGGCAGGCTAAGGGAATAGCCATGTACGCGCACAGGCTGCGGAAGCTGGGCATAAAAAACCGGGAAGCCGACCTTTTTGTAATGGAAGCTCTTTTTACCATGGTGACAAATGTGAATTTTGACCGGGAAAACATCGCCGGACTTATAAAAAAAGGCCGGACTATCAAAACCGGCCTGCGCAAAGCTTTGGAAAGCGCGGACAAAGCGCAGCAAAAACTGACCGGTCCCGCAGCGTGGGAAGCGCCGGAAGATTCCCTTGCCCTGCTTAAGGAAGCTGAAATGGCCGGCTTTAAAAAACGGACCCGGGACCTGGGCGCCGACAGAGCCGGACTTGCCGCGCTTCTTACCTTCGGCCTTAAAGGCATGGCCGCCTACGCCGATCACGCCATGATACTGGGCGTTGAGGACGACTCGGTTTACGCATTCTTCCATGAAGCGCTTGATTTCCTCACTAAAGAAGAGCCGTCCGTTGAGGAGCTTTTAAACTACGCCATGAGATGCGGCGAGGTGAACCTGAAAGTTATGGGACTGCTGGATAAAGCCAATACAGGCGCGTATGGCCACCCTGTGCCGACAAAAGTAAGAATAACCCCGCTTGCCGGCAAATGCCTGCTGGTTTCAGGACACGACCTTAAAGACCTGGAAGAGATCCTGAAAGCCACGGAAGGAAAAGGCGTTAATGTATACACGCACGGTGAAATGCTTCCCGCGCACGGCTATCCCGGGCTTAAAAAATATAAACATCTGGCCGCCAATTACGGCGGGGCCTGGCAGAATCAGCAGAAGGAATTCGCCGCTTTTCCCGGCGCAATAGTGATGACTACCAACTGCATACAAAGGCCCTCTGAAAATTATAAAGGCCGGATCTTTACCAGCGGCCTGGTGGCCTGGCCGGGCGTAACGCATATCGCCAACCATAATTTCAATCCCGCCATAGAAGCGGCGCTCGCCGCGGAAGGCTTTCCCGCCGATGGCGAGAACAAAGAAATACTGGTGGGTTTCGCCCATAACACCGTGATGAGCGTGGCCGGCAAGGTGATAGACGCGGTGAAAGCCGGCAAAATAAAGCATTTCTTTCTGATAGGCGGCTGCGACGGAGCCAAGCCCGGCCGCAACTATTACACGGAGTTCGCCGAAAAAACCCCAAAAGACACCGTCATACTGACGCTAGCCTGCGGAAAATACCGCTTTAACAAGCTGGACTTCGGCGCTATAGGCGATATCCCCCGCCTGCTTGACATGGGCCAATGCAACGACGCATATTCCGCCATACAGGTCGCGGTGGCGCTTTCAAAAGCCTTTAACGTGGGCGTTAACGAGCTGCCGCTGTCTATGATACTTTCCTGGTACGAGCAGAAAGCGGTTTGCATACTGCTGACGCTGCTGCACCTGGGTATAAAAAATATCAGGCTGGGCCCCTCTTTACCGGCCTTTGTAACGCCGGCAGTGCTTAAAGTGCTTGTTGAGAAATTCAACATCATGCCGGTAACCACGCCCGAAAAAGACCTGGAGGCGATACTGGGAATAAAAGAACGGATATAGAATCATAGCCTTACGCTCTAAGCCATAGGCTGCAAGGAACTCCTTATTGCCTATGGCCTTATGGCCTACGGCTTATGGCAGACATTCACCGTATGATACCGGATAGACAATATTTTGAAACCGCTTACAGGAAGTTCAACCGGCCGGAGTTCATACATCCGGACCCGCTGGAATTTGTTTGGCGGTACAACTCAGCCGAAGACAGGGAAATTGCGGGTTTCATAGCCGCGGCGCTCGCCTACGGCAATGTCAGGCAGATAATAAAAAGCGTTGAAAAAGTTCTAGCGCCCATGGGCAAAAGCCCCGCCCTTTACCTGCGCGGCACTCCCGAAAAAGAAATTTCAAAAACGCTTTTAAATTTCAAGCACCGCTTCACTACAGGCGCTGAAATGGCCATTTTCCTTTTAAACATAAAAGCCGCCGTTAAAAACCACGGTTCCCTTGAAAACTGCTTTCTTAAAAATTATAAGCCGAAAGACGAAGATTTAAGCGCCTCGCTTTACGCCTTTGTAAACGAATTAAATTCAAGGGTCTCCTCCCCAACGCTTATACCCTGTCCTGAGAAAAAAAGTTCATTTAAACGGGTCAACCTGTACCTGCGCTGGATGGTACGCCGCGATGCCGTTGACCCCGGCGTGTGGACAAAAATCCCTCCTTCAAAACTGATAGTGCCGCTGGACACGCACATGTTCCAGGTCTCTAAAAATCTGGGCCTTACCGGGCGAAACGACACCTCCATGAAAACCGCCCTTGAAATAACCGCCGCCTTCAGGCGCGTTTCCCCGGAAGATCCAGTGAAATACGACTTCGCCCTTACAAGAACCGGGATATTGAAAATTTGATAGAATCTAGAATAGTCCGGAGGAAAACAATGGAACTTAAAGGTTCAAAAACTGAAAAAAACCTGCTTACCGCTTTCGCGGGCGAGTCGCAGGCGAGAAACCGTTACACTTACTTCGCCGGCGCGGCGAAAAAAGAAGGCTATTTCCAGATTTCGCAGATCTTTGAGGAAACCGCTAACCAGGAGAAAGAGCACGCAAAACGCTTCTTCAAGTTCCTAGAGGGCGGCGACGCAACCATCACCGCCACTTTCCCCGCCGGCATCATAAGCGCCGCCAAGGACAACCTGAAGGCAGCGGCGGACGGAGAAAAATATGAATGGGGCTCAATGTATCCGGAATTCGCCAAAACAGCAAGGCAGGAAGGCTTTGAGCCGGTAGCCAAAGCCTTTGAATCAATAGCCGTGGCGGAGAAGCAGCATGAAAGGCGTTACCGCGGGCTGCTTAAAAACATTGAAGAAGGAACGGTATTTAAGAAAAGCGGAAAGGTGAAATGGCGCTGCATTAACTGCGGCTATGTGCACGAAGGCGCGGACGCTCTGGAGAACTGCCCGGCTTGCGCGCATCCCAAAGCGTATTTTGAACTGCTCGCGGAGAATTGGTGAAAAATAGCCGTAAGCCGTAGGCCATAAGCCATAAGCTGCTAAGGAGGTTCCTTAAAGAACATATGGCCTAAAGCCGATGGCCTATGGCAATAATTTACTTTCCAAGAGGTAAGGAAACCATATATGGATGAAAACTTAAACACTAACGAACCGGAACAGGCTAAAGAACTGATAAAACGCACTATAACCATGCATGGCAGAACAATGACCCTGATCGGTGATGAAATAAAGCCCGGCATGCCGGCCCCCGACTTCAAGGTGATAGACAACGACATGCTGCCCATGAAGTTCTCCCGCACTTACAAGGGTAAAATAACCATAATTTCCGTTGTGCCTTCGCTTGACACGCCTATCTGCGACCTTCAGACACGCCGCTTCAACACGGAAGCTGAGGCGCTGGACCCGGATATAAATATTATCACGATAAGCATGGACCTGCCTTTCGCCCAAAAACGCTGGTGCGGAGCCGCGGGCGTTAAACGCTTAAGAACATTTTCGGACTACCAGAAAGCGGACTTCGGCAAGTCGTACGGAGTGCTTATCAAAGAACTGCGCCTGCTTGCGCGCTCTGTTTTTATAGTGGATAAAGACGGACTCGTAAAATACACTCAAATAGCGCCCGAAGTGGCCAAAGAGCCGAACTACGAAGAAGTTATGACCGCGCTGAAGGCGTTAATTTAATAAATTACGCCATAAGCCGTAAGGGCGCCGCGCCCGCCATAGGCTTTAGGCCATAAGTTATAAGGAAACTCCTAAAAAGGTATATGGCATTTTTCTGCCTATGGCCTACGGCTTAAAGCTTATGGCTATAGAGAATATTACCAGGAGACACCATGACTGAAAAGAAACAGATTTACAAATGCGAACTCTGCGGCAACATCGTTGAAATGCTGCATGAAGGCGAGGGAACGCTGGTCTGCTGCGGCCAGGACATGAAACTTTTTGTTGAGAATACCGTCGACGCGGCCAAAGAAAAGCATGTGCCCGTGATAGAAAAAACCAAAGCGGGCATAAAGGTAAAGATCGGCGCGGTTCCGCACCCGATGGAAGAAAAGCATTTTATTGAATGGATAGAACTCGTAGCGGACGGCAAGTCGTTCCGCCAATTCCTGAAGCCCGGCCAGCCTGCGGAAGCCGTTTTCTGCGTCTGTTTTGAGCCGAAGGAATTATATGCCAGAGCGTACTGCAATCTTCACGGGCTCTGGAAAAGCTTATAAATACCCAGGCAGCTGGAAGTAAGAATTCAGTAGCCAGAATTCAGAAGCAGTAATTCTATATTCTGACTACTTAATTCTATCTACTAACACGGTTAACCACCTATGCCCGACCGCGCGATAATTGACAAAGCCCTGTCCCGGCTTTCCTACGGGGTCTACATCGTTTCCTCGCTCGACGGAGAGAAGCTGAACGGGCAGATAGTGAATTCCGTCTTCCAGGTAACGGCCGAACCGCCGAGGATCGCGATAAGCCTCCACAAAAGCAACCTCACACATTCCTATGTGGAAAAAAGCCGCGTGTTTTCGGTCTCAGTACTGGACCAGAACACCCCTATGACATTTATAGGCCTTTTCGGCTTCAAATGCGGGCGCAACGTAAACAAGTTTGACGGACTTTCACATAAGGTCAGCGAGGGCTGCCCCATGTTGACCGAAAACGCCCTCAGCGTATTTGCGTGCAAGGTTACATCCTGTCTTGACATAGGAACGCATACACTGTTCATAGGGGAAGTTTACGACGCGCAAACGCTGAAAGAAGGCGCGCCGCTTACCTATGATTACTACCACAATGTCAAAAAAGGCAAGTCCCAGAAAAACGCTACCACTTACACGGCGTAAATCAAAAGGAGCCTGATATGAAAAAATACGTGTGCAAACTTTGCGGTTATATCTACGACCCGGCCATCGGAGACCCTGATAACAATATCCCCCCCGGCACATCCTTTGAGAAATTGCCGGCAGCCTGGGTATGCCCCGTTTGCGGAGCCGGCAAAGAAGAATTTGAACCGGAAAACGGCTAACAGCGGTAATCGGTAATCAGTAGCCGGTAACCGGTGCGGACAACCTAAAATGAACAGCAGTAATCTGTCCCCGCTTACTGGTTACCGATTACTGGTTACTGACCACTGCTGTTTACCGCTGCCCCTAAGGCATTCCGCTTCGCGGTTAAGGCCCTGGCTGTCAAAAATACCGGAAAGTTTTTCAAGCCCTTCCTTGTCCCCCGACAGATCATAAACAAAAATTGAATAACCCGCGGTAAAAAGCGGCTTCCTTTTTTTCAGCCAGTAAAAAACACTGTGATCCGGGTAATACACGCCCTGCAGATTAGTGGCGGACACGGCGAGCAGCGGCCTTTTAAGAGCGCAAACCTCCTCGCCAGTGCCGTTAATTTCCACAGTGGAGAGCCCCGCTTTCAGCGGGGAATACTTTATGCCGTAATACTCCGGCTTCGCCGTTCCGAAATAAGAAAGTATAACCGGCGGATTTCCAATCGCTTTCAAACCCGCGCCTAGAGGCTTAAGGTCCTGGCCCCAGTCGTAATTTGAGTCCACAAAATATTTCCAGCCGTTCCCCGGCCCGCCGGCCAACTCATTAAAATAAGAAAGATAAAAAGGGTGTGTTATAAAAAGCAGGCAGCACCAGGAAACCGCGAAAGGCGCCAGCAGCCATTTCAATATTTTCCTGCCTCTTCCCCCGCCTTTTTCAAAAATAAAATCAAGCCCCAGCCCGGCCAAAAGGGCCAGGAACGGCATGACAGGCATTATATGCCTGAAACCTATCTGCGTTTTTGTCATAAGAGCCGCGGCAAAATAAAAAATGGCAGGCAGCACAAGCCACAAAAAGGCGCTGCGCGGCCTGCGAAAAACAGCCCAAAGCCCCGCTGAAGCCGGCAACAGCGCGGCAAGCGGGGTTTTCAGCGCTAAAGCCATGGGAAAATACCACCACACGCCTTTAAGAGAATACGTTCCCATGGCAAAGGAAGAGGACCCTGAGTCCAGCCGCCGTAAAGTGCCGGCCAGACTCTCAAAATATAACCCTAAATCGAACCTGCACGCCAAAGCTAACGTAAAAACTGAAATAGCCGCGAACACCGACGAATACCAGGCAAGCCTTGAAAACCGAAATTTCGGTTCAAATAAATTATGAAGTATCCACATGGTTATAACAAGCGGAGGCAGAACGAACATACTGAATTTTGAGGCCATAGCAAGCCCCGCCGCAACTCCGGCCAGACCGGCGTAGAGGTACCGCCTTTTGTCATCCGGTTCTTCAAAATGTTTTACGCCTTTTACGGCAGCTTTCCCCGGCGGAAAGATTGAAAACGCGTAACCGAAAGTAAAAGCTCCTAAATAAAATACAGACGCGGCCGCGTCGGTAGTTACCAGGGCGTTATTTGAGATAAAAACCGGCAGGAACGAAAAAACCGCCACGGAGAAACAGGCCGTGGTAAAATTCGCCAGCCTTTTCGCGAAGAAAAAAATAAGAAAAGCGGAAAGCGCCGTCCAGACCAGAAAGGTGAAAGCGCGCGCCGTATTCAGTATTTTTCCGGCAGAAACTGTATTCTGATACAAAAACAGGTCGCCGTAATGATAGGGTTGAAAATATGCGAAGTAAGGATGGGCGCAAAAATTATTAATTTTATAGGCCAGCAGCGCCGTGGCGGAAAGCATTTCCGAAAAAGGCGGGTGGCCGATCAGGCCCATTACGCACTTGCCGGTAACAAGACATGCGTAGCCGCTTGAGAGGTGCACAGCTTCGTCGTAGGTGGGCGCGGCCGAACGGATAAATGAAAATCCCATCCATAAGTGAAGCGCCAAAGCTCCCGTCATCAAGGCAAAGCCCGTTCTTCTGCTCACCCCACCACCTGCCTATCAGCCAAGGGCTGATTAAAGTTATAAGTTTCCGTATGGACGGTCTTTGACCGGCAGGCAGGTGGTGGGGTCATTTTGGGATATAATACCAAAAAATCAGTTTCCACCCGCGACGGGGCAATTGCCGCGCCTTTTTATCAGAAGCAATAGGCCACGCCGGCCAGGTTGAAGCTGTTGGAGGAAGAACCGTACTCCATGTACTTGTAGCGGTAGGACAGTCCCCAGTGTTTGTTCAGGTAAATATTCGCCATCAGCGAGTAATCATTCAGGGTTTCCCCATCCTTAAACCTGCCCATCCACTTGGCCTGCAGGTCTAAGAAATGCGCGAAGGTGGCGTTAAGATTAAGCCCCGCCAGCGGGTGGTTGTCGCTTTCTCCTATGTTTACGGTACTAGCCCTTGGCATCGGGCCATACAGCCTCTCCATATTTATTTCCCCTGTGATTTTCTCATGCGCATAGCCGGCATAAGGCAGCAGGGAGGAGGACAACAATCCATTTTCATAGTAGAAATACCGCCCGGCACGTAGGAAATAAAAAACTACGTCATTGTCCATGTCAAAAGATTTTAGACCGGCTATATGCCGCCCGGCGGACATGTCTATGTTAATGTCCTCAAGACCTGCCCCCGCCACCCACTTGCCGGCTTTTGTGGGCTTAAGGTAATAGTCAAAATTAAGGTGCATACCGGTCACATCGCTATAGTTGATATTGGGCGCGCTGTAGTAGAAGCCGTTGACCTGGAATTTTTCGGTGTTTATCCATTGCGCGTAGATGCCGTCCATCTCGCCGGTGTCCTTCAGGTCCAGTTGGTAGGCGGAGTTGGAGTATTTGTTGGTTATGCTGCCTATATAAGGGACTATTATTCTTATAGTTTCCGCCGCGGCGGAAGCGGGCATGGCCGCCGCCAGTACGAGTAACGCAAACGCCTGGATTTTTATATTACTTTTCATTCAACGTTTTCTCCTATTAACTTGGTTAGGCCGTCTGACAAGCTATGCCCCGCCTTTTTGCCCGATGCTGTTTAACTCTGTTGGCAAAAGGGCGGGGGCTAGAACTTGTGCCAGAGCATCTGCGTGGTTATATCGTGATGGAACAACACCTCCGAGGTTTTAATTACAGCGCCTAGTTCCCTGGGGCTGCGGTCGGCGGCGGCCTGCTTGTGCGCCGCATACTTTTCATGCGGAGCCGTTCCCAGCATATTTCTTACAAATTCGCTGCCGCGGAATATACGCAGCGCGTCGTAAACATTACCGGGCAGAAAACGCACGCGGTCGCGCTTACTCTCGTCCCTGGTCAGAGGCTTCCCATCTAGCGCGGTGCGCAGCAGGGCGTACAGGGCCAGATATGGATTCGCGTCCGGGGCCACGGAGCGTATCTCCAGCCGGGCGGATTTATCGTTGCCGGCCGGTATGCGTATCATAGCGCCGCGGTCCACCGACGAAACCTTTATCTGGTTAGGCGCCTCAAAATGCGGGTCCAGCCGCCGGTAGGCGTTCACACTTGGATTGAGTATCAAAGACAATTCCTGCGCATGGTTTAGAATGCGGGAGATCACCTCCCAGGCGGCCTTGGAAAGCCCGTCCTCGCCCTTCGCGTCGTGAAAGATATTCTTTGCGCCTTTGGAGAATGACAGGTTTAAGTGCATGCCGCTGCCGTTGACCCCGGCGACCGGCTTGGGCAGAAAAGTAGCCGTCATGCCCATATTGGCGGCCACCTGCCGGCAGACCAGCTTGTAAAGCTGCACCAGGTCACAGGCGCGCACCACGCCGGCGTGGGAAAAATTGAGCTCAAACTGGGACGGAGCCACCTCCGGATGGTCTTTTTCATTGCGGAAACCCATCGCGCGTTGCGCCTCCGCGGCGGTATCAATGAAGTTTTTAAGCGGGGCCAGCGGCAGAGAATGGAAGTAACCACCGGTGGAGATAAGCTCAAACCCCGTGTCCTCGTTGTAGGACTGCTCGGCATTCAAACCCTTCACAACGAAACCCTCCACTTCAGCCGCCACGTTAGCGGTCAGCCCCCGGGTCTCTTTCATTTCAAGCGCCAGGCCGGCCAGGCGCGCGCGGAAATCGGACTCATAAGTGGTCTTGTCTCGGCCGAGAACGGTGCCGAACAGTATAACCTTGCCCGGTCCGAAAACATCCGAAGGCAGCCAGACAATACTTCCCCAGTCTATGCCAAGGCGCAGGTCCGATTCCTTCTGGGCCGAGAACCCGCGGATGGAAGAGCCGTCAAAAGTGAGGTTATCGTTGGCGCGCAGGAAATGCTGTTTGTCATAATCCAGCATATGGAAACGGCCTTCTATATCGGTAAAACAGACCGTAACGGCTTTCAGGCGTTTTTCCTTCTGCAGGTAGGCGCAATATTTTTTTTCCAGTTCGGCGGGAACCAGCTTTTCGGCGGCGACCGCCGCTTCCAGGTTCAGCGTCTCAAGTTCGTCATAGGGGATCTGCAGAAAGTTCTTCAGGGGAGAGTGTTCACCGGTCATGGTTTTAGACATACAGGCCCTCTCTTTAGTTAAAAGGAATGATAACTAAAGTAAATATACATCAAATTATCATAAATGTCAAGACTTTTATTATATTTGGCTATTTTGGGTTGTAATCACCGGGGAAGGATCCAATTCGCTTTCTTAAGCGCGGCCAGCACTTTTTCCGGGGTGAAAGGCGCTTCAAAAAGCCTTATGCCGGTTGCATTGGCCAGCGCGTTCGCCACTGCGGGCAGAGGTCCGTTTATGCCTATCTCCGACACCGATTTGGCCCCGAAGGGGCCGTTGGGCTCCCAGGTGGGAATTATAAAGGTGCGTATAGGCGGGGTGTCGGCCGCGCTGAAAATTTTATAGCGCCTGAAAGAGGCGTTGAGCGGGGTGCCGTTGGCGGAAAACTCCATTTCTTCCGCCAGCGTGTGGCCGATGCCGTTAAGCACCGCCCCGTCGTTCTGGCCTTCGGCCAGTTGAGGGTTTATGGCCGTGCCGCAATCCACGCAGGAAACATAATCCAGTATTTTTATTTTGCCGGTTTCGGTATCAACTTCTATCTCAACAAAGTTAGCCTGAAAAGGCGGCGGCGAGGTATGCGCGAAGTGGGAAGCCGAGGCGGTTATCTGGTGCTGATCGTAATAATAAAGCGAAGTGTTGGCTACCTCGCTGAGAGAGCATGAAGCGCCGGCAGCTGAAACGGCTTTCCCCCCCTCAAGACGCAGATTTTCTTTTTTCTCTCCCATAATTTTAGCGGCCACTTCAATTATCATTTCGCGCGCTTTTTCCGCCGTTTTTTTAACCGCCCCGCCGGAAATGAAGGTGGTGGAAGAGGCGTAGGCGCCCACGTCAAAAGGCGTGAGGTCGGTGTCGGAAGAATAAACAATTATGTCGTCGGTTTTGACGCCCAGCACTTCAGCCGCTATCTGGGCGAGTATAGTATCCGAACCCGTGCCAAGGTCCGCCGCGCCTATAAGCAGGTTAAACGAGCCGTCCTCGTTCATTTTTATGGTGGCGGAAGCCATGTCCACTTCGGGGATGCCCGAACCCTGCATCATACAGGCCATACCGAGCCCCCGCCGGAGCGGACCGCTCTGGTTTTTGTATTTTTCAGCCTTCGCGTACCAGTTTATTTCTTTGAGGCCCTTTTCAATGGCCGCCGGCAGCCCTATTGAGGTAATGGTCTGCTCCACTCCTTCGCGGCCCTCGCCCATGGCCTTAAACACCGGCGACCCCTCTCCGAGCTTTATGTAGTTCATGCGCCTGAATTCCACCGGGTCCATGCCTATTTTCCCGGCCATCAGGTCCATCAGGCATTCCCAGGCGAAAAACCCCTGGGTCGCCCCGTAGCCGCGGTAGGCGCCCGACACCGGCATATTGGTGTAAACGCTGCGCCCGATAAAGCGGATATTATTTTTAACCTTATAGAATGGCAGGGTGTGAGAACCCGCGCACATCATAACTGTAAGCGCGTGCGAGCCGTAAGCCCCGGTGTTAAGAGTTATTTCCATCTCCGCGTCGGTTATAGTGCCGTCCTTTTTTACTCCGGCCTTCAGGCGCACAGTGGACGGGTGGCGGGTGCGTGAGGAAACAAAGGTCTCCCGGCGGTTGTACTCTATTTTAACCGGACGGCCGGTTTTAAGGGCAAGCGCCGCCGTAATATCTTCAAGCAGCACCTCCTGCTTTGAGCCGAAACCGCCGCCGATGCGGGGTTTTATAACGCGGATCTTCTTTACCGGGATCTTAAGCGCCTGCGCCACTATGCGCCGCACGTGAAAAGGCACTTGGGTGGAAGTCCGCAGCACCAGCCGGCCGAAATTGTCAAAAGAAGCTATGGTAACATGGGGCTCAATGGCGCAATGCTGGAGGTACGGCATTTTATATGAATGTTCCAGCACAAAATCCGCTTCCTTGAACCACTCGCCGTTTTTTACTTCAAAGTCAAACTTGGCCGCTATGTTGCGCTTAGCGTCCGGGATATTTTTTGAATCTTCCTCGTCATGTATAACCGGAGCGCCGTCCTTCATGGCTTCAAAGGTGTCAAAAACGGCGGGCAGCAGTTCGTATTCCACTTTAATTTTAGAAAGGGCCTCCTGCGCGGCCTCCGGGGTTTCGGCGGCCACGGCGGCCACACGGTCACCCACAAAGCGCACTTTATTGTCCAGCGTGTAAGTGTCGTAGGGCGAAGGCTCTGGATACCCCTGGCCCGCTGTGGTATGCGGCACGCGCGGCAGGTCTTTGTAGGTAAGCACGGCTTTCACTCCGGGAACTTTAAGCGCGGCGGACGTGTCTATCTTCTTTATACGGGCGTGGGCATGCGGACTCCACAGTATTTTGCCGCAAAGCAGCCCCTTGAATTCCACATCATCGGTAAACGCAGGCTCGCCGCAGGCAAGGCCCAAAGCGTCCATTTTCACCACCGGCTGGTTCACCACTTTTAAATTTTTGGTTTCCATAAATTCTCCATAAATATTTTGCCATAGGCCAAAGGCTTTAGGCCATATGCTTTTTAAGGAAACTCCTTAAAGCTTATGGCTTATGGCCTACGGCTTATAGCTACTGTCTTCTTCAGCCTTTTAGCAGCCATCTTCACAGCTTGTATCTGCTTCACATAGCCGGTACAGCGGCAGAGGTTCCCGTCCAGGGCTTTGCGTATCTGGGCCCCGGAAGGGTTGGGCGTCCTGTCCAGCAAATGCTTTGAAGAAAGTATCATGCCGGGAACGCAGAAACCGCATTGCACGGCCCCAGCTTCCACAAAAGCTTCCTGTATTGGATGCGGATTCCGGACAGTGCCAAGGCCCTCTATAGTGGTGATCTCGCCTTCATGCGCGGCCACCGCCGGCACCAGACAGCCAAGCACCGGCAGGCCGTTAAGTATTACAGCGCAGGAACCGCAGTCGCCGGTATCACAGCCTTTTTTGGTTCCTTTCCAGCCGTGGCGCCTTAAAGCGTCCAGCAGGAACTCGCCGGTCTTAACGGAAAGGGCGCGGTTCTCGCCGTTTATTGTCAAGGTTATTTCAAAAACGCCGTTTTTGGCTTCTATAAGATTATTTTTTTGCATATAGCCCTCATCAGATAACTGCTCAGGTGAATAGGCTGCCCGCCAAAGTCGTAGTGGCGGATAGGCAGTTAGACTATTGGTAAACCAGATTTGACTAACAGCCTAACAGCCTTCAGCCTTCAGCCTGTTTATAAACCGCCTCAAAAGTGCCGGGGCCGCGGCCCGCCTGTACCCCCCGGCGCGGACAGCGTCCAACTCCGCCGCAAAGGCATCCGCCGCGGCTTGAGCTACGCCTGAAAGGAAAGCCTTTTCAGCCGCCGGCGCCCGGAAAGGTTTAGGCGACATTGCCCCCACGGCCACGCGCGCCTGGTTTATGGCTTTGCCGTTCTTTTGCGCCGCGAAGAAAAGGGTTATGTATGACTCCCAGCTGGATTCTGTTTTGGCCAGCTTTATAAATTCACATTTCCAGTTTTTTGTTTTCGCGGGAATGATTATTTCGGTTATTATGCAGTCAAGGCCGGTCTTCAGGCCGAAGCCCGGGGAGTAAAGACCGGAAAAATCAACAACTTTAGCGCCCGCCTTTGTGACCACCCGCACTTTGGCGTCCAACCCCAGCAGAACAACCGGGAATATATTAAATGAATGCGGCCTGGCTATATTGCCGCCTATAGTCGCCATGTTGCGGATAAGCTGGCTGGAGCACCTGGCCGCGGCCGAGGCAATAACACCGCCGGCCCAGGAGCGGCAAAGCTTTGAATTATCTATTTCGTCAAAAGAAGCGCCGGCGCCTATTACAAGGTTTCCGCCGGAACTTTTAATTCCTTTGATGGGCAGATTTTTAAGGTCAAGGTAGGTTTCAACAGTATCGGGAAGGGTTTTGGCCACCAACGTACCGCCGGCAAGCGCCATAGCCTTGTATTTTTTATTAGAAAGAATAGCCAGGGCTTCTTTCACAGTTCGCGGGAAAGCGTAATATTTTATATGAGTCACTCTTGCCTCCTGACTAACAGGTTATATCAGCCGTAAGCCGTAAGCCGTAAGCCGTAAGCCGTAAGCCGTAAGCCGTAAGCCGTAAGCCGTAAACCTTCAGCCCTCAGCCTTCAGCCTTAAGTCTTCCAATGCCCTTGAAACCAGAACACCGCACATTTCCCGGCGATAACTGGCCTCTGAGCGGGTATCGGTTATGGGGCTTACTTCTGTTTTAACAATTTCGGCCGCTTTGGCTATCACTTCACCTGTAAGCCGTTTTCCGGCAAGAAAAGCCGAGGCTTTAACTGCGTCAACAGTAACAGGCCCCACCGAAGCTAATGCTATTGAAACTTTATCGCTGTAATCTCTTCCTACTGACACAGCCACAGCAACCTTTGAGATGCCGAAATAAGACCTTGGGCCCAGCTTTTGATAAGAGGCATTGTGCTTCCACTTGGGTATTTCAAAAGCGGTGATAAGTTCATCTTTTTTCAGCGCGGTTTTTTTGGGGCCTAAAAAAAGACCGGACAAAGGCATTTTTCTTTTTTTGCCTTTCAATTCAAGCCAGACAGAAGCGCGCTCTGAAATAAGGGCGCATACGCCGTCGGCGCAGGGGCTGGCGTTGGCGGCATTGCCGCCGAGCGTAGCCATATTGCGAAGACTTGGGCTGGCAAAATGCGGTATGGCGGCCATAAAAGCCGGCAGCCAGCGGCGGGCCAGGGGAGAATTCTCAATTTCCGAAATTTTAACCGCGGCGCCGATAAAAACCGAGTTTTTGGTTTCCCAGATCAGCCGCAGTTCATCAAGCGCGCTTATATCCAGCCAGCATGCGGAATCATCCGAACCGGCGTTTGAGATATTAACCAAATCTGTACCGCCGGCCAGATATTTTCGCTTCACCGGCAGGGCAGGGAGAATTTTCCAAAGTTCTTTAAGATTTTTTGGTCTGACAATAAGTTCAGGCATAATCGGATAGCTTTACGCCATATGACTGCCATAAGCTTTAGGCCGTAAGCCATAGGCAGAATACAGCTTGGAGCATATGGCCTATGGCAAAAGCCGTATCATAAATCTATGGCTTACGGCCTATGGCAACTTTTGCGCTTTCTGCACGGCTGACAACACCTTCTCATACCCTGTACAGCGGCATAGGTTGCCGGTAAGCTCAAGTTTTATATCCTCAAGCGTGGCGTCTGGTTTGCGGCGCAGCAGTGCCTCCGAGGCGATGATAAGGCCGGGCGAGCAGAAGCCGCATTGTACGGCGCCTTCCGCCATAAAAGTTTTCTGCAGGGGATGCAAGCCGCCGTTTTTGCCCTTTATGCCTTCTATGGTTATCAGTTCGCGGCCTTGTAGCTGAACGGCCATCATAAGGCAGGCATTTACGGCTTTCCCGTCAACAAGAACCATACAAGCGCCGCATTCCCCCTCGCCGCAGCCCTCTTTGGTGCCTTTTAAGCCCAAATCCTCGCGTATAAACTCAATCAAAGCGCGGGAGGAGTCAATCTCCCGCTCAATTTTCCGGCCGTTTACAAGGCAGGAAAAGCTGACCCCGCCGTCTGTCAGCCTACGGCGGACAGATGGCGGGGCAAAATAAACCTGAGGCCTTTTTTGTGTCATCGGCTTAAAATCAGGGTAGAGGGTGGAGGGTTTAGGGTATAGCTTTAAGGAGTTCCTTATTTCTGCACCCTCTACCCTTCTCTTACTGCCCCTTCTGTTTCTGCTTTTCAAATTCCAGTTTTTCCCTTTCAAACTGAAGCTTCTCCTTCTCCAGGTCCAGCTTCTGTCTTTCAAGATCCATGTCCGGCTCCGTGCCGGAAGTCTTTGAAACCGCCGGTTCCGCTTTTGCCGCCGGCAGGTTATCCGAAATCAGCCCCAGCATCCGGTCAGGCCAGGGATTATTCATGCCCTGGATGGTTACGCTGGCGGTAGGGGTGCCGCCGTTGGCTCCCGCAATCACCACGGGCGTGTCGGGAGGCATTGAGAAGATACCTCTTCCCTGTACCCTTATAATCCCTTTTGCCTTATCGGCCTCATAAACCAGCAATTTCTTTTCCGAGCAGAGGCCTGATACGGCGCTTTTGAACACTGTATCGTATTTGCGATTCGGATACGAGGCCGTGCGCGAAGTGACACAGCCGCACAAAAACGCGGCGGATAGACCCAGGAACGCAAAAGCTATGAAGTTGTTTTTTATTTGATCCATAAAATCCTCCTTAAATACCGCAGATGGAGCGGAACTTCTTCTGGAACCGGATATGAAAAACAGTGGTCTTTACTTCTGTGCCGCTGCCGTCGGCGCTCTTAGTGTTTTGAACCGAGCCTCCGAGGTCCAAACCTATTTTCCGGAACATGAAGTCAAAACCAGGCTGACTTGCAACCGGCATGGACTTTACGCTCACGGAGTCGCTCGCGCTATAGTAGGCATTCGAAATCGATGTTCCAACCATACCACCCAACTCCTGTGAAAAATCGATATAGGGTATGAACTTAATATATTCCCCCAGATTGACGCCCGCCTGTATGCCCGCCTGCCAGCCATAGAGAAGCGTGCTGACCGCTATTACGGTCGTATATGTGGTTCCGCCGACACTTTGAGATATCGATCCCATTACCGCATTCCCGCTGAGATGGGGACCAAAATAGAACGGCAGGCTGAAGTCGTCGTCCTCCTCGCCGTAAAGGTCAAAATAGAAGTTTGGCTGAACGCCCATTCCCGGACCGAACAGCGTGAGATCCGTGCCGCTGAATTTACCTCTTCCCATAATTAGCTGCATATTCCCGCCAAGGCTGAAACCTCCGCGGTCCCAGTACTTCACCGCGCGGCTGACGCCGTAGTTAAGAGCGTCAAATTTAAACCCGCTCATCTTCATGCCGATGTAGTCAATACTGATGTTACGCTCCGCGTCAACAGAACGAAGATTTAATATGGGAAACGGCGGAGGAGCAAACTGAAATGAATTGGACGCAGCGGCCTTTCCGGCAACAGAAAAAACAAGCGCTGCCCAGACAAATAGAAAAACTTTTTTTCGCATAGATACGCTCCTTGAGGATGTTTAATCTATATTACTATAAACTAACCGAACGACACAACAATTAGAATTATCCAATGCAAGATGATGGTGAAAATATCCCCATTTCCAACGCAACATGATGGTGAAATTGGCGCAATCTTGAAAAAGCGTTGGATTCCGTCCATAATCTGTAGCTATGACCATGGACATG
>Ga0209211_10004760_pt1 | contig 20816 bp, 18 predicted proteins | sample RifGroA2_FD_183992 | JGI IMG/M metagenome (GOLD analysis project Ga0209211, IMG submission 183992) | Groundwater microbial communities from Rifle, Colorado, USA - Groundwater A2 (SPAdes) (version 2) | ecosystem: Environmental > Aquatic > Deep subsurface > Groundwater | place: Rifle, Colorado...
TAAAGGCAGCAGGCCAAACTCGGTTAGCATTTTTTTAGTTCGCGGGTGCATTGGAAAAAGTACCACATGCGACTTGAGTGCCCCAACTTTTTTGAGTATGGTGCTAAGTATTTCCTTATCATCTGTGTTTTCTGCTCTGTGCAGTGTAAGTAAGCAATACTTAGTGTGCAGCAGACCAAGTTTTTTTCTTAGCCGGTTCTTGGGTAACTGCTTAGTATTCTCAATAAAAACATCTAGTAGCGGGTCCCCTGCTTGAACAATTCTGCCTGGGACTTTTTCTCTGGTGAGATTTCTGGCGTCGTTAGCGGCTAACGGAAACAAAATGTCGGCAAGACGATCTATAAGAATGCGGTTATATTCTTCACTCATTCTATAGTCAAAGCTTCTGCAGCCCGCCTCAATGTGACACACCCGTATCTTGAGTTTATTTGCGGCTAAGGCGGCCCCCAGACTGGAGTTGGTATCGCCCCATATGCACACCATCTCGGGTTTTGTGCTAATAAAGTAGTCTGCACAACCGACTATAATATTGGCCACCTGATGAGCCGGCTCTAAAGACCCCACGCCAAGGTTTATCGAGGGTGGTTTAACATGCAACTCGTCAAAAAAAATCTGGCTCATGTCCTGGGAGTAATGCTGCCCGGTATGAAGTATATCTATCGAGACATCGGTGTATTTCTCCAGCGCCTTGATAATAGGAGCAAAGCGTATGACTTCAGGTCTGGTACCAACAACTATTGCTAGCTGCGGCTTTTTCTCCGACGTTTTCATATAACCAGCTTTTGCTATAATGAGCGCTAGTCAGGGTTATGACCAACACACAGCCTAAAGAAATTTCCATTGTCCTTCCGGCTTATAACGAAGAAGCTAATTTAGTTCCTTTAGTTGACGAGATTATAGCAGTTCTTCAAAACGCGTACGATCTGGAGATAATTATTGTTGACGATGGAAGCAAAGACACTACGCGGGAGGTAATCCGGAACCTTTCACATAAAGATAGTAGAGTTAAAGGACTTATTTTTTACAGGAACTTTGGCCATCAGGCAGCCTTAATGGCGGGTATAACAAATGCTAGTGGAGATGCCGTTATAACAATGGATAGTGACTCTCAACACCCTCCGTCAGTTCTGCCAGAGATGCTGGACATGTGGCTTAAGGGTTTTGATTTGGTGTTAGGGCAAAAATCCTCTGATCACACGGCTTCGTTTATGACTAGGGTCTTTAGGGCTATCGGATACAAAACATATTCACTGATGAATGACGCAAGCATAATTCCCGGCATATCTGATTTTAGACTAATGGATCGTAATGTAGTGGACCTTTTGGTTAGTTCCAACGAGAAAAGACTCATTTTGAGATCAGTTGTTCACAGATATGCTAGAAATACCGCGCTTGTTAACTACGATGTTGGGGTTCGTAAGCACGGTACTAGCAGCTATTCCTTTACCAAGTTGTACAATCTTTTTGTAACTAATGTTGTGTCATCCTCACTTGTTCCTTTGAGGCTGTCTTTTCTGCTTGGCATTTTTGCCATTACCCTTTCAATCTTTATGATACTTTTTGTACTCTTTGCCAAGCTTTTCCTGGGCGCCAGTATTATTCAAGGTTGGGCTACCACCATTATTTTACTTTCTTTATACTTTGGCCTTAACTTCTTTTGCCTTGGCATATTGGCCGAATACATTGGTGTAATCTTTGACGAAGTTAAAGACAGACCCAGATTTGCAATAAAAGAGAAAATCTCGCTTTAACCCGCGCAATTAAACGCTTTTGCATTTTTTAGCTCCAACAAAGATAAGGTCGTAAGTATTTAGCGGAATTAATAGGTTTGGTAGTTTGGAGATAAAACCGGCGTCTCTTTTAATGGATCTAAACACTATTTGCCTTAAAGTCCGCCAAAACGGCACCCTTTGTACAAAAAGCACCTCATAGCTGGTGCTTGCCAGCAAAGCCGCAAGTGTTTTTCTACTAAAGTAGTTCAAATGCTCTGGTGGGTTAATTAGTCTCCATTTGTCCCTTTGGACTCTGGCTAGCACGGATTCAATATCCCCGGTCTCGATTATGAGCAGGCCGTTGGTTTGAGTAAGTGTATTACATTTGGCTACGAACTCTTTTGGGTTAAGTACGTGCTCAATAACATCAAAAGCGGTGATGATGTCGAATTTCTTTGGACCTGTATACTCTAAAAAATCTCCGCCAAAAATCTCAAGGTCTAGCCGTTTGGCAACTTTTTCGGCGGTTTGATGGTTTCTTTCAACTCCAGCAGCTTTATATCTCGTTCTTGCTAACTCCAAAAAGTACCCATAACCACAACCAACGTCCAGCAGATTGCCGCTGGCCACGTATGCACTGATTTTGTGCAACCGATCCGTAAAGTTTTTCTTCAGCGCCTTCTCCTCCTCTTCGTAATTGAAGTAATCGCCTCGTTGATAATACTTATCCGAGTAAACTTCATCAAAGTTAGCTAGGAAATAATCATCTTTGGCTCGTACAAACTTGCACGAGGCACATTCTATTAGTTGCGTTCCCCTGTTTTTCCAAGTATTTTTTAAGCATACCGGACATTGCATAAGTGCTACGTTTTCAACTTTTCTTTGAGGCAGTTTACCGCTAGATTGATAACAATCGCTGTCCCAAACACGTGATACAGAGACATATTGGTGATGCCTCTTGACGCATGAATGAGTATAATGGGCAGCGACAGTGTTAATGGGAAGATCGCTACAGTCAGCATGTTTACATCTTTTTTCCATATTAAATATGCAAGGATCGGAAAAAACAACCACCCACTGAAGGGGAGCTTATAAAAGTGGGGACCAATTTGGAGGCCCAGCGGTGCCGCTCCGCCGAATAGTGCACCCACCCGTTTCAGCACAATCCTGGCGTACCAAAGTGGGTCGTGCGAAATCAACTTAATAATTTCACTTCTAATGAATGCGTTGTACTCCGGTTGTACACTCCACATTTCTATGTTTGGTAAGGTGGTGAATTTCTCCGGGTTTACTGTCATTAAGTATTTTTCTGCCTTATCGTAGGCCATTTTGTCGCTCCATTGGATACCGTATTTGTCGTCAAAGTCCGATAATCCAATATAGGAAGGATGCCAAAAGGTGTGGTAGGTGGCGTTGCCGGCCGTTGCTATTTGTTCTTGAGAAGCCAGTCCAAGTTGAGATAGCGTGGTGTAGGTAGTTTTTAGTTTATTGGTAAAGTAGGCTTCCAGTCCGGCGGTAGTTATGTATAAGCTGACTAGTAGCAAGGCTGTTAGTGTAAGTTTTTCCCTTATGGCAAAATGTTTAGTCACCCAGTAAACAAACAGACAGGAAAGTATTACAACTGTGTACTCGGATCTGGTGTGTTGGATGAAGCCAAACATGACTCCCAGAAAGATTGCACTGCCATACAGATAGAACCTATGTGGCTTTTGGGCCAAGAAAATAATTGGCATAAGAAGCGAAAAAGCAGCAATAAGGACTATTGCCCCAAGCCCAAAGATATTCTCTCTGCCGTACAGTTCGTAAATGAGGAAAGGGTTCGACCCCACGAGTATGACTAGACTAATGCCTAAAGCGACTTGTTTTGTGGTAATTGAGCAAATGGCAAGGGCAGCAAGGGCGAGCACGAAAAATAAGAAGTTAATGTCTCTTACACTAATAAACTCCGGGCTGTTTTTTATAGCGGCATCCAGCAACAATAAAAGCGATTTTCCGTGCTCGCCCCACAGTATATAGAAACTGTTGTCCAGTGCTAAAGGAACCCCGCCACCAACCAGGGCCTTTATAGCGCCGTTTTTTGAATAGTCCAGCCCGTTGGCATCTAGTACAGCTAGTGGATAAAGCCCAAGATAGTAGTAAAAATATGTAAAACTCGATCCAGCGGCAAAGTTTAAACCTGTGGCATCGGTTCTAGCGTATGTTTTGCCAATGTAAGTTGCAGAGTCTATACCCTTATAAATTGTATATTGCCACACGCCAATGCTAACAATCAGTACAGCGAGAATGATTGCGGTTTTGTACGAGAAAAAATCACTTCTTAACATGCGCCACCCGTTTTTTGTAGCTAATTAGCGAGCTTCTAAGCACCACACAGGAAAATACACACAAGGTTATGCCGGAAATAAGTAGCCCAATTTGAAAATACTTTTGGGTTGTATAGCTTATGATCAGTTGAAGATCGTAAGTATCTTCGTCCCCCTTGGTGCAAGTAGTTGTTACTTTACACAACTGATTAACGTTAATAATCCAACCATTCGCGTAGCCATTTGCAACAAAGTGTGTGGTTGGTGCGGTTGGCGCAAACCAAGTGTCGATGAAAGTGTTTCCTTCTGCACCGGGCATTTTTTTATATACTTGCCATTCTGAATCGTATGCCTCGTTTAGTACTACCGGGACGTTGCCAGAAGCATCATATAGTTCTACAACGTATTTTGTTGGATTGATTTTGCTGTAGTTGATGCGTGTTTTACTGCTACTATCCAGTTTCGTAAGCAGCCCTTCGGGAAAACTGAAAACCTCTTTTTTTGTGCTGGTGTAGGGAATATCAGTAAGAGATTCAATACTTAAATCATCCGCAGAGTAAACGGTGTCTGGCATGTAGATGTGCGGCAAAACGTAATTGCTGTTTATTTCATAGATGTTAAAAAACCTAGACCTAGTTTTTAGTGTGGCATATGTTCCTTCGGTTGCTGTAGCATTGAGCTGACTTATTTTTTCATTAAACCCAGCAGAATCGTTGGCAGCGTTAAAAACATCCTGGTGTACCAGTATATACTTGATATTAAGAAACCTAAGTAGGTTTGCTGTCTTTGCAAAATCTGTACTGCCGTCAACGTACTTCCGCAGTCTGCCATCGAACCACGGGACGCCCCACGTTGGCCGGTTAAATATTATTCCATCTTGATACGATGATGTTGCAAAGTAGCCGTTTTCTCTCCAGTCTAGAAGTGTTTCAGGCAACTGTGGTACGGCAAGCATTTTAGTGTCTGACGAATCTGCTCTCATTAATTCCGCAGCCTGGTCATATTCTTTTGGAATGTTAGTTTGATGTACGGTCCTTGCGGCCTTACCGCTAACAAGCGGCCAGGCGTTTGCGAACACTATTACTGGCAGCAGACACAGTGCTAAAGCGTTTAGTTTGGGGTTTAACGACTTTTTAAAAGTCAGTACGGCAAATCCGGCTAGCATAGAAAAGGAAAAAGTAATAAAGAATACAAATTTGTAATAGGTGGCGCGGTACATCTGGAGTATGAACAGCTTGTCAAACAAAAAGTAAAACCAGGCTTCAAAAGGTGGGTGAACCCCCTTGGCGAGAAACAAAAACACGGCTGAAAGAGCCAACAGCAATATAACAGTACGATTGGGTTTCTTCATAATAACCGCGGCTAAAATAAGCAGGGGTAGTAAAAAGCTGGCATATATAAAGACTGGATTCTTACTCACCACTTCGTTAAAAGCAAACACTTGTGCTGAATGATGACCGTAGAATCTTAGTAGGTTAAGAAAGGACGTGTTGTTGCTGTTAAAACGCAGCGAATCGTAGTTAGCATCTGTGCTTACGTTGCTGTATGGATTAGTGCCTCCGTGGAGTATGGGCATGTATATGAAAGTGGTTAGTAAGGATAGCAGAAACCCGACAGTGATGCAGTATTTTAGTAAAAGCTTTATATCTCGCGTCAGAAAAAAAGCAACAATTAAGATAACAATGCCTACACTAAGGGTGTTTGAGGGGTTTCCTGTTGTGAGAAGCAGAAACAGCAATACGTTAACATAGACAAAGTGGGGTTTCATTCTGCTTTCCAGGGTCTTTAGGGTGGTAAGTGTAATCCAGGGGAGAAGCAGATACGTCATGTGGTAGTTTGTTAGCGGGAAAGATACCATTATCGCGGTAAAGTAGTTAAACGCATAAATCAACCCCGCCAAACCCCCGACGAGGAACGCACTTTTACCCTTTTCTCCCTCCTTTCTTGCTAAGTGGATAAATAATAAGTAACTTCCTGTGCCGGAGAAAAAGAAGAAAGCAAAGAACAGTAGTCTTTGGGTCACTGCGCCGCTTACGTCCAAGCTTCTGACTGCCAATATAATGTACGAATAGATAAAGCCAAAGGTAGCAGCAGCATTATTTCGTCCCGGCAGCATTATTTCGTCCCACATGCTCCATACGGATTTCTTAAGCACATCGGGATAGTTTATTCTTACACCCGCATCATCCCCAATATAATCCCTCTCAAAACCCAGATTACTTATAGTTACAATGACAGAAAGGACAAGAAATACACACCCGATTGCTAAATGCACTTTTCTTTCAGATATTTTAGTCCACCAATATTCCATGTATTTCCTCCACGGTTTTCTGTATGTTGGCACTGCTATACTTTTCTTTGGCGTAGCCAACACACCTCTCCTGCATGTCTCTGCTGATGCCGTTTTGCTGGAGTCTGATCAGTAGGTTTATTATTTCATCTTCTGAATTCGTGTCTATAACCCACCCTACGCTCTCCGGAACCAATCCTAGCTCGATTGGTTTCCTGTTGCCCATAATTGCAGCGTATTTTGGCACAATTATTGGTGTTCCGCACGCCAGAGCTTCTATTGCCGGAAGCCCTAAGTATGTGACATCGGCAAAAGACCAAAGTACATTAGCTTTTTTATACAGTTTTTTGAGTTCTGCACGATTGGATATGTACCCGAGATAGGTCACATTTTCCCAGCGCTCTGCTAGAGTTTTTACTTTAGCCTGCCCGCTACCCGCACCAGCAAAAATAAATCTGAATCTGCTATCGTCGCCCATCTTTTCGGCAGCCTCTATCAACGGAAGGCATAACTTATCTTCATCGATACGCCCAACGTACAAAATAGTTAATGTGCCGTTGTGTTCCGTTCCCGCATTACCACCTGTACTTGTGCCTTCTGCGAAAAAGAAATCATCGGCATAATGTTCGTTAATGATTATCTTGTTGCTATCAATAACACATGCTATGTTTTCTTTACTGCCTTTGGAGTTAACAACTGTAAGTTGAGTAAATGTACCAAGAAACCTTAGCACCTTTGTGGTAAAAGTTTCGGCCGGGTTGATAAAACTGTGGTACATAATTATGTTTTTACAACCTCTTAACCTAGCTAAGGGTGCCATAACCAAGCTTGTTGCCAAGCCGTTGTACACAATGGCTTTAGGTCCCTGTATTGCTATCAATAACAGACCCCCCAATATTAGCGGCAGATTCCACAGTAGACTCAAAACTGGACTTTTACAGGTAATGTCTCCGTACTTGTTGAAAGCCAAATAAGGTATCGTGTAGTAGACGAATTTGCTGTTGCACTCTTGCGTTTTTCCAAGCCCCACTACGGTGACCTTATACCCAAGGTCCGAAAGTCTGTCCAGAACTTTTTCTATGCACACCCAACTTCCGCATTGGAAGCACTGGGTTATGGCAACAACCTTTTTCACACTGGTATCATAAAACAACTATTGTCTGTAAGCAATTATTTTTGCCGGATTTCCGGCCACAACCGCATAAGCGGGCACGTCTTTTGTAACCACTGCCCCCGCTCCGATAACCGCCCCGCCACCAACGTTAACCGCTTTTAGGATAATAGCTTTTTCGCCGATCCACACATCGTTTCCAATAGTTATTGGCGATGCACTAGTTTCCATCCCTTGTTGGTTTATCTTTTTGGACTTGTCTTTAAATCCATGGTCTGCGGATATAAAACTAACGTCTTTGGCAATAACTACGTCATTACCAATGGTAATACCATTAGCGGCATACAAGGCCACGTTTTTGCTCATCCACACATTGTTTCCAATCGTAACGTTTTGAGGCGACTCGATTGTAGTTACCAAAAAGGCAGTTAAGTTCTTGCCAAATTTAACGCCCATCAATTTTAGTGTAAGCTTTGTGAAGCCGGTAGTAAGGCCAAAGAGCGCTTTTTGGATTCCTTTTAACATTAGCATTGGCTGCCTTTCTTAATTAGCACCTTGATAATTGGTGATAAGCCTATAAAGAGCTTTTTAAACAGGAGGCTATCAATTTTTCTATACCCCCCGCCCCAAACCGCCTCAATACAAAAGCCGTGATACTTAAGGAAATCTAGTAAAGCTCTCAACGTAAAGACTCTAACGTGCATTATTGCTTTGCCATGATAGTATTTTGCAAGAATATTCCCTTTGCCAAACTCTGCTCTCTCGCTTGAAACTTCTGAAGCGAGTGGCTGGTAACCGAAAAGCAGCATTAGCCGTCCATGCCATGAGGCTAGGTTGGGGGTGGTTAAGTAAATATATCCGTCTTGGGCAAGTAGTTTTCCTAAAGTAACTATAAATTTATCTGTATCTACTAGATGCTCAATGATCTCCGAAGCTATTATCACGTCAAAAAAACCCTCTGCGAACATTGTGTCTATCTGCATCAAATCGGCTAGGTGGAAAATTATACCCGTATCCTTTAACAAAACCTGTATTTTGGGGTTATTATCTACCGCGTGGTATTCTAGGCCCGCCAGCGAAATACCATATTTGACCGACTTATCAACTAAAAACCGGTAGCCGGCAGTTTCACCGCTGCCCACGTCCAGCACTCTTAGCTGCTTCTTGGTTTGGAGCAGCTTTAATATCAGTTCATTTCCTTCATACCAACGCGCTTCTCTTCCCGGTGTATATTCGCCAGCTTGACTTAGAACCATGCGATCATTTTAGCACTACTCTCTTGGAATAATTAGTTGTACTATAATGTTACCATGGACGTTGCAAAGTTGACCGAGATAACCCGCCACTTTGACCAAACCGTTGGTGCTTTGCTGAAACAGCAGGGCAGTGATAGGGGGTGGCTTAAGGGGGTAGGGGAGATGGTGCAGTCAAAAATGAACCTCGACCTCATACTTGAAGATATGAATCTATTTAGTACGTATGTTCCAAATGGGCCCATTCTAGATTTTGGTGCCGGCAGCGGTTACGTCTCGCTGTTGCTGGCATCTATGGGCTACCAAACTAAAGCTGTGGACATTGATAACTACTCTGTATACAGTCAGAACACGTACAACAAAGCCATGGTAGAGGATCAGCAGAGGCTGTGGTTTGAACTTAGCAAAAATCTCAAGAACCTGTCTTTTTCCCACTATGCGTCCACTCTCCCATACAAAACTGAAGAATTCAACGCTGTTATGGCATATGCTGTGCTTGAACATATACCAGACTCTATGATTGGGGGAACGTTAAGTGAGATCAGGCGGGTGCTTAAGCCACAAGGCCTTTTGTACATTTCTAGACTCCCTAGAAAAAAATCAGCATCAGAGTATTTGGCACGGCACCTGCACTTAGGTTGTCACGAAAGGTTATACAAAGACTCTGAAGCGCGCGAATTACTAACCAAGGCCGGTTTTGGCATTGTAGCGGAACATTACGAGGAAGTTCTTCCTGCATATCCGGAGGCCCTAACGAATGCACTGTTTCCTGTGCTCAAGCCCTTAAATAAGTTACTCCTAAAGACACCGTTTAAGTTGATCTCCCATCATTTACGATTTGTATGTCGAAGAGACTAGTTTTTTGTAGTAGAAACCCTTTACTTTATGTAGTGTTGAAAAGAAATAGATTTGTAGTTTGCCTGAAATCTGGCTTTTAGTTCTGCAAAATTGCTAAGTTCAGATCTCTTAACTCCCTTATTAAAATAGTACTCGGTTACCACCGATTCTCGATTGTTTCTACACATCCAGTAGGCGTAGGTTAGATTTTCTGCAAAGGTTACATGGTTTGTACTGTCCAAATTATCCAAAATAGCTTGATACCACACCTTACCCGTGTGCTGTTCAATTGCTTTTTTCATTTTTATTAACTCTGTTTTGGCAAAAAAGTTCTGATGACACACGAGCGATTTCGGTATCAGGGGCGCGTAGCCGAAAAGCTTTTTTATCATACGGTTGTAGGGTGGAAAGTAATCGTCGCCAGTTAACACTAGGGTTTTGCCATCTCGGATATACGTTTGAGGCCTTATCAGTACCGTATCTGTGTCAACTGTTAAGTAGTGCTCCTCATCGCTTAGATCATGTGAGTATTTTAGCAATTGCTGTAAAATCCAACCCGACCTATTTTTGCCGTTTACGTTGTAGTTAATGCTCGACTTTTTGATAGGCGAAACATTGTTTTCATCAACGAATATGTACTTGTTTTTGTTGCAAAAAGCTGTGATTTCTGGCGATGCCGCGGCAACTATTTTAATATGGGTTATGGGGTGTTTAACATTTTCAACGATGCCCTTAATACAATAAGGTAGCACTTCAAGATCCTTTATAGCCGCTGGGAGAATCACGTCTATTGGTACATTGCTGAAAGGGTACTTAGCCTCATTAGCAAACGCCCTGGCTTTTTTTGTTTTCAGCTGATACAAACGATTGGCAATGATAAAAGGCCTTGCTGCTGCACGCTCCAGCGCGTCCGGATAAGCAGCCAGTACATCAGTGACTGTTGCCGCCATATTAAGCCCCTAAAACCCCCTCAAGCGCATCAGCAAAAATGGTACTCCAGTTATAACGCTTTGCGTAGTCCAGCGCATTCTTTCGATACTCCTGCAGCTTGCTCTCGTTTGCCATTAGCTCACTAACAGCAGAAGTAACACTTGCAACATCCGAGGTGATAATCTTTCCACAGCTCTTAGCTTGGATGTCTTCAGCATTGTACGGCACATCAGTGACTAAAACCGGCAGCCCACAGGCAAGATAGGTTTTTAGCTTTGCCGGATCCGAGAAGTATGTAAAGCTTATGTTTCCCTTTGCATCGTGCTCGTCATACAAGGCCACTGCCACAGCAGACTTTGATACCATCACCTCAATATCTGTGTGGTCTTTAACGTGGCCGGTAAAAGTAACGTGTTTAGTAACTCCCAACTTATCCGCTTGGCTTTTCAGACTATCCAAAAAGTTGCCCCCGCCAATGACAAGCAGGTTAAAATCCGGAATTTTTTCAATAATACTCGGCACGGCGTCCAAGATATGCTGAACCCCTTGTTTTTCGGTAATGTGCCCCATAAAGACTAGAGTGTGCTTGTTAATTTCCTCAAACCGCGGTATATGAATTCGGTCCAGCCAAACCCCCACCGGTACCACTTTTTGGTGACCGCCAGAGAACTTAAAGTACTCCTTTCTACCCACCTCCATCCGCGGCGACAGGTTCCATGTTTCATCACAGTAAGTTACGCACACTTGATCGATTTTGTGATAAATAGTATTAAGCATTTTGTTCTGAAATCTTTTTGGGTTGTAGTCAATCACATAGTAGACAGTCTTTGTCACTCTTCCGAGAAGTTTCAGCACCAGCCCCGATAGGGCATTGAGGTTGTCGCTCCCCACGTACAAGTCCCACTTGTCTCCTGTTCTCATAACATATGCCACGTTGAGTATAATATCTTTGACGTATGCCAAAACCTCCGGAATTTTCTTTATCCTACCGTGTGTTTCCCGCTTTTTGTCCCCCTGGATATATAGTTCATAACCAGAGCCCTGAAGCTTGGGGTCATAAAAGAGCGGGTGACCAATAAAGAGCACCTTGCCGCATCGGTTATTTACTAGATAGTCCTTTAAATCCTGCGCTGGGCCTGTGGTATAAACATGGGTTGCAATAACGACTTTTTTAGTTGCCAGCATGTTTGTTAAGGACAAAGCTTAGTCCAACCAAAAACCTTAGAACATACATGCCAAAGGCCATATCGGGGTGGGCAATTAGCTTTTTCCACTTTCCGTTCTCAAGAAAAACCCCAAAAAATCGGTAGGGCATACCAAGCTGCTTTACTATATCCGGGTCGCTTTTACCCCACTTGGCTATATAGCCATCAAAGCTTTTAGCATAATAACCTTTTTTCGTAATGTATTTCTTTAAGTTAAATTCCGACTCATTGTGAAAGATAACGTTGCCACAGTCTGCCGGGTTCACCCCTTTAGTACTCACAAATTCCGTTAATGGCCAACCGGTGTAGGCAGTGCCGGTTGTGTTTTTATTCAGCATCCCAATGGCGCCAAGTTGCTTGAGTTTTTTATCCAAATCCCAGTCCTCCGGGCCGCTCATGCTATCATCAAAACCGCCAACCTTTGTTAAGCTTTCCTTTTTAAAAAACCTGGCCCCGTCAATCGCTGTTCCGTCATAAAAACTCCTCTCAAACCGCCTGACTTTGCTAAAGTATTTCTTGCCCAGCACAGTTTCACTTATGTGCAGTGCCACAGTGTTTGGTTTGGTGATGTTTGCTACACAAGCCTCAATGATACCGGGGGCAAGGATCATGTCCGCATCCAGATACAAAAGATACTCGCCAGTAGACTTGTCCAACAGCCCATAGTTTCTTTGCGCCGACCTTTCCGGGCCTCTGGCAAAGACTTTATCGGTGTATTTTAGAGCCAGCTCCTGTGTTTTATCAGTTGACTTGTTGTCTACAACAATAATTTCAATTTTGGCTTTTGGGTACGACTGCCCGAGAATAGATTTAATACACGTTTCAATGTTTTTTTCTTCGTTTTTGGTAGTTATTACTACACTTACAAGCGGTAGATTATCGGTCATTATTTTGTCAGATGCTTAAGCATGCTTCTTCCGGCGTCAACCCAAAACTTTGGTGACAGCATACTTACTTTAGTCTGGTTTTTGTCAAAGTCCAATAAGTGGCCTAAAAGCTTTTTTGCAGCGGTGGTGAAAAACTTAATGTCATCAAGTTTTCGTATTGACAGCACCTTTCTAACAATAAACTGCGGGGTAAAAAATGATGAGTACAGCTCTTGAGTCATTTCATACAATTTTTCCTCTGGGAAGGGCACTTTCATCACCGGTTTGCGCATGTCGAATTCCTCGTAATCATTGGGATCTACCGTTAGCCAGTTTTTTTCAATGCACTCTCTATACAGTGGAGTTCCCGGGTAGGGGATAACAATTGTGGCCTGCATCGTATCAACGCAGCCCTTTTTAAACAGCGACTTGGAAAGTGCTATCGTTTTTCTTGCCATTTCTTCCGTTTCCCACGGGTAGCCCAGCATTATAGTTAAGTGCGGTTCCAACCCGGCCTTCTTTGCCATTCTTACGCCTTCTTCTATCTGTTCGACTTTTAGGCCTTTATCTAGTTTGTCTAAAGTTTCCTGATTGCCGCTTTCCATCCCGTACAAAATAAACCGGAAATTGGCTTTGCCCATTAAGTCGTAATACTCTTGATTAAGGGCGTTTAAGCGCATGTTACAGCTAAAAACTACTTTTTTGTTGTAGCCCGACTCTATTAGCAAGTTGCAGAATTTCTTAAGCGGCGGGCCAATAAACAAGGTTCCGGCATCGTCAAATATTTCTTTTACCTTGTAGTTGTCTACAACGTGTTTTACCTCGGCAAAGAGTCGCTCCGGTGAAAATCTTCTATAGGTTGACTGGGGGTTTAAGGTGTGGTCCCACACGCAGAAAGTGCAACGGCCCCACCAGCAATCCCTGCCTGAATACATGTACGTGCCGGGGGTGTATTTGTAATTGCCGTTTTCGTAGGCATACAGCTCCCAGTGTGTAAGGTCCCTGTCAACAAACGGCAGTTCATCCAGGTTGTGTTTTTGAACCAGCGGGCCGGAAAATACGTACGCTTTTGAGCCGTTAACTTCGGAATCCTCGTATCTAATAGCATTACCTAGTTTGACTTTTATGTCTTTGTTCCGCAGCCATATTCCGCCCGGGAGTTCTGCGCCTTTGGTTAACGAGTTTAATAAGTCTGTAAGCATAAAGTCGTAATCGCCGCCGGTAATAATATAGTCAACCTTGCAACCATCCATGCTTTCTTTTGGATAAAACGACATGTGGTCGCCCACCAAGACGACAGAGGTATTGGGGAGGTTTGCCTTAATTTCGTTGATTATCTTCCAGTGTTTTTTCACAACCGGAGATTTAGTTTCCAGCAGCAGCAAGTCCGGTGCCTCCTGCATGAGCTCTGATAGCCACATGGAATAGGTTTTCTTCTCAGCTATGCCGTCCATCCACACCACCTCGTAGCCGTTTTGTTTGGCAAGGCTTGCCGCATAAGCCGGAACCATAGGATAGATATACGTTGGCGAGTTAAAGTACTGAAATTGCCTGTTTTGCGAGAGAAGCGGCGTGCCTTTGTTTGTATCAATTGGCGGGTAGCCGATAACTACTTTCATGTTTTACCAATTTACCTGTTTTCTGGCTTTTTGTCCATTTATGTGAGCAGTATATAAGCATAAAGAGACAGCAAACCCGCCAAAAAGGCTGTTAGTTCAAAGGCCAATGTGGGTGTGGGTTTAAAGTACAGGTTCCTGAACCAGTTATCGTCCCCATATTTAAGGGCTTTTTCATTGAACTCTTGTGTATTCCAGCGTGCAATAAGCTTGTTCCAGGCAAAGGAGTTATCTTCCCGATTGGCTAAAAGTTTGTATTGATCCGTTGACACTGGCCAAAACCATTTTAGTCCCCAGCCGCTTCCAAAACTATCTAGCAAAAAATGTGTGAATATGTTTACAAAAAAGATAACTGCCCAACTACTGCCTAACACGAAGTAAAGAATTGTTGTGGTGACTAGATAGAGGATAGGGTAGTGGGTCAAACCTCTGTGTGATCCGTGCTCTCTGCCTCCAAGCCTGCCCCGTTGGAGCAGCTCCACGGGTACGTCCGTATCCGGAAGGTAACTAAGCACAATGTTTAGCAATACAAAGACTGGTGTTATCTGGATATGAAATACATGCGAAAACAGTGCAGAGTAGAAAAAGCCCATGCCTAAGTGACTTATCACCCAGTAAGTATAGCAGTTTTAGGATGTTATCCGCCGATGTAGTTCCGAGTTTTGCTATCAACCGAGCGGAGCTTTAGTTTAGGTTTGGCTATAATGCCAACTATGAAATTTACGCCGTACACAATGTGGGTTAAGAAAATACCCGCGCCAACATGCAGGGCCATTTTTAAACTTCGCTCTGCTAGTAAAACTTTAACCATTTCAACCGCAAGTAGACATAAATACCCAAGCAGACAGAAAAAATACACATACCAAATACTGGGTGCAACCAAAGCAAAAATTGGACCTAGTATAAGCCCAAGGGTAAAAATAGAGGGCGCAAAGTAACTTGGTAGTCGTGAGGTTTCCGGGAATATCCGAGCGAATTGCCCGCGATGCCTCCCGTACCGGGAAATCTGTTTTAAGTATGGTATAAAAACATTTCTTCTGTGGTGGTAGACGATGGGTCGGGGGTCGTAGCCAAAAGGCCTGCCATAGGCTTTCACCAGATCCAAGCACAGTTTAGTGTCTTCGCCAGGCCAGAACTCTATGGAATAGCCGCCTACTTTGGCAAAGGCTTCCTTACGGACGAATAAATTAACAGATGGGTAGTCAGCAACCGCCCTGCGTGCTTCTGGTCTATGTCTATACCTTGTTCCGGCGCTGGCTAAAGTTGATTCCAGTATCTTGCCTGCGCATTTTTCCAGAAAGCTGGCGGTGGGGGGAGTTACGGCTGGGCCACCGAGAGCAAAAACACTGGCGTCTGAAAAGAGCTTGGCAGCTTCATCCAGCCAATTGGTTGCGGGGTAAGCATCATCGTCCAAAAAAGCTAAAACCTCTCCAATGGCCGCCTTTGCCGCAAAGTTCCGTTTTTCGCCGGGGCCCACCTTGCCTGAAACAAGGAGCTTAACTTTGGCATCAGCAAAACTGTTGGCTTCGACTTCATCCGTTACTATCAGCACCTCAAAGTCTTTATAAGTTAGGGCCTTTATGTGGTCAACACTTTCTTGCACAAAACTATTTAGGGCTCTAATTGGGATAATGATCGAAAATTTCATACCGCTAGCCTAACTCTCCTGTATTAACGCGCATATCTAGGTCTTTATCGTAAATCCACTTTCTTTTGCTTGCATCGTTATAGTATCCAAGAATGTTAAGTCGGTAGAAGATAGCTAATGTGTCAATAACCATCTTTTGAATGCCCTTGTCGAATAGCGGAAAAAGCGAAAAGCTGGAATTGCCCTCGTCCAGGTTAATTTTAACCGGAGCCTCATATATCCTGTCAAACCCGAGTTTTTTTGCCACCGCAAGTATCTCAACATCCAGAGCGAATTGTTTAACAAGAAGCCTGGGGAGAACTTTTTCCATCACATTTCGTTTGAACACTTTAAGTCCGGTTTGTGTGTCCTTAAGCTTTAGTCCAAAAAGTATTCGTACGAGTAGATGATAAATACAGCTGTATAGCTGCCTAATGACATGATAGTTTATTTGTGAGGCGGGGTGCTTTTTACTGCCGACTATTATGTCGGCGTCGTACCACTCCATGTGTTCAAGTAGCATGGAGATACCATTTGGGTCTATGTCCATACCCGCGTCGATGAAAGATATGTACTCGCCCGACGCTCTGGCCATACCGTACCTAATGGCGTAGCCCTTACCTTTGTTATGCTCGTAGCCGTATATTTTAATATGTGGGTCCTTTAGTTTTTTTGCTTCCTCAAACGAGTTATCTGGTGAGCCGTCAACAACCCCTATAAGTTCAAAGTCCCATCTTGTTTGACTCATAACATGCGCAATATTTTCCAGATCCTTTTTAATGGTTTTTTCCTGCTTATAAATTGGGACTATTATTGAGACTTTCACGGTTGGTTTTATTATATCAGTAGGCGGGAGCTTGCGGGCCCTTGTATTGCCCGCGGTAATATTTTGCGGTTAGGTATACAAAATAACCCACCAGCGTTGCCAACGACATGAAAGCAGCAAGTACATTGACTTTCAACACATTCTCGAGGGTGTGATCGAAAGTGTATATTAGTAGCACCTGAAGAGCCACCCACGGTATCAGAAAAAAGGCTGGCTTGGTTTTTGCAAGGGCCAAGAAGAATAGAACAAAGAAGTTGGCAAGTACATATAAAGCTACAAACGTAGCAAAAAGCGGAAGAAGGGGAACCGAGCTAGTGTATTTGCCCATAAACATAATTTGGTTTATATAGCTTGGAAAAACCAGATAGACGAGCAGCCCGCACGTTAGCAAGACTAGCTGAAGCGCCAGGAATTTTAGAAACTTGCTAATATAGTTATCGCCTTTGGCAAAGGCGTTAGCTACTTGGGGGAACATAACGATCTGCACAGATCCGGCGCCAAAAAGCAAAACCTTTGCCATTGTTAAAGCACCCGAGTAAACACCGGTATCATGATCGGAAAAAAAGTGCTTAACCAGTATAACGTCAATATTATTTAGCAGATTTAAACTTAAAATGGATATCAATGCCGGAACAGAAAAGAGAACTATGCTTTTTCCCACTGCTAGCATATTTTCTGTTTGGTCGGGCTTTGGCAGGAAGTCCCTGTGCAATAGCAGCTCTCCAATTATGTAGCCGGCCAAAATGGCCAAAGTCATGCCAAGAAAAACACCCGGCAACCTTAATCCAGCAAACACCAGAAGCATGGGCATGACCAGCCTTAGCATTTGGCTTGTGACGTTAAAAACCGAGAGGGCTTTAAACTTTAGCAGCCCTTGTAAAAAGGAAGATATGGGAATATACAAAAACGAAAAGGCTATATACAGCGCATAGAGGTATATCAGCCCGCTGTCTTTTATATTCAAATAGGCCATAGCCGGTTTTATAAAAACGATAAAACCAAGGGCCAGAAGCGATCCCATAACAAAGGAACAAAGTGTAGCCTGATAAAACAATCTGGTAATAACAGCGTAGTTGTCTTTTGCCATGTAGTGCGATACAGACTTTACCAGCGCCGTGGATATTGCGCTTCCAGGAAGTGTAAAAATGATGGAAAGAGACAAAAGCGTGCTAAAAGTGCCAAAATCACCAATAGTTAGACTTCTGCCCAGCGCCACCTGCAATATATAACTAAACAGGCTTCCGGCAAAAGTGCCAATGGAAACAATTAGTGTTCCTCGCACAGTGTCACTTAATAATATAGCCTTAGTTTTGTTGGTTAGTTCTTTCATACACGTTATATAACTTTACACCGTCTAAATAGATAGCATTTATATACTTTAGCGGGAAACGAGTTTCCGTGCTTGAATAGTCATCCCACACCGGATAAACAAAGTATCTGGTTCTTAAGGCGTTAGGTGTGAGGTCTTCTATGGTTGCCCAGGCGCCAATCCGTCTTATAAACGGCCATATTTGAGTATAGTATTTTTCCGGAAAGGCCACTGTTAGTTTGTTCGAAAGGTTTTGTTGGTTATCAAAGGACTCGCCGGTTGCAAAAGCCGACAAACCTTGGTTTGCCATCAGGTTGGCAAAGTATTCGGTTATCGGCCCTTGACCTATTAGCCACTTTGGTTCAAGTGCGTAAATGCCTGTCGGCAACCCACCCGCCAGCGGGTTGTAATATGCAAAATAGTCGGGTGTTAGCTTTAGCGTTTGATAGCCCATGGCTAGCACGGCTAGAGAAAAGACCCCAATTGGCGCATACGCTGGAGTTATTTTTATATACCGCGCGGTGTACTTTGGTACTACAACAAACAGCAACCAAGTAACCACAAAACCCGCATTAAGACATAAAAAGACTAAGGCGGGCAGGATGTATCTATCCAGTTTCTTTGTTGGGATAGTGATTTCAAGTAGATAACCTAAGGCAAAGACTAATACTAGTACAAAAAACCGATTGAATTTGGTTGACTCGAAATGCGGCAAGACATTTTTGTATAGAATCAGTGAGAGAAGAATTCCTGCCAACAGTACCGGGGAGAAACGATATGCACCTACGACGATGTAATAAAATGGGCCGGGGTCTTCAGTGTATTTGCCCATAAATATCTGCTCATGCCTGCCTTCAACCCCAGTTTCCTTTATTCCTCTAATAAGGACGTAGTCCAGTGTTTTTAGCGGTTGTACCCACATAGAGGGCCACGTCACTACATAAGTTGCAACAAACACCAGCAGCCAAAAAGCCCCAACTTTTACAGCGACAACTAGTTGCCTTCTAAAGTAGTACAGAATTGTTAGTAGGACGAACGGAACAATATACAAAGCTGACGATTTTGTAAGTGCCCCAAGAGCCGCAAAGATTGCCGAGAGTACCAGACCAGCCGTTAGTGCTTTGCCTTTTGTTGTTTCCAGATGATAAAAAGTCCAAGCAAAAGAAGCAAGCAAGAACGCAGTCATTAAACCTTCCAGATGAATAACCCTCGATAAGGCATAAAAAAAAGGTTCAAATGAAATTAGAGTAAAAGCTACAAAGGCGTATTTTTTGCCAAATAGTTTTCTAATTGGGTAAAACGCAAAGGTAAGAATTAGGCCTATTGCGGACACAACGCCTAGCTTTTGAAAAAAGTCCAGTGCAAATACTGCGCCCACCGGATCAACACTTTCATTTGGGCACTTTATAATGGCGCAGTACATCCCTTCTACCTTGACTGCCGCGGTACCAACCCACATTAACGTAACACCGGGATGATATTTCTGCAGTGTCTTTTGAAAGTCAAGGTTAAACACCCCACTGCCAAAGTCGTAGATTCTGGCCTTCCACTTCCACACATCTGTATTGAACGACTCTTGGCCAATAAACGGCATTCTGGAGAGTAGAAACAGGACGAAGAACAGTATCTCGAATTTGAACTTAAAGAGCGTTTTCATTCTGGTCAATTTTAACAGGATTTTGCCTAGTATACTCCACATCGCCCCCGTAAATATTGGTTGAAGTTTTTTTGATTAGGTCATCAATATTCAGTGCGCTTAAGACTATAGATGGAACGGCGAGTGCCACTACCAGCCATTTGAAAATGAGTGGCGATACTTTGGTGCCCAAAAAGTCCGCTACCCACCCGACTGTAAGAAATAAAAATGGGTATGTTGGCATATAATAGTGCGAGGGTGTTTTGTCGGCGCCCGAGATAAACAAAGTGAGGGCAAGAAACACTACCGCGCTTAGTTGAGCGTAACTGGAGACTTTAATGCGATTTAGCCTTTGTCGTACAATAATGCCTATTGCCAGTGCAAACAATATTGCAGCACCATAACCAAAATCATCTGGCAGTTTGCTACTTAGGGCGGTAAAGAAGTTCTGGAGTTGGGTAATGAAGCTAACATGCCCAACATTGGTGAATTGCCACAAGGCTCCCAGAGGGCTGTCGGTTCGGATGAAGGTTGCAAAGTCCAGCACGGCATACGGTGTGCCAACGATAAATCCTGCAGCTGCGGCAATTCCCACTTTTAAGAATACTTTTAAGAATACTTTAAAGAAGTCGGCAAGGCTCTTTTTGGTTAACAGATACCAAAGGAAAATGAACAGCCCTCCAAGAATGCCGTTATATTTTGTAGAGGTGGCTAATCCCAGCATGAATCCGGAACCAAGAGGGTGCTTTTCGGAGAGATAAAGCGCCCAGCATAGAAAAAACAGCATTGGAACATCTATCAGGGCGTAATGCGAGAACCTAACGTGAAAAGGCGCCAGTGCGAATATTAATCCCGCCAGTAACGCAGCGCGGGGGTTTATATGTGCTTTTACCCATAGGTATATCGGTACAACCGTTAGTGAGCCGAGTACAGCTGTTAAGATTCTTGATAAGAGATAAAAGACTAGATTGTCGTTCCACAAAATTGGGAGCGTGGTGGCTAGCGAAGTGCTTGCGAGAAAAGCTCTGAACTTGGCAAACACCATATAGCCAAAGTAATTCATATAAAAATATACATGCGGCCAGTCAAAATGGCCGGGATTTGGGTCAAAGCGGATACCCAGCGCCGACCTAATAACTGTAGGTTCGTCCGGGTGATAGATGAATGGGAAGCCGTGGTCTATGCCAATAAGTCGGATCGTCAGGGCTAGAATTACCAGAATAAGCGCCGGATTTTTTAGTCTAGTTAACCGCATTGGTAGTATCCTTTTTATATACCCGCCAATATGCTAAGCC
>Ga0209211_10004761_pt1 | contig 20815 bp, 21 predicted proteins | sample RifGroA2_FD_183992 | JGI IMG/M metagenome (GOLD analysis project Ga0209211, IMG submission 183992) | Groundwater microbial communities from Rifle, Colorado, USA - Groundwater A2 (SPAdes) (version 2) | ecosystem: Environmental > Aquatic > Deep subsurface > Groundwater | place: Rifle, Colorado...
GTCAACCTTGCCTTTGCCAAATTTTGTGTCAAGCCATTCAACATCTACTCTTGCAAAGTTTATGAATTTTTCAATGCCTGCGATCTTTGCATTCTTCTTTGCATTGGTTATGCAGCCCAGAAATGAATCATAACCAAATATTTTTGGCTTTTTTTCCTTCTTTATTTTTTTATCTTCTTTGGCAAAATCAAATTTAATGCCCTTAAATTTTAAAAAGGCAAACTTTTCCTTGTTGTAGTAATTAACCGGAAAACCGGATATAAACAAAGCAGATTCAGTTGGTATTGTGCCGGAGCCTGTAAAGGCATCCAATAAAATTTCGTCTTCTTTGTAATCAGCTATCCTCACCAGCGAATAGGCAATTGTGGCGCGCAATGCAGCAGCATGGGTGAAAATCCTGTACTGCCTTTTCTTCAGCTCAAAGCCGGCAAAATCTATGCCAAGATAGCAGCTGTTTTCATTGATAAAAACAAAAAATATAAGATCCGGGTTTTCCAGGCTAACTTTATTTTTGAATTTATTAAAAATTATTTCTCCAACATTTTCATTCAGTTCTGCAGAAGAAATGCTGTTATTAATTATCTCTGAAGAAACCCTGAATTTTTTATTTTTTCCCAGCCATTCATTTAATTCTATTTTATTGACGGCTTCTTTTATCTTTTCAGATAAATCGTTAAAAACCACCTTCTGCGGAGGGTGGCATATTTTGGAAGCGCCTCCTTTTGTCGGGTGGTTTTTAACGTGCTCAGAAATCATACCACTTCTGGTTGTGGAAGGGGTTTCCAACCCACTAATTTTATTAGGAGGTATAATTTCTGACACATCATTATTTCTGAATTCAAAATTATCAAATAAAAACAATATCCTATCAACTGACTGCGCTTTGTAGCACAACAGGCATAAATCCTCCTGTTTTTTAATATTGAAAATAACACAGCCGTCTTTAATTTCAGCTTTGGAATTGATAAATTCTTTGATCTCTAAAGCAGTTATATCTTCCGTCCCTTTTGAACAAATGGCAAGGCCTTTCATAGAAATAGACTATTCATTATTATTATTTAAATTATCTGTTTCTTTTTCTTCTTTTTCCGCTTCGTCAATCAGTTCCTGCGCGGTTTTGTCTTCTGCCTCTTCCATCTTTTCAGGCTCAATCTCTTCTTTTTCCTCTTGCGGTTCTTTTTCTGATTCTTCCGGATTTTCCGGCTTATCCTCTTTTTCAGCTGCATTCTCCTCCTGCTCTTCCTTCACAATCTTAGCAACACCAACGGCCTTGTCGCCTTCTTCAAGCCTTATCAGCTTTACTCCCTGCGTGTTTCTCCCGATAACTGAAATTCCTTTGGCTGGAACCCTTATTATATTCCCTTTCTGAGAGATAAACATTACATCATCTTCACCTGTAACAGATTTTATTGCTATTGCCTTACCATTTCTTTCTGAGCAGATAATATTCCTTACCCCAACACCGCCCCTATTGGTCAGCCTGTAATCAGAAACCTTTGTCCTTTTTCCATAGCCATGCTCTGTCAATGTAAGCAGTGTTTTTTCATCAGAAGCTACAACAACACCTATTACCTCGTCATCCCTTAGCGTAATGCCTTTTACACCCATTGCGCTTCTGCCGCTTGGCCTTACATTACCTTCCTCAAACATTAACGCCATCCCATTTTTAGTTGCCAGGATAATCTGCTGGCTGCCGTCTGTAAGAACAACGCCTATCAGCTCGTCTTCCGGGTCTAATGTTATTGCTATAATGCCCGTTATCCTTGGGTTTGAATATGCCATCAGGTTTGTCTTCTTTATTGTCCCTTTTTTAGTAGCCATAACAAGATAGTGCTGCTCATCAAATTCATTTACGGGAACAAATGCTGTTACATTTTCATCTTTTTGCAGGCTTATTAAGTTAACAATGGCTTTGCCCATTGCCTGTCTTCCGGCTTCAGGAATATTATAAACCTTAAGCCAGTAAACCCTGCCTTTGTTTGTGAAGAATAGGATATAAGAATGGGTATTTGCAACAAACAGGTCTTCTATAAAATCCTCTTCTTTTGTGCCTGCTGCTATAACCCCCCTGCCGCCCCTTCTCTGCTCCTTGTAGGTTTCAACAGGCAGCCTTTTGATATAGCCGGAATGAGAGATTGTTATTGCCATTTCGCCCGGCTTAACAAGGTCTTCCATTGCCAATTCCGTTGTCTCAATCGGCATAATTTCGCTTCTTCTTGCATCACCATATTTTTCCTTTAACTCCAAAAGCTCCTTCTTTATTATCTCCGATATTTTTTGCTCAGAAGCTAAAATTGACTTTAACTCCTCAATCAGCTTTAACAGCCCGGAATGCTCCTGCCTTATCTTTTCCTGCTCCAGGGAAGCCAGCTTCTGCAATTTTAAATCCAAAATTGCCAATGCCTGCTCATTAGTTATTTTGAAGCTGTCAATCAAAGCAATTTTTGCTTCTTCAACTGACTTGCTTTCCTTGACCAGCCTGATTGCCAGGTCGATATTGTTCAATGCAATTATTATGCCTTCTAAGATATGGGCTCTTTGCTGCGCCTTTTGCAAATCAAATTCTGTTCTTTTTCTAACAACATTTCTTCTGTGGTCAATATAATACTGTATCAGCTCTTTTAAATTCAAAACTTTTGGCTCGTTATTAACCAGGGCGAGCATTATAATTCCAAAAGTGTTTTGGGCCCTGGTATGCTTGTATAAATGGTTTAGAATAACTTCATAATTTGCATCTTTTCTTAGCTCTATCACTATGCGCATTCCTTCCCTATCTGATTCATCTCTTATATCTGATATCCCATAAACCTTCTTATCTTTCACTAAATCAGCAATTTCAGTTACTAACTCGCTTTTGTTTACCATGTACGGGATTTCGCTGATTATTATGTTTTTATGGCCTTTGGCTTCCTCAATTTTTGTTTTGGCCCTTACTGTAATTTTTCCTTTTCCAGTTGAATAGGCATTTATTATTCCGTGCTTGCCGCAGATTAAAGCGCCAGTTGGGAAATCAGGCCCGTTTATGAGGTGCATCAATTCGTTTGTGGTTATGGCCGGATTGTCGATTTGGGCTGTAATGCCATCTACAACCTCTGCCATATTATGAGGCGGAATATTAGTTGCCATGCCAACTGCAATACCAGAAGAGCCATTAACCAACAGGTTTGGCACTTTAGAGGGCAATATAGAAGGCTCTTCCAAAGATTCATCAAAATTAGGGACAAACTTAACTGTCTGCTTATCAATATCCTGCAGCATTTCCTCTGCTAAACTTTTAAGCCTTGCCTCGGTGTACCTCATGGCAGCAGCAGAATCCCCATCAACAGAACCCCAATTGCCTTGACCATTAATCAATTGGTAACGCAGCGAGAAATCCTGAGCCATTCTTACCAAAGCATCATAAACAGCCATATCGCCATGCGGATGGTATTTACCTAAGACTTCTCCAACAATCCTGGCAGACTTCTTGAAAGGCTTGTTATGGAGCATGCCCATATCATGCATTGCAAACAATATTCTCCTATGCACTGGCTTAAGGCCGTCTCTGACATCAGGCAGGGCTCTTCCAACAATAACAGACATAGCATAATTAAGGTAGCTTTCCTTCATCTCATCTTCTATAACCCTGGGCACAATTCTTTCAGCCTGCTGGCTAATTTCCTGCTTCTTTTCCTGGCTGTTTTCTTCCATTTTTACCGTCGAGAAATTTGATATTTTTATACAGGAAATAATGCCCTTTTCTTTATAAATCTTGCGGTTATAAAATGGCCTTATAGGGGCTATAAATTAAGAATTTGATGGTTTTAGATAGTTTTTTGTTTTACCCTTTCTTGATTATATTGTCCCTGATATTATAGGAAAATCCGCAATAAACGCACCTTTTTCTTTTCTTTGTCAGGATTATATCCTTGCTATTATATTTCATCTGGTTACTGCATTTAGGGCATTTTAAGAGAAACATCATTTTATTATTCTTTTTCTTCTTTGGAGGATGCTTCCAGCAAGTCTTCCGGCTCTTCTTCTGCTTCTTCTTCATGCTTTTGCTTTTCCTTTTTTGGCTTGTCAGAAATCTTCGATTTCTGAGCATGCTCAGAAACGCTTTGCGTTTCTGACATTTCTTTTTCTTCTTCAGGCTTTTCTTCCTCTTCAGAAGGATGCATTATTCTTTCAAATTCCTTATCTACTTCCGGAGATGCTTCTTCTTTGGATAATATTTCTTCTTCCCTCCTCTTTACTTCAGGCTCTTCTTCTGCTTCTTCCGGCTTTTCTTCCGGCTCATCGCTTTCCTGCCCTTCCCCTAGTTCAGAGCCATTAAAGATTTCTTTCTGTTTCGGCATTTCTTCCGGCTGCTCTTCTTCTGGTGTTTCTTCTTCACCTTCTTCAGTTTCCTCTTCCGGCGCTTCTTCAACAATTTCCAATCCGCCCAGCTTGTCCTTGGCAACCTCCACTTCTTTTGATTCCTCTTGCTCTGTTTCCTCGGGAGTTTCATCAAAAACCTCCAAGCCTGCTTTTTCCATTCTTTCCTTTTCCTTTTTCATCTCCTCTGCTGCTTTCTTCTGCTCTTCCCTTATCTTCTTTATTTCTTCTTCTTTTGTTTCAATTGCTTTGGCCAGGCCATGGAAATCCTTAAATTCTTCTTTAAGCTTGTCTTCTGGCAGGGAAAAGTAATTAAAGAAATTGTCTGTCAGCCTTATCAGCTTTGTCCTGCCGTATTTCTGCCTTGTTATATAGCCCATTTCCTCTAATTCACTTAAATGGTCATAAGCCTTATTGGTCCTTATTTTTATCAAGTCACTCTGCTTTATAGGGTATTTAAAAGCAATAACAGCCAGTGTTTCCATTAATGTTTTGCTTAGCTCTGTTTCTGTTACTATGTTTTTAACTAAAGGCAGGTGTTCCTCTTTAACTGTTATTTTCCAATTACTCCCTTCATCAACAACCATCAAGGAAGAATTCTTTTGCTCGTAATCCCACTTTAACTGCTGCAATGCTTCCCTGACATTATTAATATCAGAACGGGTAAGCTTAGCCAATTCTTCAACTAGCATCTTTTTTCCTGAAGAAAACAGCAACGCCTCAATCTTGCTTTTCAACATCTTCAACCAGGGCGTAAACGCCCTCCTCTTTTTTTACCTTGTTGTCTTTTGTCATTTCATCCAGAATTATTAAAAGTTCATTCTCATTAATGCCTGTAAATCTGGATAGTTCATTTAAAGGCAAATGCCTCATTTTCAGTACAATTGAGATTGTGTTTTTTAATGATGTGTTCATATTCCTTTTTAAGAACTTGTTTTCACCTGCAAGCCTTTTTGCCACCATATCCAGGTTGTGCAATCTTGCCTGCAAATCGTTTATGAAGTTTGATATTTCTGTGTTTTTGAAAATAATCTGCTCCGGCTTTACTATCTCAACAGAAGACGGCATATAGTCAATGCAAAAACCAACTAAAGTATTAACGTCCTTGACAACCATCTCCAGCTCAACAAATACGCTGAACATTGTTTCCTGCTGCCTTGGCTCTGCATAGTCTTCGTTAAGAATGATTATTTCAGGATTTTCCTTAATGCCCTTAACATAATTTTTAAGTGTTTCCACTATATATTCCCTTGGCTTGCCAAGCATTTCTATTATTGCCCTGCACCTTAGCTGCCTTTTTTCTTCCTGCATTTTAGGCTAATGAAATGGTATAGTGTTTAAAAGGTTTTTGCTTATCTTCTCTTTACCAAGACAATATTAAAGATAGCCAAGAAGGTTATAATAAAAACAGGAATTAATTTTTTAATTTCTATATTCTTAGACTCGTAAACTGTTCTTGGCTCTTTTTGCGACAATAAGACATCTCCTGTAATCCTGTTTATATTGCTTTGCAAAGGAAGATTTTGGCTGATTGTCTGGTTGAATTGCGAAAATAAAGAGATTGTATCAGAGTACTGCTCCAGCTTATCCCCCTCTATCCTAATTAAAAGCTCCTTCATGCCCAAAATATTGCTGTCTTTTTCCAATTTAAGAAAAAAAACATTATTGCCAGGGTAAATATTCACGGGCAGCTCTATTGTTTTTTCCTTTTCCGGCTTTATTGATATATTCTGCAATAAGAAATTGCTGAATGACTCCAGAACCAAGCCAAAATCAATATTTTCATTCTCGTTATTTTTTATAACTGCTGTTAAGATAATATCGCTTTTTGGCTTTTTTTCTTCTGTGTAGAATTTTTCTATGGAGATATTGGGCTTTGATGAAGAAATGACTTTTATGTCCTGAGTGATCTCCTTAGCTGTTTTTAGATCGTCCTTTTTTATCAATACTTTTAATTTGTAATCTCCGGGCTGGGCGCTGTAGATTGTGTTTTTTAACTCCACTTCTGCCGACTCTTTTCTTGGCAATGCCATTGCTTTTTTGTTTTCTTCCCTCTTTTCCAGGCAGGAATAGCATTTAGAGCCCCTGTAAACATAGCTCCAGATATTTATATTATGGACATCATATTCGTTGTTTACGAGCCTGACATTAACGGCAAATTCCTTTTCTGCTTCAATCTCATCCGGCGCTGAAACCAGCTCGTACTCAAATCTTTCACCTGTTATCTCTTCTAATTCCTCCTGCGAGCATAGCTCTTCATCAAGCCCTTCAATCCCTATTTCTGCAGTTTCCCTTTTATCCAGGCCTTCCATGACAATCTTATAATCGCCATCCTCGTAATTATAATCGCAGTTGGGGATTATCTGTATGGGCAATGTTAAGGTATAGTTTGTGTAGCGCGTATAGACATTGGTTTTTGATTCCTTGCTCAGCCTGTGCTCCTTATCATCCTCTACCCATAATGCAATGGAATCCTTTGTTGTGTCGCCTTTGTAGACAATTGCTTTTACCCTTATTGCCTGCCCGAATTTTGAGATATTATCAGAGCCCATATCATAGATTTTTTCTATTTCAAGATAAGACTGGCTGGAATCGGAATAGTTGACATTTTCGCTGCCCGGAGTAGGCTTTGTTTTCTGCCATATGCCATTGGCCTTTGCAAATGAGGAGCCTTCTGATGAATCAGAATAGCTGATTGAGTCAAGAAGATTTTCGTTCCTGTCATAAAATTTCAGCTCTTCATAGCCATCATTGTTTAAGGAAAAATCGCCTTCAGAGTTTCTGTAAACAACCATGTAGCCATTTGGAGGTATTATTGTTCCGTCAATTGTGTTTGTCTTTGTTATGTACATTTCATTATTGCTGGAGTCATAGAGAATTAACCCCTCAAGGCTTAAGGCTGCAGAACCCGAGTTATAAATTTCAACCCATTCGCCAGATGGCATTGGAGCAATATCATCCCCTTCGGGGTCTGGCAAAAACTCAGAGATGCTTAATTTGTTGTAGTTAATTTCCTCGCTCTCATTAATGTACCTGCTGTTTACCCTTCCCGGCGTTCCATTAATATAATAGCTCTCAGCCCAATTTAATGCTGAATCATCTTCATTTAAGTAAATCTTTTCCAGTGTTTTTCCGTTGCCATCTGCGCCCCAGTTACTGGAATAATTTATAAAGAGGGTATAAGTGCTGTTTGTTATATTTATTATGCCTTCTGAGTTTCCAAGGCTGATAGGGCCTTCAATAGCGGTATAATCAGCATCTGTTGAGTTCCATATCTTGTCTGAATCACCCCAGTAAGCCTCAAAGCTCTCATTATCTGAATCTGCTGTGTCAATAAGCTCCCTTGCAATTACCAGATAGCTGTATGCAGTTATATTTGCGCCTTCAAAACTATCTCCGTTTATTGACCAGTTTTCCAAGCTGATAGTTTCATTTCCGTTATTGTATATTTCAATCCATTCACAGTCATAGTCAGAGCATTGATTGGGGTTGTACATTATTTCTGTCAGGATAATGTCAGCTGAGGCAATAGAAGGGAGTATAAGAAAAAACAATAAGTGTATAAGGGTATATTTCATGATAACTAAATTTATTATTTTGAAGAAAGTATAAAAATTTATCTATAGCTGCTGAAATCAAGGGGCATTGTGGCTGTAACCAGGCTTTCGTCGTTTGTGACATCAAAAAGCTCCAGCCTTAATGTTTTTTCCTCCCCGGTAAACAAGATGATTACAGGAGAGCTTTTCATAACCCATTCATTTACACCAATGCTCATTTTTATGTCTTCAGGCTTTAATAGCTTTTGAGGAGGCTCTGCCCTGACAGTATAGTCCCATTCCTTGTATGTCCTTACTTCTATTTTTGGGGATAATTCGCTGCTGCCCTGGTTGATTATGGTGTAGTTTACCTGCTTGATATAGCCGGTTTTGTTATCGCTATTGAATTCTACCTTTATTCCGTCTATTGAAAGCGTTATGCCGTCTGATTCCTTTTTGTAAGCTGATTTTATTTCAGGTATTGAAACCAATGAACTGCAATCATTTGAGTCGTCCACAATGGCGCCGCTTGGGCACCTGTACCTGTATATTATCTGCTCTTCACATGAAGGGCATGTTGTATTTTCACATACGGAGCATTCCTGGCATACAGGGGATGCTGGGCATGCTACTGTCAGGTTAGTGGCCCAGTCTGTTACCTTACAGTTGGTTTTAAGCAGATTTGAGAATTCATCCTGGCTTACGGCTCCGCTCTCATTTTGCGCAAAAACAACATTTGCTGTTATTGTCGGATTTTTAAAATAGATTGTTGCAAATACAGCGCCGCCAATTATTATCAAAAGAAAAATAACATTCATAGGAACTTTTTTCAGGAGTATATTTCCAATGCCTTTTGCTATGTAAAAAAAACCCTTGCCAAGATGCGCTGCCCCTTCTGTAACAGAGGGCTCTTTTTTAGGCTCTGGCTTAGAGCCAAATCTGCTGTCATCACCAAAAACATCTCTTTTTTCTGGAGTGTTATTCATTCTAAAGTGCTAAATAAGAAAGGGGGTATATAAATTTTATTGTTTTAGCCCCAAACACCATCTATTTTATGGGCGCAGGGGCATTTCCCATTTTTAATATTATTTTTATAAACCTCAAACCCCCCTCTTTCAACCAGTAGCTTATTGCATTTTGGGCAGTATGTGTTAGAGCCGCCTTCAATTGCTATATTCCCTGCATAAACATAATTCAGGCCTGCTTTTTTTGCTATATCCCTTGCTTTGATTAGTGTTTCTGCTGGTGTAGGAGCTGTATTCTGCAAATTGTACTGCGGGAAAAACCTGGAGAAATGCAACGGAACATCTTTGCCAAGGCTGTTTTTTATCCATATGCACATCTCTTCTATTTTTTTAGGGCCATCATTCAGGCCGGGGATTATCAAATTTGTTATTTCAAGCCAAACATTATTCTTTACCAATAATTTCAGGGATTCAAGCACAGGCTCAAGCCATGCTGTTGTTATTTTCCTATAAAAACCATCATCAAATGCCTTTAAGTCAATATTAGCTGCATCTATATATTTGGATAATTTTTTTAATGGCTCTTCATTAATGAAGCCATTGCTGACAAGAACATTCTTTAGACCTGCTTTTCTTGCCAATTTTGCTGTATCCCAGACATATTCATAAAAAATGATTGGCTCATTATAAGTGTAAGCAATGCTTTTGCAGCCATTAGCCAATGCCTCTTCAACCACTTTTTCAGGCGGCGTTTCATAAACCATAAAGCTTTCAGGGCTGGCCTGCGATGTTGTCCAGTTCTGGCAGAATTTGCAATGCAAGTTACAGCCAACTGTGCCTATTGAATAAGAAGAATGCCCTGGCATGAAGTGGAACAATGGCTTTTTTTCAATTGGGTCAACGGCTATTGAGCAGGGCTTTGCATAAACCAGACTGTATAATTTTCCTTTCTGGTTTTCCCTTACCTTACAAACGCCCCTTTTGCCATCTGCTATAACACAATTCCAGGGGCAAAGATGGCATTGCACTATGCCTTTTCCTTTTTTTTTGTAATACAATGCTTCTTTCATGATACAAAGATGATAAACATGGGATTTTAATAAAGCTTTCTATTTAACTTCACCATTTTAGAATACTAATAAAAGTTTAAATATGGAGTTAGTTATTTTATATTTTTAATAGAGGGTGGTATAATGGGATTACTGGGTTTCTTAAAGAGGAAAGAGCCATCGGCAGATGAGCTAGATGTACCTCCGATACCCCCTGCATTAAACGAAGGCGAGGATTTAGGCTTAACTTCTATAGGTGAAGAGATACCTCCGCCGCCCAGCCTGGAAGAGGAAAAGATACCTCCGTTCCCAAGTCCCCTTGAAGAGGAAAAGGAAGGGGAGCCTATTGAAAATATAGTTTTAAAAGAAGCAGCTGAGAGAAAGGCTAAACAGATTATTCTTGCCAGGGAGAAGGAAGAGGCAAAAGAAGAACTAAAGCCCCTTTTTGTGAGGGCAGAGAAATTCAAGGATGCCTTAAGGGAGATTAACAGCATAAAGGCTGACCTAAAGAGGTCTGAAGATGCAATAGTTGCTATAGGTGATATAATGGACAACAAAGAGAGGGAATTTATTAAGTGGCACGGCATATTAGATGATATTGAAAAAAAGCTAATGTTAGCTGATAAAATATTATTCAAAGGTGGTTGATATGACAAACGGCGCTCCGGTTTTTGTAAGGATTGATGAATATAAGGATGTTTTGGAGATAGTCGGCTTAATCAAGGACAAGCTGAATGAAGCAAGAGACACATTAGGCAGGATAAATGAATTGAAAAACAATGAAGATTCTGAGCTCGATATGTGGGAAACTGCCCTAGAGGAGATTGAAAAAAAGGTTGAGCAGATAGACAATGAACTGTTTGAGCCGGAAGCATTATAGGTGAAAGATGCAAGAGGAGAAAGAACTATTTTTTGTCGGAGTGAAGAATCCTATTGAATTAAGGAGAACAATGCTTGAAAGCTCCAAAGAGATAATCGAAGATCTGCAGAAATATGAAAGATTAAAAACATTAAGAGCTGAAAAGGCGAAACAAATTGAGGCATTAAGGACAATAATCAAGGAGATAAACCGGCTCGTGGCTAAGCTAAAGGCAGAGCTGCCAACAACCAGCTTAAGGATAGAAGAGATAAAGACACCGCAAAAGTTGAAGAATCCAAAGAAAGATATAAAGGAGAAGAAGGAGATTAAAGCTGAGCCAAAGAAGGAGCTGACAGAGTTGGAGAAATTAGAGTCAGAGCTGGATGCAATTGAGCAGAAGCTGAGCGGGATAAAATAAGTAGATATTTGATTAATTCTGTTTTTTATCAATAAATGTTTTATAATTTTTAATCTTTTCTTAAACCAGCTTCAACACTAAATATTCAATCTGTGCCATGAGCAAAATTTTCGCTATCTTCCTTGACTATAAAGCGAAAATTTTGCTGATGGGCATCGTAGGGGATTATTTTTTACCGATAGGTTTTTATAATGATTAAATTTACTTTTCTATTATTGTTTATTATGCGGAGATGCCGGAGCGGCCAAACTCTTCATAGAGGGCTTGACGGGACAGACTCAAGGCATTTGAAAATTGAGTGCTCATTAAAGAGTGCGATGAAAAAATCATTTGTAAGTCATCTGTTGGCTTAGTGCCTTCGGGGGTTCGAATCCTCCTCTCCGCATTTATCTTCTTTTAAACAAACATTTTTATACTAATCCTCAACTTATTTAATAAAAATGATAGAAATAAGGGCAGTTGGCGGCTATAATTGTATTGGCAAGAATATGACTGCCATTAAGGTTGATGATGATGTTGTGATACTGGATATGGGCCTTCATCTGGATAATTATATCAGATACACAGAACAGGAGGAAGAAGATATAATTAAAATAAGCGCAGCAGATCTTTTAAGGGCAGGCGCTATTCCTGATGATTCTGTAATAAAAGACTGGAGAGGCAATGTTAAGGCGATTATACCAACGCATGCGCATCTTGACCATGTTGGAGCTTTAATTTTTTTGGCAAATAAATATGATGCTCCTATTCTATGCACGCCTTTTACAAGAGAGGTAATAAAAGCTATAGCAAGAGACGAGGAGATCAAGATACGGAATGAGATTAAAACACTGAATGTCAACTCTATCTACAGGATTTCAAATGATTTAAGCATAGAATTTATAAATGTAACACACAGCACGCCGCAAACAGTTATGGTGGCTTTGCACACCAAAGAGGGCATTATACTTTATGCAAACGACTTTAAATTTGACAATCACCCAACCCTGGGAAAAAAGCCAGATTATGAGAAGCTGGAAGAGCTTGGAAACAAAGGCGTTCTGGCTTTGATATGCGACAGCACAGGGGCAAAAAGGGATATTAAAACGCCCTCTGAGATGGTTGCTAAGGAAATGCTGAAGGATGTTATGCTCGGGACAGGGAATAAGGATAACGCGGTGATTGTAACAACATTCGCTTCACATCTTGCGAGATTAAAATCTATTGTTGAGTTTGGCAAGAAGATGAACAGGAAGATTGTTTTTCTTGGGAGAAGCCTTGCAAAGTATGTCAAAGCAGGGGAGAATATAGGAATAATAGACTTTAGCAGGGATGTTGAGATAGTAAGCTTCGGAAGTAAGATTGGAAAAAAATTAAGAAAAATTGAAAAAGACGGAAGAAGCTCTTACCTGCTTGTTGTTACAGGGCACCAGGGCGAGCCAAAGGCTACATTGTCTAAAATGGTTGATAAAAAACTGCCTTTTAAATTCTTTCCAGAAGACCACGTTATATTCTCATGCACAGTAATACCATCTGAGATTAATAAAAGCAACAGGGAGATGATAGAAAGAAAATTAAAAGAGAGCCATGTAAGGATATTCAAGGATATCCATGCCAGTGGCCATGCGTCAAGAGAGGATTTAAGGGACCTGATTAACCTGGTAAAGCCAGAGCACATAATACCTGCCCACGGGGAAGAGGATATGAAGAGGGCTTTGGCTGACTTGGCAATTGAAAAGGGCTATTCTGCTGATAATGTCCATTTAATAAATGACGGGGAGAAGCTTGTATTGCAAAACAGCAAAGCATATAAATAGGCGTTTATTACTTTTGCTTTAGGGGGTGTGAGCATGAAACTAACTTTAGCTGAACCAACTTATCTAAAAGAGAGCGTTTCAATAATTTCTGACTTGGTTAATGAGGCAAGGTTTAAGATAACTCCTGATGCCATTGAGCTTGTTGCAATGGACCCTGCAAATGTTGCTATGGTCATTTTTAAATTACTGAGTTCTTCATTCACAGAGTATGATGTTAAAGAGGAGCAGGAAATTTCCATCAATTTAAGCAATTTAAAGCAGATACTGAGGAGAGCTGGGTCAAATGACATGCTGACTTTAGAGATTGAAGACAATAAATTAAAGATACAGCTCAAAGGGGACAGCACAAGAACATTTAATTTGCCTCTGATTGAGATAGAGGAGAAGGAGCAAAAGGTGCCTGAGCTGAAATTCCCTGTGACAATAAGAACTGCTGCATCTGTTTTGAATAATGCAATAGATGATGCTGCTGTTGTTGCTGAATCTGTTACATTCGAGGCTGAGCCAAAGAAATTTACTGTTTCCGCGCAGGGCGATTTAAGCCAGGCAAGGATAGAGATAAAGGAAAGCGACAATACAAAGATAAAAGTGGATGGCTCTGGAAAGATAAAGTCAAAGTACAGCATAGAGTATCTAAAAAAGATGATGGCTGGCAGCAAGCTGGCAGAAGAGGTTTCTATACAATTTAACAAGGATTATCCTCTAAAATTGGAATACAAGACAGTTGACAAGGTTATGCTAAGCTTTGTTCTTGCTCCAAGGGTTGAGAACGAGTAAATTTTTAAGCAAAAAATATATAAATAACTCTTTCTAGGTTTTTATGGCATGGACAAGAATCATGATATTTTAGCGGAGTGGGCTGTTAATTATATAAAAAACAAGGATATTATAGAAAGAAAGATAGAGAATATCGAGAAAAACAGTGAAGGGTATGATATTTTTGTAAAAAGGAAAGACAAAGAGCAGTATTTTATTATAATGCCTTTTATTAATGATATTAGTGAGATAATGGGGAAATTAAGCCCTGACAAGAGCATTAGCCTGGTTGTATTTAATTCCCATGAAAATTTTGAGATGATAGTTAAGAATTGGGGTAAATTTGCTGACCTAAAAAATTTTAATATATATTTTGTGAACCCGTTTTCGCATCTTGACAAGAAATGGATTGTTTACCCTTATACGCACGCCAAGATTTCTGACAATAGCTCCCTGGAAAGGGGCTTAAGGGCTATGTTTGAGATGGTAGAGCCAATAACAGAGGAGCAGCTTAGGACTAGACCAGAGCAGAAAGAAGCTGGCCTATAAAGCCGGAGAATAAAGGCACCATTAAATTGTCATCCAGCTCGTCAGACAGCATTTCAACAATTGCTGCAACAAATGCCATTGTTATTATAACATAGATATTCACAATATTCAGCAAAACTATAAAGCAGACTGCAAGATTAACACAAAGCCCTGACAGGGTGCCTGCCACTGTTTTATTCCCGAAAATCAGGGTTTTGCCGTATCTTTTGCCGATTATAGCTGCTGCCGAGTCGCCTATTATAGTCATCAGCAAAGCTGCCAAGGCAATCCTGAAGTCAAATATTGCCAGCGAGATTATTGTGGATATCAGGAAGAATATGGAGCCATGCAGCCTGTTCTGCTCTTTTGGCCTTATGAACCATGAGAAGAAGGACATTCTAAAATTTAATTCCAGCCTCAGATACTCCACGATAAGGAATACCAGAAGCAAGGCTACCAGTGAAAGCAGCGCTATCTGCTTTTCAAATTTTTTGCTTATCATAAAATATGCTATAAGAACCACAAGTATCATCAAATGAATTACCTTCCTTTTGATCTCCTTAAAAAGCAGCCAGTCCATTTTACAGCAGAGATTAATTTCCTGATTTATAAACATTTGTAATGTCAAGAACCACTAATCATGAATTAGCGGAATGTTGCTGTCATTTACCACATCAGGGTGGTTCTTGAGCATGCTCAGAAATTTTTGCAAATTTAATGAGCAATAAAAATTTCTGACATTTTAGCAATTATTAAATAACAGATATGCTTTATTAAGTATATGAAGGGATTTTTTAAAAAGAATAAAGAAGTTTTTTTAGTGTTTTTATTATTTTTCCTTGTATTTTATTTTCTGCAGTTCAGGGTCAGCAACATAATAGAGTATGACGGCTACCTGCATATCAAAACAGCTGAGCTGATGAAAAACGGATTAATCAGGAGATTTTACTGGACAGAAAATTCAATCCTAAACGCCGATAATTATGCAGATATACAGTTTTTGTTTAGGCTTTTGCTTATACCCTTTACATTTCTTGGCATGGATTATGGCGCTAAATTGGCAGCTGTTATTTTTTCTTCCCTGCTTTTTGTATTTTTTTATTTTTATCTGAAAAAGAGCGGGATAAGATACCCTTTTATTTTCAGCAGCTTATATTTTCTTTCCTCTGTTGAGATTATGTACAGGCTTTTATTGACAAGGCCTATGGCTTTGTCTGCCCTGTTTTTGGTTTTAACCTTATATTTTATTGACAGGAAGAGGTATTTGGCTCTGGCTTTTGTGAGCTTTGCTTATGTCTGGCTTTATTCCGGCTTTGTTTTCATGTTTTTTGTTATTTTTGCTTATCTGGCTATTGATTTGCTGATAAAGAAAAAGATTGACTACAAACTGGCTTTATTTCCTTTTTTGGGATTAATAGCCGGCTTGGTGATTAACCCCTATTTCCCGAACAATATTGCTATGTATTTTACCCAGATGTTTAAGGTAAATTTGATTTCCAATTTGTATAATGCAGAATGGAAGCCATGGGGCTTTTACGGGTTTATTGCCAATAATTTTATTATTCTTGGCTGTTTTTTTACAGGAATATTTTTTAATTTAAAGGAGAGTAAGTTCAGCAGAAGGAATTTGGCTTTGTTCTTTATTGCCCTGGTATTCTTGATTTTTACTATAAAATCCAGAAGAATGCAGGAGTATTTTGCCCCCTTTGCAATACTGTTTTTTGCCTTTTCAGCCAATAATTTTTTAGCTAAATTAAATGAGAGGAAGGCTGTTTTGCTTAGATACAGCATGGCTTTGGTTTTGATTGCTTTATTTGCCATTAATTTTATTTACCTTGGCAAAATGATTGATGAAGGCAATTTCCTGTATAAATATGAAAAAGGAGCATTATGGATAAAAAATAATGTCCCTGAAGATTCCTTAATCTTTATTAATGCGTATGCTTTCAATTACCTGTTTTTTTATGACTCTGATGCCAGGTATACGCATGGAATAGATTTGACTTATTCTTATCTGTATGACCAGGAAAAGTTTGAGAGGTATATGCATGTTCTTAAGGGTGATAAAGAGTTTGACTATAATGTTATTAAAGCTGATTACAGCCCGGATTATGTGTTTGTTGGTAAGATTAAAGTTGAGAAAGGACTAATAGATTTTATCCTGAAGTTTAAGGATGATTTTGAGCTGGCTTATGAGGATGAGGATACGGCTGTGTTTAGGGTTAGGAAGTGATACGGCAGCTGGGATTAACTGCTGGACATTTTACTCTCTTTTATTTTTTCAATCATTGTTTTAAATTCAGGGTCTTTAGAACTGCAAAAGAAATTTCTGCAAGACTGCGGCCTTGCCGAATGTATTGAGCACTTACCATCAGCTAAATAAAAACAGCTTCCGTCCTTTTTTTGTGTTATTATATTTGCCCCGCACATTTCAGCTTCCATAAAGTCAGAAGTTAATCCAAACTCTTCAAATTGAGTCTTATACCTGCAAGACTTATACTCTTCAGGATTAAGGTTGATAAGAAATAACCTGCAGCATACCCCGCATTGGGAACATGTCAGAAAAGTAAAACTTTTCTGATCATGCTCAAGAACCTCTGGTTCTTGACATTCCAGAAATGCAGAGCTTTTCTGATTGTGCTCAAATGCCAAAGATTTTTTCTGTTCCATAAGCTACGGGTTTCTTAAATAAGTTATAAACTATTCGAAATAATCTTCATAGCAGAAGTTTATAAATTTTCCCTCATAAGAACAATTGCCTTTTTCCTCAATAACATTGCCATCTAAAAACTCCCTGAACCCACTAATCAGCTTGGAACAGTCAGAACATCTTTTGAAATGGGTTCCGACCTCAATATCAAACTCTTTTTCATTCAATTTAATGATCTTAGTTGGAACTTCTGAGTCAAACTGCCTGTAATTTGTTTCAACAAACCTGCTGTCAGTTATAGCATCGGAAAGCTTTAGATGCAAAACACATTTTTTTGGGGCTGTAAAGCTTACCATCTCTTTCCTGACAAGCAGGCAATTGCCTTTTTTCAGCATATATTCTTTTTCCTGCTTCCTTTTTATAAGGGCATCTGGAAGTTTTATGCCTCCATCTGAATTGAATTCAATCATAAAAAGAGGGGAAAATCAGGCTTATTTAAACCTTCCCCTAAAAATAAGGGAGCAATAAGAAACACCCGCATTCAATAAGTTTTTTGGTGCGACTTATGCAACTCATCAAAATAGGTTGTTAATTCTTTCATGCTCATTGCTTTTAATTCTTCAGCTGTATGCTCTTTCATTTTTCCTCCCATATACTCTTCGTGTATAGAGGGAATGCACTGGGGGTTATTAACCTTTGTAACAGCATAGCAGTGAAAAGCAATTTAATTATAACAAAAAGACCAATTCATACCACCCTATTTTTTGTTTTTAAGAATGATTCCGTTTTTCTTGAGATCAGCGGCTTCTTCAATTTCTTTTTGGCTAACATTCATAAGCCCTTCATAGTTTTTTATATTGAGCTTCCTTAACAGAAATTTGAATGTGTCTATATGCGTCCGCAAAATTAAGCCCATTATCTTATGCCTGCTAATGCATTTATGGCATACGAAGGAAGGGCCAATAAATTCCAGCCATTGCGATTCTTTCTTACAGATGTCACATTTCATATTAAGAGGGTATTCCTTCTTAAGACTTTCGAGTGAATCCAAACACTTTTATGCGCATAGCGCTTTGAAAATATTTGAGCCACTTTCGAACTAAAAAGGCAAATACCTTTTAGAGGGTATAACTATGCTGGCATATTTAAGGTTTTGCTTAAAAAAACAGATATAGAGAATAATAAAATAGATACGGTAGCCGTAGTTCCTTCTGCCACATAGCCCCTACCAAAAAGCTTATATATCAATTATGGATAATATTATCCAAAAATGGATAATAAGCTAAAAATTATCAACTTTTTTGGAAAAAACATTGATGATTCGTTCACTATGCATGAGCTCAGCCATAAGCTCAAAATACCATACGCCAGTTTCTACCGCACAATAAGCGGGATGCAAGACATGCTCATAAAGAAAAAGAAGGGACAAGCATATACTATAGAAGTGAATACAAACGAACCCGTAATAAAATCATATCTCGCAATAGCATCAGAAGAAGAAAAGAAAGAATTTCTCACAAAACACCCCATCATCAGCAAGATAAGTGAAAGCTTGCCCCCTAAAGATGTTGTTGTTCTTTTTGGAAGCTATGCAAAAGGCACAGAGATGGAGCAGTCTGACATAGACATACTCATCATTAATAATGGAGGCAAAAAAACTATCTCATTCTCCAAGTATGAACTGCTCTTTAAGAAAAAAATTAACCCAATCTTTATAAAGTTCGCAGAATTTAAAAAAATGCTCAAAGAAAAAGAAGAAAACGTGGGAAAACGGGCTTTGAAAAACCACATAATCCTTAGTAATCCAGAAAAGTTCTGGGAGTGTGCCCTATGAAAGAATATAAAGAAGAATTTGAAGAATACGCAGAAACAAAGAGGATAAAAAAATCAACAGAAACATTTAAAATAAAGTTATTCTTAGAGAAAGGAGAAAACAGCCTTCTCATTGCTAAGTATATAAAAGACATAGAGCCAACCAAAGACCAGCCAAAGAAGATTTACTGGAATTACTGGGCGATAACTGTTTCATACTATTCAATGCTCTATGCAGCAAAGGCGCTTATATTATCAAAAGGTTATGAAGTCAAAGACCATGATGCTTGCCAGGTTGCACTGGGCTACCTCTGTGTTCCAGATGCAATTGAAAAAGAGGATTTAGAACTTCTTAATCAGTCTTATAGGATATTTGAAGACGAGTATGTCAAATATTTTGAAGATGCGAAGAGAGAAAGCCACATAGCACGACATGCTGCTATTAAGACCTATACAGAAAGGAGGCTTGAGGAAATCTTTGAGAATGCAAGAAAATTTGTAAGCAAAATATCGCTTATCTTAAAATAACTATTTCTTAAAGGAGCAACTCACAAATTAAAGGGTATACGGTAGCCGGGACTTTCGTTTTAAAATTCGAACCCGGGTCATGACCTTTCTTCAGGCATGGGAGGGTCAGATCTTACCACTGGACCACTACCGTATAAAATTGGAGAATTAGTATTTATTAATTAAGCTTCCTCTTTTTCTTCTTCACCGGAATAAGAAGGAACAGCTGCCTTGCTTATTATCATTATGTCGCCTATATTTTTGACAAGCTGGTGAGGCACTATAACACCTTTTGCTGAGCCAAGGACTTTGCTTAAAAATGAGTTTTTTGTTGCCCTAATGCGCCATCCAAAAACCTTGTTCTGCGTTAAAATGCTTTCCTCAACATCGCCAAAATATTCCCCTGAATCTGTAAATACCCTCATATCGTAAGTTTCAGATATTTTTTTCATTTTTAGCATTAATATCACCCTTATAGTTATCCCTATACCACTAAAGAGCATTATAAAATGAACAGGTATATAAAGTTTTTGGAAAGAATTAAATAAAAAGCTATAACCACCAAGGCAAGATGAAATACAAGAATTTAACCGTAATCGGAACTTCACATATAGCAAAACAAAGCTTAGATGAAGTAAAGAGGGCAATAGAAGAGGAAAAGCCGGATATAATAGCTTTAGAGCTGGATAGAAAAAGGCTTTATGCCTTAACGCATGATAACAAAGGAGGGATCAGCATCTACAGCATAAGAAGAGTCGGCTTAAAGGGGTTTATCTTTTCCCTGATAGGCGCATGGGCTGAGAGAAAGCTTGGCAAGATGGTAGGAGTAAGCCCTGGCTCTGAGATGAAAAATGCCATTAATCTGGCAAAAAAGGGCAGGATGGAGATAGCTTTAGTTGACCAGGATATTGAAATAACCCTGAAAAGGTTTTCACAGACATTAACATGGAAGGAGAGATGGAATTTTATTGTTGACATTGCTGGAGCAATTATTCTGAGGAAGAAAGAGCTGGAGTTTGATTTAAAGACTGTGCCAAGCAAGGAGATTATTGACAAATTGGTCAGGAAAGTAAAAGAAAGATACCCTAATGTTTATAATGTACTGATTGAGGAAAGAAATAAGGTGATGGGAAGGAATTTAAGGAAATTAATGGACAAGCATCCCAATAAAAAGATACTGGCAATAGTCGGGGCCGGCCACAAGGAGGAAATTATCAAAGCAGTAAAGAGGATGGAGAGCATCAGCTATTCTTTCAGCATTGGCTAGGCAATAACTCTTTCTGGCTAAAATAATAATATTTATATAGGGATAAATTATAAGGGAAGATATGGGAGAGCTTACAGACATTATTGACAAGGTAAAGAGGTATTATAAGTTTACCCCATCTGAGCTAAGGGGATTTGTAATATCTATATTTGCTGTTGCATTCATTATTTCTTTTGCTGAATGGGGGCCTGGCACGACATTTGAATGGGGTTATGGGCTAAGGAATTTTTTTAATGCTAGCTTAATTGTTGCCTTAACTTTTATAGTAAGGGAAACGGCCCACAGGGTAGGCGCATTAAGCATCGGGTTTAAAGCA
>Ga0209211_10004762_pt1 | contig 20812 bp, 20 predicted proteins | sample RifGroA2_FD_183992 | JGI IMG/M metagenome (GOLD analysis project Ga0209211, IMG submission 183992) | Groundwater microbial communities from Rifle, Colorado, USA - Groundwater A2 (SPAdes) (version 2) | ecosystem: Environmental > Aquatic > Deep subsurface > Groundwater | place: Rifle, Colorado...
CGGCTTCAGCCGCGATCCCCCCCCTACTGGCGCGCGCCCTAAAACTAGCGTACACTTCGCCAGTTTGCTGCACCGGCTTCGTTTTCCCCCGGTCGCCTAAGCCGATTTTCAACGCTCGCCCCGGCCCAAGCCCACTCCGCACGTCACGCTGCGCAAACACGCCACTCTGGCGTCTAAAACTAAGCATCAACTCGCAGCGCGGTTTCAGGGAACGCCTCGGGTACAACGGAGCAACACCTAATGTCTTTTGAATCGCTCGGGCTCGCGCCCGCGCTCGTTCGCGCGCTGGCCGAAATCGGCTACGCCACCCCCACCTCCATCCAGGTCGAGGCAATTCCGCTCGCCATGGCCGGCCACGATTTGCTTGGCGGCGCCCAGACCGGCACCGGCAAGACGGCTGCATTCGCATTGCCGATGCTGCATCGCCTGTCGACCACCAGTGTCGCCGGAGCGCCGCGGCGCATCCGCGCGCTGATCCTGACTCCTACTCGCGAACTCGCCGTGCAAGTGCACGACAGCATTCGCACCTACGGCAAGCACGCCAAGATGGTGTCCACCGTGATCTACGGCGGCGCCGGCATGAATCCGCAACTGGATGCCTTGCGTCGCGGCGTCGACATCCTCGTCGCAACGCCGGGCCGCCTGATCGACCATCTCGAGCGCGGCAGCGTGAAGCTGGGCGACGTCGAGATGCTGATCCTCGATGAAGCCGACCGCATGCTCGACATGGGCTTCATGCCCGCGATCAAGCGCATCCTCAACAAGCTGCCGGCGACGCGCCAGACCTTGCTGTTCTCGGCGACGTTCGAGGACGCGATCAAGAAGCTGGCGATGGAATTCATGCGCAATCCGCGCGAAGTCCAGGTTGCCGCGCGCAACACCGTTGCCGAAACCGTCACCCATATCGCCCATCCTGTCGACGGCGCGCGCAAGCGCGATCTGCTGATCGATATCCTGAGCGAGCGCTACCAGGACCAGATCCTGGTGTTCGGCAAGACCAAGCACGGTTGCAACCGCCTCGCCGAACAACTGGAGAAATCCGGCATCAAGGCCGTGGCGATCCATGGCAACAAGAGCCAGTCGCAACGCCTGAAGGCGCTCGGCGATTTCAAATCGGGCAAGGCCCGGGTGCTGGTCGCCACCGATGTCGCTGCGCGCGGCCTGGACATTCCGCAGTTGCCGCTGGTGATCAATTTCGATCTGCCGATGGTTGCCGAAGACTATGTCCACCGCATCGGCCGCACCGGCCGCGCCGGCGCCTCCGGCGAGGCTATCTCGCTGGTTTCCCCGGATGAAGGCGGTTTGCTGCGCGCGATCCATCGCGTGCTCAAGGCCGATATCGTCATGACCGTCGTCGAAGGCTACGCGCCGAGCCGTCAGATCCGCATGGGTAACGACAGCGCCAGCGCCGGCCGCCCGAGCGGCCAGCGCACGCCGAGCCGGCGCACGCCGCACACGACGGCAGCGCCGCGCCACGCACAGGCCCACGCCGGAGCCAAGGCGCATCCGGCAGCGGAACGTCGCGAGCGCCGCGCTGTGAACGCGCCGCGTCCGCTACGTTGACACGACAGTCTCGCTGATTGAATGGACGGGGGCCGCTCACGCGGCCCTTGTTTTTTTCAGACTCGGGAACGATGCTGCGAAAAATTCGCAGCCGCTACTGGCCGCCAGGGGAGAACAAGCATGCTGCGCACACTGTTTGCGATCGTGTCAGGAATCTTCGCGATGATGATCGTGATCTCATTCGTCGAACTGGCGAACATCAAGATCTTCTTCCCGCCGCCGGAAGGACTGGACTGGCGGGATCCGCAGGCGGTAGCCGCCTTCGCCGCAAGCCTGCCCGCCATCGCCATGGCGGTCGTGGTGCTCGGCTGGTTGCTCGGAGCATTTATCGGAGCCGCCGTCGCGGCAAGGATTGCGCTCCAATACCGCCTGCCATCGGCGCTCCTGATCGGCGCGCTGGTCGTGGCGGGCACGATCCACAGCGCGTTTACCATTGAGCACCCGGCCTGGGTCGTTGCCGCGGGCGTTCTGCTGCCAATCCCGCTGGCCTACCTTGCCGCGAAGCTGGTTCAGAAAGGTTTTGCCAGCACCAGGTAGATGATTGCCAGCAGGACGAAAACGGGGGGTTCGTTCATCCATCGCAAGGCTTTCGACGAGGGCAAGCTGCCTCCGACTCTTGCCCGCTTGAGCATTTTTCCGCAAACGATGTAGTAGGCCAGCAGGAGAGCGACCAGTCCGAGCTTGGCGTGCATCCAGGCACGACCGGCAACCATGTCGGGATAGGTTTGCGGCCAGGCGTAGTGGCCCAGGTACAACAACAGTCCGAGTACCGTGGCGACGCCGAACATCAAGTGGCCGAAGCCATAGAGCCGCCTGGCCATCAACAACAGGCGCTCGCGCACTGCGGCGACATCGCCTGCTTCGGCCAGGTTCACCAGAATTCGCGGCAGGTAGAACACTGCCGCCATCCAGGCAATGACGAACAGCAGATGGAATGTTTTCGTCCACAGGTAAACCATGCGTTTGCTCCAATTGGATAGGCGATGATGGCGTCCGCCCGATGATACGGGCGTCACGACAGCGTAAGCGGTAGAATACGCCCCCCATTCCCCCGCGCCGCGTTCTGCCCGCCGCGGCGCTTCGAGATACTCCCAAATGAACTCCGAGACGGCCGCGACCGCGCCCAATGCCACCTTCCGTGATCTGGCCCTGATCGAGCCGCTGCTGCGCACGCTCGACGAGCTCGGCTACGAGCTGCCCACACCGATCCAGGCGGCGACCATCCCTCTGTTGCTGGCCGGCAGGGACGTCATCGGCCAGGCACAGACGGGCACCGGCAAGACCGCCGCGTTTGCCCTGCCCCTGCTCAACAAGCTCGACTTGTCGAAGGGCAAGCCACAAGTGCTGGTGCTGGCGCCCACGCGCGAACTGGCGATCCAGGTCGCCGAAGCGTTTCAGCGCTACGCCGCGCACATGCCCGGCTTCCAGGTACTGCCGATTTACGGCGGCCAGAGTTACGGCCCGCAGCTGAGCGCATTGCGCCGCGGCGTCCATGTCGTGGTCGGCACGCCGGGCCGCGTCATCGATCACCTCGACAAGGGCACGCTGGATCTGTCGCAGTTGTCCACGCTGGTGCTCGATGAAGGCGACGAGATGTTGCGCATGGGCTTCATCGACGATGTCGAATCGATCCTGAAGAAGACCCCGGCGCAGCGGCAGGTCGCGTTGTTTTCGGCCACCATGCCGGGGCCGATCAAGCGCATCGCCCAGACCTATCTGCGCGAGCCGAGTGAAATTTCCATCGAGGCCAAGACCCGCACGGCCGACAATATCCGCCAGCGATTCTGGCAGGTAAGCGGGCTGCACAAGCTCGACGCCCTGACCCGTATCCTGGAGGCCGAGCCCTTTGACGCGATGATCGTGTTCGCGCGTACCAAGCTTGCCACCGATGAGCTTGCGCAAAAGTTGCAGGCCCGCGGCTTCTCGGCCGCGGCCATCAATGGCGACGTGCAGCAGGCGCAGCGCGAACGCACCATCCAGCAATTGAAGGACGGCAAGATCGACATTCTGGTCGCAACCGATGTCGCTGCGCGCGGCCTCGACGTGGATCGCATCAGCCATGTCGTCAACTATGACGTGCCCTACGATACCGAAAGCTATGTGCACCGGATCGGCCGCACCGGGCGCGCCGGACGCAGCGGCGAAGCGATCCTGTTCATCGCGCCGCGCGAACGCAACATGCTGCGCTCGATCGAACGCGCCACGCGCCAGCCGATCGAGATCATGGAATTGCCCAGCGTGGAGGCGATCAATGACGTGCGCATCGCCAAGTTCAAACAGCAGATCACCGAGACCCTGGAGAGCAGCGACCTGGCTTTGTTCCAGCGCCTGATCGAGGATTACGAACAAGCCAACAACGTGCCGGCGGTGGAAATCGCGGCGGCGCTGGCGAAGATGGCGCGCGGCGACGTTCCGCTGCTGCTGGAACCGCCGAAGCGCGAAGTGCGCAGCGAGCGCGCGTATGCCGACGCCAAACCCGCCGGCCGGCCGGAGCGCTTCGAGCGCGGTGAACGGCCGGCGCGCGCGGAGCGCCCGGCGCATGCCGAGCGTGGCGAGCGTCCGGCCCGGACCGAGCGTCCGGCATTCGCGGACCGCGGCGAGCGCCCGGCATTTGCCGAACGCACCGAGCGCCCGCGCAAGGAACGCTCAGACCACAAGCCCGACGCGGGCCTGGAAACCTTTCGCATTGAAGTGGGATACGACCATGGCGTGAAGCCCGGCAACATCGTCGGCGCGGTCGCCAATGAGGCCGGCCTGGAAGCCAAGCACATCGGCCGTATCGAGATTTTCGAGGACTACAGCCTGATCGACCTGCCGGAGGGCATGCCGCCAGACGTGCTCGGTCACCTGAAGACCGTCTGGTGCGCCGGCCAGCAGTTGCGCATCACCCGCGACGGCCAGCCACCGGACACCGCCGGCAAGGCCCCCGGCAGCCGTCCGCCGTTTGCCGGCAAGCGCAGTTTCGGCGACAAGCCGCCGTTCAAGGCCAAGCGTGATTTCGCAGACAAGCCCTTCGGCGCCGGCAAGCCGAAACCCAAGCCGCACCGCAAGGGCCCCCGCTCCGAGTAGTACCTGGCGCCCAAAACAAAAGCCGCCCCGTAGGAGCGGCTTCACAACCACGAAGCTCTTCAATCAAGGATTGCCAGTCGCCGAGACTTGGCTACGGCGCCAGCGCTCAATCCAGCCTTACTGGTTGCCTTTCTCAAACACCGCCCGCATGTGTTCCGAGGCGACCCGGTGTGCTTCCTTCGCACGCGCCTCGCGCTCGGCGATGCTCATGCATTCCTTCTTCGCAAGGCGTGAGCCGGTGCCGGGAATGTACGCGCAGACGATGCGGCTCTTGTCATCATTGCGGATGACCGATTTGATGACTTCCTCAGCGTTGATCAGCACGACCCGCTCGTCACCCTCCAGTTCAGCCGTTGTGGCATGGCCTTCAAGCACTTTGACGATGCGGTCGCGCGCAGCACGCAATCGGACGTCGGAACCGCGCCTGAGCTGGCCGTACTCCCCCCGGCTCGCCATCTCCAGCGTGTTGTTGATACGGGCCAGGTACTCTTTTGCATCGACGATCAGCTCGACCTGGTCCTTCGGAAGATCAGCCTGCGACGTGCTGCTCACCGACGCTGCGGCAGAACCATACCCCGTGGACGAAAGGGCCAGCAGCCCGGACAGGACGAAAACACGAACACTCATGGGACGACTCCTAAAGGTTTTTTGCTCTGCGAAAAATCCATCTGGGCCCATGTCACGAAGAGGTGCCAAAGACCATCCTCCATGCCGGAATCCGTTCCCAGGGTCCTGATCCTTATAGCATTCCAGAATTCTCGTGTCCCGTGACCTTAGGGATGGTCGGGCACCATAAGGTGACCGTCCCCGCGTATTGGCGTCCCAAGAGGCTGTCCCGCCGGGCAAGCGGCGCCAAGGGACACGCATCCTGCAAGGGCCGGCCCGGGGCATCTCCTGTCGGCAGGGTGCCGCGCCTGGCCCCGGTGAGTCCCGAAGCACAATTCTGTATGCTCAGACTGCCAACACTTCATGAGGAGCAGCGCCATGAGCACGCTTAAACTCTTTCTGTCTGGTCTCTTGATCTTCTCGTTTGCGGGCCTCGGATTCGCCGCCGCCGGAGCCGTCGACACCTCCCCCGTGGGCAATGCGACGCAAACCACTGACGCGCAGGAATACCTGGCCAACATCGACCGTGTGGTGTCGAAAGCCCTCAGCGGGGAGTACGGAAAGCTGAAACGGGGCTCCGATGCAAAATTGAAAGGCGCCCGTGAGCGCATCGCCAGCTTGCTGAACGGCCACCCCACCACCACGGAGCTGCAGCCGGAAGACCGGGTCGCGTTGGTCAGCGCCGAAGAGGTGATCAAGGCCACGATACTCAATAAGGACCAGGACCGGGTCGTGTGCACGTATAGAGCCGACATTGGCTCCCGCTTTTCCAAGAAGGAATGCATGACCGTGGCTGAGCGCGAACAGCGCGCAAAATTGGCTCACGAAGCCACCGACAACGCGATGCGGGGAGTTTGCGTTCCCGGCGAAGGCAACCCCTGCACCAAATAGGAAATAAAGACTTCCATGAATACGGTACGCGCGCTGCACCTGATTTCCCGCCCGGAAGGCCACCCGAAGGACAGCGACTTCGAGATGCGCGAGACCCAGGCTGCCCCGCTGCAGGACGGGCAGCTCCGCATTGCGGTGAAGTACCTGTCCATCGACCCGGCCATGCGCGTCTGGATGACCGAAGCGAAGTCGTATTGGCCGCCCGTGGGTCTGGGCGAGGTAATGCGCTCGGCGGGCATCGGCGAGGTGGTCGAATCGCGCAACGACAAGTTCCCGGTCGGCAGCTGGGTCAGCGGCATGACCGGGGTGCAGAGCGAGCTGGTTTCCGACGGCAAGGGCATGCAACGTTTCGACGCCAGCCGCCTGCCGCATCCAGGCTGGGCCCTGAGCCTGTTTGGCGCCACCGGCCTGACGGCCTACTTCGGGCTGGTGGAAATCGGGTCACCCAAGGCCGGCGAAGTACTGGTAGTCTCGGCGGCGGCCGGCGCCGTCGGCTCCGCCGTGGTCCAGATCGGCAAGGCGCTGGGCCTTCGGGTCATCGGCATCGCTGGCGGCGCGGAGAAATGCAGGTTCGTCAAGGAAACGCTCGGCGCCGACGAAGCGATCGACTACAAGCATGAGAACGTCGCCGTCCAGCTGAAGGAAATTTGCCCCGACGGCATCGATATCTACTTTGACAATGTCGGTGGCGAAATCCTCGATGCCGTACTCAAACGTTTGAAACTGAAGGCGCGCATCGTGCTTTGCGGTGGCATTTCGCAGTACAACGCCACCGGCGAAACGCGCGGTCCCGCCAATTACCTGTCGCTGATCTCGGCTCGAGGGCGCATGGAGGGCTTCGTCATCATCGATTACCTGCACCGTGCCGAAGAAGCGATCGCTGCGATGACGCCGTGGGTGAAGGCCGGCAAGCTGGGCAGCAAGCTCGACATCGTCGAGGGCCTGGAGAAGTTCCCGGAAGCACTTCGCCGCCTCTACACCGGCGCCAACTTCGGCAAACAATTGCTCCAGGTCTAAGCCGCCGCACCTGTAGGAGCGGCTTCAGCCGCGAACGGTCTTTCAAGAGCAATCGCGGCTGAAGCCGCTCCTACAATGAATTGTTGATATGGAATTTGATGTGGTGATCATCGGTGGCGGGGCCGCCGGGCTGATGTGCGCGCTGACCGCGGGGCAGCGCGGGCGGCGCGTGCTGGTGATCGAAAGGGCAAACCGCTGCGGGAAAAAGATCCTGATGTCCGGCGGCGGGCGCTGCAATTTCACCAACATCGGTACGACACCGGCCAACTTCCTGTCGGGCAATCCGCATTTTTGCAAGAGCGCGCTGGCTCGCTTCACGCCGGCACAATTTATCGCCATGGTCGACCGCCACGGCATTGCCTGGCATGAGAAGGAGCTCGGCCAACTGTTCTGCGACGACTCCTCGAAGCAGATCGTGCAGATGCTGCTCGACGAGTGCGCCGATGCGGGCGTGCGCATCGAAACCAGTTGCAGCGTCGAACGCATCGAAGAAAGCGCCGGGCGGTTTCGACTGCAGACCACGCTCGGCGTCATGGATTGCGCGGCGCTGGTCGTGGCCAGCGGTGGCTTGTCGATCCCGAGCATGGGTGCGAGTGGATTCGGCTACGAAATTGCCCGGCAATTCGGCCACAACGTGCTGCCGGTGCGTGCCGGCCTGGTGCCACTGACGCTTAGCGGTAAGCACCAGGAACATTATGCCGACCTGGCCGGCGTCGCCCTGCCGGTCTCGGCGCGTTGTGGCAAGGCGCGCTTCGACAATGCCATGTTGATCACCCATCGCGGGCTCAGCGGGCCGTCGATCCTGCAGATTTCGAATTATTGGGAACCCGGCAAGGAGCTGTTGCTCGACCTGTTGCCCGGGCGCGATGCCGGTCAGTGGCTGGCCGAACAACAGATCGCGCATCCAGCCGCCGAACTCAAGACCATCCTGGCCGATGCGCTGCCCAAACGCCTGGCGCACCGCCTGTGCGAGGTGTTTTTCAACAACCGTCCGATGCGTCAGATTTCCGTTGGCGAATTACGCACGATGGCGGCGCGCCTGCACGCGTGGCCGATTACCGCCAGCGGCACGGAAGGCTACCGCACGGCTGAAGTGACGCTGGGCGGCGTCGATACGGATGAACTGTCGTCGGGCACGATGCAATCGAAGACGGTGCCGGGTCTGTATTTCATCGGCGAAGTGGTCGATGTGACCGGCCATCTGGGCGGCTACAACTTCCAGTGGGCCTGGGCCTCGGGCCGAGCCGCCGGCGAGGTGGCGTAGCGGCCGGCCGATGGCGCATACTTCGTAACATACGCACGGGTATGGTGCGCAGTTTCAGACCCCCGGAGGCCTCGATGCCCAGCTACAACGCCCCGCTGCGCGACATGCGCTTCGTCATGTTCGAATTGCTCGACGCCGAACACGAACTCAAGGCCATGCCGCGCCACGCCGACCTTGATCGCGAAACCATGGACGCGGTGCTCGAGGAAGGCGCCCGGTTCGCCAGCCAGGTGGCGTTTCCCCTCAACGCCAGCGGCGATATCGAAGGCTGCACCTTCCACGGCGACGGCTCAGTCACGACGCCCACCGGGTTCAAGGAGGCCTACCGGCAATTCATCGAAGCCGGCTGGCCGGCGCTGTCCTGCGATCCGACCTACGGCGGCCAGGGCCTGCCGGTGTTGCTCAACAATCGCGTGTACGAAATGTTCAACTCGGCCAACCAGGCCTGGCTGATGTATTCCGGCTTGTCGCATGCCGCCTACGAATGCCTGCTGGCGTTCGGCAGCGAAGAACAAAAACAGGTTTACCTGACCAAACTGATATCCGGCCAGTGGAGCGGCACCATGTGCCTGACCGAGGCACAGTGCGGCACCGACCTTGGCATGATGAAAACGCGCGCGCGGCCGCTCGAGGACGGCAGCTTCGCACTCACGGGCACCAAGATCTTCATCTCCTCGGGCGAACACGACGTCTCGGAAAATATCCTGCACCTGGTGTTGGCGCGACTGCCGGACGCTCCGTCGGGGACGCGCGGCGTGTCCTTGTTCCTGGTCCCCAAGTTCATACCCGATGGCCACGGCGAAATCGGCGAGCGCAACGGCGTCAAGGCCGGCTCCATCGAACACAAGATGGGCATCCGCGGCAACGCGACCTGCGTGATCAACCTGGATGAGGCGCGCGGCTGGTTGATTGGCGAGCCGAACAAGGGGCTGGCGGCGATGTTCGTGATGATGAACTCGTCCCGCCTCGGCGTCGGCATGCAATCGCTCGGCCTGGCGGAAGTTTCCCTGCAGAACGCCGTTACCTACGCACGCGAACGCGTGCAGGGCCGCGCAGCTACCGGTGTGCAGCAACCAGACAAGCCGGCCGACTCGATCATGGTGCACCCCGACGTGCGGCGCATGCTGCTGACCTGCAAGGCGTATACCGAAGGCGGTCGGGCGATTACTACGTGGACGGCATTACTGACCGACCGCGAACGCGATCATCCGGATCCGAAGGTTCGCGCCGAGGCCGGCGAACTGGTGGCGTTCCTGACCCCGATCGTCAAAGGTTTCATCAGCGACAACGCCTTCGAGACCACCAACCTGGCGTTGCAGGTCTACGGCGGACACGGCTTCATTCGCGAGTCGGGCATGGAACAGTACGTGCGCGACGCGCGCATCAACATGATCTACGAAGGCACCAACGGCATCCAGGCGCTCGACCTGATCGGGCGCAAAGTCTTGCAGGACCACGGCGCCAAGCTGCAGCTGTTCGGTACGCTGGTCCAGGAATTCGTGACCGCGCAGATGTACAAGGCGGAGATGGACGAATTCATTGTTCCGCTCTCGGAACTGGCTGACGAAGTCCAGAAGCTGACCACTGAACTGGCGACCAGCGCACACGGCAACCCGGATGAAATCGGCGCAGCGGCGACGCCCTATCTGCGCGTCATCGGGCACCTGGCCTACGCCTGGCTATGGGCGCGCATGGCGCGCGTGGCGCTGGACAAGATCGATTCCGGCGACGACTTCTACCGGGCCAAGCTGGCCACGGCGCGCTTCTACTTCAGCAAGCTGCTACCGGAAGCCAACTTCCAGATCCAGGTGGCCCGCGCCGGCGCCGCCCCCCTCATGGCCCTCGACGCCAACCTCTTCTGATTCGAACCCAATTGTAGGAGCGGCTTTAGCCGCGATGCACTTGCCTTCTGTTCTTCGAGTCACCGCCCAGAACTACCGCGCGGCCGCCGGAGGTGGGCATCCTCCGCCGCGTCCACTCGAAAACATCCTGTTTTCCAGTGGCCGCCGCTCCTGCCATCCATGGCCCGCTCGGCAGAGGATGCCCACCCCCGACGTCCCACGGTACGGGTCGTCTCCGCCTGGCTGGGGACAGCAAAGCGCGCGGTCGTTACCAGCGCGAAGGCAGCCAGCAACACGCGAAGTCTGCTTGGTCACGCAAAGGGGAGAACAAAAACCGCCCCTTCTGGCAATGAGCTGCCGTATGCGTTTCGCTCCCATTGAAGAAGCCCGCACCCACAGAGTGGACGTCGGACCCAGCCGGCGGCCGTGTGCAAGTTCTGGGCGGCGGGTCGAAGAACAGAAGGCAAGAGCATCGCGGCTGAAGCCGCTCCCACAGGTGGCGCGGCTAGGTGCCGTCGGTGGTCCAGAGTTGTTTCCAGCCGGCGTGTCCGAGTGCGCGCAAGGTGTCGATGTTTCGCTGGTAGATGCTGGCGGCGTCCGGGAACGTCGACACCGCTTTGGTAATGCTGGTTTCGCGCAGCAGGTGCAAGGTCGGATACGGCGATCGATTGCTGAAGTTCTCGATATCGTTCGGACCGCTGTCGGCGAACTGGTAATCGGGGTGGAAGCTGGCCACCTGGATTTCACCGTCCAGCTCCAGTTCGGAAACGGCGGCGTCGGCGACTTCCAGGAACTGGTTGTAGTCGAGAAAATCGCCGAGCACGTAGGGATGTATCAACAAGGTGGTCTCGACTTGCGCGGGATCGGCGTCGTACAGCCACTCGAGTTCGTGCAGCAGATCGGCCAGCAGCGCCTCTTCGCTGGTCGCGTCGCTGACCACGTAGCGGATCTGTTGCTTCACGTGCACGGCCTTGGCGAACGGACACAAGTTCAGGCCGATGACCGCCTTCTCCAGCCACTGCCGGGTGCAGTCGATCATGGCAGCATGCGCCGCGCCGCTCACGCCGCCGCCACTCCGTCACGGGCCGGCGCCCGGGTCAGCCGCAACTGCGCCAGCCGTTCGACGAGTCTGTTCGCCAGCAGATAGGCATCGCCCGGCCAACGCGCCGAAAGGTAGTTGCCGTCCTCCACGACAAACGCGGCGCGGTTGTCCAACCGAGTCCCGCGTGCTCCCAGCGTGATCGGGCCGCGCTGGAATTGCGCCGGCGTTGCCAGCGCCGCGCGCACTTCGTCTTCGACGTAGGCCGGATAGGTGCGGTAGTAACGGCCGAGTTTCCAGGAAGTCAGGCCGTAAGCCAGCATCTCCATGTACTTCGGCAGGCACGTGGTCTTGCGCTGGTACAGCACGCTGGCGCCGGTCTCCGGATCCCGCGTCCGCGCCAGCAGCAGCACGCCATGGCAGATCGCCGCGATGGGCCGGTTCAGCGCCACGAAATCGGCGACCTTGGCGCGCAATTCCACGCTGTCCAGATACTGCTTCATTCCCTGTGCGTGGCCGCCCGGCAGGAGCAGCGCGTCGAATTGGGCAGCGACGATTTCCCGCCACGCGATCGGGCGCTTGAATTCCGCCGACGTGCTCATCTGCTGGTAGCAATCCCTGGCCCCGGCATCGGCGCCGAGGCGGCCGAACACGACTCCGGTCAGCAGCAGCGGGTCGCAGCTCGCTGCCGTGGCCCGCTCGGTGGCGAAGCTGACCGCATGCCCGGCGTCGGTCAGCAGTCGCCACGGCACGGCCGCTTCGGTCGGGTCGAAATCGGTATCCGGAAGGGGTATGAGGATGCGCGCCATGGGCGAGAACGATACCGCAAACCCGGGCAGCGATTTGGCGCAAGCGCCCTGTCGGGGCTAGAGTGCGCTTCCCCTATTCCGTGGAAGCTCCATGCACCTTCATGCCGCGCTGATCACCGCACTCAACATTGTTCTGATCGCCGTCGCGATGTCCCTGGTCGGACGCGCCCGCGGTCGTTTCCAGATCAAGGCGCCGGCCACTACCGGCAACCTGGAATTCGAACGGGTGTTCCGCGCGCATCAGAACACCTTGGAACAGACGATCATGTTCCTGCCGGTCCTGTGGCTCGCCACTGTCTACGGCCACGAGCAGTATGCTTCCTGGCTCGGATACGCGTGGCTGGCAGGCCGCGCCTGGTACCTGGTTGGCTATGTCCGGCCAACCGGACGCCGCGACGGCGGCTTCCTGGTGGCGATCCTGGCCTGGTTTTGCCTGCTGGTGCTGAGTTTCTACGGGCTCCTGCCTAGGCTGCTTGCCTGACCAGCAAATGCTTGGCCAGTTGCGCGTGCATCAGGCCGATGCCGCGCGCCGCGTGCAGGGTCAGCACGATCATCACGATGCCAGTGACGATCGTGATCGGCGCGGTCCACAGCGGCAGGAAATACTCGGCATAGCCGAACGTGATGATCACATCGTCCGAGAAAACCTGGGCGATCGGCGCGGCGGCGATGGCGACGGAGAATGTCATCGCCATGATCGCGAAGACGAAATACACCATCCCCAACGGCAGCATCAACAGCATGTAGAACATGCTCGACCAGGTCCGCGGGTCGACGAACATGGACTTGATGCGACTGAGCATGGGCTGATCGCGGTCGGTGTACGGCGGTCGGCGCGGCATGCGTTCGCCAAGCATCGCCTCGACGAGTCGACCTTCGACCAGCGACAAGCCGCGGACGCTGGCGAAGAAGACAATGATGAAGGGAATGCCGAAAATCAGAATCGCAAAGCCAACCGACAAGCTCAGTCCGGTGACTGCCCAGGTGAAGTAGAAGATGCCCGTCACCAGCGAAAGCAGCATGTACAGGAGCGAAGTGTAGGCGCGAGGGTCGGCCAGCACGCCGAAGAACTTGCCGAAGACCGAGCTGCGCGGCTTCGGAGGCGGCACCCGCAACGCCCGTGTGACCGTCGCTTCGGTGCCGCGATAGATCTCGGCGACTTCCGACGGCGCGCCGTAGCTGCCGGCGATACTGGCCAGCAGCGCGGCCTCGTCGATACCGGGCTGTTCGGCCCATTCCGAGCGCAGGTATTCCTCGGCGTCGTACAACGCGTCCTGCACCAGCGCCGGATCGGATCCGGCAAGCTGAGCGCGCAGCTGCTCGAGGTACTGGGGGATGGTTTTCGGGATCGCGGTGGTCATTGCGGAGTTCCTTCCAGTACGGTGTCGACGAATTCGCGGGTTTCTTTCCAACTTTCCACCCAGGCTTGAAGCACGTCACGGCCCTGGGCCGTGATCTGGTAATAGCGCCGCGGTGGTCCAGCCACCGAGGGCTCGACCGCGCTGGCCAGCAGACCGGCTGCATCCAGGTTGCGCAGCACCGGGTACAACGCGCTCTGCTTGCCGCTCAGGAACCCGTGGCCGTTGCGCTCCAGTCGCTTGGCGATCTGGTAGCCATACATCGGCTCGGGGGCCTGGCCGAGCACGCTGAGAAGAACCAGCGAGACCGTGCCGGCGCTCAACTCCTTCTGGAATTTCTTCAGGTGGGACTCGACTTCGTGCATGCCGGTTTTCCTCGCTACTTGTGACCGAACACTACTACTCACTTGACTATAGCGAACCTCCCATAAGTCATGCCTCCGCGGGCCGGCGGGCCGAACCAGGTCGCGGCGGCTCCCGGGACCGGCACCGCTTGAAGCCGGCCGCGCGACAGGTAAGCTGGGGGTCACTTCCACCGGCCGCCCGCATGACTACGCCAACGCCCGTCCTCTTCCTCGGCCACGGATCGCCGATGAATGCGGTTGAGGACAATGTCTTTCGTCAAAGTTGGCAGGCCCTGGGCAGGAAACTGAAGAAACCGAAGGCGATCCTGTGCATTTCGGCGCACTGGGAGACGCGCGGGGTTTTCGTCACCGGTAGCGAACGGCCGGAAACCATCCATGACTTCAACGGCTTTCCGCGCGCGCTGTTCGAAGTGCGCTACCCGGCCCCGGGCAGTCCCGAGCTGGCGCACCGGGTCGCCGACCTGCTCGATTCCGTTCGCGTGCACGTGGACCCCAACCGGGGCCTCGACCATGGCGCCTGGGGCGTGCTGCAACCGATGTTCCCCGAAGCCGACGTTCCAGTCGTGCAATTGAGCCTGTCGGTGCTGCAACCAGGCGCATGGCACTACGACCTGGCCAAAGCACTCTCGCCATTGCGCGACGAGGAGGTGCTGATCGTTGCCAGCGGCAATATCGTGCACAACCTGCGGATGTTTCGCTTCAACGATCCGGTCACCTACGACTGGGCGCAGCGATTCGACGAAGACGTGGCCGAACACATCGCCACCGGTCACCATGAAGGCCTGCTCGGCTACGAAACCCTTGGCACCGACGCCTTGCTGGCGATTCCGACACCCGAGCACTACCTGCCGCTGCTCTACGTATTGGCCTTGCAGCGCGAGGACGACCCGGTGGAATTCTTCAACGAACAAGTGATCAGTTCGATTTCGATGCGCTCGGTCGTGATCGGCCACGCTTGACTGCCGCCGGCTTCCTGAGCGCCGCGGCGATTGCCAGCTTCGCCCACGGCTGCATCTGTTCCGGCGAATCCAGCGCTTCCTCGGGCGCGTTCCAGTAGCTCATCTCGATCGGTTTTTTCTGCCCCTCGTAGACGAACGGCGCGCTGCCCGCGGCGACGAAGGCTGCGCGGGTTTGCTCATCCACTTTCAGGTACAGCCGCCCGTCGATCACGATGGCGATGAACAGGCCGTCGCAATACACACCGTGCCCACCGAACATCCGGCGCGTGCTGATCAGGCCCAGGGGCTCGAGCAGTTCGTGCAGGAATTCGATGAATCCGTCGTCTTGCCTCATCGTCGCGGCTCCCGGGCGCAGCGCTCAGCATACGCCCGCGATCTTGCGCTGGAGGGGCGGCTCCCACTAAGGTGACCGATTCGAATTCCGAATCGGCGGTGGGTCATGGCAGTCAGCTTGCTTCGCACGTTCTCCGTCCTGGCGCTGGTCGCCGCAGCTCCAGGCATCGCTTCGGCTGCCGATGCGCACGACGCCAAGGCGCGGGAAATCTTCAGCAAGGTCGTCTCCTACCCCACTTCGATCGGCCTCGGCCAGGTACCGGCGATGGCCGAATACCTGGCTGGTGAATTCCGCCGCGGCGGTTTCCCCGAGGCCGACATACACGTGCTGCCGTTGGGCGAAACGGCGTCCCTGGTCGTTCGCTACCGTGGCGACGGCAGCGGCGGCCGACCAATCCTCCTGCTCGCCCACATGGATGTGGTCACCGCCAAGCGCGAGGACTGGCAACGCGACCCGTACACCTTGATCGAGGAAAACGGCTACTTCTACGGCCGCGGCACGCTGGACGTGAAAAACGGCGTAACTGCGCTCACTGCAACTTTCCTGCGCCTGAAATCCGAAGGCTACGTGCCCACGCGCGACCTGATCATCGCCTTCAGCGGCGATGAGGAGACCGACGGCAAGACCGCGCGCGACCAGGTCAACAATCATCGCAGCCTGGTCGACGCCGAGTTCGCGCTCAACAGCGACGGCGGCGGCGGAACCATCGACGAGAATGGGCGCGACCTGGTCTATGGCTTGCAGACGGCGGAAAAGACCTTCGCCAGCTTCGAGCTGACCGTGCACAATCCCGGCGGCCACAGTTCGCTGCCGCGCGCCGACAATGCAATCTACGAACTGGCCGACGCTCTCAAGAAGGTCCAGGCCTACCGCTTCCCGGTCATGTGGAACGACACCACGGTGGCCTACTACCAGGCTTCTGCGAAGGTGACCGAGGGTGAGCTCGGCGAGGCGATGGGCGCATTCGCGCGCGATCCCAAGGGCAGCGCAGCCGCGGCCGAAATCCTCACGCGGACCCCTTCGGAAGTCGGCCGCATCCGCACCACCTGCATTGCCACCCTGCTGCGTGGCGGACACGCTGAGAACGCGCTGCCGCAGTCCGCAACCGCGACGATCAACTGCCGCATCTTTCCCGGCGTGGCCGTGGCCGATGTCGGCAAGACACTGCAGTCGGTGGCCGGCCCAGGGGTGGAGGTCAAGGTGATCGGCGAGCCGTTCGCCAGCGATGCCTCGCCGTTGCGCGCCGATATCCTGGCGGCCGTTACCAAGTCCGTGCACGCGTTGCATCCTGGCACGCCAGTGGTGCCCACGCAGGAAGCCGGCGCCACCGACGGTTTGTATTTTCGCGCGGCCGGTATTCCCACCTATGGCGTGGGCGCAGCCTTCATCAAGGAAAGCGATTCCTTCGCGCACGGCTTGAACGAAAGGCTTCCGGTGAAGTCGTTCTACGACGACCTGCAGCATTGGTACCTGCTGGTGAAGGCCATGAGCGCCCCCAAATCGACGGCGAAGAAACCTTGAACAAGGTCTACGACAGCGCCTACTTCCAGCGCTGGTACCGCCACCGCGGCATGGACGGGCGCGCGGCGCTCGGTCGCAAAGTGGCGATGGCGGTGGCGATCGCCGAGTTCTACCTGGAGCGTCCGATCCGCAGCGTGCTCGACGTCGGCTGCGGTGAAGCGCCCTGGCGTGCGCCCCTGCTCAAATTGCGGCCCAAGCTGCACTACCAGGGCGTGGATTCCAGCGAGTACGCCGTCGCCCGCTACGGCCGCAGCCGCAACATCGCACTGGCCAGTTTCGGCCAGCTGGGCGAGCTCCGCTTCGGACCGCCGGTCGACTTGCTCGTGTGTTCGGACGTGATCCACTACGTGCCCACCGCTGAACTCAAGCGCGGCCTCGCCGGCTTCGCCGAGCATTGCGACGGGGTGGCGTTCCTGGAGCTGTACGCCAGGGACGACGACATCGCCGGCGACAAGCGAGGCTTCCTGCCGCGCAGCGCCGACGCCTATCGCAAGTGGTTCAAGGCGGCCGGCTTCATCGCCTGCGGCTCGCATGCCTACCTGAGCGAAAACCTGCACGCCAATGCGGTGGCGCTGGAAATATTCAACTGAACCGGGCCGCGACCCGTGCCAGAATCGCGGTCACATCGAACGGAGACGACTCGCCATGAACCGATTGAAGATCACTGCTCTCGCACTGGCCATAGCCGCTACCGCGCTGGCCGTCCAGGCCGCCGACCAGCCCGCCGCCAGGCATTCGAAATCGATGGCCGATATTCTCGCGGCATCGACGCCCACCGACTGGCGCCCGCTCGACCCGGCGAATACGGTGTACATGGAATTGCCGGAAGGCCGCGTAGTGCTGGAACTCGCCCCGGGCTTTGCCCCGCTGCACGCAGCCAACATCAAGACCCTGGTGCAGGAGAAATATTTCGATGGGCTGGTGATCGTGCGTTCGCATGACAACTACGTGGTGCAATGGGGCGACCCGAGCGAAGACGAAGCCAAGGCGAAATCCCTGGGCAGCGCAAAGCGCGAGCTCGCACCGGAGTTCACCGTGCCGATCAGCGCGGCTACGCCCTTCTACCGATTGCCGGATTTCGATGGCTATGCCCCGCAGGTGGGTTTCAGCAATGGCTTCCCGGCCGCCCGCAATCCGAAAACCAAACAGACCTGGCTGACCCATTGCTACGGCGCTGTCGGCGTTGGCCGCGGCAACGAACTCACCAGCGGCAACGGCTCCAGTCTGTACGTGACCATCGGCCACGCGCCGCGTCACCTGGATCGCAACATCGCCGTGGTCGGTCGCGTCGTGCAGGGAATCGAGAAGCTGTCGGCAATGCCGCGCGGCCCGGCGCCGATGGGCTTTTATGAGAAACCCGAGCAGCGCGTCGCCATCACCTCGATGCGCCTGGCCACCGACGTGCCTGCTGCCGAGCGCAGCCATCTGGAAGTGCTGCGCACCGACACGCCGACGTTCGCCGCGGTGGCCGAGGCACGCAGGAATCGACACGACGATTGGTACGTCGAACCAGCTGGCTACATCGAGCTGTGCAACGTGCAGATTCCGGTGCGCGAAGCTAAACAGTAGCCCGCGGTCCCCGCTGCGGGGAGTGCCGGGGCCGGATGCGCCCGGCGTCAGGCTGGGTTAATCCGGCGCCGCCAGAATGTTCAGCCATGGAGGTTGCTCCATGTCCCCAGCGCGCCCCGCTCCTTCCCGCCGCCGCTTTCGCAGGGGCGTTTACGGCTGTCTGATCTTGCTGGGGCTGGCCTGCGCGCCGGGTTCGGCCAGCGATCGGGACCCGGCGCAATACGATGCCCGCCGCCGCGCAATGGTGGCCGAGATCGGCCAGCACGCACCGGGCGAAACGCCGCTCGATCCTGAAGTGCTGGCTGTGATGGGAAAAGTGCCCCGGCACCGCTTCGTCCCGTCCGCGCAGATTGAATACGCCTATGAGAATCGGCCGCTCTCCATCGGCCACGGCCAGACCATCTCGCAGCCGTACATCGTCGCGCTGATGACCACGCTGGCGCGACCGGAGCGCAAGCACAAAGTCTTGGAAATCGGCACTGGGTCGGGTTACCAGGCTGCGGTGTTGGCGGAGTTGGCGGGCGAGGTCTATTCGATGGAAATCATCGAACCCCTCGGCGCACAAGCCGCGCAGCGCCTGCGCTTGCTTGGCTACGGAAATGTGCGCACGCGCATCGGCGACGGCTATTACGGCTGGCCGGAAGCCGGACCGTTCGACGCCATCGTCGTCACCGCCGCGGCGTCATCGGTACCGCCACCGCTGATCAGGCAACTGAAACCGGGGGGCCGCCTGGTAATTCCGGTGGGCGGCAGCTTCTTCACGCAGACGCTGATGCTGGTCGAGAAGCGCCCGGATGGACGCATTCGTACGACACAGATCCTGCCGGTGTCTTTCGTCCCGTTGACTGGCGAGCATTAGACACGATGGCTGCGGCGTCGCCTTCGCGGCCGCTGCGTCTTGCCTGCACCGTGGCGTTGATTTCCTGCGCGGCGCTCGGTTATCAATTGCTGCTGATGCGCTGGCTGGCGATCGCCCACTGGCACCCATTCGCCGTGGTGATCATCAGCCTCGCCCTGCTCGGCCACGGCGCCAGCGGTACCGCGCTCAGCTTGTTGCGCGAACGCGCAGTACGCCATTTCGAATGGATATTTCCGGCTTGCGCGCTGGCGTTCGCGGCCACCGCGGCGCTCTGCGTGCTACTGGCGGGCGCGATTCCATTCAATGGGCTGGAATTGGTCTGGGACCTGCGCCAGCTGGGTTGGCTGGGCGCCTTGTATTTGTGCCTGTCTTTGCCATTTTTCTTCGCCGCGGCCTGCTTCGGCCTGGCGTTTGCACGCCATGGACCGGACATCCCCATGCTGTACGGTGCCGACCTGCTCGGCGCGGGCGCCGGTGCAGCGCTGGCGCTGGTGTTGTCGTGGCTGGCCCCGGTCGACACCGGCTTGGGCGTGGTGGCGGCGATTGCCGCATCGGCGGCGGCGCTCGGGGCCGGCGGCCCGGCGCGATGGGCAATTCGAATCTGCGCTGCATTGATGTTGCCGGCCTTACTCCTGGCGACGTCCGCCCGCGTGCTGGCGCCGCCGGTCAACGAGTTCAAGGGACTGGCCAAGTCTCTGTTGGTGCGCGATGCGCGCATCATCGCCGAACGCCACAGCTCCTACGGCTGGCTGGCGGTGGTGGAAAGCCCGCGGATTCCACTGCGGCAAGTGCCGGGCCTGAGCCTGGCCAACGAACAGGAGCCGCCAGCGCAGCTGGCCGTGTACACCGACGGCGATGCGCTGACCGTCCTTACCCGTCGCGTCGACGCCGCCCATTCCGCCTATCTCGGGCGCACCACCTCGGCGTTGCCGTATCGATTGCTGGCGCGCCCCCGGGTGCTGGTGCTGGGCGCCGGCGGCGGCTTCGACGTCCTGCAGGCGCTGAGCCTGGGAGCTCGCGAGGTGCGAGCGGTAGAAACCAATCCGCAAATGATCGGACTGGTTCGCGACACCTACGCAAGCTACGCCGGCCAGCTTTATGGCGACCCGCGCGTGCGCGTGCAAGTCGCGGACATTCGTGGATTTGCGCGTGCCAATGGCGAACAGTACGACTTGATCGTATTGGCGCACGGTGGCTCGGCCACCGCCGGCAGCGCCGGCGTGCAAGCCGTGGCGGAAGACTACGCGGTCACGGTGCAAGCCTTGCGCGATTATCACCGGCGGCTCGCGCCGGGCGGATTTCTGGCGATCACGCGCTGGCAAAAGCAGCCGCCGCGCGATGCGCTGAAACTGTTCGCCACTGCCACGGTCGCGCTGCGTGCCGAAGGCGTTCGCGATCCCGCGCGTCAGCTTGTCGTTATTCGCAGTTGGGACGCCGGCACGGTGTTGCTCAAGCGTGGCGAGTTCGATGCCCGCGAGATTGCCCTGCTACGCTCCTTCGCCGACGAGTGGGGCTTCGATCCGGTGCACTTTCCCGGCATGCGCAGCGACGAAGCCAACCGAAACAACGTGCTGGCGCGCGACGACGAACGCGCGGGTGCGCTGGCCCTGCTCTCGCCCCGGCCGCAATCCTATCTGGACGCCTACAAGTTCGACATCAGGCCAGCGACGGACGATCGGCCGTACTTCGGCAACTTCTTCAAATGGGCGACGTTGCCGGAATTGTGGCGGCTGCGCACGCAGGGCGCC
>Ga0209211_10004763_pt1 | contig 20810 bp, 18 predicted proteins | sample RifGroA2_FD_183992 | JGI IMG/M metagenome (GOLD analysis project Ga0209211, IMG submission 183992) | Groundwater microbial communities from Rifle, Colorado, USA - Groundwater A2 (SPAdes) (version 2) | ecosystem: Environmental > Aquatic > Deep subsurface > Groundwater | place: Rifle, Colorado...
TTTTTCCACTTCCAATTGCAATTTTTCATTAAATAATTTCAAATCGGCGTAAAGCTTGGCGTTCTCAACGGCAATGCCCACCTGATGGGAAAAAAGCTCCAAAATCTGCAAATCTTGATGGGCGTAAATATCCCCGCTTTTCTTGGCGCCCAGTCCGAAAATCCCCACCAATTCTTCTTTGGAAAAAACCGGAAAGATAATGGCGAACTCGTGATTGGCCATTTCTTTCAGCACGGCTTGTTTTAGGCGAAGATCAACATTTTCGCCGCTTCTATTCACTCTATGTTTCATGTTTCGCGATTCATGCTTTATGCTTCCCGATTCCTCTAAGTCTTTCTGCAATTCGTCTCGGATAATGACCTCGCCCGCGTATTTGTTGAAATATCGGACAAACGGATTTTTGCCGTCATAAGTGAATTCTTCCATCGGCCGATGCCGGCCTTCGGTGTTGTAGGCTATAAACTTCACATCCTCTTTTTCCCTCTCCCCGCTTGGGAGAGGGTTGGGGTGAGGGTTGTCATCTCCACGCCCCAGTTTTTCCCTCACCGAAAACACCGCGTGTTCCGATCGGAAAGCTTTCAATAATATCTGGGCCGTGGCGTCCAAAAGCACGCGCAGATCAATAATAGTGGATATTTTTTCCGACAGTTCGTCAATCACTTGCTGGGGCTTGTAAGCTCCTTTGAAAAACCAGCGGTCGGTGAATTCTTCAATGGATCGGCGCAAGGGCTGGAAAAAGAGGGCGACGATAAAAGCCACGGCCACCAAGACGATTTGGAAAGTGTCTTCGGGCAAGGAATCGGCGAAGACAAAGGGCAGGCCAAAAGCCACCATTGAAAAGATGCCTAAAATAATCATCAGCAAAATACCCAAAATAGTCACCTTGCGGATGATGACGACAATGTCCAACAGGCGGTGTTTGATGATGGCGTAGGAAACCGCCGTATTTAAGAATACTAAGGACAACGGACCAAGAAACCTTTGCTCCCCGAGTCCCAACGCCGGAATCAATAAATTTGTTATGATTGCAAAAACCGTGCTCACCCCGGTCCCCCAAAAAATATATTTAAATTTAAGCTTATCTAAGACTGACTGTAATTGTTTATACTTAACAGTTAAAATTAAAAACGCGAAGAAAAATAGATAGATTAATATCCCAACGAAGTAATAGTAGTATACGCCGAAATCTGATTTGAAATTCAAAACATGGCGCAAGATTCCATCGCCAAGCGATAAATAGCCAAGCGAAAGACTTAATATTAAGTTAAAAATCAAAACAATCCTGATCCATTGATGTTTTTTTACTTTTTGGATGAAGTAGTACGCGAATAGTTGAAAAGTCAATACGATGTATGTTGACGCAAAAAAAGATAGACGAGACCAAAAAAGAATCTGTTGATCTGAGCTTCTAAAAAGCTCTGTAATAAGAATAGTGATTGTCCAAAAAGTTGTGAAAAGAATTGTGCATCCAAAAAAGAAGTTAGCCGCTTTTTTTATTTTGCGCCAACTCCAAAATAAAATAACTGTTAAGATTAGATTATAAAGCGTGATTGCAATGAGAGAAAAAACGATGATCATAGAAAAGATGATTTTTTTGCTTCTTCCAGAATTATATTCATGCTCTTTTCTGCTCCAAAATGGTATCTTCTAATAATCTCACGAAATTTATCGGTACGATATTTATAAGACGGATCATTGAGAATTTTTTTGACCGCCTCAACAATCTGCGTCGCTGAAATATTCTGAGCTTTCTTAACATACTCCTCTCTTTGCGTGAATTTTCTTAAACTCAATGGATTAAGGTTAATTCCTAGGCCAAGTTCAGCTATACGAGCGGAAATCGTTGATTGATCGATATTGAAAGGAATGCAGACCATCGGGCTTGAATGCCATAAAGCTTGCATTACCGTTCCGTGCCCACCAGTACCAACCATAACATCTGTTACTTCATTGATTTTCAGACCAGGACCATACTGTTTAATGACAAGATGCTCATTGTCCGGCATAAATTCATCTCGTTTAAAATTGGGTCCAATCGTAAATAAAGTATTCCAATCGCGCTGATCATTAAACGCATTAATGAATTTTATATATATATCTTTACTAAAGATAGATCCGCCTAAAGTTATATAAATAAACGGCTTTCGAGTGTCGCCAAATAAATCACTTTCTTTAAACCCCTCTTCCTCAAAACCATCCCAAAAGAGCGGGCCAACATAATGAATGTCTTTACGAGTAATTGTTTCAATTGGCTCAAACTCCGGAATGCTTGGAATAATTACCGGATAATCTGCGTGTAAGTGCTCTCGTCGTTGAGGTATTATTTTAATTTTCAACTTCTGATAAAATTTTTGAATTTCAGCAAGATAAACCGTTTCAAACTTTTTCACAAACACTGGTCGTAATAAACGGCGCAATAATCTATGACTAAAGATATTTGTTGTTTTCCCTAATCCCAACAGGCCTTTGTAATAGACGAGCCACTGCGCATTAGTAATACTTACATGCGGGATATTTAACGCCCTTGCAGTAATTGCTCCAAAAAAACTCGGTGAATTTACAATCACATGGGGTTTAAATTCCTTAGCTGCGTCAATTTCATTCTGAAACCATTCAATAAAAAGGCGGTGATTTGTGATAAAGTAATTTATACTCTGGTCTTTATCATCATTTAGATTCACGTCTGGATGCGGTTTATTGTAAACCAAAAAACCATGACTTTTAATAAAGTGCTCTTTTTTGACACTACTGGTGAAAAGAACTTCATGTCCCGCCTCAACTAAGGCTCGCGCGATAGGAAACGACCGGACGATATGAGCAATTGATCCACCACAATACGGAGTAAATAATATTTTCATAAAACATGCTTTAAATATTATTAATATTTTCTATTTTTTTATCTTCTCCTGTACCCTCTTCATCGCTTGATAATAAAGTATAATCCCGCTCATTGAAAGAGGCAAATTTTGTTGGAGGTTATTAAGAAATTGAATATCTTCTATGGTATAAGCGGATTGATTCATCTTTGATCCTAAAAAGAGAATGCCGATTAGGTCCTCGTATTCTTGAAAGATAGGAACAACAACGGCGATATTGCGCTCAGAAATAAGCAAATTAACACTTTCCAGCGTTTTAATTTCTTCAGAATTATTTGAATCATTGATCTGAAATGCAATTTCCTCGGTTATTAAAATATTTTTATTTTTAACAATGTATTTAAAAAGAGGTGTTTGCGGATTTATGTTAATGGCGGGATTCGCCGCTGGTTGAACCGCCTCCCAGATCCCATACTCTTTTTGAAAAAACAAATCAATTGATTCAACGCCGAGCGTCGGTCCCGCTTCTTTGCGGATAGTTTTCAAAATACTTTCAATACCCGAGATGGTGGACGAAAGCTGAATTGCGATTCTCTTGGCAACCGCCCGAAAATCTGCTTGTTTAGGGAAAAAATACGCATTAAGCGCATACTCAACCATCCGTCGCAAAGGATGAAAACCGATCGCGATAAGAATGACGGCAATAAAATTTGAAAAAGTGTTTTGATAACCAAAAAGCTGTTCCGCAGTTTGCGCCCCGATAAAAGCCAAATACGAATAGATTCCTAACGCGATGACGATGGTAATAGCATAAACAGTTCCCTTTCTCAATACAATCCGAACATCCATAAAACGATAACGGACCATAGCGTACGCAGCAGGAAATGTAAAAAGCAATGATACAGTACCGTCAAGAATTGTAAGATAATTTAAACCGACATAAGGAAAGACAACATCTGTTAAGAGCGCGCCCCCTCCAAACCCGAATGCTCCAAGCAAAATAAATTTTATCTGTTCGCGGAAAATACCCGTGGCGGTTCGCATTGATGACCACAAAGACCACCAGACGGTAAAAACAGTAAAAACGATATACAGAGACCAAAGTGGAAAAAAGAAATTATCTTTACGAAAAAACACATACCCATTTTCAACAACCATTTCGGTAACCAAACCTTTCGGTATAAATGAGATTGCAATAAAAATTACTGCGCTAATTCCAATAATAAATAAAATCACTGGAGTTACTTTTTTTCGAGAAAATAAAAGAACCCATAAAACAGCACTGGCCGCTACGAGAGTTCCAAAGGCATAAGAGATCGAAAGGATCAAAAAGCTAGGCGTAACAGCAAGAAAAAAATTTGAAAACGACCAAAATCCGGTAATAATTGAAAAAAGAATAAACGCTCTCTTGGTTGATGAGCTTTTTGATTTGTGAAGTAAAACCCAAAATCCTAAAGCAAAGTTTCCTAAGGCCGCAAAAAGAGTAATTATTGGTAACGCGCCCATAAAATTATAATGAATATACGATCTTTGAATTAATAATTTATCCAAACCTTACTATAAGCCATCAAAAAAATAAAAGAGAGTAACGGATATTCAATTTTCTTAATGTATTTTTATAATGCATTTATTTTCCCATCGCTTACTTTAACGCATAAATACTCCTGAAGTAAAATACGGCTCCGCGCGGTTTTAACTTTTCATTTTTTACCCTAAATCTTGAACTTTATACTTCACCCATTTAACTTTTATATTATACCACACCCCTACTTTTTCATAGATTGCTGTATACGGCTAAGCGCCCGGTGGTAAAGAATCGCGCCGCCGAGGGTGAAGGAAAAATTAAGCTGGACTTCTTCAAGAAATTTAATGTCGCCGATTGAGTAGGCGTCTTTGTTTGTTTTTGGCCCAAGCGTAAGAATTGCAAAAAGGTCATCTCCTGTAAAAAGCGGAATGAAGACAGCTATGCCATATTGATCGCAAAATTGTTTGATGCCGGAAAGTTTAGTTTTTTGATTTTCGTCTGTGATTTCCTGGATGCGGAATTCCAGCTCCTCCGCAATCAAAATTTGAAAATTATGCGAAAGATAAGAGATGAGCTCGGCGCCTTTTTGAATATCGATAGCCTGATTTGATATTGGCGGTACTGCGTCCCACAATTCCGGAGCCTTGTGGATAAAAAGATCAATTTGTTCAATATTAAGATTCGGCCGCATTTCATCGCGCACGGTCAGGAGCATTTCTTCAATGGTGGCAACAGTGGATGTCAATTTTTTATTCAAGGAATTTGCCGCCGCGCGAAGATCAGCTCTTTTTGGGAAAAAATACGCATTAAGCGCATACTCAACCATCCGCCGCAAAGGATGAAAACCGATCGCGATGAGGATGATGATAATAATACTGATAATGTTATTTCCAATATGAAAAATATTGCCGGTTGTTTGAGATAACAAAAAAACAAAATATGAATACAGTCCAAGTGCTATGGCGATCGTAACTGCAAACACTGTCCCCTTGCGAATAACAAATTTTATATCTAAAAACCGATATCTTAGAATTGCGTAAGCATTTAAAGCAACAAATATAATCGCTGCTAAGCGACCAACATAATAAATATCAGAAGCTGAATTTATTGCGGGCACTATCAAGCCAAAAAAAATCCCAAGCGACCCGGATATCCCAGTCGCTAACAAAACATACTTTATTTGCACCTTATTTATACCGCTTACTTCTCGAAATCGCTTAATTAAATTAAAAATACCAAATAGAAAATAAGCTAAAATAAATTCCATGTACACATAGTAGTATCCTGGACCATTCACAAATTCAAGACTATATCCATTAGGATTAATTTTTATCTCCTTGGTTAAAAATCCTGGCATCGCCCAAATAAGAAATATCAAAACAATTTGAAGCCCTAAAATTATAAAAAAAGCTATACGACTTATCACCATTTTCTTGCTTGGAAATGAATATGTGAAAAGAAGAAAAGAGGTAAAAATTAACGATGCCGCAGTCTCAGAAATATTTCCCCAGATAATTCCGAATTTACTATCACCGGAAATGTTTTGATAGTGCGATATAATACCGATCGCCACCCACAATCCAACGAACAGGGCTAAAAATGCAAAAAATTTACTAGAAACACGATTTTTTCCTTTAAAATAAACTATTCCGCCCAAGGCCAAACTTAAAATGCTAAATAATATTAAAAATACAGTTAGTAAATCCATAAATTTTTGGGGTTATTTTATCCAAATTCTACCACAAACCCTTAAAAAACGCAAAAAATGGCGATTTGCTTTACTGAATAGAATTTTGAAAAGCGGAAAAAATCCGCTAATCTTAGCCTAGAACGACATAAGTTATCCACAATACTCCGACGGCTCTGGCAATGAAAAAATTGGCTATAAATTTCGCTTTTTTAGCTAAGATTAGCGAAAATATGCGAGCGACGGCGCACACAAGCGACGGCGCAAAACAGGGGGATTGACCCTTTTTCTCCTATATTCGTATACTGCAATCAAAGGTCGAGAAATATTATTAACTTATCTCTTTAATAATTATTATGAATCAAAATATACGCACTCTTCCAACTATTGTAATAATTTCTGTCACAGCAGTTATAGGCCTTGTCTTTATATTTACTTTATACACTAAGCAAGGTAATGCCAATGAAGCGACCGGCAAAGAATTAAACGAACTAACCTACGGTACGATCCAACTTTATTCGAATGACGAACATGAAAAGCTAAATAAATTAGCGAAAACCGAAGGATCAAAAACAAAAAAAGCGCGAATTATTTTCAATGACTATATTCCGGCAACGCGAGCCAAAGAGTTAATAAGTAGTTATAAATTAACCAATGTCAGAGAAATTCATATAGGATGGGGCTCTCATAAGGCTGGTTACACGCTGAAGCAAAATGAATCACTGGACGATGGGATTATTTCTGCGACAAAAGCTCATGAAAAATTCCTAAATATTGCAATAGCCGGATCGCACCCTCGACTATTGAGTGAATTTCAAAAAGAGAAAGAACAATTTGATAAAACAGGGATGACTATTTTTGGATTCGATGCCGATGGAGAAATAAAGCAGTTAAAAAAAATAAAAGATGAAAATCAAAACATATGGCTTATTGATGTGGACGAAACAAACAAAGGTCATTTTATTATCCCTATTTCGCCTAACGACCTTAAATCGTTAAAATAATTTTATGAAACGCACAATATTATCCGGAACATTAATCTTGGTCGTCTGTTTGCTGATCGGTTTAGCTGCGTCGCCTGTTTTTGCCGTTTCATATGCGACATGGGCGCCGTATAAAGGAATAAGCGAAATAAATAGAGAATATTCATTTCAGCAAATGATCTGGGACAATGTAACCGGTTTCAATAGCGGTTCAACTTATGAGCACGAAACTATTATATACAACGCGACATTTGCAGATGCAAGTTCATACTGGTCAAGTAATTTACCCTTATCATATAAGGACACGCGCTTCTCAGACAGTCCGTTTACTGATAATTTCGCAATAGGATCCTCGTCGGCTATTAACATTGTCAGAGGGGCATGGTATTATACATATTATGATCTTCGTCCAACAATATTCTCAACCACAAGTTCATCTGTTCTGATCAATGGACAATTGGGTCATCGATCACCTTCTTGGTGTTATCAAAATACTTGGTGTGTTTTTGGAGACGAAACGCTGGGCTTGGAACGCCTTACGGCGCCGCATTGGGGATTGCCGTGGTTAAGATAAAAGCAAACCATATGAATACGAAGAATAAATTTAATCGCATTCGTGTTGCTGCAATATTATTTCGCCTCGGACTATTCTTCATTGTTTGTCCACTTTTACTATATCTTGCAATCATCGTAAAGGGCGACATTATTCTGAAATGGCCATTCCCGTTTAGTCATTTAGGCGGAGCGCCGTTCCAATTACTTGCGGACGGAATCTTGATTTTAATCGGCTTAATATTCATTGTCGCATCGCTGGTTATGAAAAAATCAAAATAAAATTAAAAATCAAAGGCATAAATACAAAAGGCGGCTCATTCGGCCGCCTTTTTAGTTTAATAAACCCGCTAATCTTAGCCATGAACGACATAAGTTATCCACAGCACTCCGACGGCGATGGTGATAAAAAAATTGGCTATAAATTTCGCTTTTTTAGCTAAGATTGGCGAAAATATGCGAGCGACGGCGCACGCAAGCGACGGCGCAAAACAGGGGGATTGACCGTAGTTTGCAAGGTGGTTTATGATGAAATTAACTTAAGTTCTTTACATTTAACAACCAACCGAAAGGAGGTGAAAAAGATGTACTTGTTTTTCTGGATGATGGTTTTTGGAGTATTTGGAGCGATTAGCAATGCTTTGGCCGCGGACTGCGTCATTGTCGGCGATTATGCCGTCTATCGCATTGCGGAATGCATTGAAAATCAAACCAGCCTGCCGGCGATTCAGCGATTTATTGGTTCAAACTACGCGATCGTCACAAACCGAAAAGACGGCAAAATCCTTGCGGTCTTTCTCGCCGAGACAAATCGTAATAGCGATGATTCTAATCATCAAGACCAAGAATCTGCCGATCAATCGCCATTACTGCATCCCACCGAGCAATTTCAAAGCATTGAATTCCCTGCCCCCATTCCCCTGTCCTCCGCCGATCAGACGCTGAACGATTTGCGATCCCAAAGAGTAATACCCGCGCAATTTATGGTTTCCTTTGGAGAATATCAAGTTCTCTACGATCTTGGCGAAGGAGATACGATTACCGGCGTTCTGGAAAGAGAAAAGCCCAATTTGCTTGATCTTTTAAACAGGCAAAAGCAGGCAATTCTTGAACAGCCAACCGAGTCGTTAGAAAAAAGTTTGCAAATGATTGAGAAAGGCAGAAGTGATTTACTCAACAATGATGTGGTTTTAAAATCAGTATCTGTTTTACCGCAGTGATTGACAAGTCCCGGAAGAAATCGGCGCCGCTTCTAGGAAAAGCCGGATATTCATAGGGAATATCTTGCTTTAAAACAATTTGCGCACCGGAAAAGGAGCAGTAAAATGTTGAAACAGTTCTTACATAAAGGGATGAAGGGGTTTGCCATTTCCCTTCTTCTCGCAATAGCAATGGTGGTTGGGGTTGTAGTTTCATCCGAAGCGCGGCTGGCAAGCACCAATCGCCACGCGGTCGTAATGGAGGCGTATTACGCATTGGATCCGGCGCATTACGGATTTAGCAGTAAACTCTACAATGGGTGGACGGTTAGCGACTGGAAATATTTAGCCACTGACACAAACGCGTATGATAAAGAAAAATCTTGGTATGGCTCTAACTCTTCCGTTCCGTCGTATTCTCTATTTTACACTAACTTAGAAGCATATAGTTATCGAGACGGATACGGCAGAGGAGGACAATGCAAATATTTTGTAGATACCTTATTGTTTCGCTCGGAAGCGGCAACGCGCATCAATGGCACACATGTTTTACCGACATATAGCGCGATGTCAAATTCAACTCGTCCGATCGGATATACTCGTCCAGGAGATGTTATTTTCCGGACAAACGGCACTCCGCATGTTGCGTCAGTAGTTCAAGTGCTTTCAGGAAATTCCGATTGGGGAAATGTCACCTCGGTTGATGTCGTTGATTCAAATTATGTTGGCGGAAACGGCCAAGAAATAATCGCTCGTCACATCATCCAGGGGTCGGAATTAAGCAACTATCGGATCTATACTGGTGTGAGCTACTACTGGGAGCCATATTATCCTTGGTAATAATATCACCGCCTCATCATTCTCTCGCAGTGGGTAGAAATTTACCCTACCCACTGCGACCTTTTTTTGATATACTTTTTGATGTAGATTGCGATATAAATTAAATTTGTATTGCGATAAGCATTAAAAATTAATAAAAATTCTATGGAATCAAAAATGATCAAAACATTATCTATTATTATAATTATTGGAATTATCGCCATTGCCGGTTGGGCGGTGGGAATTAAAACATTTAAATTTAGGCAAGAGAATAATAATAGTAATGCCTCGCAAAATGAAGAGAAAAACATATTTACGCCAAAAAAAGATGCTTTAATTTATACTATTCAAACCGAAAGCGCTATAACTTTATACGGCGTATATCCTGGTATTACAAATACTGATGACGAGATGTTAACGAGCTTGGCGAGCTTCTATGTCTATGATTTAACTCAAAAAAACTCTATACCTACCTTTACTATTAAAGAAAACAGTATCATCCGAAGCGCGAATAATGAAGGGGATGTGAATAAAATAATTACTTTGAACGGAAAAGAAGTGAATTATGCGTCATCAGAAAACCATGATCCATTTAAAGAGGATGCCATTATAATCTATTCTTCAGATAAATCATTAAGTTCAGAATCACTGCCTATAACACAGACCACTATTCATATTAAGGGAAAGAAAAATATATCCATCACCATTAATAAGCTACCTCATGAAATGCAGAGCATGAGACCGGTTGGATTTTCTTCTGACAATTCGAAACTATATATAATTGCAGATGCCATTCAGGACGAGAAAGGTGATAGATCAGGATTATACGAATATGTAGTTGCATCTGGAGAGGTAAAAGAAATACAATATTCCGGAGATCTTTCTGATGTAAGCGGCATGAATAAAGAAGCCACATTCTTGGCCTTTGATCCGGCTGGTAATTTCATTTATTTCTTAAATAAAGGTACAAAAGATAGAGAAAAAATTACCCGAATGGAAATAGCGACCGACAAATACAACGATGTACTAACTGATCTTCCGATCGCATCGTGGCAAATTCATTTCATTAACAAAGGAAGTGGTTTAATAATTGACGATTTGCAAGGTCAGGCTAATATATATTTTGTTGACCTAGAAAATAATAAAACAAATAAATTGCCGATGATTGGATCGTTTTTAGATGTTCTATCAAGCGGAAACTCCTTTATTTACAGTAAGGATTCTTACTCAACGGACAATACTGCGAATGTGAATATGCAGTATAGCATCAAAGAATACCATCTCTATAATATTGATAACGGAAAAGATTCATCAGCACTTAGTATTGCTAATTCCATTAAAAAAAATGGCATTGAAACAATATCAGATAAAATGACTGTATTGGGCATATTAAGACTTGAATAGAAATAAAAAAAGTATGTCGCAAAAAAAAGCATTTGCAAAATTTATTCCAATACTGCTGATTCTAATCATCATCGCCATTGCCGGATGGTATGTTGGAGCTAAAACGCTTTCATTGAAAAACCAAAATTCAACCTCTTTGAATCAAAATACTAATAGCGCGGAGCAAAAATGGGAAACATATATTAATAGAAAATATAACTACCGATTTGATTACCCGGTATGGTATGCGATCATGACTAGTGATTCAACTACTGAGAACGCCGCTTTTTCCGGAGATGATCAGTATTGGTATTTTATTTCGAGTGTTTCTGATTCAAAATTTTCTTCTTTAAATGAATGGCTAACAGAAAACAAGGACAAGATAATGATTGAAAAACGCAAGATTGACGGATATGATGCGATGGTTGTAAAGCATGGTAACGAGGAAGGGTATTCTGCCATGGACCGTGTTACCGCATTAATCAAGGACAATAAGTTATTTATATTACAATCGCGAATCAATCTTTCCGACTTAGTAAAACTTCTTGACAGTTTCAAATTTGAAAACTGAAGGTTATTGTCCGTAAATCATAAATTATCGGATTCGCCGTTCTTTTTGTAATACTCATCCTTTTCCATTTCTTCGCCAATCATTTGGCGCAAGAAGTCGGCTTTTTTGGCGCCGGAGCGTTTGGCGCGCCATGAAAGATATTGATCAATGCTTGGCGTGATGCGCAGGGTGAATTTTATGGTCGGGGTTTCGGAATCCTTAACCGAAACAGAAAGCCGGCGCAGGAAATCATTGATGTGCCGAGGCAAAGTCCCGTCAGTCCAATGGCGAATGTGCAAAAATTGAGAGGAAGATTTGTTTTGCGCAAGCATTTGGAGCGATTGATCCGCTTTTCTTTTCTGCGGAAGAAGATAAAGGACATGTTTTTTACGAAAAATAGCGTAAGCTGTGATGTAGCCGGTTTGCGAATCCGGGCTGCTCCCATCCACGATAAAAGCGTGCATATGATCAAGCAGGACCTCGCCGCGCTTTTCAGCCAAAGCTATTTCTTGCGCCGGAAGAGTATTTTTTGAAACAGCCGGGACATTGCTCAATACGGCAATGCCGGAAGCGGTCAGCTGATCCGCGATTTTTTCCAAAACAATGCCTGCTCCCCCGCTTTTGGTCGGCATTCCGGCAATATATATTCTCATATTCCTCCTCCGTATTCTCCCGCGATATCCCGCGAGAATATTTTTGCTGCATCCGACCATTTTTTTGATTGAGGAAGCGCCCACATCAGTTTGGTAAGAGCCGCTTCAAAACTAACAGTCTTTGCGGGAATTAAAATTTCTTTCCATCGTCCGGAGGGATCCCAATCTCTTTGCTGAACGCAATATACGGCGGTTATTGTTTTTTGAAAAATATTAGCCGCGGGCGCCAATATTTCCAAATCGCGCGGATTATTTGCTCTGATTAAAATGCCTTTTTTGCCTTCGGCAATGGCGGAGACCACAGATAAATCAAATCCCGGATAAACATCTATGACGCCAATATTTGATTCCAAATCAGATCTGATCCGCTTTTTTCCGGCGCGCGAAATTTTGACGGCCGCTTTTTGAGGATTGATAAAAAAATCAATTTTTCCCAAAAATCCCTTATCATCGGCTTCAAAAAGATTAAAAGTCGGCAAATTCATTCTTTTCGCCCGATTGGCTCGCAACAGGCGATTTCCGGAAACGACAATCGCTTCATTTATTCCGGCGGCCGATGCTATTTGAACTGAATTTAAAAGATTGGCGCGCGCGTCCAAGTCTTTCCACTCATCGGGAGATTTCCGATCGTTTTCCTTCCGCTCAATTTGCGCAAATGGAGAGCCGGTAAACACAATGGGCTTGGTCTGCGGCGCGAAGATATACGACAGGGCTGATGCCGCAAAAAGAATTGATTCTATAGGATGCAATACGACAAATCCGTCAAAGCCGCTCCATTGCTTTTCAATTTGCTTTGCCAATTCCTGCCACAAACGCGGAGAAGAAACACCGCCTTTTTCCGCCGGCAAAAAAAATGGCTCAACTTTGGCCAGCACGCCGATTTCCGGAAAGGCGTGAAGCCAGCGCTTGAAATCGCTGGAGGTCAATTCCCTTTCTCCTGCATAAAAAATCGCCACTTTCTTTTGTCTCATATTGATTTTATTATATCGCACTAAATGCGCGCTTATAATAACCGATGTATTTAAATTTAAGCTTTATCGACCCTTAAATTAAGGTTTAATTGTTATTAACTAAAATACTTCTCCGCGCTTTGAAAAACTTCCTTAACCCATTTTACATAATCTTCGGCATCTTTGGATGAAATCAATGCGCCGCCGCCATAAAGATCCCAATTTCTCTTGGATCTCATTTCATTTGCTAAAATTTCTATCTCCGCATCATTAAGATAAAAAGACAATTTTTTTATTAATTCAATATGATGACCCCTTCTTGCTTTCACCCTTAATCCGTTTTTCGCGCAAATTGCTATTGCTAATTTCAACAAGGGTCATAACAAAAACGAAACGACACCTCTGGGATATTGGAATCGGCGGCGATTTTAAGATCGCGCAATGCCGACTTATGATATTTTTCTATCTGCGATTCAGATGATTTAAAATGCTCAAGCATTTCAGATTAATTTAATTATTTTTTTGGAAAATATATTTTTAATAAAATCGTCATTTGTTTTTTTGCGCGATTTCAGTTCTTTTTCCGAAATGTCAATAATATTAATTTCTCTTCCGACGACTTTCTGAAGCGGCAAGATCGTTCTTTTTGCCTCAAGCGGGGAATGATCTCCTATCAAAAGAATGTCAACATCGCTTTCCTGTCCGAAATTTCCCGCCGCGTAAGAACCAAAAATATACGCTTCTTTTAAATTTTCAAGTTTGCTCAATTTTCCTTTAAGCAAATTAACTAGGCCGTATTTAGCCTCATACGATCTCTTTAATTCCTTAAGAAGCGGATATTTTTTATTGAGACCGTAATACTTTTGATTGCCGTGCTCCTCTGAAATTAAAATCCCTTCTTTTTCCATTTCTTTTAATTTGCGATAGAGATTTCCCGGATCCGCTTCCAATATTTTGGCCAATTCGTTAACATAATTAAACCGGCTCGGATTTATAAAAAAATATCCAAGCATATTTATGGCTATTTTTGAGCGGATTTGAATCATAAAGCTATTGTATGTACTTACAATAATCATTGTATATAATTACAATAATATTGTCAACCTAAACCAACAAAAGCTGTCCCGGGTAAGATATGGTATAATTCAAAATATTAATATTAAAAAAATAAAACAATGATTGGATCTGAACACATTGCCAAGAAAATAAATGAAAAGATTCAGGTGTGGGTAAAAGGCCGGACCAAATTAATCGTGGCTATTGACGGCTATGCCGGATCGGGCAAGACGACCGTGGCTAATTTTATTGCTAAGCAAAATAGCGATGTACTAATAATTCACCTAGACGATTTTATTCATCATTGGAAAGACAGGAAAAGAATGATTGAGAAAGCCAAGGACAAATCGCGAGTCTTTGAATATAATTGGTATCGCTATGATGATTTGGAAAAGCTGGTCCGAGAATTCAAAATAAAAAACAAGGGATCAATAAAATTTAAAATCTACGATTATGATAAAAATGATTTCGGTCCGAAAAAAACTTTTGACCTGTCTAAGAAAATTTTAGTGATTGAGGGAATCTTTTTATTCCATCCAAAGCATAAAATAAGCAGAGGGTGGGACAAGACTGTTTATCTTGATGCGGATTTTGCCAAGGCCGATAAAAAAAGAATTGCCCGAGAAAATAAAAAATGGGGCGAAAACTATACGCCGGAGAGCCATCCTGATAATTGGACAAGGTATTTCAAGAAAGCTTATCGCCGATATATTAAGAAATACAAACCGCAAAAGACGGCGGATATGTCATATCCGGTTAAGCGCCGGGTGTAAAAAATTGTAATTTTATTGTTTCGTATTGATTTTAATGTATCACACGAATGTCTATCGATAAAATAAATTTCGATTACATCAATTTCAGTTCATGCGAAAGGTGCAATTTTTTTTATCACTAATATTTTTTAAGAAAATTTTGCAATAATCAAATGCTTCTTTAGGCGGCAAAAGTTTGGGTTGCGTATCTAAAATTTTATACGGGAAAACATAAAATTGCTGAAATTCTTTTTTTAATACCGCGCCAACGCCTATTCCTTTGTTCGTTTCTTCGCCAAGTTGATCAAAGATAAAATTTCCCAATGAATAAAAAATCGGCTTGTTTTTATAAATTTCCAGCGATTGAACAACATGCGGATGATGACCGAATATCACATCCGCCCCGTTATCAATCAGCTGATAAGCGATTTTTTTCTGGGTATCGGAAGGGGTCTGGGCATATTCATAACCCCAGTGAATGTTGACCGCCAAATAATCATTGTCGCTTTTTAGTTTTTTTATCATAGGATAAAAATCGTTTAAATCAATAGCCCCCACTGTATCATCAATGCCTATAAACGCCGCTTTCTGACTCCCCACCTTTTTTATAATATAGCCGTTTTCCAAAGAGTGTCCGCCGCCAAAATAACTAATCCCGTATTTATCCAAATTTTCTCTGGTATCGTTTAATCCTTTTTCATAGCAATCCAGAGAATGGTTGTTCGCCAAATTAACCAGCGTAATATTATTTTGAAAAAGCAATTTGGCCGCGGATGGTTCAAACCGGAAGGCGATAAGCTTTTTTTGGCAATCACTGACGGCAGTGATCGGCCCTTCTAAATTCAATACAATGAAGTCTGTTCCTTTTAAAAAGTTTCCCTCAGCTCCTTTAATTAGCTCAAAGGGATCTTTGTCTTTTTGAATTTTTTCTTTCACCCAACGGTCAAACATGGCGTCGCCAAAATTCAAAATTGAGATGCCTTCATTTTCCTCCAGAAATCCTTTCGTAAAGTACGCGAACAAATAACTGGTAATATCGTCTGATTCGAAATTCCCGGACAGATTGGCGGAATTAGCATTTTTATATTTTATTTTTTTCGCTCCCCGTTTTTCCAAATATTTCAGCAATACATAAATCGAAGGCGGACTGTCTATTTCCAGCCGTAAGATGCGGGCATAGTCAAAATTTGTTATCGCCGCAATGCTTGTCTCATCATGAAACTCTGCGGCAGTCGCACCCAAATGGTGCGAAAAATCAACGCTGGCCAAAACTAAAGAATCGTCGGGAAGAATTTTGTCAAGCGCTTGGGACAGATTTTCCAATTTTTTTTCAGACGCGTTTCTTTTTATGACTATGGGGATAAATTTTGTGTCGGGAAAAAAATATTTGATATAAGAGACAAGCGAGGAAATAGAATGCTCTCCTTCAAACGCTTTCTCATTGGGCGCGGCCGCTTCATTGTCAATCAATTTCACAATATTCGTTCTATCCGATTGCAAAAACCCCCACGGGGTTTTATATGGATATTCGGAAACAGAAATCTCGTCTCCTATCCCAAAATGATCAGGACCGATTAAAACCACAGTCCCAAACTTCTTGTTTTTTAAATTCGCAAAATATTTGGAAATTTCAGACGCGGCCAATAGATGATGGGATAAAATTCCGCCAAAAATTTTTTCGTCCAACTTTTTTTCGGCCGGTATTTCCAGATCCCCGTAAAACTCTTTGCCGCTATGAGAAGCAAAGTGGAAATTATTGGACAAAGTCTCATCTTGCGGGATCTTTTCATTGTTAATATCAATGATTCTTTCTTTATCATTTTCAAAGATTTTCAAATGACTGGTTGGAAACCCCCTCCAGATAATCGCGGCAAAAAATGCGACGGAGAAAAATAATGCGCCAGTCGCAAAAATCATTAAACCTAAAAAGGCATTTTTTTTCATTGTCTATTTAACAATTATTCCTCCCCATTCCACCACCGTAAAACCTTTCCTTTTCGGAATTTGCGGCAAACGTTGTTCGGGCATTTCTTGAAATTGATCAAGGCCTTTAACCGCCATAATTATCCGCAGAACGGCATCTTCCTTAACCGATGTTATTTTCAAGGGCGCCAGTGCGTCCACAATATTTTTAGGCAGAAAGAAAATTTGATAAAATGGTTTATCAATTAATCGGCCTAGCCAATATTCTTTAAAATCATTAATTTCTTTTTCATTCATTCCAAGCCTCTTTAGTTTTTCGTCAAAAAAGGAACCAAGGTCATGTTGTCCGACCACCCACCCTTCGTCATTTTTAAATTGTCCTAACGAGATGCCCGACCAATATAAATAATCATATGTAATTCCCGTTGCGTTATCAATAATTTTTCCATCAGGATGCGCCGTAACATCCCAGCCCCCCGGCGGATATTCCGGTATAGTTTTAGTAAATCCGCCGATCGGGTCAACTTGAACATTTAACTTCGTCTCTCGCTCGGGATACAGATAAATAACCGGCTTGCACATTTCAGCGGCAATATAAAATCGCTTATTTCTGAATACCAGCCACCTCCCCAGGGGATCCCGCCAATACAGCAGAGGATGAAAGCCAATAAATTCGTCATAGGTATATTTGTTTTTCCCCAAGCTGCCGCCAGCTTCCGAATTAATGTACGCAATCGTACCTTTATCGTTATACAGTTCTTCAAGGCGAATATCCTTGAGATTTTTGAATTCGTATATATTTTCTCTATTTTCCGCCGCGCCGGTTTCGGTAAATCTTTCGACCGGCTTTATATTCTCCTTCTCTAAGTCAATGATTTGAAACGCCAGGCAAGCGCCGCCGCAACGCATTTCGCGGTAAGTGTATTCTTCTTCATTCTTTTTTCCATCGTCAAATACGACATCCAAGTGTCCATTCTCTTTGTTTAAAAATGGAACTTTTATGTCGTATCCCTGGGCGGTATGATTCGGCAACTCTATTATAACACAACCATCGTCGGCCAAAACAAACTCGCCTATCCCTTCTATCGTGAAAAGCTTTTTAACGATTTTAACTTCTGAAAATAATTTTATTGGTCCGACTGATCGCTCTAATTTATGAGATGAATTTGGAAAATCAATCTCTTGCGACAAATCCGATATGCCTTTTATACCAAACTTATTATCCTCGAGAATAAACTCTTTGCCGTTCAAAATAATATAATGAGTAAAATCGCTGCCGCCCATCGTCGGCGTTTCCATTAAATATAGGTCCTGCCCGCCGAATTCACCGTTTATTATTTTTCCGGCGCGAAATTTCTTGGTCTCATAATCTCCGCATCCGTCGCTTTTTTCGCAAAGCGGAACCAACTTTGAAAGCCAATCAACCTCTATATCGTACGCATTGATATTCTTATTCTCCGACTCAATTTGCATCAATTCGTTATTTGGCTCTTCATTGACATTAAAAACAGGATCGTTGGTTGCGCTGTTACCTACAGCATTATTAATAGAGCCGTCCACAGCAGCGCTTTGTTTAGACTCCTTGTTCGAATTTAAAACAAAAAAGTTAATTGATAAAAAAAATCCCGCCAGTAATAAAAAAATACCGGCGATAATAAAGTAATAAAACTTAATCATATTAAATGTTTCTTTCTTATTTAAATTATACCAATTTTACTGCCGGACATCAAATTAAACTGAAAATGTTTTTTATCTGAAAATACTCGGATTGATTTTAATGATTTTATCGTCATTGAGGTTTGGATTGCCGCGGCCGTCTGTATTGGATGTTGAAATATATAAAAATCCGTCAGGACCTAAAACTACGGCTCTGATACGGCCAAACTCCTCATGAAAATGTATTTTTAATGAAACTTTTTTCTCATCCGTGATCCGAGCCTCATAAAGCGCTTCACCGCGCAAACCGCCGAAAAATATACTCCCAGCCCCGCCTTCGCCAAGGCTTCGGCGGGCAGGCAAAAAAGCAGCCCCGGCCGGCGCCCATGTCTCATCCGGACCGGAATTGACAATAGGCGTCACCATGCTATTTTTTCTTTCATCTCCTTCAATTGTCGGCCAGCCGTAATTTTTGCCAATTTCTATAAAATTCAATTCATCAAGACCGGAAGAAGCGCCGGACCGGCCATGCTCGGTCGCCCACAAATTCCCTTTGTCATCCCAGACCAGACCTTGGGAATTTCTATGGCCGTAAGAATACACGGCGTTTCCAAAAGGATTATCCGCCGGGATCGATCCGTCGTCCTTTACGCGCAAAATTTTTCCGGCCAGAGATTTAGCATCTTGCGCCAGATTGCCATTACTCGCATCGCCTGTCGTAATATAAAGATAGAAGTCCGGCTTGCCCGCCGTAGCTTCAGCGAAGGTGGGACTAAAAGCGATCCTCCCTCCATCGTGATTGGTCGCTCCGGGAATATTTTCAAGAATAACAGTTCTCTCTGAAAGAGAATCGTTTTTATAAACATATCGCTCCACTCTGTTTTTCAAAACTTTATTTTCCTCAACCGTCAGATAAAGATAAATCCAATGGTTGTCGGAAAATTTCGGATGAAGCGCTAAACCTAAGAGTCCGCCTTCGCCGCGGTGCCTCACTCCTTCAATGGGATATGATTTTTTATCCTTGCCGATTTTGAGCAATGTCCCGCTTCGTTCGGTGACCAGCATTTCGCCGTCCGGCAAAAAGGCTATTTCCCATGGGATATCAAGATTTTCCACCGCCACTTCAATATTTTTCTTTTCGCTGTTTTCATTTTTTACTTTTTGATCATCAACACTCGCGCCTTTCGGGAGAAAAGTGGCCGTCGGCTTGAAAAAGGTTTGAAAAATTTTCTCGCGATTAAGAAAAACAACCGCCGCCAAAACGGCAAAAATAGCAAAAATAATTAACAATATTTTCAAAAATCGTGTCATAAAAATCTGTCGTTATTTCAATGATCGTCACTATAACAGCACTTTATATATCATCGATTTTGTTATTTCGGCCGGGTGTCCACGATTCTTTTTTCTTTTAATTCCGAATCCAGGCCGAGCATTTTGGTCAGCTCGTCTATTTTGTAAAAACGGATTTTCGGGGCGACTGATAAATCGGCGAATAAGCGCTGGCCGATTTTGTGATCCATTGATCGCTCATCAACCCCTTCCTTTATCGCAATATTCAAACGAATTTCATCCAATTCAAAAGGATCATTATTCACTTTGCCGATTTCCACCTGCCATTCAGCGATTTCTGGAAATTCATTAATGATTGAATAAAAAGCGTTGAGATTGACAAGCTCGCCTTTGATTTTGGTCAAATGGAATTCTTTATATTCTGATTGCCGCTCAATATTATAACTCAATCGCGGGACAGTGCGGCCGCAGTATTGGCAAGGCGCGTATTCAATCCCATCGCAAATATCGCCCGTGCGGTAGCGGATCACCATGCTCCCGCGCCAGCCAAGATTGGTATAAACCACTTCTCCTTTTTCTCCGTCCTTTACGCGATTACCGTCTTTGTCCACCAATTCAATGAACTCAAGATCCGGATACAAATGATAGCCGGAATTTTCATGGCATTGCGCCCAGGCCGTCTTGGCTTCGGTAAGAGCGTATGTGGCCAAAATGCGCGCATCTTTAGCGCCCAATGATGCGAGCAATTCTTTTAGCTTTGCACGGAGTCCGGAGCTCAATCTCTCTCCGCCGCCCACGAAAATTTTAAGCGCGGAAAAATCTTTTTTCTTTCCGGCAGCGATGCGCAAAAGATGATACCCGTATCCCGGGATGGCGATAAAAATCGTGGCTTTCATTTTTTCAACAGCCGCCATAATTTTTTCCGTACCTAAAATTTTTCCGCCCCCGCTTTGCAGGCCCAAAACACCTGATCCCGTGATGGCGTAAAAAGCCAGCCAAAAAGCCAGATGCGGAGC
>Ga0209211_10004764_pt1 | contig 20810 bp, 19 predicted proteins | sample RifGroA2_FD_183992 | JGI IMG/M metagenome (GOLD analysis project Ga0209211, IMG submission 183992) | Groundwater microbial communities from Rifle, Colorado, USA - Groundwater A2 (SPAdes) (version 2) | ecosystem: Environmental > Aquatic > Deep subsurface > Groundwater | place: Rifle, Colorado...
CCCAATTCAGGTCATTGCCGAGCTTCTTTTTCCAATCAACTTCTCGCTGGCCTCGATACGAGTCGTAGTAACTTTTTAGATCATTCAAATCAACAAAAACAGAACTGCCGCCGTTGTGCTTTTTGACTTTCCCGTATTGCACCAAATACGAGATGTTGGACTCGCTAACAGCGCGTTTCAGAAAATCGCTTGCCCAATGGCTTGCTTCTTTAATTGTCAGAAGTTGTTTAGTTTGTTGCATAATTCTATTTTATCAAATCCTCAATTGAAACGCTTAATGCTTTTGCCAATTTTGCCATAATAAGCACAGACGGCTTTTTTATTACATTGCTTTCAATTTTCGTCAGGGTGGTATATTTAACACCGGACTTTTTGGCAAAATCTTCTTGGGATAAGCCCTGTTTATTCCGATACTTCTTTATATTTTCCCCGATGTTTATTTCTGTTGCCATAGTTTCACAAATTTGATAGTATGAATGTGATATGTTATGCTTTCAATATTATGATACCAAATTTTCAAAATTCTAGCAACAAAATTTTAGGGAGCTCCTTGTCGTTGCCCGCGCACGGGTGGGCGGGGCAAACACAACTCCACATTTTTCTGCGGCGCGTTTCGCGAAGCGAAATACGAAATTCGGCGGCGAAAGCGAAAGCGGGACGAGCGACCTGCCCGCCGAAGCTTTAACGAAGGCGGAGCAAACAAACTGCCCGTAGAATTCGCAATGTTTTAGATTGGTCGGGGAGCCGGGAATCGAACCCGGTTTTTACGGACCCGAACCGTATGTACTACCGGTGTACTACTCCCCGTTAAGTAACCCAATACTTCTCTTTGGTCATCTCGTCTCTCTTTTGCTCGATTTGCTCTTTGCCCTTCTCGGCTTCCCGGGCCAGAGCGTCCAACTCTTTATCGGCCAACCGGCCGAGGCGGACGACCTCTTTTCTCAAAGACCCTTTTTTGTTCTTCTTCGGATCTTCCAGAATCTGCCCCAAAAGAATGTCGAGGATCTGTCCCACTTTCGGCCCCGGCTTGATCTTTAGAATTTTCATCACTTCGTGGCCGTTGACCTTGAGCATCTTGGCGGAAATGGGATCGGTCGAAACCCTAACCAGCAGATAGCGCAGATGGCGCAATTTATAGGGCTCGGCTTTGGGCACGCCTGAACCGATCCGGTCGGCCATCCGCACCTGTAAAAGTTCTTCGATGTTTTCCGGACCGACGTTGCGCAAAAGCCTTCTGACCGAACTCTCGCCCACTTCGCCGACATTGTAATAGAAAAGATGGTAGCGGACAAGCTTGATGATTTTTTCGCTCAAATCGCGCGGCAGCCGCAAACGTTCCAATATTTTGGCCGTCATTCTGGCGCCCACAATTTCGTGATTATAAAAAGTAGAGTTTAGCCCCTCGCCTTTTTTCACCCGCGGCTTGGCAATATCGTGGAAAAGACTGGCTAGTCTGATAGCCAGATTAAATTTCTTGGCCGCCGCGTATTTCAAAGAAAAAAGATTGTGCTCATAGCAATCGTAGATGTGGTGTTTATTTTGGCTGCAACCTACTCCCTCCAGCAATTCCGGAACAACATATTTTAGTAAATTCAATTGGCGTAATGATTCCAAACCATCGGCCGCCCGATCCGACAGGATAATCTTGATAAATTCGTCTCTGATTCTCTCGATCGAAATCAGTTTGAGTAAAGAAGCGTTTTGAATAATCGCTTTCTGGGTTTTTTCTTCCAGGCTGAAATTTAGAACCGTCGCCAACCTCACCGCCCTCATTAACCTTAAGGCGTCCTCGTTAAACCTATCATTAGGATTACCAACCGCCCGGATAATTTTATTTTTTAAATCTTTCTGGCCATTATACGGATCAATTGTTTCGTAAAGCTTTGAGCTTTGAGTTGTGGTTTTGCGTTTTGCGTTTTGAACTTTGAGCTTTAATGCGATGGCATTGACCGTAAAATCTCTTCTCGACAGATCTTCCTTAAGGGTCTTAGCGAATTTAATCTCTTCGGGATGTCTTTTGTCGCTGTATTTAGCCTCCGAACGGAAAGTGGTGATTTCAATTTCCTTAAGTCCGGGGTTTTTGCTTTGGGTTCGAACCGTGACCGTCAAAAACCGGTTCTCGTAGAAGTTTTCCGGAAAAATCTCTTGGATCTGTTCTGGCTTGGCATCAGTAGTAATATCCCAGTCATTGGGTTCAACGCCTTGCAGAAAATCACGGGAACAACCGCCAACGACATAGGCTTCAAAACCGGCTTTTTCCAGCTCATTGATGACTGATTTGATTTCTCTGGGAATTTTCATCGGTTTAATCTTAGCCTAAAACCAACTTGTTTTCAATTAAAAAGTGAGATAATCTAACATTAGCCCCCATGGTGAAATGGATATCACGCGACGCTTCGGACGTCGAAGTCCGGGTTCGAATCCTGGTGGGGGCACACTTCGATTTCGCTCAGTGTAAACTATTTCGGCCTACATCATCGGCAGTTCAATGTAAAAAGTACTGCCTTTGTCTTTGCCTTCGCTCTCTGCCCAGACGCGGCCGCGGTGCATTTCAACAAAACGCCGGGCAATATATAATCCCAGGCCGACCCCCTCGGTATAAGCTTTAGTTCCGACTGTTCCTCTCGAAAAACTCTCGAATATTTTGGTTAATTCCTCTTCGTTCATTCCCTCGCCCGTATCTCTTATCAGAATCCGGCATCTAGAATCTAAGATCTGAGCCTCAATCGCGACTCCTCCTTTTGGGGTGTATTTTATGGCGTTATCCACTAAATTTAAAATTACCTGCCGCATTTTATCCTTGTCTAACATAATTTTGGGCAGGGACTCTGTTGGTTTTTCGAATTTTAGATAAAGCTTCTTCTTTTCCGCCGTAATCTTTAAATCATCAATCGCTCCCATAATTATTTCTTCTATTGACGACTCTTCCGGCTCGAGCCCCATTTTTCCTGACTCAATCCGGGAAATGCTTAAAAGATCATTAACTAAATTAATTAATCTTTGATTGGACTTATAGACATTTTCTATAGGTATTTTGGCTCGATCAACTATTTTCCCATAAGAACCTTCAAGGATCATCGAGATATAGCCTTTAATCGCGGTTAAAGGCGTCCTCAACTGATGAGAGGCAATGGAAATAAATTCTGATTTCGCTTTGCTTAGTCTTTCAACTTCTTTGTAGGCGACTTGAAGTTTTTCGTTTAACGTCGTTAACTTTTCGCGTTGCTCTACTTCGCGTAACATATCGCGAATCAGAAGAATGCCGAAGACAAGAACAAGAAGGAAAACCGCGCTGCGATAAACGATTAAAGCAAAATCGTTAGCGAAAATCACCTCGGAAAAAGTGACGACCGAAAGTAAAAATATCAACACGGCCGTTCCCACCACGCGGATATTAAAAAGTTTATATCTCAAAATCGCGTAGGAAGTAAAAGCCACGAAGGGGAAGATAAACAACGCACTGAGAGGGATAAACCGCGGATTATCAAAAAATGCCGGCAGGATGAAGTTGAAGACTGCAATTAAGGCCAAGGTTATAAACACGCCACTCAAAACATATTTATAGCGTAACTTTTCTTGACCGACGGCTCGTGTGGTCTTAATAAGAAGAGAAGTTATGCCACTCAAATTGAACACCAACGCGGTTAGGCCAAAAAGAATAATACCCGGCCCATTGGCTACTCTAGAGGCTCCTCCGGCGGGCGATAACTCCATAACTTCACTAAATACCAATGGTGTTAAACAGACGACGGCGGTAATAATAGCCAGTGGAATAAATATGACTTTGTACCAAACGGGAAACTTCTTGTTTTCGTCGGGGAAAGCGTATAGGAAATTAAATACTGTGAAAGCAAACCAGACCGCAAAGAACATCACTAGGCGTAGAAGCCAAAGAATGGTGACGCTTGATTGTGATTTGTAGGCGGCATAATTTACGGCACTCCAAAAAATGATTGTAAGCGAGAGGTAGAAAAAATGTTGACTCGTTGTGCTTTTGCGGTTTTGCAAAAAAACAACAAATCCTAAAACCCCCATCGCCGCGATAGCGACGGCAACTGATAGTAAGTCAAAGTTTTGTAGACCTAAAGAAGATAGTAAAATCGACGGCATTCAAAAGATGTTTTAACTTTTCTTGATCACGGCGACGTATCGAGACTGGAAGCTTGCTCGAAGCTGATTAAAATCTATTCCTGCTTTATTGTATTTATATCTTAATTTCTGCGTCGCTTGTCGTGTTTTTATAGCATACGACCTCAGCCCTAGAGCCTTGAGAATTATCGTCAGTTCTTTCTTTGTATAAGACGCTCGAGCGGAATAATATTGAAGTTTTTGGAAAAGACTTTTTGGCGGAATAGCCATCTTGAGAAGACGCCAAGGCAAATCTCGTCTTAAGTCTTGTAAGTAGACGGTGCCGTCACTCTTTATCACGCGATACATTTCACGCAGCGCTCGTTCTAAATTATTAAAATGATGAAGAGAGTCTTTACAGATAACTAAATCAAAAACTTTATCGTCAAACGGTAAATGCGACGCGGCCGCCTTTTTAAGAACTATGTTCTTTAACCCCTGGCAATTTTCTCTCGCCCGTCTAATCACATAAGGAGATATGTCTATGCCAACCACTTGGAATTTTTTAGATCGTTGCGCAAATTCTTTTACTAATAGACCCGGCCCGCAACCAACATCCAATATTTTACCGCTTTGTAAGCGGCTCGTCATTAAGGCATCGTCCACCAACGGAATCATCCAGATACGATATTTTTTTCGGGACTCTCGTTCAAAAACTTTAAATTCCAAATCTCCCATCTTTTTGGGTTCGGGAATCCTTTTTAAAAAATACATAAGATTTTGTTTTGTATCATACCCAAATAATTTCTGGTGGTTTTTTTGACGACAAGGCGCTTGGTTCTTTGCTCAATCCAACTCTAAACGCTAATGCGGCAACGCCTCGGTTAATATTAAATACTTCGGTAATCTTATTGTAAGCATTATTTATAATCTCTATGTGCTCCTTTGAAAAGATGTTTGCCGTGTCATTTTGTATGCCTTGCCAAAAAAACATGGTTCCGGTGATGAGATGAAAACTTAACCTCATTTGCGTTGCCTTAAGCCAGAGCCGCTCCATTGCCCTTCCGGCCAGTAAAAAATCTTCGTCTCTATCATTAACAATAATAATGCCCATGCCGGCGCCGGACGCATATCTTTTTGCATTGTCTTTTGCGATTATACCCGCGAATTTTAGATGATTAAAAAGCTTCATAACCCGCCAGCGGCGTAATAATTTTAATACCGCCTGCTGAGGAGGCTCTAACTCCATTGTTTTTAAATAAAGCCCTGATTTTTTTATAGATTCTTCTGGGCGAGACCAAACAATTTCTTCAAAGAAAAGTTTATGCAATTTTTCATTTTCGAGAGTGACGACTTCATTAATACTTAAGGCTTCTCCAATTAAACGGCGCTGTTCTTTGTCTTCGGTAAACTTAATCTCAATTTCTTTGAATGACGATGCCGACTTAAGAAATTCTTGTTTTTGAACATCGCTTAATAATCTATCCTCATACTGTTTTCTATTCGTCGCCCGGAGCGGAATTACCGAAAATAACGAATCTGATTTTGGCAATCCTAGCGCCAGCTCGATAACGGCGGTGAGATTTGGCTGGCTTAAATCCGGGAAAATTTTTACCTTTGCCTCATATCCAAAAGAAGATGAGGCAATGACAATGTTTTCTATCAACGCTCCATGAGCAATCCATGTGCCTCGATTACGATAATTAAGAATTGGGTGGTCTTTTTCCGGTAAGGCAATTACATAAATTTGATTATCTTTCACTTTAAACTTCCAGGGCTGAGAGTTACTGCCAGAAGGCGCATTTGCCGCAATTTCTAGGATTTTTTTAATATCTTCTTTATTTATAACCATCTTTTATAAAAATTTTAATCATTATTCATCATTTTCCTCACAAATTTCAGGAATTCAATTTTGCGAGAAAGCCATTTTCTTTTGTAGTCAGATTCAAAAATCGCGTCTGGATTAAAAGAATATCTGCCCGATTTAATGTTTTTATTCTTGACAATAATGCGTCTAGCTAATGTCGCAATAACTGACCCGCACATGTTAGCGGCGGTGCCGAGTTGCGGCCAGGAATACAAAGACTTTCCGACTTCGGCAACGGAACGAAGCATTCTTGGGACTACAAGATCTGCCCCGGCGATTTTCCCTGCTATTTTCGGTAAATCTTTCGGCGGCATGGATTTTAATTTTTCAGCCGTTATTCCCTTAACATAGCCATTTAAAATTGGTAGTTTCTTATTTATGTCATACCTTTCAATGTCCACGATGATGCCATCGCCATTGTCAGTGCCCATCAGCACGGGAATGCCACGATCGCGGGCAAGTTCTCGAACTTTCAATTTCCAATAAGGATTATCCGTTTCTTCTATAATAAGATCGGCATCCATTATAATCGCTTCGGCGTTCTCTTCCGTTAAACCGTCGGGGTATAACCCAATGTCGGCATAAGGATTTATTTCAAAGATTTGTCGGGCGACGACAACCGCTTTATTGAGCCCGACGCTTTGAAATCCTATACGGACGCGATTTAAATTATCTCCGGAAAAAACACCCGGATCAACAAGCTTTATTTGTTTCGCCCCTCCGCCCATTGCCGTCACGACAGCGACGTGACTGCCCACGCTCAGGCCCAAAAAAGCTATCTTAGCATTATAAAAACGCGCTTGTTCCTCAACGGTGACGAGGTTTTTATTTCTTCCGGTGCGTAACTCATAATGAAGGCCTTCGGATAAATAACGGACTAACGAATTAATCCAAGGAAAATAAAACCAGTTTCCAAAATTATCATTTTGATAAAAGCTAAGAAATTGTTTACATTCAGTTTTGTAATTTTTATCAAAACGGTATTTCGAGTTCCTTAAAAGAAAGAGCTCTTCTAGATTTCTTTCCATTTCGTCAACGACTAAAATTTCAGGATGCTGTTCAATAAAAATATGGATTTCACTCGGAGAAATGCTGGTCGGTCGCCAAATTTCTTGAATCATGAACTTTATTTCTTCACCCATTTTTGCTTAATCCCCAGTTTAAAGTATTTGGGGTCTTCGGCCGGCCAAAATTGCAGGTGCGGCAGGGCGCGCTTGCCGAGGAATTTACGGAGCTCGCGATATTCGGAATTCTTAAGTTCCAACTGTTCAACAATGGCGCTAAGGGCCGCCTGTCTGATCGTCTGAGGCATGGCGCCATTGCGGGATTTACGCGTCTCTAAATGAATCAGGAGATATTGATTTTGCTTGCTGTCAAACCGCGTTTCTAAGGTGAATTTTCCCGTTAAATAGGCGCTCAATGGCTTTTTCAGCAACGCTTCCCGTATTGGCTCGGGATAAACTTGCAGGCCGTAGAAATTGGTAGAAAAATCGGCTCGTTCGTAAACATAAACAAAAGGAAGTTCATACCAAAACTTTTCTATTCTTGCTTTTTCTGCCTCCTTTTTCAAATCTATTCCCGATTCAGTCAACTTTTCCACAATTTCCCGAAAAGAATAAACTCCGCCGTGATCTCCCAGGGCGTATCTTACGAGCGGCATCGTGTTATCACCGCTGACCAAAAGATCGTTATTCTCCGCGTCAAATGAAATAAAAGATGGTATGTATTGCCCCAAGGTCGGCGTTTTTTCAATTCTTTTAAAAATCGTTTCAAATAGTTTTTGGTTTTTGGCGCAAAGTCGGCGAATCAAAATTGTCAGGGGCGTCTCAAAAGCGATTGCCCCGAGCTCAGCCGTGCCGTAAATATTCATCGTATCAATGAAGGAATTTCTCATATTAACCGCTCGGGAAACATACTCTCGGAAATCCTCAGTAAAAACTTCTGCGGCAAAAAGCAAGCGGATGCGGAATTTCCTCCAATCAATGCCGCGGGACAACGCTTCATCAATAATGTCTTTGATAAGCGGCGGGTAACCGGTTAAAATAATATTTTTGTATGATGCTCCAAGGTCCTTCAGTGACTTAAAGATTTCCTCTTTATTAATGCCCGGGGTGATTAAAGAAATATTATAGCCCCTCTCCTGAAGCAAATGAAAGGCCTGATAAGTAATCAGGCCGCCGATCCAAACGCCCATGCCGAAACAGACAATCACGAGCACTGGTTCTTCTTTCTTGTACTGACCTTGGAGATAAAACAATTCGTGGATAACCGAAGTTCGTAAATCTAAATCGAAAGATCGGTGAAAATAAAAAGGGGCACCGGTTGATCCAGAAGTAGAAGTAAAGATGAGTGGTTTATCAAGGCGCCCGTCAATGGTCAATTCAGATAAAGGATATTTACGCAGGTAGTTTTTCTTATCAATCATCGGCAATGACTGAAGATCAACAACGGTTTTAACCTTGTTTGATTTAACTTTATGATGACGTAAAAAATCCTGGTAAGCAGGAACTCGTCTGCTCGCTAGACGAAATAAATTTAGAGCTCGCTCATCTCTAATCTTTTCCCAGAAGTTAGCCCTTTGCGTCTTAATTTGTTGAATAATCCGATTAATTTTTGTCTTCATTAACTCTTCGGGAGTGATTTCATTATCTGTTAAGATTATAACACATAATTCTGATGTGTTAAAAGAACCTTGTTTCTCGCTTTGCTCGAAATAAGATTTATTTGTTTTTGTCCAAAAACTGTTATAGCGGGCAGTAGCCCGATATATCGCTTTGCGCTATAATGAGCAAGATGCCCAATATGCGTACTCGCCATACTTAAAATAGTCAATATGAAAAAATTAATAATTTTTGTTTTCTTAACCCTCATCATCGCCCCGCCGGTGCTGGCGGCCGGCCTGGTACCCTGCGGCTATGATCTGAACGGCGACGGCATTTACACCCCCGCCACTGAAGGCTGCAAGCTCTGCCATTTCTTTGTCATGATCCAGGGAATCATTAATTTTGTCCTCTTTACCCTCGTCCCGCCCCTGGCGGTTTTGATGGTCGTGGTCGGCGGCGGCATGTTCATCCTGGGTTCGGGTTACGATCCCACTCTAATCAATAAAGGAAGGTCGGTTCTGACCTCGGTCGCCATCGGCCTCTTGATCATTTATGGCTCCTGGGTTTTTGTTAACACCTTCTTCGTTTTGATCGGCCTGGCCAACACCAATCTCGGCGCCAGAATCGGCCAATGGTTTGTCTTCCCCTGTCCTTAGTCCTTAAGTGAAAATTATTGATGAAAATTGCCATTGTTTCTGACAGCCACGACAACCTAGCCACCCTAGAAAAAGCTTTCTCCTACTTAAATAAAGAGGGAATTAAAACCGTAGTTCATTGCGGCGATGTTTGTGCTCCGGGCACGCTTAAAGAAATCAGCCATTTGTTTCCGGGCGAAATTCATTTGGTCTTCGGCAACGTTGACGGCGACCAGTATTCAATGCTAAAGGCGAGGGAGGAAGGAAAATTGCCTAACGTTAAATTTTACGGAGATTCCGGCGAGTTGGATATTGACGGCAGAAGAATCGCTTTCTGCCACAAGCCCTTGCCGGCCCAAGGGCTGGCGGCTTCGGGCAAATACGACTTGGTTTTTTACGGTCACACCCACCAGCCCGGGGAAGAAAAAGTGGGAAATTGCCGGGTAGTAAATCCGGGAACTTTAGCGGGCATGTTCAGTAAAGCCACTTTTGCCATTTACGACACCGAAACCGATTTACTAGAACTGAAACTTGTTGAAAAATTGTAGGACGCCCCCATAGCTCAATTGGTAGAGCAATTCCCTCTTAAGGAAAAGGTTTCAGGTTCGAGCCCTGATGGGGGCACAATCGCTCCGCTCAAATTAATTTCCCTTCGAGTTCGAATTCGCGGGCTTTGAGGATTTTGACATTAGCAAATTGCCCGGTCAGATTTTTGGGACTGGGAAATCTGACGGTTTTAAAATTCCGGGTTTTGCCCAAAGACTCTTTTTTCCTTGGCCGCCAGGTGTCGACTAAGACCTCTAGGGTCTTGCCGATTTCTTTCTCAAGATTTTCTTTGGCAGTTTTTCTCAAAAGCCGGGTCAGTTTTTCCAGCCGAGCTTTTTTGGTTTTGGCCGACACGTCATCTTTCATCAGTTTTTGACTAACCGTGCCCGGCCGGGGAGAATAGCGGGCGATATAAGCCATGGCAGGCTTTATCCGGGCAAAAACTTGATAAGTATTTTGGAACTGTTTTCCCGTTTCGCCGCAAAAACCAACAATGATATCGGTAGAAAAATTGAAATCGGGAATCTGTTTCTTGGCCCAATTCAAAACCCGGAGGTACTCGCTTACGGAATACCGACGATTCATCCGCTTCAAAATCGTGTCGTCACCGGACTGCAAGGGAAGATTCAGGTAGTTATTAGCTTTTTGAGCTTGGGCCAGAAAACGGATCAGTTTTTCGTCAAAATCCAAAACATAGGGCGAGGTGAATCTCAACCAAAACTTACCGGGCATTTTTTCAATCTCGGCCAGCAAGTCGACGAATTCATATTTCGGTTTTTCAGGGTCTCGCCAGCTAGAAACGGTCTGGCCTAAAAGAGTGATTTCGCGAAAACCGCGGGAGATAAACTCGGCAACTTCGGCAACAATCTCAGCGGCGGGACGATCGATTTCCAGGCCCCGGGTATAGGGAACGGCGCAATAGGTGCAAAAACGGTTACAGCCGAAAGAAACCGGCACCAAAGCAGAAAATTTGCTTTGAGAACGAGGTTCAATTTTAAAATAATCTATGTCCTGCTGGCTCGGTTTTTTAAAGTCACCGAGGTCAGACCGAAGGCGAGCCAAGTCCTTGATGTTAAAAACCAGGTCGAAACGCTGCTTAAAACTTCCCCGGTCCTGGGGAAGAACGCAACCGGTGACGATAGTTTTCAGTTTGGGGTTTCTAGTTTTTAGTTCCCTAATGTTGCCCGCCTGGCCATAGATCCGATCAATGGCTGATTGCCGAACCGAGCAGGCATTAAAAATCAAAAGGTCGGGCGCCCGATTCTCCCGGGCGGGCTGAAAACCCAGGCTTTCCAGGGTGGCGGCCATCCTTTCCGAATCCGACCGATTCATGGCGCAGCCATAAGTGACAATCCGATAGGATTTTTTCATGCCCTTTCAAAAAAAGTCGATTAATGCTAGAATAAATTATACCCAAATTTAGAATTTAACGCCATTATTTAATTCATGCTGACCCCGGAAGAAAAACAGAAAGTTATCGCCAAAGCCAAGCTTCATGATAAAGACACGGGCTCTCCCGAGGCCCAGGTCGCTCTTTTGTCTGAAGAAATCGTCCGGTTGGTTTTGCACCTAAAGAAACACTCTAAAGACATGGCCTCGAAAAGAGGACTTTTGAAAATGGTCTCCAAAAGAAAAAGCCTTTTGAATTATCTTAAAAACGAAGATGAAAAAAGATATAATAAAATCGTCAAAAAAGTCGGGTTGGGAAAGTGAAGCTCCGGTTTCGCCCGTCAACGCCATCAAGCACAAAGAACAACGAGTTCTGGTTTTATTTGATGTCCAAAACCTCTATCACTCGGCTAAGAATCTCTATGGCGCCCGGGTCAATTTCTCCGGCATCTTAAAAACGGCGGTCGCCCAAAGAAGGCTGATTCGCGCTTTCGGCTATGTCGTCCGAACCAAAACCGGGGAAGAAAAGCCTTTTTTTGAAGCCCTGACAAAGGTGGGCATCGAAATCCGGGTGAGAGACTTGCAGGAATTCTATGGCGGCCTCAAAAAAGCCGACTGGGATGTCGGCATCGTCATTGACGCCATTCGCTCAGCTCCCAATTATGACGTCATCTGCCTTTGCTCCGGCGATGGCGACTTTATCCCTCTGATGGAATATCTGGAAAACCGGGGCAAAAGAACGGAAGTCCTGGCTTTCGGCCGATCCGCTTCGGCTAAACTAAAAGAGATCGTCGATGAATTCGTTGACCTGGGCGCTTCTCCAGAAATCTACTTGTTGAGAAAATAATTAATCAAAGGAAATGGATTCAGAAAAATTTAAATTAGAACTGGGGGGTCGAGAATTGAGTCTAGAAGTAAAGGATTTGGCCGAACAGGCGGCGGGCTCGATCTTTGCCCGCTACGGCGATACGGTTATCTTAGCCACCTGTTGTATGTCTCCGACTTCGGCTTCGTCTCGGGGGTTTCTCCCTTTAACTGTTGATTACGAAGAAAGGTATTACGCCGCCGGTAAGATTAAAGGCCCGCGCTACATCAGACGAGAGAGCCGGCCTTCAGACAAAGCCATTTTAAATGCCCGATTGATCGATCGGACTATCCGACCGCGTTTTCCCCAGAACCTTTTCCGTGAAGTCCAGGTGGTAGATACCGTTCTCTCCTGGGATGGCCAAAACGACCCCAACGTCCTGGGAATTATCGCCGCTTCCGCCGCTCTTTCTCTTTCTAATATTCCTTGGCGAGGACCATTGGCGGCCGTCAAAATCGGCCGGGCCGATAATGAATTCGTCTTAAACCCCACGGCCGAGCTGGAAGAGAAAAACGAATTTCAACTGGTCATTGCCGGTGATTTTGTCGATGACGACCAGCTGATCATTAATATGCTGGAGGGCGAAGGTTCAGAAGTCTCAGAAGAGCTGGTGGCGGGAGCGGTTGAATTCGCCCGACCCTATCTCAAAAAGATTATTGATTTCCAGAAAGATATTATTTCCCGCCTGGGTAAGGCTAAAAGCCAGATAAAAGAAAGTCAAATTGATCCGGAATTAATCAGTAAGGTAAAGGAGTTCCTCAATGGCAAAATAGAAACTGTCCTCTTTCGGCCAGATAGATCCTTGCGCCAGGAACAAGAAGAAGCTCTCAAACAAGGACTGGCCGAATTTGCAAAAAAAGAATATCCCAATCAAGAGAACGGCCAAAACCTCTCTCTTCTTTTCGATGAGGAAGTGGACCGGGTCCTAACCGAAAATGTTCTAAAGAACGGAAAAAGACCGGATGGACGAAAACCAGACGAGTTGCGTCCTATTTCTTGCGCCGTGGGCGTCCTACCGCGGACACATGGCACCGGACTCTTTTGTCGCGGCCAGACCAAAGCTCTTTCCATCTTGACTCTGGGAGCGCCCGGAGATCAGCAAATTCTAGAGGGCATGGAAATTACCGGCAAAAAGCACTTCATGCTTCATTACAACTTTCCCCCTTACTCCGTCGGGGAGATAAAACCAATGAGAGGACCGGGGCGCCGAGAAATCGGTCATGGCATGCTCGGCGAAAGAGCTCTCTTGCCGGTGGTGCCGTCGACCGATGAATTTCCTTACACAATCCGAGTCGTTTCCGAAATTCTATCTTCTAATGGTTCAACTTCTATGGCCTCAATTTCCGGAGCTTCCTTGGCCCTGATGGACGCCGGCGTCCCGATTAAGTCCCAGGTGGCCGGCATTTCTATCGGTCTGGTCATGGACGAAAAAACAAAAAAATACGCTCTTTTAACCGACATTCAGGGACCCGAAGATCATCACGGCGACATGGACTTTAAGGCCGCCGGCACCCGGAACGGCATCACCGTCCTGCAAATGGACGTTAAGTTGGACGGCATTACCCAGGAAATCTTAACCCAAGCTTTAGTTCAGGCAAAAAAGGCCCGGCTGGAAATCCTGGATGTGACAGAAAAAACCATCGGGGAACCCCGGAAAGAACTTTCTCCCTATGCGCCAAGAATCCTGACTATTCAAATCAATCCGGATAAAATCAGGGAGGTCGTCGGGCCCGGCGGCAAGGTCATCAACGAAATTGTCAGTCAAACCGGAGCCATCATCGACATCGGACAAAGCGGCTTGATTTTCATTACTTCTGAAAACGAGGCCTCGGCCCAAAAAGCCCTCGAATGGATTAAAAATATTACCCACGAAGCGAAGGTCGGCGAAACCTTTAATGGTAAAGTCTCCCGGCTCTTTAATTTTGGCGCCATGGTCGAATTCCTGCCCGGCCAAGAAGGTTTGGTCCACATTTCTGAATTAGCCAATTACCGCGTCAATAAGGTTGAGGATATCGTAAAAATTGGCGACGTCGTTCCGGTTAAGGTCGTCGGCATCGACGAAAAGGGCCGGGTCAATCTTTCATTAAAACAAATGTCAAACGAAAAAGACCATGGAGGAGAAACTCGCCTTCCTCAAAAGGGAGGAAATTAGGACGATGGCCAAGGACCTGGCCCGCCTTCAAGAAGAAGAAGCAATTCATGAAAAAGAAAGAATCAGCCAGTTACGGGTCGAAGAAAAACTCAAAAGAGAAGCGGCAGCCAGAGAAAAAATCGCCAGCACGATGATCCCCAAAGGGTTGGGGACCAAAGAAGAAACTATTCCCAAACCCCCGACTAAAAAAGCGGGGCTAGAAGAACCGCTTTTACCCAAAACCCAAAGGCCATCTTCCTTAGAAAAAATACTCGTTCGTATCATCATTGTCCTGTTTTCATTAGGCTTTTTCTTGCTGATCACTTTTGGCTATTGGTTCTTTATCATCAGAGAAAAACAAATTCAGCCATCGCCTGCGTCCTCTCCGGTGTTTACCCCGAGCGAAGTCGAGGGGCCTTCGCCTTCAGCCGTCGGGGTTATTCCGCCGATACCCATCCTGGGGGCCACGAAAGAAATAAAAATCCTTAGAATCATCCCGGAAAAAGACTTTAAAAATCTCCTGTCTGAATCTCTGGTCAATGTTCTGCCTTCTGGATCCAGCCCCGAATTCTTCGAACTCGTTCCCCAGAAAGACGACCAGTTTTTTAACCTTCAAGACGCCTTGACTGAACTCAAGGTAAAATCACCAGAGGGATTTTTTGGACTGGTTTCGGGAAAAGCGGATGATTTCGACCTCTTTCTTTACTCGAAAGGAGCCAAAGAACAAAGACTGGGTTTTGTCGTCAAGTTGTTGACTCTCGAGGGAGTCAAGGAGAGAACCACCGAGATGCTCAAGGCCTGGGAAAAGACGATGGAAAGCGACTGGGTGAACTTTTCAAGAATTCTGGGTCAGGAAAATCCTTCTTTAGCCTCGGTTTTTAAACAGACTAGTTACTCGGGCGCCTCCTTCCGTTGCCTTTCCTTCCAGGAAAAGAACCTGGGGATTTGCTGGTCCGTCTTCGCCGACTACCTTATCATTACTTCGTCGGGGGAAAGTATCATGAGAACAATTGATCTTTTGCGGGTTAGGAACTAAGTTCCTTAAGGCTTATAAACTTATCCTCACTATGGAGAAAAACTTTGTCGAAAAAATGAAAACTCAGTTAGAAGAAGAAAAGAAAGTCTTGGAAAAAGGACTACGGGGTTTTGCCGAAAAAAACAAACTGCCCAAAAGTGATTGGGATACTCACTTTCCCAGTTTTCATGGCAGTAACCTTGAAGAAGAGGCGGACGAGGTTGAAGAATACGGCAACCTTCTGCCCGTGGAAAGAACTTTAGAAACCAGGGTAGCCGAAATCAACCTGGCCCTGGAAAAGATAAAAGAGGGTAAATACGGCCTCTGCGAAAAGTGCGGCCAGGTCGTCAGCCCGGAAAGACTGCAAACGATACCCGAAACAAGGATCTGCGACAAATGCAAGAAATAGTGGAACAAACCCCGTACGAATCTCAAAATTCGCCTCGGTCAATGAGCGAATTCGTCTGGCAACTCTAGTTATTCGAAATTTTTCAGTTCAATTGAAGATTCTTACGGGGCGAAGGGGTTTTTGGCGCCCACGACGCCAAAGTGCACATGGCACCCCGTCGACAGGCCGGCGCCGGCCATGCCTTTGCCGCCGCCCATATAGCCAATGATTTGTCCCTTAGAAACTTCGTCACCTGGAGTGACAATCGCGCTTAAAAGATGGCCGTAAAAAGTGACGACCCCGTTAGGATGCAGAACGGTAATATGGTTGCCGGCCCCGCCAAAAGCCCAGCGAGACGTGGAGGTCGTCAGCTTCACTTTTTGAACTCGGCCCGAGGCGGCTGCATAGACGGGCTCGCCGCACTGACCATGGCTAAAATCAATGGCATTGTACCAATGCAAACCCTGAGTCACCCGGCAAGGAGCAGAGATAGGGCAAATGAAGTAACCAGCGACCAAGGGCGCCCAGGTCGAAGCCGGTTTTTTGACGAGCGGAGGAGGTAATTGACCTCCGGGAACAATAACGATGTCGCCGGCAAAAACCTCGTTTTCATTGGTTAATTCATTAAAAGCAATGGTTTCGCTCAGATTGCCCTTGTACTTTATAACAATATCGCTCAGGGTATCGCCCGGACCGACGACGTGCAGGACGCCCGAAACGGGCAGAATAACCAGCTTTTTCCCGAGCGAGATAACCGAGTTTTTGTTTAGATTATTAGCCCAAAGAATTGTTTCCAAAGAAAGATTGAACTGCTGGGCAATCGAGCCAAGGGTATCGCCTTCGGCCACGGTATATTCAATCACGCCACGGCGACTATCATATAACTCTTCTTCCGTGCCTGAAAGAGTGGCTAAAACTTGGGGCTTGACAATGCCCGTTGGTAAAACCGCCTTTAAACTGTTTTTCTGGATCAAATAAGAATCCGGTAACTGAAAGACGCCGGCCGAAGGGCCCAGAGTCAGATAATAATTCGTGTTGCCCTTAGAAGGGGGTTGAGTTAAGCCCGCCGAGAAAGCCGCTTTGTTGATCGGATTGGGTAAAAACAGGGTTGAGACAAGTAAAACCACAGCCAAGCCCCCTAAATAAAGCAAGGGGTCCTTGCGAGATCCCAGAAATCGATGAATTGTTTTTCTCCCCAACCCTTTCAAATTGGAGATTTTACGAAAAAAAGATGGAATGATGCCGTCCATTTCGTGTAAGAACAGGATATCATGATAAAGTCAGCCGGTCAAGGGCTAAATCAAAGTCTGTCGCCCCAGAAAAGATTGGGGCAGAATTTCCTTTGGCAGAGAGGCCTCCTGAATAAAATCGTGACCGCCGCTGACTTAAGCGATCGGGACTTAGTTTTAGAGATCGGCCCGGGCCTGGGCAGTCTGACGCAGGCGCTGGCCCAAAAGGCGAAGCGGGTGGTCGCCATAGAAAAGGATGGGCGACTCATCCCGATCCTTTCGGAGACTCTACGGGACCTGGGCAATGTTGAGATTATTCTTGGCGATGCCCTCAAGTTAAACTGGCCGCCTTCAATGCCCAGGGGTCAAAGATACAAGCTCGTCGCCAATCTACCTTACTATATTACCCAACCAATCATCCGGCGGTTCCTCGAAGCCGAAAATCCGCCCGAACTGATGGTCTTACTGCTGCAGAAGGAGGTGGCTCAGAGAATCTGCGCCCAACCGCCGAAAATGAGTCTTTTGGCCGTCTCTGTCCAACTCTACGCTGATGTTAAAATCATCGATTATGTCTCAAAAAAGGCTTTTTGGCCCAAGCCAAAAGTCGACGGCGCCATAATAAAGCTAAAAACGCAAAGCGTAAAGCGTAAAGTTAATGAAAAACTATTTTTTGAAATTGTCAGGGCGGGGTTCTCCCAGCCGCGAAAACAACTATTGAACAATTTGAGTAAGAGTTTAAATCTCTCCCGGGAAGAAGTTCTTGTTTGGTTAAGTAAAAATAAAATCTCTCCCCAGCGACGCCCCGCTGATCTCGCCCTGAAAGACTGGCAAGCCCTGGCCAAATCGGTAGGTGATAATTTGTTTTCTTAACTTCGGACTTGTGATAAGATAAAATAATAAAAACATGGCTAGGCTTAACTTCAAAAACTTTTCTCTTTTCGCCAAACTCTCTTTGTTTTTCTTAATCCTCCTGGGATTAGCCTTTCCTTTTCATCAAGCCCAGGCCTTTCTCGGTCCCTTGGCCGCGTTAATCGCCGCCAAAGTTTTCGCCTTTGCTCTCCAGCTCGTATTCACCATCACCTGGTTAATTTTAGTAGTAGCCAATGTTTTTCTCACCTGGGTGATCGGCCCGGCTTTTATCTCTCTCCCCTACGCCTCGGGCGGCGTTGTGGATATTGGCTGGCCGATCACCCGTGACCTGGCCAACATGGGTTTCGTCTTCGCCCTTTTGGTCATCGGCGTGGCCACAGCCCTGCGCTATCCGCGAGACGAAGGCTATAAGGTAAAAAAGGCGCTGCCGACCCTGATCGGCATCATCCTCCTGGTCAACTTTACGCCGGTCATTATGGGAGCGATTATTGATTTAGCCAATATTATCATGATGTTTTTCCTTGGAGAAGTCTCTGGCCTTCAGGCCATAATGACTCCCTTCGGAAGTCAATTCTCGAGTACCATCTCGATCTTTACCAATCTCCAGGGAGCCCTGACCGAACAAGTCAATTTGATCGCCAAGACGATGATGCTGATCATCTTCAACCTGACGACCGCCCTGTTCATGTTCATCTTTGCCCTCCTTTTCATTACGCGCTACGTGGCCATCTGGACGCTCGTCATTCTCTCGCCCCTGGCCTTCTTCGCCTATGTTCTGCCCGGGACAAGGAGATATTTTACGGACTGGTGGAATCAGTTCTTGCAATGGACTTTCGTCGGCGTGGCGGCGGCCTTTTTCTTATATCTGACGGAGCAGTTACTCGTGGTTATGTCGACCACTCCTTTTATCGCCCCTCCGGCCTCGCCGGCTGGCCTGTCTTTAACCGACGTCTTCAATAACATTCTGCCCTACGCCATTATTGAAGTTTTTCTGTTTTTTGGTCTTTTGGCTTCTTTGACCAGCGGCGCCGTTGGCGCCAACGCGGTCATTTCCACGGGCAAACAATGGGGGAAATCCGCGGGCGGCTGGGCGGGCAAAAAATCAAAAGGCTGGGCTGGAGCCAAGTTTATGGAAAGCCGCTTAGGCAAAGGGGCGATGAATATTGCCAGCCGGATGGCTTTGGCCAAGACGCCGGGCACGGGCGTCCCGGGCGTCAAAGGCACGCTACAGCGTGCCGCCGGCGGCGTCTTCGCCGAAGGCATTCGCCTGGTTGGCCGGAGAGGAATGGGCTTTCTGGAATCGGGCCGCAAGGGGATTGGCGAAGCCGAAAGCGAAGTCGAAAAAGCTTCGGTGGAGATGGTCATCTCCAAATTCAGATCGGCCGCCGAATGGTCAAAGAAAGTCGGTTATATGAATAGATTGACCAAAAAGGGAGACTTGGATAAAGCTATTGAGAAAGGGTTAACTCTGGCTGAAATTTCCCAAACGCGCACCCAGGCTCAGAAATATGATTCCCATCAAGAGATTAGTGATGCCCTGCCAGAATTAAGGCATGCCGAGATGGTCTCCACGGCGGCGACCACTTATGGCGGCGACGTAGTCAAAGCCTATTCGGAAGAAATCTTCAAGAAGATGAAACCCGTCAGAGTCGGTCAGTTATCGAAAAGGATCTTTGCTATCAATCCCGGTACCGGAGATTTCGAAAATCCGGAAGCGATGGCCGCAATGATGTTTGCTTTTGACGATAAACAATTATCAAAGTTTTTAGAAACGCACCATCAAACTGGCGCTGACACGATCGAAAAAGTTCTCGATGATTTATCCGGCACCGTCAGCAATCCTGCTGCCAGAGGCACCTGGCTCAATACGGCTAATCCTCGTTTGTATAATTATCTCACCAAGGGTGGGGGTCGAGGGCTAGTTGATATAACATAATTAGGATTAATGGAATGCAAAAACCGGCTGGGCTTCCAGTCGGTTTTTGGGTGGTGTTTTGCCTACGGAGTCGTGCTGCCCGAGCCCAGGCCCAAAAGCCCGAGAGCTGAAATAAGTCGGTCAAAATCTCCAGCGCCGTAGACGAGGCGCTTGGACTCGACCGCCTGGAGGAATTTCCAGAGATCCACCGCCAGATTTTTGGCTTCATCCGCGGTGTACTGGCCGGTCGCCTCCAACCGTTTCCTCAGTTCGTCCACAGTGCCGAAAATGGTGACCGCTCGCCGGGCCGCGTCGATGGTCGCGGCATCCAGGGCTTTCTGCGCCTGCAGGGGCAGTTGACGTGCCGCGATGACGTCGGGCGGTAGGTCAACGTCTTCCAGGGGAGCTCGCCGCAGCTCCAAGCCTTTCTCGGCCAGCAAGGCCACGAGATCGGCCAGGGCCTGCGGGGAAATCTGGATGGGGATCTGGACCAGAAGATCTCCCCTCATCGCCAGGGCTTGGTCAATCGTCTTCCCGTGGAACAAGGGGCGGAGCGCGTTTTCGATCATGCTCTCGGCCCATTGTTTCAGACCAGCGACCGTGTAGACCGACCGCCAGATGTCGGTCGGATTGTCCCTGACGACAATGTAGGCCGTTGCGTCAACCTCCGAAGTGCCATCCTGAAAGTCAATCTTTTCCCCTTCGAAAAGGGGGAGAGATTGCTCCAGAATCAACACCTTCTCGCGAACCTTCTCCAGCCAATGGAGGACGAAGGTTAGGCCCGGCCCGCGGACGCCGGCGTAGCGACCGAGAAACTCCACCACCCAGCGCTCTTGCTGGGGGATCGCCTGGAAGCTCCGAACCAGATACCAAACGAAGAACCCGAAGAGCCCGAGGGCTAAAACCAAGACGAATAGTAAAGCTGCGAACATGTTGGCCTCCTTATCCTTATTGAATTGACAAGTTGCTTGATTCCTTGAAGAGAACGCCTCTTCATTGTTCCAAAGTATAACAGATTTTCTCATGTTTGTCAAGATAAGGTTTTGGCTTGTGATTGAGTTTCATGATATAATTAACGAAGTTAACTACTCCAACAACAAAACCATGGCTGATTATACCAAAGAGCAATTATGGAAGTTATACGAACAGATCCCGCCGGATTTACAAGAAGCCGTATTTTCTTCTATTACGGCGGATCACATTCAGGAAATATGCACTCGGAACGGATTAGTAGAGCAGTCGATTTTCCAGATAGCTGAAAAAGTTCGCGATGTTCTCATGGGTCTTTT
>Ga0209211_10004769_pt1 | contig 20785 bp, 18 predicted proteins | sample RifGroA2_FD_183992 | JGI IMG/M metagenome (GOLD analysis project Ga0209211, IMG submission 183992) | Groundwater microbial communities from Rifle, Colorado, USA - Groundwater A2 (SPAdes) (version 2) | ecosystem: Environmental > Aquatic > Deep subsurface > Groundwater | place: Rifle, Colorado...
CCGCCGCGCCGCACGCGACCGACAGGAACATGACCGTGCCAGCCTTGACCGGCTGGGAGATGTCGGCCGTGCCGAGCCCGAGGACCTTCTCCTGCACCGTGCGCAGCAGGAGATCGCGGTCGCGGGCGATCATCTGCACGACCCGGTAGGCCGAGGGGCGGTCGAGGCCCTCGCGCACGAGCGACTCCAGCAGCGCCTCGCGCGCGAGGTGGGGCTGGTCGGCGGCGAGCCGCTCCTGGTCGAGCAGCTCCTTCTCGAAGATCTCCTTCTCGGTGCGCGCGGCGAGGAACGAGCCGGTGGCCATGGACAGGGCGCCGGTGACCGCCGCCGCGACGCCCGTCAGCGCGACCGTGAAGCGGCTCTGCGTGGCCACCGAGACGCCGCTCAGCAGCCCGACCGTGCTCAAGAGCCCGTCCTGGACGCCGAAGACGAGCTCGCGGGCGCGCACCTTGCGCTCGACCGCCGCCTTCCGCTCCTCCAGCCGGCCCGGGACCGCCACGCGCTCAGTACTTGAGGTCGGGGTCGAGGGTCGGCTCGCCCGGACGCCACTCGGCGGGGCAGAGGCGACCGGTCTGGAGCGCCTGGACGACGCGCAGGGTCTCGTCGACGCTGCGGCCCACGTTCATCGGGCTCACGAGGATCCAGGCCACGCGCCCCTCGGGCGAGACCACGAACGTCGCCCGCCAGGCGCGCCCGTCCTGCTCGTCGAGCACCCCCCACGCCCGGCTGGCGGCGCCGCCGGGATCGGCGAGGAGCGGGAACGGCACGCCGCCCAGCTCCGCGGCCCACTGACGATGGCTCGCGACATCGTCCACGCTGACGCCGAGCACGTCGCAGTCGAGCGCGCGGAACTCGTCGAGGCGCCGGGCGAAGCCACGGATCTCGGTCGGGCAGACGAAGGTGAAGTCGGCGGGGTAGAAGAAGACCACGACCCACCGCCCGCGATACTCGGGCAGGCGGAAGCGCCGCGCCGTCCCGCCGTGCACGCCCTCGAGCGCGAGCGCCGGCGCCTCGGCGTTCAGGGCCAGCATGGCGCCCATCCTAGCACGCGCGCCCGCGCCGGCTGGCGTCGTGCGCTACACTGCGCGGTATGAGCCTCGAGCATCCCTGGCCGGCGCCGCCCGCGCCCGGCGACGTCATCACGGTGGCCCCCGGCATCAAGTGGCTGCGCATGCCGCTGCCGTTCCAGCTCGACCACATCAACCTCTGGCTGCTCGCCGACGGACCGGCGTGGACCGTCGTGGACACGGGCGTCGGCCTGCCGGACACCCGCGCGCTGTGGGAGCGCCTGTTCGCGGGGCACCTCGACGGCCGGCCGATCGCGCGCGTCCTCGTGACACACTTCCACCCCGACCACATGGGCAACGGCGCCTGGCTGACCGAGCGCTGGGGCGCCGACCTCTGGTGCACGCAGGCCGAGTGGCTCTGGGCCTGCCTCGCGTGCCGGACGCGCGACCCGCGCGAGTTCGAGCCGCGGCTCGAGCACTACCGGCGCAACGGGTGCGACGAGGCCGGTCTCGCGCGCCTGCGCCGCCGCGGCAACCACTACCCGGGCCTCGTGCCCGCGGTGGCCCCGCAGTACCACGCGATCGCGGAGGGCGACACGCTCCCGATCGGCCGCCGGCGCTGGCGGGTGCTCACGGCCCGCGGCCACTCCCCCGAGCACGCGTGCCTGTGGAGCCGGGAGGACGCGGTGCTGATCTCGGGCGACCAGGTGCTCCCGAAGATCACCACGAACGTGAGCGTCTGGTTCGAGCAGCCGTGGGCCAACCCGCTCGGGCTCTACCTCGACTCGCTCCGGCGCTTCGAGCCGATGGCCGCCGAGACGCTCGTGCTGCCCTCGCACGGCCGGCCCTTCCGCGGGCTCCACGCGCGCCTGGCCGGGCTGCGCGACCACCACGACGCGCGGCTCGCCGAGACGCTCGACGCGCTCGCCGAGCCGCGGAGCGCGGCGGCGCTCGTGCCCCTGCTCTTCCAGCGCGAGCTCGACACGCACCAGCTCACGTTCGCGCTCGGCGAGGCGCTCGCCCACCTGCACTTCCTCGAGGCCGACGGACGCGTGCGCCGCGAGGTCGGCGAGGACGGCGTGCACCGCTTCACGAAGGCGTGACGGACTCCGCGCGCGGCGCCGCGCTCGGCGCGCTCCTCGCCGCCCTCGCCGGCGCGGGCCCGGCCGCGGCCGACCCCGCGCTCGGCGCGCCCACCGTGACCCGCTTCTGGCTCGCCGGGCCGGACGGGCCCGCGCCCGCCTGCACGGGCACGTACGTCCGCGACGCCGGCGCCGTCTGGCTCGTCACCGTCCGCCACTGCGCCGGGCCCGGCGTCTGGCACGCCGGCCGCGCGGCCCCGGAGCGGCGCCTGGCCGTGATCGATCCGGCCGGCGCGCCGGCGGCGCGGCACGGGGACCTCGCCCTGCTCGGCGACGTCGCCGCCGGCCCCGCGCCGCACGGCCACGCGGCGCTCGCGCCCGCGGCCCGGGCGCCGCGCGCGGGCACCGTCTGGGTCCACGGCTTCCCCTACGGCATCGAGCACGTGACGGCGGCGCGCGTCCTCGGCGACTCGGCGGCGCGGCCGGGCCTCCTGGAGCTCCGGATCGTGGTGGGGCCGCAGACCGAGGCGGGGCCCGGGTTCTCGGGCGCGCCGGTGATCGATCAGACGGGCCGGCTGGTCGGCCTGCTCGCCGCGCTGCGCGCCGACGACGCGCGCGCGCTCACGGCGTTCGTGGTGCCCGTCGAGTCGCTTCGCGCCGCGCTCGCCCGGCTAGCGCCGGCCCTCGGCGGGCTGCCCCGGTAGCCGCGCGGGCCGCTCGGGCCCCCACACGCGCGCGTAGTAGGTGTCGGCGAGCTGGAGCGCGCCGACGGGATTGTGGGCCAGGACGCGGTCCTTCGCGACGAGCGTCGTGGCGAGCCCCTGCGAGTGGCGGAAGAACAGGCTGTCGTGGCCGACGCAGAGGCCGAGCACGATGTTGAGCTCGCAGCCGGCGCGGTTCAGCAGCTCGGCCTGGGAGACCGGGTTGCACATGGACTCGTACGTCCCCGGCCGGATCTTCTCGGCGTCGCGCACCCCGATCGCCTCCTTCGGCACGCCGCCGTTCTTGCAGGCGACCGACGCCACCGTGAACCCGTGGCTCTCGAGGATCGCGCTGAGCGTCCTGGCGAGGTCCACGAAGCTGATGCAGGTCGCGATCCCGAGCTTCGTGAAGCCGAGCCGCTTGGCGAGCGCGACGATCTCCTCGACGCGCGTCCAGCGGCAGTAGCCCTCGCTCTCGACGAGCGCCGAGGCGCGGGCGACCTCGCGCACGAACGGGTCCACGTAGGCGCGCCCGGCGGCCTCGATCCCCTCGTCGTCCACCTTGGACGGGCAGAAGCCGGGCCCGCGCGTCTCGGCCTCGCCCTGGCGACACGCGCGGATCGTCGACGGGCAGTAGGCGCAGGATGGCGTTTCGTAGCTCATGGCGCGCTCCTCCTCGGCCTCACTCTGCCGTCGCGCCGCGCGCCCTGTACATGGGCCGTTCGCCTCACGCGCCTCCCGGTGTCCGGGTGGCGCAAAGATCATTCCGGTTGGCAAGCTTCTGACCACTGTTCAGCTTTTGCCCTCGCAGTGAATCCAGGCACTTGACAACTGCTCCCGGGCCGGCATCGCTCTTGCTGTATCCTCGGACGGGACGACCATGAAGCCGCGGCTCGCGCTCCTCCTGCTGCTGGCGCTCGCGCTCGCGACCCCGGGACCACTCGAGGCCGCGATCGCCTTCCGCGCGGCGGCCTCGCGGGACCAGAACGGCAGCGCCGCGTCGATCACGATCAACGTGCCGGCCGGCACCGTGAAGGGCGACGTGATGGTCGCGCTCATCAGCGTCCGGCCCTACACGGCGACGATCACCGCGCCGGCCGCCTTCTCGCCGCTGACGCGCGTGAACCAGACGACCGGCACCACGAGCTCGCTCGCCGTCTACACGCGCGTGGCCTCGAGCAGCGAGCCCGCGAGCTACACCTGGACCTTCTCGGCGAACACCGGCAACGCGGGCGGCATCATGGCGTTCTCCGGCGTGGACAACGGCTCGCCGGTGGACGTCTGGGCGACGGCCGTCGTCGCGTCGGGGACGAGCTTCCCCGCCCCGAGCGTCACGACCACGGTGGCCAACACGATGATCGTCACGGGCCACGAGTACGGGTCCTCCCGGCGCTTCACGCCGCCCGGCGGGATGACCGAGGCCTTCGACGTCGCCAGCCTCGCCGTCAACAACAACGCCGGGATCGCCCTCGAGGGCAACCGGGTGCTCCAGGCGGCGGTGGGCCCGAGCGGCACCAAGACCGCGACGGTCACGGGCAACGCCGACACCGGCGCGATGGTCACCCTCGCGCTCCGGCCCGTCGTGTGCGGGGCGGTCTCGGACGCCGGCTACGTCGCGGCCAACGCCCAGAGCGGCCAGGCGATCGTCTACTGGGCGGGCGCGGGCACGGTGACCGTGCTCCGCAAGACCTCGGCATTCGGCAGCGAGCGGCCCGCGGACGGCGTCGCCTACGTGGCCGGCGACCCGATCGGCTCTGCGAGCGTGGTCTACGCGGGCAGCGCCGCGTCCTTCACCGACACGGGCCTCACGAACGGCACCGCCTACGCCTACAAGACGTTCGCGGGCGACGCCACGCCCTGCTACTCGACGGGCACCGTCGTCGCCGCGAGCCCCGCGGCGGGCCCCGTGCCGGCGTGGAGCTACACGATGGCGGGCGGCTCGATGCTGAACCCGGGCATCACCGGCTACGGCTCGATCCACACCTCGTCGAACGCGGGCCGGATCATCTCGCTCTCCACCGCCGACGGCACGCAGTTGTGGACGCCGCTGGCGACGGCCGCGGCGGTCCAGGGCACGCTCACGTGGGTGCCGGTGAGCGGCTTCCAGTACCGCCGCACCGTGCCGGTCACGGCGGGCACGGCCGCGGTGCCGAGCGGCTACTCGGTGCCGGTGACGTTCGACCACGCGAGCCTCGTCGCGGGGGGCAAGTCGCTGGCGAGCGGCGACGACGTGCGCGTCTACTACCTGAGCGGCAGCACGTGGACCCAGCTCGACCGCGTGCTGGACGAGGGCTCGTCCTGGAACAGCGCGACGACCACGATCTGGTTCAAGACCCAGGCGACCATCGGCGCCAGCGCGTCGGACGCGGGGTACTACCTCTTCTACGGCTACCCCGGCGCGGGCGCGCCACCCGCGAGCCCGGCCAACGTCTACCTCTTCTACGACGACTTCACCTGGTCGGACGCGCCGGCGAACCACGGCTGGACCGTGCGGAACTCGACGTGGAGCGCGGACGGCTCGGTGATGACGGGCGACGGGTCGGACTTCTCGTTCGCCGTCCTCTCCCACAGCGCGAGCACGGACGACGCGGTGATCGAGGCGCGCGGGCGCGGCCTCGGCAGCGTCTGCGCCGACTGCCGCCACACGGGGGTGGGCCTGCGCTTCTCCGCCGCGGGCAGCGGATACGTCGGCATGGGCTACGACTACGGCTCGACCCTGCTCACGATCATCGGGCAGACGGGCTGGCAGACCAACAACACGCTGCTCGGGTCGGTCGCGCAGACCCTCGCGAGCGACACGTGGCACCGGATCAAGTTCCAGGCGGTCGGCACCACGCTGCGCGACAAGGCGTGGGTGGACGGCACGGCCGAGCCCGGCTGGCAGCTCTCGGTGACCGACGCCACGTACGCGTCGGGCACGGAGATCGCGCTCTTCGGCGGCTGGGCGACGCCGAAGGGCTCGCAGTGGGACTGGGTCAAGGTGCGCCGGGCCGTCGAGCCTGAGCCCACCGCGGGGGCCGCGGCCGAGGAAGCGCTCGGCACGACGAGCCTCTTCGGCGGCGACCAGAGCGGCTTCGTCTACCACGTGGACGCCTCCACGGGCGTGACGCTCTGGTCCATGCAGCTCCCGGGCGCCGACGCGGTGCAGGCGGCCACCGCAGTGCAGCTTCGGAGCTTCTCGGACGCCGCGTTCCAGGCGGCCTACACCGACGACGTCGTGTTCGTCGCCACGCGGAACGCGAGCAGCACGAACAACAAGGTGTTCGCCCTCCGCGCGGGCGACGGCGCCGTGCTGTGGACGTTCAACGGCACAGGCACCTACAACGTCGACTACATCGTCGGCATGCCGTACGTGGACTACATGCTGAACCGCCTCTACGTGACGAGTCGCGGCGGCGCCGCGGGCACCCAGTCGAGCCTCTGGGTGCTCGACACGCTCACCGGGTCGGTCGTGCAGTCCTTCGCGCTCGGCCACCTCGAGAGCTCGGCGTCGCTCAGCGGCGACTACGGCACGCTCTACGTCGGCAACCAGGCCGGGGACCTCTACGCGCTGGACACGGCGAGCGTCGCCCTCAAGTGGTCGTCGCCCGCCGTCCTCGGCTCGGCGCTGAAGGGCTACGTGTGGGAGGACTGGAGCGTCGCGGGCCTGATCTACTTCACCACCGTCGACGGCAACGTCTGGGCCCTTCAGGATACCGGCCCCGGTGCGCCGCCGGCGGCGCCGGTGTGGAAACAGCCCGTCGCCGGCGCCTCGAGCCCGCTCGTGCTCGAGAGCCTGTGGGTCGGGTCCTCGGACGGCAAGCTCCACCAGCTCAACCTCACGAGCGGCGTGGACGAGAAGCAGGTCACGATCGGCGACGGCACCGCGACGGTGGGCGACGTGAGCACCGAGAACGGGACCGAACTCTTCGTGGGCACGACGGCGGGGACGCTCTACAAGCTCCCGCTGCCGCTGCCGTGAGGGACGCGATGGGGCGCGTGATCCGTCGGGCTCTGGCCGTCGCGCTGGTCCTGGCCTCCTGGGCGGGGGCGTTCGCCTCGGGCGCCGCCGCCGCGGGGCCCGCCGACGCGAGCCGCGACATCACGCTCCGCTGGGACGGCACGGCCTGGGTGGAGGTGCCGCCCGGCCACCCGGCCACCCGCATGAACGCGGGCGGCAAAGACCGGGTGGGCTCGGCCGCCTCCTCCGACCGCGCCGGCCAGGGCGCGGAGGCGTCCCCCGCGGGGCCGCGCGCCGCCGGCGTCGCGCCCCTGGTCGGCGGCGACGTCGAGCGCGCCCGGAGGGCCGGCACGCCGCCGGCCACGCCGGCCGCGACCGCCGCCGAGCGGTCCACAAGGGCGAGCCTCTCGCTGGTCGGGCTGCTCCACAACGGGCTGAGCCGCACCGGGCGGGAGTTCAAGCTCGCGCGCCTGCGCGATCTCCAGATCGTGGTGGACTGGGCCAACCTGCCCGGCGCCGCGAACGTCCAGCGCATCGAGGTGCTCGGCCCGGACGGCAAGCTCTACCAGACGTTCACGACGCCCATCGCCTCGGTCCGCACCGAGACGCGGCTGCCCGTCGGCGGCACCTGGATCACCCAGCACAACCTCGTCGGGGCCTGGCGCGTGAAGGTCTACCTGAACCGCGACTCGAGCCCGGTCACGACGCGGGCCTTCCGGCTGAGCCGCTGAGCGGGCGCGGGGCGGCCCCGCGCCCGCCGGCCGCTCACAGGTCGCGGAAGCCCTTGCCCTCGTCGGCGAGCCGGCGGAGCAGCGCGGCCGGCTCCCAGCCCTCCGCGCCCCGCTGGCCGAACTCGCGCATCCGGTCGCGGATCGCCTTGAGCCCGATCGAGTCGGCCCAGAACATCGGGCCGCCGCGGTAGACGGGCCAGCCGTAGCCGTAGATCCAGATCACGTCGATGTCGCTCGCGCGGATCGCGATCTTCTCCTCGAGGATCCTGGCGCCCTCGTTGACCATCGGATAGAGCAGGCGCTCGAGGATCTCCTGATCGGCGATCGCGCGGCGCTGGAGGCCCTGCTCCCTCGCGACCTCGAGGATGATCTTCTCGACCTCGGGGTCGGGCTTGGGGGTGCGGTCGCCCTTCTCGTAGCGGAAGTAGCCCGCGCCGGTCTTCTGGCCGAAGCGGCCCAGCTCGCAGATGCGGTCGGCGACGGGCGACTTCACGCCGCGGCCCTTGCGGATCCGCCAGCCGACGTCGAGGCCGGCCAGGTCGCCCATCGCGAAGGGACCCATCGGGAAGCCGAAGTCGTAGAGGACCCGGTCCACCTGCTGGGGCAGGGCGCCCTCGAGGATGAGCTTCTCGGCCTCGCGCCCGCGCTGGTGGAGCATCCGGTTGCCGACGAAGCCGTAGCACACGCCGACGCACACCGGCACCTTGCCGATGCGGCGCCCGACGGCCATCGCGGTCGCGATCGCGACCTTCGACGTCTTCGCCCCCCGCACGACCTCGAGGAGCCGCATGACGTTCGCGGGGCTGAAGAAGTGCATGCCGATCACGCTCTCGGGCCGCGCCGTCGAGGCGGCGATCTCGTTGACGTCGAGGGTCGAGGTGTTCGTGGCCAGCACGGCGTCGCCCTTGCAGAGCTTGTCGAGCTTCGCGAAGACCTCCTTCTTGATCGGCATCTCCTCGAAGACCGCCTCGATGACGATGTCCGCGTCCGCGAGCGGGCCCCAGTCGGTGGTGCCCTGGATGAGCCCCATGCGCGTCTCGACGTCCGCCGCGGTCAGCCGGCCTTTGCTGGCCGTCGCCTCGTAGTTCTTGCGGACCACGCCGAGGCCACGCTCGAGCGCCTCGCGGTTGACCTCGACGACCGTGACCGGGATGCCGACGCTCGCGAAGTTCATCGCGATGCCGCCGCCCATCGTGCCGGCGCCGAGCACGGCCGCCTTCTTGATCTCGAGCGTGGGCGTGTCGGGCGGCACGTCGGGGATCTTCGCCGCCTCGCGCTCGGCGAAGAAGACGTGGCGCTGCGCCTTCGACTCGGCCGAATTCAGCAGCTCGAGGAACAGCTCGCGCTCCCGCTTGAGCCCCTCGTCGAACGGCAGGGCGACGGCCGCCTCGACGGCCTTGATGCAGCTCTCGGGCGCCCGGAACCCCCGGGTCTGACGCGCGACGGACTTGCGGAACTCGGCGAAGACCTCGGGCTTGCCGCTCACCGCCGCGATCTTCTCCGTCATGTCGCGCACTTTCCTGAGCGGTCGCTTCTCCGCGAGCACCTTCTCGGCGAAGGCCACGCCCGCGGCCGCGAGATCGCCGTCCACCAGCTCGTCGACCAGGCCGAGGCGCTGCGCCTCCTCGCCGCCGATCGGATCGCCGCCCACGATCATCTGGAGGGCCTTCGGGACGCCGACCACCCGCGGCAGCCGCTGCGTGCCGCCCGCGCCCGGCAGCAGGCCGAGCTTCACCTCGGGCTGGCCGAAGCGCGCGGCCTTGACGCCGACGCGCCAGTGGCAGGCGAGCGCCACCTCGAGGCCGCCGCCGAGCGCCGTGCCGTGCACGGCGGCCACCACGGGCTTCGAGCCCTTCTCGATCAGGTCGAGGACCTCGTGGAGCCCCGGCTCCTTCGGCGGCTTGCCGAACTCGGTGATGTCCGCGCCGGCGATGAACGTGCGCCCGGCGCAGACGATCACGATCGCGCCCACGGCGGGATCGGCGCCGGCCTGGCGGAGCCCGTCGCGGAGCCCCAGGCGCACCCCGTGGGAGAGCGCGTTGACGGGCGGGTTGTTGACGGTGAGGACGGCGATGCGGCCGCGGCGGTCGAGGTCGACGAACTGGGTGATGGCTGTCATGGCGCTCCCTCGCTCTGGTGCGGATGGGTCCCGGTGCGGTGACGGCGCCTATCATACTCCGATCGCCGGGACCTCGAACCCCGGGGGCGTCGCCTGGGTCAGTCGGCGCGCGGTCCTGGAGCGGCCGGCTCAGGCACGGCTATAATGGTCACGACGACATGACCATGGTCGTCCTGGAGGAGCCATGAAGAAGATGCCGGCCGGGGAGTTCAAGGCGCGGTGCCTCCGGGTGATGGAGGAGGTGAAGCGGTACCGGACACCCGTCGTCATCACCAAGAAGGGCGTTCCGGTCGCCAAGCTGGTGCCGGCCGACGAGGAGATCACGGACGTCTTCGGCTGCATGGCGGGCACCGCCGAGGTCACCGGCGACGTCGAGGCGCCCGTCGTCCCGCCGCGGGCCTGGAAAGCGCCGCGATGATCGTCCTCGACACGCACGCGCTGCTCTGGCTCTGCCTCGAGCCCCGGCGGCTGTCGACCGCGGCGACCGGAGCAATCCGCAAGGCCCTCGGCGCCGGCGGCATCGCGATCGCGTCCATCAGCCTCTGGGAGGTCGCGATGATGATCGCGCTCGGCCGCGTCACGCCGCGCGGCACGCCCGAGGCGTGGCTGGCCGAGCTGGTCGGGCGGAGCGGTGTGACCGTCAAGGAGATCACCCCCGCCGTGGCCACCCTCGCGACGCACTTCCCGGACGACTTCCCGGCCGACCCGGCGGACCGGCTGATCGCCGCCACGGCCCGGGCGGAGGGCCTGCCCCTCGTGACGCGCGACACGGGTCTCCGCCGAAGCCCTCTGCTCCAGACGGTCTGGTAGGATCGGTCCCGATGAGACGCTTCGGCGACGAGCGTGGCCTCGGCCTGGTCGAGATCCTGATCGTGCTGGTGATCGTGGCGATCGCCGGCGGCCTGCTCTGGGGCTACTTCGGCTCCACCGCGAAGACCATCGAGAAGCTCCAGGAGCAGCGCCCGATCGAGCACGCCAAGCTCGCCGCCGACCGGGCCACGCTCGCCTCGATCCAGAGTGTCCTCGACGCCTACCGCGCGCAGCAGGACAAGTGGCCGGCCGACAAGCCCGGCGTCCTCGCGCTCCTCGCCTCGCCGCCGCGCTTCCAGTGCGCCGGCAACGACTTCGAGTACGACCCCGCCACCGGGCGGCTCCGCCTGCTCGTCGACGATCCCGGACGCTGCTGAGCGGGCCCCGTCCGGCGGGCGGCGGCGGAAGAAATCGCTGGACTTCTCCTGGCGGCTGCCGCAGCATCGAGCCCCCGGACGCCACGATCGGCGTGAGCGAGCGCGGCGTGGCCAGGGATCCGGGCCGTGCGCACCCACGACCTCGACCGGGTCGCGCCGGCGCCGGAGGGGGACGTGACGGGTAACGGGTTCGCGGCGGACCTGGTCGTGCGGAGCGCCAACGTCCTCACCGTCGACGCCCGCGACGCGGTGGCGCAGGCGGTGGCGGTGCGCGGCGGCGTCATCGTCGCGGTCGGGAGCAACGCGGACGTCGACCGGCTCGTCGGGGCCGGCACCCGCGTCCTCGACCTCCCCGGCAAGACCGTCACGCCGGGCTTCATCGATTCCCACACCCACAGCGTCCACGCCGGCGAGTTCCGCTTCGGCCTCGCGCAGCTCAACCTGGCGGCGGAGCTCGTGCCGTCGCTCGGCGAGCTCCTGGAGCAGGTGCGCGGCCGCGCGGCGCGGGCGGCGCCGGGCGAGTGGATCGGCGGCCGTCACTTCGATCCCAACGGCGTCAGGGAGCGGCGCTGGCCGACGCGCCTGGAGCTGGACGCGGCGGCCCCCGCCAACCCGGTCGTGCTCACGATCCGCGGGGGCCACGCGTGCGTGGCCAACACGCGGGCGCTTGCGGCGGCGGGGATCGGCCGCGACACGCCCGACCCCGGGGGCGGGGTGATCGAGCGGGATCCCACGACCGGCGACCTGACCGGGCTCCTGCGCGACGTGGCGTCGATCCGCTCGGCGCCGCCGCCCGCGACGCTCCGGGAGCTGAAGGACGGGCTCGCGGCGATCAACGACCTCTACCTGCGCTGCGGCGTGACCTCGGTGCACGACGCGGGCGCGACGCCGCGCCCGGAGTCCTACCGCGCCTTCCGCGAGGTCGTGGCGGAAGGCCGCTTCAAGGTGCGGGCGTACCTCATGCTCCCCCGCGAGTTCGCCCTCGCCAACGACCTCGGCCTGCGCCCGGGCGCCGGCGACCACCGGCTCCGGGTGGGCGCGGTGAAGATGTTCATGGACGGCTCCATCCAGTGCTTCACGTGCGCCTTCGAGGAGCCGTACCTGGGCCGCGCGACGCGCGGGCTGGAGGGGCTCCGGTACTCGCAGGAGGCCGCGAACGCGCTCGTGGCCGAGGCGCACCGGCTCGGCTGGCAGGTGGCGATCCACGCGCAGGGCGACCACGGGATCACGATGGCGGTGAACGCGCTCGAGCACGCGCTGCGGGCCTTCCCGCGGCCGGACGCGCGGCATCGCATCGAGCACGCGCTGTGCGTCACCCGCGGGGACCTCGAGCGCATGAAGCGGCTGGGCATCGTCCCCAGCTTCTTCGTGTTCCACCCGTGGTTCTGGGGCGACCAGCACATCCACGACTTCCTCGGCCGCGCGCGCGCCGAGCGGATGGTGCCGGCGCGCACGGCGATGGACCTCGGGCTCGCCCCGTGCGCCCACTCGGACTGCCCCGTGTGCACGCCCGACGACCCCGTCTGGCCGTCCAACCCCCTCTGGGGCATGGCGTGCGCGGTGAGCCGGCGGACGCGGAGCGGGGACGACATCGGCCGCGGCGAGCGGATCAGCCCGCGCGAGGCGCTCCGGATGTACACGCTCAACGGGGCGTACGCCGCGTTCGAGGAGCGGATCAAGGGGTCGCTGGAGGTCGGGAAGCTCGGCGACATGGTCGTCCTGGCGGCGGACCCCCTGTGGACCGAGCCGTGGCGGATCAAGGACATCGCCGTCGAGGCCACGATCATCGGCGGCGAGGTGGTCTTCGGCGGGACCGGACAAGGAGAGGAGACCGAGGCATGACACGACGTCGGATGCTCCGGGGTGCGCTGGCGGTTCTCGTGGCGGCGCTGTGGCTGGCGCCGCCCGCGATGGCCCAGAAGCGGGGCGGGACCATCGTCGTCGGCAACGACGAGGACGCGGTGGGGCTCGACCCGCACCTGTCCTTCGCCTTCGCCTCGTCGAACTTCTACGAGCACGTCTACAGCGGGCTGACGCGCTTCAACGCGCGGATGGAGATCGAGGGCGACCTCGCCAGCTCCTGGGAGATCCCCGACAACACGACCTACGTCTTCCGGCTGCGCCGGGGCGTCCGGTTCCACAACGGACGCGTCATGACGGCCGAGGACGTGCGGTACTCGATCGAGCGCGTCCGCGACCCCAAGAACGGCTCGCCCATCCGCTCGATCTACGCGGACGTGGAGAAGGTGGAGGTCCTCGACCCCGCGACGGTCCGGCTCAAGCTGGCGCGGCCGAACGCCTCGCTGCTGAGCATGATGACCGGCCGCGCCAGCTACGTCGCGCCGCGCGAGGAGGTGGAGAAGCACGGCACGCTGCAGAAGGTCGCGGTGGGCACCGGGCCCTTCAAGCTCGTCGAGCACGTGCCCGGCGACTTCGCGCGCTTCGTCCGGAACGAGCAGTACTACGAGGCGGGGCTGCCGTACCTCGACGGCTTCACGATCAAGATCATCAAGGACGAGCCCTCCCGCCTGGCCGCGCTGCGGCGGGGCACCGTCGACCTCACCTGGATCAAGGCCACCGAGGTCGAGGAGCTGGCCCGCCGCGAGAAGGCGCTGATGTCGTCGGAGACGCCGGAGGCGCGCCACCTCTACGTCTGGCTGAACACCCGCGAGGCGCCCTTCAACAACGTCAAGCTGCGCCAGGCGGTCGCGGCCTCGCTGGACCGCCGGGAGATCATCGAGACGGTGCTGCTCGGACGCGGCAAGCTGACCACCGGCATCCCGCCCGCGACGCTGCCCTACGTCCTCGCCCAGGAGGAGGTCGCGGGCCTGCCCTTCTACAAGCAGGACTACGCGCAGGTCAAGCGGCTCCTGGCCGAGGCGGGGCACCCGAACGGCTTCGAGTTCACGCTGAAGACCTCGCCCCACAGCCCGGACTACGTCCCCGCCGCGCAGGTGATGCAGCGCCAGCTCGCGAAGGCCGGCATCACGCTCAAGATCGAGCAGCTCGAGTGGGGCACCCTGCTCAAGCAGTTCCGCGGGGGCGCGCCTTTCCAGGCGCTCGCGTTCGCGCGGATCTGGTACCCCGACCCGGAGGGCTACGTCTTCGACACGCTCTGGAGCAAGGGGTCGATCAACGTCGGCAAGTACGAGAGCGCGGAGTCCGACCGGCTGCTCGCCGAGCAGCGCGCGACCGTCGAGCCCGCCCGGCGGGTGGCGCTGTGGAAGCAGCTCCAGCGGCTCTGGGCGCAGGACGTGCCGATCATCTGGCCCTACGCGATGCGCACGCGCTACAACGCGTGGCAGCCCCACCTCAAGGGCTTCCAGCCGATGGGCAACGCCTCGCGCGTCTACCTCCGGCAGGCCTGGATCGACAAGTAGCGGAGCGCGCGGCTGCACCGGTATGTCGCGCTGCGCCTCGCCTCGCTGGCCCCGATCCTCTTCGGGGTCTCGCTGCTCGTCTTCTCGATGCAGCACCTCGTCCCCGGCGACATCGTGGACATCGTCATCGGGGGTGACCAGGCGTTCGGCGACAAGAACGCCGCCGACCGCCTGCGCGGGCAGCTCAACCTGGACCGGCCCATCGTCGAGCAGTACGTCCTCTGGCTCGGCAACGCCCTCCGCGGCGACCTCGGGACCTCCTTCGTGTCGGGCCGCCCGGTCCTGGACGAGATCCTCCGGCGGCTGCCGGTCAACCTCCAGCTGGCCGCGCTCGCCATCGGCTTCGCCCTCCTCCTCGGGATCCCGGTCGGCACCTTCTCGGCGGTCCGGAGCGACACCTGGGCGGACGCCGCCGTGCGCTTCGCCTCCGTGCTGGGCTACTCGATCCCGAACTTCTGGGTGGCCACGCTCACCGTGCTGCTGGGCTCGCTCTACTTCCCGCGGATGCCGATCCTCCAGTACGTGCCCTTCGGCGCGGACCCGGTCCGCAACCTGACGCTCCTCGCGATCCCGGCGTTCGTCCTCTCGCTGACGGTGCTGCCCCTCATCGTGCGGATGACGCGCGCCTCGGTGCTGGAGAACCTCCGCCTCGACTACGTGCGGACCGCGCGGGCGAAGGGGCTCGCCGAGCGGCGCGTGGTCTTCCGGCACGTGCTCGCCAACTCGCTGATCGCCGTGCTGAACGTCACCGGCGTGCAGGTGGGGATCCTCATCGGCGGCCTGGTCCTGACCGAGGAGATCTTCATCCTCCCCGGTGTCGGCCGGTTCCTCCTCGACTCGATCCAGAAGCGCGACTTCCCGGTCATCACGGGGACGACGCTGTTCCTCGCGGCGGCGTTCGTGTGCGTGAACCTCCTGGTCGACCTCCTCCATGGCGTCCTCGATCCCCGGATCCGTCGCTGACGCGCCCCTCGGCGTCCCCGGCGCGGCGGCGGCCGGCGCCGCGGGCCGCGGAGGGCGCGCGCTCTGGCGCCAGGTCCGGCGCCGGAAGACCGCCCTGCTCGGCCTGGTCCTCGGCGCGCTCGTGCTGACCGGCGCCCTCCTCGCGCCGTGGCTCGCGCCGGCCAACCCGCTCGCGATGAGCCCGGCGCGCCTGGCCGCGCCGTCGGCCACGACGTGGCTCGGCACCGACCAGTTCGGGCGGGACCTCCTGAGCCGCCTCCTGTTCGGCGCCCGCGTCTCGATCCTCGTGGCGTTCGCGGCCGTGGCGGCGGCGGTCGGTGTGGGGACGGCGGTGGGGCTGCTCGCGGGCTACCTCGAGGGCCCGCTCGACCACGTGCTGATGCGGGCGGTCGACGTCCTGATGGCGTTCCCGACGCTCCTCCTGGCGCTCGCGGTCGTGGCGACGCTCGGCGCCAGCCTCCCCAACCTGATCCTCGCCATCGCGCTCGCCTACATCCCCATCTTCTCCCGGGTCGTGCGCGGCAGCGTGCTCTCGATCAAGCACCACGACTACGTCCAGGCCTCCCGCGCTCTCGGCGCCGGCGACGCGCGGATCATGCTGCGCGAGATCCTGCCGAACGTGCTGGCGCCCATCATCGTGCAGGCGACCTTCAACCTCTCGACGGCGATCATGATCGAGGCGGCGCTGTCGTTCCTTGGCCTCGGCGTCCAGCCGCCCACGCCGTCCTGGGGCTCGATGCTCAGCGAGGCGCGGAGCTTCATGGAGCTCGATCCCTGGCTCGCCATCGCCCCGGGGTCGGCCATCACGGTCGCCGTCCTGGGCTTCAACCTGTTCGGCGACGGGCTGCGCGACATCCTCGACCCGCGGCTGGCGGGAGCCGAGTGACCCGCGCGGCGCGCCCCGCGGATCAGGCCGTCTGCGGAGGCTCGACCTCTCGCGCCGGCACCTCGCGCGGCGCCGCGGTGGCGCGCGCCTCGGCGCCGGCCCGCGCGGGCGAGCTTCGGCCCGCCAGCTCGCGCACGGGGATGGGCCCCAGCCGGAGGAACTCGCGCACGTGGCGCGCGGCCTCGCGCGACTGCGCCAGCGTGCCCTCCTTCCATCCCCAGTAGTCGGAGTGCCCGGCGCCCGGGATCTCGCGCTGCTCGAGGCCGGACGGCTCGAGCCCGCCCGCCCAGCAGTCGTGGCCCAGCGCGGTCGGGAACCAGCCCTCCCCCGCACCGCCCGCGGTCTGGCCGAGCGGGAACGCGAACGCGAGGACGGGATCGGCGGGCGAGTAGAGGCTGAGCGGGCCCTCGCTCCGCATCGCGTCCCAGGCCTCGCGGAGCCGCCGCGCGTGACCGGGCTCGAGCAGGAACGTGGGCACGGCGGCGGCCATGAGCGCCACGCGCCGCACGTACACGCCCGGCACGGCCGCGAGCGCGGCGATCAGCTCGAGTGCCAACCGGCAGCCGAGCGAGTGGGCCACGACGTCGATCTGTTTCCACCCGCCGCGCGCGACGGCCTCCGCGATCGCGCGGGCGAGCACGGGCGCCGACTCCCGCGCGCGGCCGATGCTCCAGGGATAGTAGAGGGGGGAGAAGATCCACCAGCTCGCGTCGCCGGGCCAGTAGACGTCCACGAGCTGACGGTCGGCCACGGGCTCGCCGAGCTCCCGCTGCCGCGCGCGGAAGCCCTCGTACGCCTTGGTCCCCTCGGGCATGTCGTTGTTGTAGCCGTGGATCAGGAGCACGAGCGCCCAGGACCCGAGGACGTGCGGCGGGTTGGGCTCGGCCCGCGCGAGCACCTCGCCGCCGTGCGAGCTCGTGCGCAGCGAGAGGCTCGGCGGCGGGGCGGCGCTCACGCCCTCACCGCATGGGGGGCTCCGGGCGCCCCCCAAGCCCCCCATTGCTCGGGACGCCCATGCTGCGCCGTGGCGCCCCTCGACAACGCGATGTGTCCACAGCCTCTCAGCGACGGACGCGGAGGCCGGTGAGCGCGTTCACGACGTCCTTGGCGAACGGCGCGACGAGCCCGCCCACGACCGCGAGGGCGAGCCGCGTCGTCCAGGGCACCTCGCCGGCGCCGCCCGCCACCGGCAGGAGGTAGTAGAGGAGCAGCCCGCCGCCGACCACGGCGACGGCCTGGTTCAGGCGCGCCCAGGTGTACTCGAGCCGCGTCTGGAAGACGTCGAGGCGGCGCGTCACCAGGTGGCCCAGCCGCGCGCGCGCCTGGCTGCTCTGCCGCGAGTCGGCCTCGAACTGCTCCCGCGACGCGCCCTCGGGCGGGACCGGCTCGACGATGCGCGGCGCGAAGCGCTTCCAGCGCTGGTCGTCGGCCTCCGCGCCGACCGTGGGCGCGCCGGCGGTCAGGAAGCCGTAGTAGGCGGGGAAGACGCCGGGGAAGTCGAGGGCGACGTTGACCGCGGCCTGCATCTGGCCCAGGAGCTTCTCCCCGGGCTGGTCGTAGAGCGCCTGGGCCCCCGCGGCGCCGCCGGCGGCGAGGTCGAGGAACTCGCGCCGGACCGCCGGGTCGGCGCCGAGCCAGCGCTCGACCATCCGGCGGTTGAAGACGTAGCGGGCCCGGCCCACGGCCTTCAGCAGCTCGAGCAGCGCCATCGTGACCGTGCCGATCGCAGCCAGGACGAGGGCGTAGTCCAGGATGCGCCCTGCGAATCCCTCGAGCGCCTTGGCGAGTGCGGCGAGCGCCGGGCCGTCCATGAGCGTGCTCGCACTCTAGTCCAAGGTACCGATGGGTGTCAACCACCACGGTCGCGGCGTGCCGCCACGGCCGCGGCGGGATGGGATACGATGGCGGCGCATGCCGGCGATGTACCACCTCGACCTCGACGCGGCGCGGATCCGGGGCGCCCGAGTCGCGCTGCTGCCGGGCGACCCGGGGCGCTCCCGGCTGATCGCCGAGCGGATCGCCGCGGCCCACGGCGCGCGCACGGCGGAGCGGCCGCTCGCGTCGAATCGCGAGTTCTGCACCTATCTCGCGGAGATCGCCGGCGCGCCGGTGCTCGTCACCTCGACCGGGATCGGGGGGCCCTCGACGTCCATCGCGGTGGACGAGCTGGCGCAGCTCGGCGTCCGGACCTTCCTCCGCGTGGGCACGACGGGCGCGATCCAGGACGGGATCGCGCTCGGCGACGTTGTCGTCACCACCGGCGCGGTGCGCCTGGACGGCGCCTCCACGCACTACGCGCCGCTCCCGTACCCGGCGGTTGCCCACCACGAGGCGGTCCTGGCGCTCGTGCTCGCGGCGAAGGAGCTGGGCGCGCGGCTCGGCTTCGGCACGCACGTCGGGATCACGGCCTCCACCGACACGTTCTACCAGGGCCAGGAGCGGCAGGAGGGCTTCGCGCGCTGGGTGCCGCGTCACCTCCAGGGCATGACGGAGGAGTGGCGGCGCCTGCACGTGCTGAACTACGAGATGGAGGCCGCGACGCTCTTCACGGTGGCGAGCGCGTTCGGGCTCCGGGCCGGGTGCGTGACGGGCGTGATCAACTCGCGCGCCAGCGACGAGGCGCGCCCGATCCGCCCCGAGGACCTGCGGCGCGGGCAGGAGCACGCCGTCGAGGTCGCGATCCGGGCGGCGGAGCTGCTCCTCACCGGCGCGCTCCCGCTGTGAGTCGCCGTCGGGGGGAGCGACCGCCGCTCCCCCCGACGCCCCCCAACGGGATCGCGTGTGCCCGATTCCTTCACGCCCTCTGAGCCCACGGGTTACGCGGACGTCGCCCGGAAGTGGTCGGCGAGGACGTGGGCGACGCAGGCCGTCACCCGCACGCCCGTCGGCACGTGCAGGAACTCGTTGGGGCCGTGGGCGTTCGACTCGGGGCCGAGCACGCCGGTGATGAGGAACTGCGCCTCGGGGAAGCGCGCGCCCAACATCGCCATGAACGGGATCGAGCCGCCCATGCCCTGGTACATCGCCGGCCGGCCGAAGCAGGCGCGCGAGGCCGCGTCCACCGAGGCGGCGAGCCACTCGCGCATGGGCGGCGCCTCCCAGCCGGCGCTCAGCGAGGACGGCGTGAACGTCACGCGCGCGCCGTGGGGCGGGTCGGCCTCGAGCAGCGCCTTGAGGGTCGCCGCCGCGCGCGCCGCGTCCAGCGTGGGGGGCAGGCGGAGCGAGAGCTTCACCGCGGTGCCGGGCCTGAGCACGTTGCCCGCGTCGGCGAGCGCCGGCAGCCCGTCGGCGCCGGTGACCGCGAGCGCGGGCCGCCAGGTGGAGGCGAGCAGCAGCTCGACCGGGTCCGCGGCCGCGGGGCGCATGCCCGGCACGAAGGGGAAGCGGCTCCAGACCTCGTCGCCGAGCGCGGCGGCGACGGCGCGCGCCTGGGCCAGGCGCGCGGCCGGGATCGCGGCGTGGAGCTCGCGCGGCAGGATCGCGCCCGTCGCCTCGTCCTCGAGGCGCGAGAGCACGCGGCGCAGCACGCGGAAGCTCGAGGGCACGATGCCGCTCGCCCCCGAGTGGATCCCCTCGGTGAGGACCTCCACCGCCAGCTCGCCGTTGACGAGGCCGCGGAGCGAGGTCGTGCCCCAGAGCTGCTCGTAGTTGCCGCAGCCCGAGTCGAGGCACACGACGAGGCCCGGCGTGCCGAGGCGGCCGGCGAGCGCGTCCACGTGGGCCGGCAGGTCCACGCTGCCGCTCTCCTCGCACGCCTCGATGAGCACGACGCACCGCGCGTGCGGCACGCCCTGCGTCTGGAGCGCCTCGAGCGCGGTCAGCGCGGCGAAGGCGGCGTAGCCGTCGTCGGCGCCGCCGCGGCCGTAGAGGCGGTCGCCGCGCCGGACCGGCGTCCAGGGGCCGAGCCCCTCCGCCCAGCCCGTCATCTCGGGCTGCTTGTCCACGTGCCCGTAGAGAAGCACGGTCTCGCCGCCGGCCCCCGGCACCTCGGCGAGGATCACGGGCGTGCGCCCTTCGAGCCGGTGGACCTCGACGCGCAAGCCCTCGAGCTGGCGGCTCCGGCACCAGCCCTCGACGAGCGCGACGGCGCGGTCGAGGTGGCCGTGCGCGCGCCACTCGCGGTCGTACGCCGGCGACTTCGCGGGGATGCGGATGTAGTCGGCGAGCGCGGGGACGACGCCCTCGTCCCAGGCGCGCTCGACGAAGGCGAGGATCCGCGCGGTGTCCAGACGCAGGGCTCAGGTCGCGGCCGGGACGTCCAGGCCGAGCTCGGCGAGCTTGGCCGCCGTCGGCCGGCCGGTGTCGGGGTCCCAGCCCGCCATCTCGTAGTACGTGCGCCGCGCGGCGAGGAACTCCGTCGGGTCGATGGACTGGCCCTTGAGCGGGCCGTTGCCGAGGCCCTCGTGCAGGCGCCCGGGGAGCACGTCGTCCTCCGGCGTGAATCCCTCGCGGCAGTTGAACAGGCGCGCGAGCGTGTTGTTCCGCTCGCCCACCTTCATCAGCTCGTAGAGGCTCATGTTCCAGCCCGTGACGGCGTTGACGTAGTCGATCATCGGCTGGAGTTCGAGGCTGTTGAGTGGGGCGCCGACGAAGTCGCACATGCCGACCGAGTTGTAGGCGCTCCACACCTGCTGGGTGACGAAGAAGGCGCGGACCTTCCGCGCGTCGAGCGTGAGCGGGTCGAGCGGCTCGATCAGCCCGAGCGGGCCCATCGGGTGGCCCTGCGGGTGGAAGCCCGCGTAGAGCGGGTCGTGCGGGGCTTCCATGTGGTCGGCGCCCGTCGGCGAGA
>Ga0209211_10004770_pt1 | contig 20785 bp, 28 predicted proteins | sample RifGroA2_FD_183992 | JGI IMG/M metagenome (GOLD analysis project Ga0209211, IMG submission 183992) | Groundwater microbial communities from Rifle, Colorado, USA - Groundwater A2 (SPAdes) (version 2) | ecosystem: Environmental > Aquatic > Deep subsurface > Groundwater | place: Rifle, Colorado...
CTAACAACGCCGAAGGCGCATTCACTCACCCGAAGGCAACTATTGTTTATGTAATTTCTGCCTTCGGGTGCAAGTGTTTACTTCCGCCGATTGGCGGCTATTATTTGAGAATTCTTATGTCATCTTCAGCAGTCCTGCAATTCATTGCATAATTATTACCTCAATACCCATCATCAGCGCCTATCCCCCAGACATACGATAACCACGGTTTGCAAGCCTTTTATAATTTACATAATACAAGTGATAATTATACTGACTTTTTTATTTTCTAATTCATAATTCTAAGTAGGTACCCAGAATCAAAGGTCTTCAATATCTTCATCATCGTCTTCCTCATCATTTCCAGGCGCCAAAATAACTTGGATAGGCTTGCCACAGTGAGGACAACTATACTCACTAAATTGTTCCTCAGTTATCTCAATATGCCTTCCTTCTTCGACATCCTCATCGTCAAAATCTTCATCCTCTGTCATGAGGTATGAAAATAACCAGGGTATTTATATTTTTGGTAGAAATAATATTTAAATTAGATTATTCCTCCAGGTAAAAAGCAGATAGGCTATCTGTCCATCTCTCAATTATCTGCACTCCTGAATTTGCGATTTTGTATCCAATGTAACCGCAGATTGCAATAGTGGCAATGCCAAGCAAGGCCTGCGCAGCGTATCTCTTAACAGCATCATGTTGATAGAACCTAATTCCTTTTCCGCGGTTATCTCCCTCTCTTCTAGTCCATCTCTCCTGATTATCCTCTATTTTTCTCTCTATTTCAGCCTTTCTTGATATTTCTTCTAAGTCCATTTACTCATACCTCAATGCATCCACTATTTTAATCTTAGTAGCTCTCCATGCAGGCCATACTCCTGAGACCGCTCCAACCAAGAAAGCAAATGCTAAGCATCCAAATATCAGTATAGGGGGAGCAGCAGCCCTTAATAGGTTTGTATTCAATTGCTCAACCACGATAAATTCAATTAGTTTAGCAGCCCCAAAACCGAGTAATACTCCAATTAATCCTCCAACTAATCCTATCAATCCAGACTCAATTAAGAATATCCATAAGACGTCAGAGTTCTTAGCGCCAACAGCTTTCATCACTCCAATTTCTTTAGTCCTTTCCAATACAGAGGTATACATTGTATTCATTATGCCAATACCTCCAACAACTAAAGATATGGCTGCAATACCTGCAAGGAAGGCAGTTATGATATTTAAGATAGTTCCAAAAGCCCCCAATAGCTCTTCAGGAGTGAATATATCAAAATCTTTTGTTTTCTCATCTACTCCTCGGGCTTTTTGCAGTCTGTTGTCAACTGCTTCTGCAACTTCTTCAATGTCTTCCCCTTCCTCGATCTGCGCAGTGATTATGTCAATTCTTTTAGAGATGTTAAACACTTCTCTAAGTTCACTTTCAGGCATGTAAATGTTCATGTCATCCTGAGGGTTGCCTATCTGGCCGACGATGCCCCTCACCTTGAAAGGAATATCATTAATCAGTATTGTATCTCCCACATTTAGAGGCCTTCTAAATACATTTCCGTATTTATAGTCATATCCTAAAGTAACGCTCCTTGCGTCATCCTCCCTTAAGTCCCTGCCCTCAATCACGTCAAGATTAGTCGACTCAGTATAAAGTTCAATTGTATCTAAATCAATACCAATAACCATTCCATATCTTATTTGTTCTCTATACTCTAGTTTTGCATTAGCAGCTATAAAGTAGGTGACTTCTTTCATCCCCCTTACCTTTTCTATGGTCCTAACATCATCAATAGTCAATTCAACCGCCCCCCCAGTTCCAGGGGCCCCAAGCTGCCCTTTTGGCTGCACAAAGAACTTGTCTGTCCCAAGCATCCTGAATTGCTCTGTAACTGCCTCCTGCAATCCAATAGATATGCTCACGAGAACAAATATAGTTGCAATTGATATTATGATTCCTATTGCAGTCAACCAGCTCCTTAGTTTCCTTTTCCTTAAGTTTCTCCATGCAAGTATTGTGTAGTCTTTAATCATCTTTCCTGCACTCTCCTTTCATCAGAATCTGACCAGCATGCAATCGGGGCATAATCTTGCCAAAGCCATGGAACACCTCTCCTGCAACCCATATAATTCTCAAAATATTCTTCACCTTCTAACCTTGGATTAATTGAGGGATATCTAGATGGGTCGAATTCTCTTTTTTTCATAGAGATTACGAACAAATCTGTAAGGTCCTCATCTACAAGCACATCTATTCTCCTCTCGTGGGCCCTCTTTGCAAGTTTCTCTACGCAATCCCACACATGAAATCCCCCTATTCTTAAATGATTTGTTAAGCCCAACTGATTCAGAATATAATCTTGATTAGGGTAAGGATAAGTTACATCCGCCATCTTTGTCCTATGGGTTGTTGCATCCATCCCAACATAAATCGCCCTGTCTTCTGCATGGGGTTCTATAATATCTGACAAGGGTTCTCCATCTAAAAGAACGTATACTATATCAAATCCTGTGTTGCGATATCTTAGATTTATGCATTCATTAAGTTTTCTTCTATAAATTGGCTTAAAGAAGCTGGCAAGATCCTTTCTGGCCTCGATCCGTACAGTTTCCTTCTCTTTTTCAGAATTAGCTTGGGCAAACAACTCCTTAAAATGACTGCCGCTTGATTTTTTCCATTCATCATAAAAAATGTAAGAGCCAGATTTAATCAAAGGATCAAATATCTCAGTTTGAGGGTAAAGAAAAACAAATGTTTTTTTCATGATCTCAACGCCTCCACATCTCTTAGAGAGTCCTTCCAATCAACCCCGTAACTTTTCTTAAATTGCATGAGATTGCCATATCCATCTACATTAAAAGAAGTGTACCCTGCAATTGAGTCAGCACATTTCAATATGACCTGCCTGTATCTTAGCTGAGGATTAATTACTAATTCTAGAGGTATGCCTTCAAAATTAGGGCAGAGGTAGGAAATTTTTAATGCATAGGTGTCAAAATTAGAGGGCTCAAGGCGAATAAGAACTCTATCAGGCAAAATCTCCCTGACCTCAAACTCACTGTTTATTGCCTTTGCCGCCATCTCCAGAGAAGAAATTTGGTTTTCTTCAAAAACTTCTAATAATCTTTCAGCATAAGTTGCTACTGATATTTTTGTTATTATCATCTTGCCAGCTCCAAAAGATTTATTGGGAAGTTATCCATTATTCTGCATCGAGAAGCTAAGCTCTCATCATATATGCAATTACCTAAAGTCCTAAGATGCTCCCCTAATTTCATCCTCTCAACGCCTCCACAGGTCTTAATTTAGAAGCTTGCAAGGCAGGAATAAGCCCTGATATTATTCCGATAAAGAAAGCAAAAGCCAGTGCAGCAAGCAGCAAGGGGTAGGATATACTCACGTCCAGTATGTTTCCGTTAAATGCATTGTTGGCTATAGCCGATACACTGAATGCAAATGCTAGTCCCAGTAATGCGCCTACAATGCCCCCAACTAGGCCAATTAATCCAGACTCAATTAAGAATATCCATAATATATCCGAGTTCTTTGCGCCAACAGCTTTCATCACCCCAATTTCTTTTTTCCTCTCAAGTACAGAAGTAAACATCGAGTTTGCAATGCCTATTCCTCCAACAAGAAGGGAAATAGCTGCAATTCCTACAATAATTATATTGATAATGTTCAGTATTAAGTTAACGCTCTCTAGGGCTTGCAGGGGAGTCTGAACAGAAAAATCTTCTTCTCCTTCTTTTAATCCTCTATCTCTTCTTAATACCCTCTCAATATCTTCTGCAGCCTTCTCAACCTTGTCCGTATCGTCCACTTGGACAATAATAATGTCTATTTCATCTCCAATATCAAGAACTTCTTTCAAGTCCTTCTCAGTCATAAAAACAACAGCGTTCATCTGGAATGTGCCTGTTTTTTCCAGGAATCCTTGCACTCTAAATTCTCTTCCCTGTACAAGCACCTTTGATCCTATTTGAAGATCTTTTCCATATCTTTGGGTTTCTGCAAAATCAGAGCCCAATAGCACATTTCCCCGGTCATTGGCTGCTAAGAGCTTTCCTTCAGCAACCTCAAAGTTCAGGCTATCATACATATATTCTGCGTTTTCTTGATTATCAGGAATATTTGAGGCATATTCAAATGTTCTCACACCATTATATTGAAAAGATACTATTCTTATAATTCTGGGAATCGCTTCACTTATTCCAGAGACTCTTTTTATAACATTTAAATCATGCTCATTCAGTTTTTTTACAGATGTGCTTCCTGGAGGGCCAAATCCTGTTCCTGAATTCTGGATAGTCAACCTATCTGCAGAAAGAGTTGAAAATTGCCCGGTAATTGCGCTTTCTAGCCCTTGCCCCAGCGATATTAAAGAAACAACTGCTGCAATACCAATAAAAACTCCCAGAATTGTTAGCCAGGATCTCAGGCCCCTATGCTTTAGATTTCCAAAGGCTAAAAGAAAGTAATCTTTAATCATTGGACTCCTATGGGGAGCGTTCCTTCTGCATGCTTCTCTTTCTTCTGCTCCTTCTTGCAATTATTCTCCAGATTATCCAGATAATTATTAAAGCAACAACTATTCCAATATATAATCCAGTATTGCTTTTTTTAATAATTCCCTTTTCAATAGCTTCCTCTTGAGTATACAAAGTCAGAGGAATATCAATGTTTTTTATGACTAAGTTGTTATCAAAATCAACATATTCTATGACTCCCTGGAGTTTTGCCCCTCTTTTGTTGAATATTGCATCAATTGAGATGCTTTCAAAATCATCTGCACTTACTGTTCCAATATAAATCTTTTTTTCCGATAGCAGTGTATATCCGCTAGGGAATATCTCTAAATTAACAAATCTTGCATCAGCTGTGCCCTTATTGATTATCTTTAGGTCTAAGCCCCCTTCTCTCCCCACAATTGGATTTTCAACATTTGCAGCAAATTCTAGATTAGTATTCCCACTTATTAAAACACCCAGTGTTCCTTTTCTTGGTTGGGTGGCATTTCTATATGTAAGAATATAAGGGACATTATAGTTTCCAGGTTCAGCATTATTATTTGCTCTTAAGTTAAATATGAATACTCCATCTTCATCTTCTTCTATTTCATCTAAAACATCTTCTGAGCTTCCAATACTTGTTAGCGGGGTATTAGTTAAATCTAAAGCCATAGAAACATCCCTTATATCTTCGTCAGCGTCATTATCAACAACTATTCTGATTTCAGAGCTGCCCCCTGGAGAAAGTGGAGTAATATCAATGCTTCTTATTATCAGGGCAGAAGTTATAAAGCTTAGAATGGCCATTAAAAAAAACGCTGCAATGCTTAGGCTAATGACTTTGCTTTTCATACTGTTTATATAGAGGGTCACTTTAAAAACATTTGTATTTTGTCTCTCTATAGTTAATACAAACCAAGGAAATTTACCCTATATTTTTCCAGGTCTTCCCAGACTTTTTCGTTACTTTTTCGACTTTCCCATCTTTTATCCAATAAATGGTTCTAGCATGGGCCATGGCCTTATCAGGGTCATGGGTAACCATGATTATTGTCTTGCCTTTTCTGTTAAATTCTTCAAGGAACCGCATAACCATCTCTCCAGTTTTAGTATCAAGGTTTCCAGTAGGTTCGTCAGCCAGTATTACTTCAGGATTATTGGCAAGAGAACGTGCAATCGCAACTCTTTGTTGCTGCCCTCCAGATAACTGTCCCGGATAATGGTCCATCCTATCATCCAGTTCGACTAATCTTAGTAATTCTTCAGCCTTCTTCTCTCTTTCTTCCCCTTCTGTATCCTGAAATAGCATTGGAAGCATGACATTTTCTTTGGCAGTAAGATTTGGTATTAAGTTAAAGCTTTGGAAAATGAACCCTATCTTCCTCCCCCTTATCTGGGCAAGTTCAGATTCATCCAGATGTTCTATATCAAGATTATCTAAGTATATGTCTCCTTTAGTTGCTAAGTCCAGGCTGCCCACTAAATTCATAGTGGTACTTTTTCCTGATCCGCTAGGACCCATGATAGCAACAAAGTCTCCTCTTTCTATAACTATATCCAAGCCATCTACTGCTTTTACGAGATTGTCCCCCATCTCATAGTATCTTGCAACATTCTTTAATTCAATTATCTTGCTCATTTATCTATAAAGTAAATTTGATTTAACTAATTTTCTGATTATGAAGACATGTATAATTTATTACCATAATCTTTATAAAATAATTTTCTATGAGCAAGTTATGTATGAAGAAAATAACAAAATAATTATCCCTATTGAGGGAGTGGCATATGCACTTCCATACCAACAAGAGTTTAGAGGGGCCGTGGAGCAGAGAGATTACAGGGCCGCAGCAGACGTACTTAAAAAAATTCCAGTGCCTGGAAGACAAGAGAGGGTAGAGAGGATACATAGATCTGCATTGATGATTCATGCATACGCTCTCTTAGTAGAAGCTATGCTCCAAGATGAGAGTCATCCCTCTGCATGCGGAAGTTGTTCATTAGACAGGGCATTGGACTTGGCAGAGATAAAATAGAGGGTGCTTCTCTGCAGATAAAAACCTATAAAAAGTCATTGTTCTATGTAACGTAATGGACTTAGAGGTGAGCAACATATCCTTGAATGCATCGCAAATATCAAATTCGGTGTGGAAATCCATGCCTCCGGAATTGATAGATAAATTTAATTTCATATTTTACTTAGGAAAAATAATACTTTTATTGATGATACTCTATCTTGTTATGGTTATCTTAGTCAAGATATTCGGATTTTTCTTCTCAGCGAGGGAAACAAAGATATTAAAGGATATTCGCGAGCAGGGCAGGGAATCAAATAAGAAATTATCTGAGATAGCAAATCTTTTGCAAGGCCATAAATATAAAAAGAAGTCTGCCTAATTATAAATAACTGCATTATTTATACAGCGGATTCTGATAATGTCGAGAATTCTTTTGTGGAATTCTCGAACACCTCGAAAACCGAAGGTTCTCTCAGTTGTATCATTTTGTGGTAGGGTTCGCTATAGCCGAGGCGCCAGTGAAATATGGGGAATTAGTAGCTTTTGAAGAGTGGGGTAGATTGAGAGACGAAGTAAGTGAATTGAGAAAGGTAGTAAGCGGTCTAGAATTTATCTAACAGTAAGTTTTAAAAAGCTATTTCTATCAATAAGGACATGATAATTCCAATTCGTTGCATGGGATGTGGTAAGCCAATAGGGCACTTATACGAGGAATATAAGAAAAGAGTAGAAGCTGGCGAAGATGCAGGCAAGGTGTTAAACGAGCTAGGCGTGGAGAGATACTGCTGCAGGGCAGTATTTATAGGCCATGCAGACATGCTTCCAGAAGTGACTAAGTTCAAAAAGGCTTAATTTTCTAATTATCTTTTTTATTACCTTAATTCTTTTAAATGTGAAATCCAAATAGTATTATGTCTGCAACACCACACGCGATTCTTGCAACATTATGCTATTTAGTTTCAGAAAGAGGAGACGTTCTAAGCACACTAATGCATGAAAGAAAAGCAGGAGAATTTCAGCAGGGTTCTTGGCTCGCTTTCGGAGGCAAAAATAATCGTGGAGAATCCGGAGAAGCTTGTATTCAAAGAGAATTTAAAGAAGAAACAGGACTGTCCCTGATAAATCCTGTTTTAAGGGGAAAAGTATATTTTGATAATCGCGAGAGGGTTTTCCCAGAAGGAAAGATGTATCCTGACAATCTAGTGGATGTTTTCGAGTGTTCTAATTATACTGGAACTATGAAAAATACTCTTACTCAGGTGCCTGTTTGGGTGCCCAATGATAGGCTTACGCAACTAAATATGCCCAAAGGCGATCTGTTAATCTTAGATTGGATGAAAAACTCAAGAGCCTATTATTTTTCAGGAGTTATTAGGTACAAAGGAGAGTATTTATCCCAAAGCGAAGTAACTTTTTATCATCAAGGTGGAAAAGTAGAAAGAATTGTAAAAGACTATCTCCAGACCTAGATTCTAGTTAATTCTCGCCAATTATCTTTGTATTCCCTGAATTTGCTCTCAAATTCTTCTCTTGGAGTAATTGGAATACCAAGAGAAGTAAATTTATCTTTAAGTATGGCAAGAGCATTATCTTTTTCATCTTCACTGGACATTTTCTCAAATTCAATTATATGCCCATATCCCCTGGTGTAATCCAGGCATACAGTTATGCCTTCCCACTCAAATTCGTATCTTTTCCTGAACCATTTTATATTGACATCAAAGCCCATATTTACAAAAAGTTTCTCAAGCTTATCAAATTCTTCTTTTGGAAATTTAATTTCTATTTCTTCCCTGGATTCGTCATGTATCTTTCCTTTTTTCATCCATATTTTAGAGAAGAAATCATTTTTCTGGATTCTCAAATCCTCTTTTGCGTTGAAATAGTAAGTTTCCTGATTATCCTCTTTGATTAATCTTCCATTCTGTTTAAACAATTCAAGAAATTTGTCAAATTGCTCTTTTGTAATAAAACTTCTTAATTCAACCTCAATGTCCATGCAGACATCAGTCCGCAGGTATTAATAATCTTTTCTAAATAAGGACATATTCCCAGCCAGGCTGCCAGGCTTTCCTCTTTCTCCAGTCATCAGTAAAAGCCTCTTCCCATGTTTTGCTCTTTAGAATCACATCGAGTGCAAGCTGGGGTGCTTTATGGGCCACAATAGCAATATGTTTGCCACCATATTTCTCTTTAATCATTTTAAGAAGGTCAGATACTCTCGCTTTAACATCTTCATAACTTTCCCCATTTGGAAATTTCTCATCTATGCATTTTTCTTGCATAGGTTCAACAACTTCAGAGAGTTTCCCATTAAAATCCCCATAGTTGCATTCTCTTAATCTTTTATCTGCAATAATTGGATAAATCTCTCCCCAGGTTAATTTAGCTGAGTCTATTGCCCTCTTTAAATCAGAGCAGAATACTATGTCAAATTTCTTATTTTTAGTCTGTTCTCTTAAGTCTTTTGACTGCTGAATGCCTTTCTCGGATAATTCAATATCACCCCATCCGGAGGAAATTTCTTTCTCGTTATCAATCGTTGTACCATGAACAAAATAAGTTATCTTAACACTCATTTACAATGATAAAAATCAATACTTATAAAATTAATTATTCAACACCTGATTTCTTTTGTATGATAAATCGCGTCCCCACAAATTCAGATAGGACAGCAGTCACTAAATACCTTCTCAGGGCTGCTCTGAATATGCCTGTTGTTAACGGAATCCTTGTTTTATCGGAGATTTCCCTCATTATCCTATCTATTTCCTCGGATTTAAGGCTGAAGGAGGCCGGCTGCACTTTTCCTCTTCTGGATATAAGTATTGGCTTTTCAGGACCAGGACATTCAATAGTTTCAATGCTAGGGTCCTGAATTAATTCATCTAATTTGGCAAATCCAAATATAGTCAATTCTTCTAAAATAGAGGGGTGTTGTTTAGGTTTTGCTGTTCTTGGCATTGTACCTGATTGCATGGTCGAAGGCCTTTGCATTGGAGGTCTTGACAGTTGTTGTGCCCCTCCAGGATAGGGCCTGGCTTGCAGAGGACGAGGTTGCTGAGGTATCGGCTCCAATTGCATGGATCTGACTTTAGTTGGCGCAGGCAAGTCCTTGCTTGGAGACATTCTTTCCATGTGAAGTGCACCAACCTGCATGGTATTGTTCTCGCCTTCGGAGGATATTTCCTGAACATTTACAGGTCTGGGGAATTTTATTTGGGTTAGCTCATAGCCTTCCTCTTCAACAGCGCCCTCTTTGCTCATCTCTTCAGTTGCAGCTATCTGGACATTTCCTTCATTAGTAGGAGCTCCAATAGTTTTATTTTGCATAGGTCGCGAACTCCCCGGCCTTGGAACAGTTATTCGTCTTGCTCTGTTTTCTATATCTGGAGATTTCTGTACAGGGGGCAGGGGTGGAGCTCTCTGTTTGATTATCTTTCTTATTTTATTTCCCAGGGAATCCTCTTCATGTTCGCTTGTAGCATGACCTACTAAATTGCCATAACTTCTTTTCAGTACGCCCTCTGGAATTTTTAGGAGAGGGATTTCCTTAAAGATGTACTGCTTGGCGCTCTCTTCAACAACTTCTTCGTTTAACCCATATTCATTTTTGGATACATTATGGAATTCTCTAATTAAGTTAATTACAAACGCTTTAAGAAATAGTTCCTGACCACTTATTGGTTTCTCCATCTTAAAATTTTGGCAGGGGCCTTGTAATAACTGAGGGCTGGATAGTATCGTCGTTCGGTTCACTTTGGTTTTGCACAGGTAAAGGTTGAGAAGGTTGTTGTGCAGGCGCATTTTGATTATATTGCGCAGGCGCATGAGGGGGCGCATTCTGGGGAACCCCATACATTCTCTCTCTCACTTTCTCTTCTATAAGCATCAAACCTTTCGCAATTGTTTTGTTCTGATCTAATAATTTATCAATTTTCTCAAGGAAATCTTTGTCTTTCTCAGAGGTCATATTCCCCGGAACAGATGCAAAACTTTTTGCAGCCATCTCAAACAATCTAAGAAGCAAGGTAATCTGATCAGACAGCTTGTCAAACCTCTCAGCCATGTTTGTATGGACTTTCTGCAATTCCACAAGGTTCTCAACTAGCTTTTCCTGTAACTCCTCATATCTCACTTTTGGGATTTTATTGCCCTCGCCAGAATCCTTGGCACTTGCTCTTTTTTTAGGCATATGAAAAGGAATGCTATTTTGTTTATAAATGTTGCTGATAACCTCGGTATAATCCTTCCTGCAGAGCAATAAAGTTTAAATATATCCTCGCATGCTAAAAGGCATGGCTATTTTGGATAGGACCCTAGAAGAAGATAATTGTCATAATATCTTTTTGGAAGAGCATCAAGATGATGATGCAGGGGATTTTATAACTCAAAGAAGAGCAGAGGCTGCTCGCGGGTTACTGCAAGCAAATACTAAACCTATAAATTATCATGCTGCCCATACTTCTGGAAGAATTGAGATGAGGAATGTTCTTGGCTCTGGAATAGACGAGAAAAACCCTGTTTTTTATGATCAAAGAGGGTGTAGATGGAAACCAGATTCAGGCTGGGAATCTTACAATCGTAGCTTTGAAGCTCCTGATGAAGACAGATGGTCGCGTCAGAGATAATAATCTGCTTCTTAGAAAAAAGATACCTTTTTAATAAGAGAAAATAAACTTATATCAGGGGTCCATAAGTAAATGGTTATACTGTTCGGCTCCAGAGATTTTGGAGCAACCGAAAATTGGGGGTTCGATTCCTCCTGGGCCCATTTATTCTAAAGAAGTGCCAGTCAGCAGGCACTAATAAAATAAAAGAAAAATAAAAATAAAATCAAAGCTGCCCTAATGCTTTGCAATTAAGAAGACGTTCTTGATAGCAACTATTATTGTAGCAGGCACGAATAATGCAAGAAGTGCATTTAGCATGCTCTCCAGTATTTTAACTGAAGACATTATTTCTGCTCCAAATGAGGCTGCAATTATCAAGACAGCCCCAGATAGCAAGAATGGAGACACCTCCTTGTCAGCTACATTAAGTAGTCCGACTATCAGACCGATTATTACCAGCGTTATCAAAACTCCTTGCGTGATAGCGCCAAAGGCACCTAAAACCAACGCTAGGATTACTCCAATCAAAAAGGCCCAGCTTCCTATCAAGTTTCCTGAATTGTTGTTCTTCGCCATTTTAACCTCCTTTCATTTTATATTCTTTTTTTATAAGGCCTTCAAGCTTTATATATATTTTCCCTCCCTTCCAGTTGCAAAATATGCTCAAAATGGAAAGAAGATTAGAACTCACGACCTTACATCTTTTTCAATACATTTATTTCTTCAAATGAAATAGAAGAGCCGCTGAATTTAGTAGCATACAATAAAGCTTCCAGAACTTTTTCTCCCTTGAGTCTTGTCAATCCCTTCTTATAAGCAACGTATACAAGTTCAGAAGACCTGATAAATCGATACTTGGAGAATATGCTCATATCATCCACCACTAAGCTTACTTTCTGATGAAGCTTTCCTTCCATTATCTTTTCCAGACCTACAGGATTTTCGCATAGTACTCTTGTAGTCCTTTCATCTATGGCAATCAGATTGTCTATGCCTAATTTAGTCAATTCGTCGCTTAGTGCCAGACATGAAATCTCTGCTTCGCTTACGAGGTGGACCCAGTTTCCTTTGACCTGGATGTAATGGTTGGCAAGATCCATTAACTCTTTAGTCAAGTGATTAATTTTATCTTCAGGAATGCCCAAAGAAGAGGACATCTCCAAGATTCCTTCATCTAAAAGATTTTTTATTCTCAATGCGCCTAGCTCAAATCTCTGGACTGTAAGCGGTCTATCGATGACTTCGCGTTTCACTGCCCTAGTTATCAGAAACTTCCCACCTAGAATCTTCTTTAAATCCTCAAGAACATATAAAAGTCCATTCATCGAGAGATTTATTAATGTCCCGGAATCTAGTATTAATGCCCTCATTTTTCTTCCTCCGGTGAAAAGAAATCAAGAGCCATTCTTGCCCTTTGCTTCACAGATTCAGGAGCAGGCTCAGCAAGGTCTACTCTCTTCTGCCCAGCATATTCTGCAAGTTCCCATTGCGAGATTCCAAGCAGCCTCGCAGTGCGCCCCATGGATATACCATGTTCGTAGACTTTAGAGGCTTTATTTATAGCAGCTTTCCTTAATACATCCTGGATATACGGTCTGATATTTGGGGAAAAAGCAGCAGAGGATTTTCTTATTTTTTCTAAATAAGATTCATAAGCTCCAATGTCTCTTTTCTTAAGAGAGATTATGCAAAGAGAGATTAAAGAACTCATTCTTTTCACAAACTTATTCCATTGCTTTATTTTCTTATTGTCTCCTCTTTCAATTAATTTAGCCAGAGTATAAATAATGACTGCAAGTGTGATGCTGCTGGCATCCTGTATCAAAGAAGCAGAATGTATTGTCTGATCCGATAATTCTCTTAGTCTTAATGGATTTCCTGCAATAAGGCTTTGCCGAGTGTCGCTTAAGACACTTATAACATGTTCAACCTCTTCCATAATTAATTCTTGACTCTAAACTATATAAACATTGTTCACATGGGTTATTTTTCGTATAGGGGATACAAACAAAAAATTTGTATTTCTTCGTGAATTTAATCTAATCAGCAATTACACCTGGCCATCTTCACTAGCAGATACTCCAAGCGTATCTTCACATCACAATGTTAATATACTTCTTATTTTTAATAATATTATGGAAGTATTGCTTGATAGTAATTTTATCATTTCCTGCATAAAAAAGAAGATAGATTTCATTCCCCAGCTGGAAGAGCAGGGCTTTAGGGTCCTTTTGCCTTTGGAAGTTTATCAGGAGATGAAGGATCTCAAAAAGAAGCTGCCTCATGACGATAGGGTAGCAATAGATCTCGCTTTCCAGATTTTTGAAGCCAAAGGGATAAAAAAGACGCGTCTTGGCGGAAATTCAGTTGACAATGGTCTTATCTCAAAGGGTAAGCAGGGTTATTATATAGCCACATTAGATAATGCAATAAAGAACGAAGTCTCAAATAAGATAGTAATCTTTGATGCCCAAAAAAGAATAGGGGTGGAGTAGCGTTTTATGGCATACCTGCCCTCCTTGCTGAGGGGCCCGATGGACCGGGATTTTGTTAGAAAAGGTAACCTGATTATCGAAAATCTCTGTATAATTCCTCTGGGATAACCTGCTAGAATCGCAGAGCAAACACACAGAGCAAACAATCACAATTCTTTTAAACTATCCTTTCAAACCATTCATGCATGAAGAGGTTAAATTTCGATTCTCAAGGAAGGCTTTCCGCTATTGATGACAAACCAGTCGCAGCTCCCCGGAAAAGTTTCAGCAGTAATAGCGGTCAAGACCGCTGGAAACAATCAGGATTCAAAAGAAAGAATTCAATCGAAGATGACATCTTAGAATCTTACATTGCTGGAGATGAGGGGCTTGCTAATTCTAATATTCAGTTGAAGAAATCAGAGAACCTCGATTTTCTTAAGGAGGGCCCTACTTTTGAATCTAAGGATTCAGATTTCTGGAGTCTTTATTCCAACGGCAATAAGCTTGAGCCTCTCAAATTCTCAAATGGCAAGACTCAGGAGGATGTTGTCAGGGAAGTAGTTGATTCAATAAGGGAAGGAAATAAAGTAATCTTTCTTCATGGCGTCTGCGGAACGGGAAAGTCTGCGATTGCGCTCAATATTGCCAGGATTATGGGTAAAAGTTCGATAGTGGTCCCAGTAAAAGGTCTGCAAAAACAATATGAGGAAGATTATACTCATAAGAAATATGTCTTAAAAAAGAATGGTCAGAAAATGAAAATAGCAGTGATTACAGGCAGGGATAATCATGATTCTATAATCAATCCAGGAGTGTCCTGCGCAGACCCTTCCTTGCCAGATAATATAAAGTTGACTGACAAAAACTATGGGAAATTAAGTGAGTATTATGCGCAGAACCCCTATGTGAAGAACAAGGAGATTCCAGAGTTGAAAAAATTAAAGAGGATTGCAGTAGCACCTGCCAATCCCTACTGGAGCCCAATATTGCCAGACACATTTGAGATACCTCACTTCAAGGATGCAAGAAAATTGAGGTATAAGGGGTTGAGCGGAAAAGAATTTATTTTTTACCATAGGAAGTCAGGATGTTCATATTATGACCAGTATCTTTCTTATATCTATGCAGATGTGATAATATTCAATTCTGCTAAATACAAGATAGAAGTATCTCTCGATAGGAAACCAGAATCAGAAGTGGATATAATCGATGAGGCAGATGAGTTCTTGGATAACTTTTCAACTCAGGAAGAGCTTAATCTTACAAGGCTTGCCTCTTCTCTAAAGTCAATTATGCCTGAGACTTTGGATGCACAGCAGGCACTTGACGAAATAATACGGCTAATTAGCCTTGAAGAGAAAAACAAACAGGCACTAGGTATAGAAGAGAAGAAGATAATCCATATAAAAGAGACTCAGATTGGAAAGATGCTAAAGCTTGTGCTGAAGAATCCTGAGCTGGAAGTTGAGATTGAGCTGGATGAGGGAAATTACGCGAATAAACTGCTCGAGTCAGCCAGGAATTTCTCAGATTTTCTGGACGAGACATATGCTACATTTAGAAAGTTTGAGAAAGATCTCTATGTTAATCTGGTATCCACAAATCTATCAAAGCGCTTTCATGAAATAATTGATAAGAGCAAATCACTGGTTTTAATGTCAGGCACACTTCATTCCCCTGAAGTGTTGAGAGATGTTTTTGGACTAAAAGAATTTAAGATAATAGATGCAGAGGTCTCACAACCAGGCACTATCGAGATACATCGGACAGGAAAGGAGATTGACTGCAGGTATTCAAACTTAAATTCCATGCCAGATGGGAGGACTAGATATTTGCAGGCGCTATTCAACTGTTTCCAAAGAGCAGCAAAACCTTTATTGGTCCACGTAAATGCGTTCGAAGATCTCCCCACAGAACAAGAAATAATTGAAAATGAATTGTTTGGCGTAGTCTCAAAGGAATCATTAAAGGAGTTGCAATTTTATGATAAGACTGGCAGGTTGATTTCAGACTTCAAGGAAAAGAAGTCTCCGCATTTATTTACAACCAAATGTTCCAGAGGTGTTGACTTCCCCGGCGACATGTGCAATTCAATAATCTTTACTAAATATCCAAATCCAAATGTCCAGGACATTTTCTGGAAACTCCTCCAAAAAGAGCACCCTCACTACTACTGGGAGTTTTATAGGGATAAAGCAAGAAGAGAGTTCCTCCAAAGAATATATCGCGCAGTCAGGTCAAAAAATGACCATGTTTATATCCTTTCTCCCGACTCAAGAGTGCTCGATGCAGTAAGGGCATTGCAGAGAGAATAATTACAGGATGAATCTACAAGACCTAGCAGACCCTCCCTATCACAATCAAATTTGTATTCAACTCCGGAATTATCATATACTTGCAAGGTCCTCCATTTTTCAGGATGTTTACTCGTCAAAATCTTTGAGAGCGCCTCAAGGTTATTTTCTACAAAAAGGCAACCCTCTTTAATAGGCAATCCTCTAGAATCATAGGGTACCTTATAGGGCAGAGTTACTCCGCCATTAGATTCAACACTATAAATCCCGGCTATTTTTTCTTCTGCAAATTCTCGCGCCTGCCTATAAAATTCGGGAGAAAATCTTTTGTCAGTTTTATGCAAGTGTAGCCTTGGCATAATCGTAATTTCAATAAAAAATAGAGGGGAGGGCTCTAGGCAGGTTCTTACCTCTCTTTTTAGGACACCCTCCATGATTTTATGCTAGTTCTCTAAATTTTTAAATTTTAGTATATAACTAATAAGTGCTTACAAACCGCAGTTACTGCATGTCTGGGGAGATAGACGCTGATGATGGGCATCAGGGCGATAATCATGTTGCAGGAATGCTGAAAGCACTAACTTATATCTGCTAATACTCCATACTTCACTTTGGCTGATTCATTCAGCCAAGGCAGGCATTATATTGTCCGATAGGGCATTAACTTGTCGACTTACGGTCAGAAATCATTTAATCTTTTTTGTATCAAAGCCGATATAATAAGCGCAAGAAAGAGCCTCCATAGTAAGACTTATATATGATTGCAATTTAATATTATCATGCCTAAAAAAGAAGTTGAAAAGAAAGAGGTCAGTCCAGTCCGCGGAACTACGGGGATGTTGGAAGCCATCTGGGGATTTGTTGCATGGCTTACTGGAATTATAGTCTCATTGGCAGTCGGTTCAGGCCTCATCTCCCACACATTATCAGTTCCTTGGATTCCAGTGGTTGTGACAGAAACCGCAGGATGGATAGTTGTTATATTGACTGCATTAGGGGCAATCCTCGCCATAATGGATAAGTTTGTTAGGTAATTATAAGTTGTACTTAAATTTCTGTATATAATATAAGGAGTTTGCAAATTGCAGTCACTGTATGTTCTAGAGGAAAGATGTTTATGGGAGGTATTGACGTAACCATAAAGGCAAATTCTAAATCTATAACTGACAATATTTTTTATCAGTCTGCTTGAGGTTGCGATGCTTAACTTTTCATAAATAATATTAAATTTAGTATGTAATCTATAAGAGGCTTACAAACCGCAGTTACTGCATGTCTGAGATGTTAGGTGTCGATGATGAGTATTGAGGTGATAATTATGCAGGACTGCCCAAAGCACTAATTTTATTTTTTCTTTTCAGTCTTTCCTTCATTCTTTTTTCCAATTACTTTAATGCCGTGCATATAAGGCACAAGAACATCTGGCACTTTCACAGTCCTATCTTTCTGTTGATAATTTTCTAAGATTGCCACCATTGCTCTCGAAGTTGCAATCGCAGTATCATTTAATGTATGTAACACTCTCTTATTTCCTTTTTTATCAATACACTTTATTCCTAGTTTTCTGGCTTGGTAATCAGTGCAGTTTGATAGGGACATTAGTTCACCATAAGATTTAGTAGTGGGCCTCCATACCTCCAAGTCAGCAGATCTATATTTCCAGTCAGCTAAATCCCCCGTGCATAGTTCTAACACTCTGTAAGGGAGTTTTAAGGCCTGCAATATCTCCTCAGAATTCTGCAGTAACTCATCATAATATTTCTCAGAATCCTCTGGTTTGCAGAAGATAAACTGCTCAACTTTATTGAATTGGTGTGTTCTCCAAAGTCCTTTTTCGTTTATACCATGGGCACCTACTTCCTTTCTAAAGCACATAGAGTATGCAAAATATTTTTTTGGCAATTCCCACTCAGGAATTGTCTCTCCAGAATGCATTACCAGTACTGATTGCTCTGCTGTTCCGATTAAGTTTAAATCTTCTCCTTTTATAGAATAAACAGACTGTTCGATAGCAGATTTATCCATAGAAGCATAAATAGATTTCTCGTTTAGCATCAGAGGAGGTTCAATATAGGTATATCCTTTTTTCACCATAAAATCAGTCGTGAATCTTATAAGTGCCTGATTTAATAACGCCAAGTCTCCTTTAATATAGTAAAATCCACTTCCTGAAACTCTAGCAGAGGCATCAAAATTAGCAACATCCAATTCTTCTATCAGCTCAGCATGGGCATTTATAGGGAAATCAAACTTAGGTATTTTGCCCCAGGTCTTTATTTCCACATTATCTTTGTCGCTTTTTCCCGAAGGAGTCTTGGCATAAATTATATTAGGGATTTTAAGCATCATTGAATTTATCTCCTCTTCCAAGAGAGCCATCTTTTTTTCACATTCGCTAATCTTATCAGGGATTTCCTGGGCCCGTTTCATGGCCGCATCAGCATTTTTCTTGGCTTTTTTAAGTTCATTTATCTCTTTAGAAATCTTATTTCTCCCCGCCCTTAAAGAATCAACTTCTGCTTTGAGTTTTCTCCATTCAATATCTTTTTCCCTTACCTCATCCACAAGCTTAACTTTATCATTCTGGAATTTTTTCTTTATGTTTTCCTTAACAATTTCAGGTGTTTCTCTTATGAGCTTGATATCTATCATCTTTTTATTAGTTGCAAGCCATATTTAAGCTTTAATATCATCCATAGTTGGAATTTTCTTTTCCTCTCAGCAATTCACCTATATGCTTCTTCCTAATCTTGCCATATTCTTTTTTATTTGTCTTGAATTTAGCAATCATATGGGCTGCATATTCTCCACCCAAATGATGCGGCACAATCACATAATCTGCGCCAGAGGCATATAAGTCAAGGGCATTTCGACCATATTCAACAGTTGCAATAAAGACAGACTTTGCATTTGTTCTGTTTAGGTATTCCAATATAGATTTATTTACAGGCTCCTCAGGAATGGTTGAGATGACAAGTTTAGCTTTCTCAAGTCCAATTTCCATCAGGAAGCCTTTGTCCTCTGCATCGCCATAAATGCAATTTATCCCTTCCTTGCTTAATGCAAGAATAACTTTAGGATTATAGTCAATTACAACAAAAGACTTTCCTAATCTTTTAAGCTCTTGCAATACTTTATATCCGATTCGGTGGTATCCAAATAATACAATGTCAAATTTCTTAGCATCCTCTATCAGATTCCTATGCTTCTTGCCTTCAAATATCCCCAACCCTCTTGATATCCTGGAAAATATCCATCTTGAATAATAAATACTATAACTGCTTAATCCTATAGTAATAAGTGAGATAAGGATTGCCAGATTCATTACTTCCTGGCTTAAATATCCTAGATTGAATCCAAGAAGTGCTAAAATTAGTGAAAATTCGCTTATCTGTGCAAGACTGGCACCCGTTAAGAAGTTAGTTCTCTTTTTATATCCGAACATTCTGAGCAAGGACATAACAATCAAAGGCTTCCCCAAGAATACAAATAATGAAAATATGACTGCATTTCTTATCAGTTCTCCATTTATGTCAGGGGTCAATTGGCTTCCAAAAAATACAAAGAATAGAACAACGAAGAAGTCCCTTAAAGGCTTCATCTTGCCCCCCAGCTCAAGAGTATATTTGCTGGAAGCAAGCGACATTCCCGCAATCAGGGCCCCAATCTCAAGAGAGAAACCAAGTGAGTTAAAGATAGTGGCTAAGACAAGCGCCCAGGCGATTCCAAACAGGAACAATGCTTCCTGATTTCTGGCAAGATAATCTAAAACTCTCTTTAAGAATAACCCTGAAATAATGAATATTCCCGCTATAAGTGCAACTGCTCCAAGAATCTTTCCAAGCATTAAGTAGATGTCTCCTTGGCTGTCCATCAAGGGTACAATCATCAGGGCAATGGCTGCAACAAAATCTTCAACAATCAGGATTCCAAGAGCAATTCTCCCATGAAGAGTGTCAATTTCTTTTTTATCAGATAAAATCTTTACTACAACAACAGTAGAAGAGAATGCAAAAATTGCCCCAAGATACAATGCGCTTATATTTGAGAAACCCAGTCCAATAGCAAGGAGAAATCCAATTCCCGAGACAATTATTATTTCAGCTATCCCCACAACAGCAGACACTTTCCCTATTTCCTTTAGTACCCTGAAATCAAGGCTCAACCCAACTATAAATAAAAGAAAAGCAACTCCAATGTGCGCAAAAACAGAGATAAGCTCTGAAGATGAACTTGCAGGATTTATCATGTTGAATGCTAAAGGCCCGACTAAAATCCCTGCAAATAAGTAGGCTATTATCGGAGGTTGCCTTATTATTCTCGCAAGAACAGTAAGGATTGCGGCAACAGCTATAATTAAACTTAAAGAAACTAGCACCTCTTCCACCATCATTTAAGGATAGAATTATATTTTAAATAGGTTGTTATTTCTTCTTATTAGATTCTTTAACTCTCTGCTTGGCTAAGTCAGAGTATTCATCAGCTAACTTTAAAAGAGCCTTTCCTGCACCATCCCCTTCTCTCTTAATAGAAGGGAGTAAGTGTTCTACTCTCCCTAAGGCCTTCTTTAAATCTTCAAAAGGAATATTTACTTCTCTTTCCTCGCTGGCAGCATTAATCAATTCATTATAAAGCTGATCTCCCCATCGATTAACGTGTCTCAATTTAAAGTCAATCACGCTCTTAACTATAGGATTTATCTCTTCACTGTCAAAATATTTAGTAAGACGCTCCCTAGATTTTCCATCTACAAGAGTCATATTAAATTTATAGTGCCCCCCTATAAGAATTCTCTAAAGTATAAAGTTTATCTTCTATTTAACCTTTTTGCTACTGAACAAAACAATACGACAAACTCCTATTCGCGGTCAAAGCCGCATTATGACGAGTCG
>Ga0209211_10004771_pt1 | contig 20785 bp, 9 predicted proteins | sample RifGroA2_FD_183992 | JGI IMG/M metagenome (GOLD analysis project Ga0209211, IMG submission 183992) | Groundwater microbial communities from Rifle, Colorado, USA - Groundwater A2 (SPAdes) (version 2) | ecosystem: Environmental > Aquatic > Deep subsurface > Groundwater | place: Rifle, Colorado...
ATACATTCTCCACGGGCTTACATTCGTCGCCAAAGGTAAACATGCGAACCTCGGAATACCCGTTGTTCTTGAACATGTCGCGGCCATCCACATCGCGGGCCTGAATCCGGTATGCATACTGCCTGCCGGGTTCCAGAAATGGCTCTGCCAATCCATACACCAATGTGGTACTTGTTGTTGTGGCCTGGAAAATCGGAATGCTCGTTTGAATGGCATTGTTCGGGTCGCGCCCTTCGGGCCAAATCTCTACCAGTGTAAATTCGTACTCAGCAGTAAATGCCGAATTGGGTGATGCAGTATGCCGGGGTGTCCATTGAAAAACAATATTCTGTGGATTGATATGCTCTACTTTGTAATCGGGAAAAGGAATATTGATTAATGGAGGCTCGTTTAGCATGAGCCACGCAGTAATGGGAAAATTGCTCGATACCCGAATGTTTTTATTGTAGTCGTAGGCTGCAAACGAGAACCGGTAAACTCCTTCGGGCAAACGGCCGGTTGCAAGGTAGCTCGATTTGCTGTACCCGCTGAAATCGAGATTCTGGGGATTAAACCATTCTGCTAAATCGGATGATGTAAAATATTGAGGTACTCCACCATCGAGAATAACGGGTGCATGATTGTAATTAGGGCTTGTCTTTATGGTTATTCCATTGCCTTCGATGGTTAGCTCTAAACGAACCTGGTAACCCGATTCATTTATATCGGTTAACAGCATATTTAAACCAACGCGATTGGTTCCGGGTGCAACATAATCGGATAACCTTAACGAATACGGTGGTATAAGCTGCATGTTAAGCTGTACCGGGTAAACCTGTGATTTAACATCTAAAACCAGTACAAGGTTTAGTATAAAAAGAATTATGAAATATTTTACTGTTTGTCTCATTTTTTTAGCTGATAGCCTTTAGCTCATAAAACCTTTAATAATTCACTTCAACCACTTTACTCATACCCGACTCTCTGCCATTGTTAAAAACCGCTTTTACAACATAAAAATAGGTATTGTTAACAATGAGTTTTTTATCCGTAAATTCATATTCTTTAACCGACATGTAAGCTGCCAGCGATTCAATACTTGTCCCTTTATAAATGAGAAAGTGTGATACTCCCTGCTGATTGTATTTCCAGCTTAACTTTATAAATTTCTCTGTTCTGTCTATATCAGAATCTATTTCTTCAACAACCGGCTTATTCTTATTCTCAAACTGTTTTATTTTTATTGGATTAACTGGTTTTGATTCCAAACCTGCTTCATCTACTGCTAACAGGGTGTATTCGTAGAATTTTCCAGCTACAACAGAAGTATCGGAATATGATTCAACAGAATCTGTAAGGTAAAAGATGGCATTTACTTTCCAGCTTTGTTCATCTTCAGCTTTTCGATAGAGAATATGTTTTGCCACATCGACACTCGAACTGTTATGCCATTTCAACAGTATTCCAGATTCGTTTGTTTCGTAAGCATAAAAAACAGGTTGCACAGGTGGAATCTTATCAGGCCTTTTTAACTCAATAATTTCGGAAAAATCACTGGGGTTAAAATGTTGATCCACGGATTGCATCTTGTAATATATTGTTCGTGTTAGTGTATTAATATTAATTGTGTCGATAAAAACAGTATCTTCAACAGGGTTAACAGTTATCTGCGAAAACTCTGCCGAACGAAAGTTCGATCTGAATACACGATACCCTAATAAATCCATTTCTGTATTCGGGATCCATTTTAAACTTACTATTCCCGTAGTATCAACAATACCATTTAGTCCTGTTGGAATTACAGGAGGAATACTATCAATTATTTGAACCATATAGGGGTACGATTGATAGGTATGATTGTAATGATCTTTAGCTATGATTTTATAATATGTATAAGAATACGGAGGTTCATCAGCAAACTTTCTGTTTTCGGGAGGTATTATTTTTTTGTTTACTGTTTCGAAAGGGCCTTTATCATTAACAGATCGTTGAATATCGAATCCCGAAATATAACTATTTAATGAATCAGGAAATGCCCACTCAATGGTGGCTACTTTATTAGAATAAATCTCAACACTACTGATATTAGGATTTACAGGTAAGCGTTTATATCCCATACCTGAAATAGTATCCGAGGGTTCAGAGATTTCTCCGAACGAAGTTACTCCTTTTATCCTGTAAAAATACTCTTTGTCGTTTTCAGGAAGAGAATCGATAATAAACATTCTCTCGGGTGTTTCGTAAACAGATGTTGTTGTATTTATTAACGGATCGTCAGATATGGGGTTGAATGTTTTTCCGTTATCGTCGGAACGTTCAACCTTATATGCAATAAATACATTTTGAAATAATTGATGATTCCAGCTGATTAATGCTGCCCCATCATTAAAATCGCCTCTTACATCAATAGGTTTTGGAAGTGGTTTGTAATCTTCAGTTCCAACATAAACATACCCTGTATCTATTTGAAGTTTTTCTGCAGGAACCATTGAAATAATTAAATACAAATACTTTTCACCTTTTTTTACAGTTTTATCAGTAAACAGTAAACCGGATAAATTCGCAGTATTTGTTGAGAAATCAGCAGCTAACAATGCAAATGAAAACCTTGATTCCAATTCTTTTGATTTGTTAATTACAGAAAGAATATCAGAACCATCAATACCGTGAGTTACTTCAAATGATTCTCCAAAAATGGCTTGTGCTGCTATTGCAACATATTCATCTGTTTCAGAATATGGCTCCCATTGGCTTAATGGTTTTGGTTTAAAAACATCTGTTGTTGGACTTATTGAGTCCGGTTTTTCTAACAAAACACCATCGCGCATAAGCGTAAATCGTTCTATCTTGTATCCATACTCATTTAAATAATACCATGCTGCCGGTTTACTTGGGGCCCAGCGAACTTTAATAGAATCGGCATATGGCCTGGCAATAACACGGATCTTTGCTTCATCCTGCGATTTAGCTATACTGGATATAAATAATACAATAATCAGTAGTAATATGTATTTTACCTTCTTCATTAATTATAAATTATTAGTAATATTAACTCTGTATTTAGAACTAACTTCGTTTCTTCCCGGCACAACATACTTAATATCAAAAGGATATGTTCCTGAAGATACTATAGGAAAAATTGTTTGCATTAAAGTTTCATACCAGGTTTTTTTATCTCCTTTATACCACTGAGAAGCTGCTTGTTGTTGAAGATCGAGGAAGTCGTTTGCATAAAACCAAATCAGGTTATATACAAATGCACCTTCAGTTGCTGTTCCAAGCGGATAGCCTCCACTTATTTCGTCATCTGTTAATGTTTTATTAAATGGAATTTGTCTGATATAAAGAGCTCTTACAGGAGGAATTCCAATATCAAAATCAGGTTCTCGCCAGTTTATTTTCAGTGTTGATTGCGATTGATACGGATTATAAATTAATCCATTAATTACATTTTTATAATAATTATCTGTTAATACAGCTTCAAATTGCACTAGTGGAGTAATTTCAGTAGTCCAATATGTTTCGTATTTCTCGAACAACTCTTTTCCGAATAACGTAACACCTAATTCATGTACATCTGAATGAATATTCCTTCTGAAACCCGTAGAAATAAACATATCATCAAGCTTTTGTTTTAAAGTAGAATAGTAGCTTGTTCTGAAATATGAGGTAAAAATAATTTTCTCTTTTAAATTTTTAATTTCACCTTCAACTTCTCTTGTTTCTATTGTTACATCCTGCTCATTATCACTTTCGTCAATTTTAACCATTTTACTCTTTGCACTTACGTTTTTATCAATAGCATCCTGTTGTAGAGGTATATTAACAAGATCGAAAGAATAAACCGTATTTTCAATCATGCCAGAAGGAATAGTGTATTCAATTTCATTGTTTTGCTTATAAATAATGTTGAATAAAATAATTGAACCATTAACTGCAGAATAACGTCCTTTAGTTATAAAATCGGTATTTGTTTGAAACAAATAATCCTGCCCTTGTTTTAATTGAATATATCCTTTGGCATATTCTTTACTATAAAAATTATAGTGGTTAAGAATTGGGTAACAATATTCTACATTATTCAGTGGTATGTAATCCGGAGCCTTTCCAGTTGTAAAAGTAACTTCCATTGATTCGGTAATAACGTTATTACCAACTTTAACAGGTAACCATACATTGCGATCGCGTTCTTCGAAGCTAATCTGAACAACAGCTTTTATGCTTGATTCACCAGGTAAAATATCTACAGGTTGTAATGCTATTACAGTATGATCCGTATTCCATTTATAATTTACTTCTATTTCCTGTGCTCCCTTTGTCAATTTAAAATGATCTAATCTAATTCTAAATGCTTTAAGTTTTCCGTCAAGATCGACCATTTCAAATACTTTATCAACCTCCATATTAAATACAGCCTGAGGCGAATTAAACACATCAATATCTGTTTGGCCAGTAGCAGGAGTTAGTTCCGAAATAACTTCAATTCCTTCAAGGACACTACCTTCTCCAACAAATTCGCATTCTTCACCAATTGTAACTTCGAATTTACAGTTTCCCTTAATCATACCACCTAAAAGGCTATAATATCCACCAACAATACCTCTCATCCATAAAGGATTTGGAAGTTTAGCCTGTAATACAGCAGCCATGCCTAAATCAAGTATTTCGTATTTTTTAGTTTTACCAAATATCTTAACTTTTATTCCAACCTTTCCTGAAAAATAAGCAAAAGCCTGACCGTTTGCGTACCATCCATTTATACCAAGCTCTTCACTTCGTCCGGCACATTGAATATCGCCATAATCTTTCATCATTAAGTCAAAACCTAAACCAGCAGTAAAGCGGGCATAAAATATAAGGAATGTCAAATCACCGGTATCCATAGTTATCCTGGCTCCAAAAGCAATTCCTCTTCCAGATGCAAGTTCGTTTTCTGCACCCATATAATTAAGATCAATACCTCCTAATATTCTCGATACTTCAGCAGGTGGTGGAGGACTACCGGGAATGTTATCACCGACCATAAAGTAACTTTCGAGACGAAGTATTCCAAGAACTTCCAGTCCAACAGGATTATCAGGAGACCCCACGTGTATATACCATTCATCAGGAGAAAAATGCATAACTGATTCCCCGGCTAAATCACCTGGTCCTATTCCTTTTATTATTCCTCCTGCTACATTAACATATACTTTAAGATTAGCATGCAAAGTTTTCGCAGGAAAATTCATATTAATATGAAGTTCTGCCGATAACGAAGATGTTGTAGTTCGTTCAGGAGTTTTCCCTCCTTTCATTTCATCAATTCGACTTTGTAGCTTAACTAATTGTTGAGCAGCACCAGGTAACTCGGGTGTTATAAAGTTTGCATTTCCAAGAAAATCTATTGTACGCAAACCTCCTCCAACATTAAACACAATTTCAAGAGTTGCATCACCGTTAAATACAGTCTCAGAACTATTCAAAATCAGCCCTACAGATGCTTTTATTCCAATTAAAATTTCTTTATCTGGTCTGTATATAATATTAGACTTTGTTAAACCTAAAGTTCCACCAAACTCTTCACCGAGATCAAGTTGACGCATATGATGAAAAACACCTCCGCCAAATTTATTAAGTGCAAATGCACCTATAGGGATTCCTGATTTAAATGTAGCCATAGCATCTGCATACCAATACCTATATCCATTGACTTTTCCAAAGAGAGCCATTCCCTCGATTTTAATCATGCTTACAATTTCTATTGTAGCTTCTCCTTTAAATCCATTACCATAATATTGGTCGTTTTTGAAGAATTCTAAACTGCCAGCTACTTTATAAGCACCACCATCAATATTAACAGCTATCTTAGTTAGTTCTAAATAACTGTATTTCCATGATTGAATTCCGTCGAACTCTCCCATTTCTCCCACAATCATGAGTCCACATTCAGCACCAAAACCACCATCACCTTCTCCAACCAGGTTTAATATGATATTAAAAGTTATACCTATTTTAATATCGGAAACCTGTTTAAATCCAATATTTTCAATACTAACAGGGAAGCCGGCTGTTGATTGTTGAAGTGCTTCAGAACCAAAAGAAAAAGCTCCTACTTTAACGTATGGACTAGTTGATGCAATCTCTAAAGCTTCAAAAGTAATATCGGCAAGTGAAACACCATTATCTGAAAGACTAATACTCGCACTTCCATTTAAAACTGCGCGTGGTTTAAACTCTCTATCTTCGATAATTACATCAATAAACGAAGTTTGCTTTAAAACAACATCGGCTGCCCAAACATCAAATTTTACATCTTTGGTAGTTGAAATTGTAAATGCATAGTTCCCTCCCATATCAATCAAAGCAGTATATTCCAGAGGATTATCTGCTGATAATATTGGTACCTGCACTTTACCGTTAAAACCAGCTTTAGTAAGCTGATTTGCTACCAGCTCAACTCCAATTTTATCGAGAGAAAAGGCCCAGTTTCCCATTTTGCCTTTATCAAGAGATATTATGTTTTCTGCAATTATCTTTCCGGAAAATCCCTGATCATCAATAATCAGATCGTATGCATTAAAAGACACGCTGTCAAATTCTTTTGGAAGTCTTATTGATACATAACCTAAATAAAAACCGCGCCATAATTTTTCATTTCCGGGAAGAAAATAGGTTGAAGTATATCCTTGCGGAAATTTCATTCCTGCAAAATTAGCATGATCGCTAAAATCAAAAACAGCATCTTTAACTGTAAAACCTACTCCATCAAAACCTTTAACTTGAAAAGCAGGCAAACTTAAACTAACTATTAAGTCGTTCCAATCAGCCATTTCTGCTGTAAAACTGCATCTTACTTTTTCACCATTAATAATGTTTCCATTTGCATCCTCGGGAACAAGAATATCGGCAGAAAATATGATATCTGCTGATATTCCCATTTTTTTAAATCCATTACAATCCCAAATTACATATGATGAACCATCACCTTTGATGACCAAATCAATACCATCACCAAATCCAATTTTTACAGAAGAAACAAGCTCCAAACGAATATCTTCTTTTAAACCTCCTCCAAACGATAATGGAATATTTAATCCTCTGAATGATAATTTCTTACCGCTTTGAGGAATTTTGAATGACATATATGCATTAAAATATGCACCATCGGATTTAAAACTAACTTGATCAATTAATATAATATATTCAAGTCCACCTAATTCCGTTTTTATACCAACAGGTAAACTTATAATTGCAGCTGAATCAAGTTTGTCAATAAACCGATTTTCACTTTTAACCAGTTCAAGCAATTCATTTGTTACTTCCTCATAGTAAACTGATGAATCGGAAGGAGAAACTGCCAGTTCATTATTAAACGAAAATGTGCTATTCGATTGCATTTCCTCGCCAACTACTTCAGCAAAAGTAAATTCACGAAACTGATTGATTGCATATTCATCGAATTGCTTTTCAACTTCCTTGTTATCAGTTAATTCAAAATTATTATCTATATTGTTTTCGTATATGCAATTATTATCTGCACATACATACGAGTTGAAACAAAGAATAAAAAAACATAGTGTTGCACCTGCAGATAGATATAGCCTCATTTTTCGATTAGATTGAAATTATATATAAATTTGATATAGTACCAAATTGAGAAGAAATATGTACAAAATAGTTAATTTTATTACGAAAATAATTATTACGTACCAAATAATTTTACGAAGCCATGTGTTTTATAACATATCCAAAAACAGGCAAATTGAAAATACAATTTTCTGAAAGTAAAAGATTTGGATATCCGATTTGTACTATCTATAAATACTAACTATTACGTACAAAGAATTATTTACCAATACTATTCTAGTAACTTTTTGCCTGCTTATACCAACCCAAATTTAAAAATATTCTAAATAAGCAGAAATAAATTTACAGAATTTTACCAAACCAATGGAGCAGTTTTCCGTTTCCTTTTTCCAGGAATCGCTTTTAATTTTTTTGTACCCGATTGAATTTTAATTACCTGAATATTTTTTTAATCTTCTAAAAATAATTATTCCCAATTTGACTTATCTTTGCGAATCATTTTTTATTAAAAAACCCGAAATAATTCAGCCTGATGGTGAATTATTTGATTTTTATTACTGTTTATCCATCGAATAGTGTTAAATTAATTCGTATTTAAGTTTACTTTATGGACAATAGTCAATTTCTTATCTTGTCAATATGGGTAACTGTTGCCGGGTGGCTCGCAATATATGTTACTCCTGCCCGGTTTAGAGGAAATGTAACCGGCATATTTGTTTTTATAACTGCAATGTTAACTTCTATTCCGGCAATTCATGTGCTTACCTTAAATAAAATTGAATTTGCTATTTCCGGCATATCATTAATTGGAAATATACCTGTTCGCATTGATTCATTATCGGCATGGTTTATTCTAATCATAAACTTAACAAGTTTAACAGGTGTTGTCTATGGATTAGGATATATGAAGCCGTATGGTGATCAGAAATCAAATCTCACCTTACACTGGATTCAATATTTGCTTTTTCATTCGTCAATGCTTTGGGTATGCATGGTTCAAAACAGCATCGTGTTTTTAATTGTATGGGAATTGATGTCGCTTTCATCCTTAATGCTTGTTATATTCGACCATCAAAACAGCAAAACACTCAAGGCCGGATTAAATTACCTGGTTCAGATGCATATTGGCGTAGCCATATTAACGGCGGCATTTATATGGGTTTATCTTTCAACAGGTTCATTGGATTTTGCTGCAATAGCTCAATTCTTTCAAACACATTCAAATATCTGGCTATTCCTGTTGTTTTTTATAGGATTTGGAATTAAAGCAGGGTTCATTCCATTTCATTCGTGGTTGCCTCATGCACACCCTGCAGCACCGTCGCATATCTCCGGTGTAATGTCGGGTGTTATTGTAAAAGTCGGGATATACGGAATTTTAAGGATGATTACCTTTTTAAGCACTGATTATCTTATTCTTGGAGAATTGATCCTGGGGCTCTCGGTTCTAACAGGGTTGTACGGAATTATTAATTCAGCCATTCATCGTGATTTTAAAAAGATGCTGGCCTATTGTACTATCGAAAATATTGGTATTGTTGGCATTGGTTTAGGTTTAGGCCTGATCGGGTTAGGTAATGGGAATAACATAATGATTATTTTAGGATTTGGCGGGGCATTGCTTCATACCTTAAATCACTCTTTATTCAAATCGTTATTATTCTTCTCAGCAGGTTCTGTTTACCAGCAAACTCATACCCGTGATATGGAAAAGCTGGGAGGGTTAATACACGCGATGCCTCAAACAGCATTTCTTTTCTTAATTGGCGCATTAGCAATTGGCGGATTACCTCCATTTAATGGCTTTGTTTCTGAATTTATTTTGTACAAAGGAATGCTCGAAGGAATAAGCAGTTCAAATATGTATCATGTAATACTTATTATCATTTCTTTCGCAGGATTGTCAATTATTGGAGGGCTTTCCATATTGGTATTTACCAAGAGTTTTGGAACCATTTTCCTGGGAACTCAACGAACCAAACTGCATTCCGAACCTGTTGAAGCATCCTTGTCAATGCGATTACCTCAATATCTTATTATTGGGATTATGTTGCTTATTGGGATTTTCCCTTCATTCTTTTTTTCTTACACATCGCAAATTGTTATTACTTCTTTCCCGGGTTTGGAAAATATAAATTCAGGCTCTTTAACTCCATTTATAAATAACTTATCGTTAGTTGGTATTTATGCAACTGTATTTCTTGTTTTGATTGCGTTGGTTTATTTTACCCGGTTATTACTTAATAAGAAAAACCTCACTCAAACATCACCAACCTGGGGATGTGGATACGTGGCACCAAGAGCATCAATGCAATACACGAGCAAGTCGTATTCAAAAACACTCGGCAAATTGCTGGGATTTATAGTAACCGAAAAGAAAAAATATACCGAACTTGAATCTTCTGAAATATTCCCTGAAGAAAGAAAACATTCAGCCTATTATGTTGATTTTTTTGAAAACAGGATTATTGAAAAAATAACAAACCGCTTGCAATATTTCATGAACCTGTTCCAGTTTATTCAGAATGGAAGTACGCAGATGTATATTATTTATGGCTTGTTCTTTATTGTAATCGTATTTTTGGGTACATTATTTAATTTTATCTGATGAATCTTGTATATGCTATACTAATTGTGGTTTTTTTATCATTAGCGATAATACCATTCTTAAATTCAAAAATGAAAGGTATTCTTACCCTGGCATCTGTAATTAGTGTCAGCATACTTAGCAGTATTCCTGCAATTAAAGCATTAACAGGAGAATCTACAGAGCTACTTTTATCGGGTACAATAGTTACTTCGACTATTCCTGTCAGAATTGATGCGCTTTCGGCCTGGTTTATCTTAACCATAAATTTTACATTTATTACAGGGATAATTTATGGGATAAGCTACATGCAAGCCTATAAAAAGCAAAAAGCAAATTTATCATTGCATTGGATAAGTTATATTTTGGCTCATACTGCTCTTGTTGCTATTTGTTCAGTTCAAAACAGTCTTGTATTTCTTATTGCATGGGAAATTATGGCATTGTCGGCTTTTCTTCTCGTGATTTTTGAAAGCTATAGTGCTAAAACCTTAAAGGCCGGGATAAACTATTTAATACAGTCGCATATCAGCATACTCTTGCTAACATTGGGTTTTATATGGATTTTTTATAAAACTGGTTCATTTGATTTTAATGCCATTCGCGATTTTGCAAATTCAACAACTGCTTTTGGTGGCTTGGTATTAATGATTTGTTTTTTTATGGGATTTGCAATCAAGGCAGGATTTGTGCCATTTCACACATGGCTTCCTTTAGCTCACCCTGCTGCCCCCGCACATATTTCAGGAATAATGTCGGGAGTAATTATCAAGATTGGAATTTATGGAATTCTTAGAATGCTTTTTTTAATCAGAACCGATTACCTTGCAATTGGTTATTTTATTTTATTCATTTCTATAGTTTCGGGAGTATATGGAGTAATGCTGGCTATTTTGCAACACAATTTGAAAAGGCTATTGGCTTATCATAGTATCGAGAATATCGGGATTATTGGTATTGGAATCGGTTTGGGATGTATTGGTTTAGGTACAGAGAATAACCTGCTTTCAATTCTTGGATTTTCGGGTGCATTATTGCATACGTTGAACCATTCGTTGTTTAAATCACTTTTATTTTATAGTGCAGGAAATATTTACCAATCGGTACATACAGTAAACATTGAACAATTAGGTGGTGTTGGCAAAAATATGAAACAAACAGCTTTTTTATTTTTGATCGCTTCGCTTGCAATATGTGGATTGCCTCCCTTTAATGGCTTTGTTTCTGAATTTATTATTTACAGTGGCATTTTTAACGGGATACACGATGCCACGTTTCTAAATCTTATGTTCCTTATATTCTCGATTTTTGGATTAGTACTTATTGGCGGATTAGCAATTCTTTGTTTTACAAAAGCATTTGGAACAATTTTTCTGGGTTCACCAAGACATTCATTCCACCAGAAACCAAAAGAAAGTAATTTTGCAAAACGAATTCCCATGTACTTAATTGTTGTTTTAATTATTACCATTGGTATTTTTCCAACTGCATTCTTAAAAGCCTTGTCACTACCAGTTTCTCAATTGAGTGGAATTTCAACCGCCGATTCTATTCCTTTAGAAACATCTGTCTCAAAAACAATTTCGCAAATTGGTTATGTTTCCTTGCTATTTATAGTCATTGCAGGGGTGATATTTTTTATACGAAAGAAATTTACAGTTTCAAATTTATATAAAACCTCTTCAACCTGGGGATGTGGTTATACGGGACAAGTAAGCAAGATGCAATATACTGCAAGCTCGTTTGTGAGAAATTACAGGAAACTTGCCGAACCGGTATTATATGTTCACAAGTTTAAAAAAGAAGTAAATGGAATTTTCCCCGGCAAAGCATGGCACGAAACTCATCCGAAAGATAAAATTGAAGAACTATTTATTAGTTCTCCAATAAGGCAATTCAAGCATTTTTTAAACTTTTTTGGTAAATTACAAAGTGGAAACCCACAAATGTACATTCTATATGGAACAGTATTTATAACCCTGTTAATTGCTGTACCTCAAGTTTATGAAATAATAAAAACATTATTAAAATTTTTAAATAATTTATAAGATATGATAAGCCTTGCATTAATCATTTTGGTAAGCTTTTTTTTCACGGGTATTGTTATCCGCACAAAAAGTATTGCTTCGGGACGTAAAGGCCCGGGAATATTTCAGCCCATGAAAGATATTTTCCGATTGTTTAAAAAAGGTGCTGTTTATAGCGAAACAACAAGCTTTATTTTTCAGGTTGCCCCAAGTATCTATTTTGCTTCGGTTGTAATGGCTATAATGGTTATCCCGTTTGGTCAGTACAAAGGAATCATTTCTTTTGAAGGTGATTTTGTATTCTTTGCCTATGTTTTAGCTATCGGTAAGTTTTTCAGCATTATATCAGCACTTGATACAGGAAGCAGTTTTGAAGGCATGGGTGCAAGCCGCGAAGCACTTTACTCCATGTTAGCAGAACCCGCGTTCTTCCTGCTTATGGGTTCCCTTGCCCTGCTAACAGGTTATACATCATTTCACGAAATATTTATGACATTCCATTTTGGTTCATATATTTCTTATGCTTTGGGTGTTATGGCAACATTCGTGCTGGTTATGATATGTATGATTGAAAATAGCCGCATGCCTGTTGATGATCCAAAAACTCACCTGGAGCTTACCATGATCCATGAAGTAATGATTCTCGATAACAGCGGTTTCGACCTGGGATTAATTTTACACGCTACAAACCTTAAATTTGCCATGTATGGTGCTTTAATTGCTAATCTTTATTTTGGCGATTTGCCACTTTATTATTCCATACCAATTTTCCTTGTAATTCAAACTCTTTTTGCTGTTTCTGTTGGTTTGCTCGAATCCTTCACTGCACGATACAGAATGAGTCATAATGCTCAGTTTATTTTTACATTGTCATCCGTATCCCTGCTTATATTTTTTGGAGTGCTGATGATGCTGGGTAAACTGATTTAATATAACGAACTAAAAAAAACAACTATGATAAATGTTTTGCTTATAACTTTTGTAATAACACTGCTTTATATTTCCATTGCAAACCGCTTGTTAACTTACGTTAAAATATTGGCATTTCAGGGGATTTTGCTTTTTGGGGTAGCATTTATTGAATTAATCGAAATCAACCCGGTAAACCTCGCGTTTATCCTGCTCGAAACGATTATTGTTAAAACAGTTGCAATACCAATGTTTTTAACCCATGTAATAAAGAAAAACAGGATAACCCGGGAAGCAGAGCCTTTTGTACCCAATTTCGTATCTCTTATTATTGTTACCATTATTATCATTGTTACATTCCTTATCTCGAATAGCATTGCCGATACTCATTTAGATAAGATATACTTTGTAGTAGCCTTGGTAGCCCTGTTTAGCGGGCTATATATTATCATCTCCCGAAAAAAAATTATAACCCATGTTATTGCTTATGTGATAATTGAAAACGGGGTGTTTATTCTGTCGCTGGCTGTTGGTAACGAAATGCCCATGCTGGTAAACCTTGGAATATTACTCGATATTTTTGTCAGTGTATTCCTTTTAGGTATTTTCATTAATAAAGTGGGCGATGTGGTAAAAGATATTGATATTACTCAATTAAGTAATTTAAAAGATTAATTTGAATTAAAATGATTGGAATCTATTTAACAGCAGCTGTTTTAATAAGCGGTTTAATTTTTGTCAATAGAAAAAGGCAGGTAAATAAACTTCTTGTAACTCTGTTTATTGGAGTGCAATGGGCATTTACTATTTATGAATATTATCATAAGGGCATTGTTGAGTTAAACTATTTTAAACCTGATGCATTAGCTATTTTGTTACTTGCAACTCTCAGCATTATTAGTATTCCTGCCTTGTTTCATAGTTACGATTATATTTATCCCGAAAAAGATAATCCTAAAACAAGATCAATCTATTATGCAGCAATGACAATTCTTATTGCTGCTATTGGGGCAGCCTATCTTTCAAATCATATTGCCGTAACCTGGATTTTTATTGAGATTACAACCCTGAGTGCATCAGCATTGATTTTTCATCGCAGAAACAGTGGTTCACTCGAGGCAACATGGAAATATATATTTGTTTGCTCCATCAGTTTAACCTTTGTTTTTATAGGAATTTTATTTTTAAGTATTGCATTAGGCCATAGCGGAGAACAAGGCCTCTATTTCGATGCTCTTGTAAACCAGGCAGCAAATCTGAATACCTTCTGGTTTAAACTTGCATTTGTATTTATATTCGTTGGATTTACAGCTAAACTCGGGTTAGTTCCCATGTACACAGCTGGCATTGATGCTAAAGATAAAGCCCCAACACCAGCTGCCGCCTTATTCTCAAGTGTTTTAATGAATGTTGGTTTTGTTGGGATTTTCAGGATATATGCAGCAGTGGCTCACTCATCAATACATGGCTGGGCAAATCATGTGATTATGATAGCCGCATTCCTTTCGGTATTTATTGCAACTGTTTACGTATTAAAGGTTAAGAATATCAAACGAATGCTTGCCTATTCAAGCATTGAACACATGGGATTAGTTATGTTGGGGCTGGCAGCAGGCGGAATTGGTTATTACGCGGTTGTATTACATGTTATACTTCATGCTTTTGCAAAATCGGCTCTTTTCTTCCAAATAGGACAAGTTTATAATATTTACAAGAGTAAAAACTTATATTACCTGGGGAGTTATTTTAAATACAACCTGCCGGGTGCAATTATCATATTAATAGCTTTTATTTGTGTAACAGCAATGCCTCCGTCAGGACTTTTCATAAGTGAGTTTTATATTTTTACAGCATTGTTTAAAAGCGGGTATTTATTTGTACTAATTCCTGTACTTATATTATTAACAATGATAATCTGGGCCATGGGCAAAAATTTCTTAAAACTATTATTTACACCACCAGTAAATTTTGATGAAACTAAGATTGAAAAAGTAAGCCATCTCGAAACTTTTTCACAGTTTATATTGCTTGGATTGGTTATTTATCTTGGGATAAATCCTCCGGCAAAATTTGTTAATTTAATTAATGAAGCAGTAAAAAATTTAATCTTCTGATATGAATTATTCAGTACTAAAAAATAATCAGCGTGTACCGGTTAATTCAATACCGGTAATCAGGTACGAAGATTTTATGGACACGATTGTTTCCACCCTGATGAAGGACAAAAACAATCATTGTGTGAATTATTTTGGTTATCATCACGAAAGCAAAATCAAACTCATTTGCTGCATTGCCGATGATGCGAATCATTGTATCTATGTTCTCTCTTCCCTGGTTGAGCAAACAGCTATTTTGCCTTCTTTTTCGGCTCATAACCTTTCCTTTGAAAAGTATGAACGAGAAATACATGAGAACTTTGATATCGGTTACTCAGACCACCCCTGGCTTAAACCGGTAAGATATCCATTTCATGCTGCTGATAAAAGTAAAACAATATCCAATTATCCCTTTTATCAAATTGAAAGTGAAGAATTGCACGAGGTTGGTGTTGGCCCTATACATGCGGGAGTAATAGAACCCGGACATTTTCGGTTTATTTGCAACGGAGAACAAATACTTCATCTCGAAATCCAACTCGGTTATCAGCACAGGGGAATTGAGCAGCTATTCCTTGAAAAGAAAAAGCTGTTACAAAGAACTACACTTGCCGAAAACATTACCGGTGATACAGTTGTCGGCCATACAGGTACATTTGCAAAACTTTGGGAGAGTTTATGTGGTTATACTGCAACTCCGGAATTAGAATTTGCAAGAACACTGGCATTGGAACACGAACGTATTGCAATTCACACAGGTGATTTAAGCGCCATTTGTACCGATATAGCATACCAGCTGGGTAGCTCGGTATTTGGAAGATTAAGAACTCCTGTTATTAATTATTTCCAGATTTGGGGAGGAAATCGTTTGTCGAAAGGGTTAATCCGTCCGGGAAAAACAAATTTCCCATTTACAAAAGAACTTGCTAAAAAATGGATTGAAGTATTCGATGCATACGAACCCGATTTTACAGAAATGGTTAAACAAATGTTTGATCTGCCCTCTGCATTAGCCCGGTTAGAAAAAACAGGTGTTGTTTTAACAGGTGTAGCTGAATCTATTGGAATGGTTGGAATGGCAGCACGTGCCAGCGGAGTAAACAGAGACGTACGCCTTTCGCACCCTGATAATTTATATAAACAACTTAATCATAAACCAATAGTAAAACATCATGGCGATGTTTATTCAAGAACACAAATAAGAAAAGAAGAGATTTTTCAATCTATAGGATATATCAAACAATTGTTAACAGATATTCCTGAAAATATGAAATATACAAATGAATTAAATACTCCGGAACCCGATTCTTTTGTTATTTCCTTAACCGAAGGCTGGCGTGGTGAAATTTGCCATTGTGCAATTACAGGCAACAAGGGCGAACTCATTGTTTACAAGATTAAAGATCCTTCGTTCCATAACTGGCTTGCATTGGCCCTGGCCGTTCGTAACAATGAAATCTCTGATTTCCCGATTTGTAATAAGAGTTTTAATTTGTCGTATTGTGGACACGATTTATAACATTGAACTAAAAGCATATGTTAAATAATTTAAAAATAATGTATCATCAGGGGAAGCAATACATTCCTGATGTTACAACTGTAGAAGTACCAGGCATATTCAGAGGAAGGCCAATAATCAGCGATGTCAGAATAAATACCGAAGAGCTAATTCAACTATGCCCTACTAATGCAATAAATAGAGAACCAATAAGTATAGATTTGGGAAAATGTACTTTTTGTGGTGAATGTGCATTTGCATTTCCCGAAAAGATACGTTTTACAAAAGATTACAAACTCTCAACCAATGAGCGTAATCGGTTAATTGTTGTCGAAGGACAAGACAAGCCGATAGACTTAAATCCTGATTTAATTCGTAAAGAAATTCACAAACTTTTTGGTGGTTCACTTAAACTACGGCAAGTTTCAGCTGCCGGAGACAACAGTTGTGAATGGGAATTGAATGCAGCAGGAAATGTTAATTTCGACATGGGCAGGTTTGGTATTGAGTTTGTCGCTTCGCCACGCCATGCCGACGGGATTGTTATAACAGGCCCTGTTTCAGAAAACATGGCTGAACCTCTTCAAATTTGTTACGATGCTACTCCCGATCCTAAACTAATTATACTTGCAGGAACAGATGCAATAAGCGGTGGAATTTTTGATGGCGCCCCTGCTTTAAACAGGTCGTTCCTGAATAAATATAAAATTGACTTATATGTTGCAGGAAATCCGGTACATCCTTTGAGTTTTATAAATGGAATTCTGCAACTGATAAGAAAAATCAAATAAAATTATTCCTGTATAAATAAAAACTCTGGCAGGATATCCTGCCAGAGTTTTTATTTATTTGCAAGCTTTTAAACTACAACCATTTAACCAGGCAAAAATCCTGACGGTGAGGTAAATTTGGGTTTTTCGCATACACCCTGATTCCGGCATCGAATACCCCGGGCTCTGTTGGTGTAATATCCAGCGAATATGTAACCAACGAGTTTTCGATATTCATTATTTCAAAATCCTGTGTATGTTTAATCGAGACCCGCTCACTATCAACGGGTTCGGCAACTACCAGTTCAACACCAATATCATCAGGAGATAAGCCATTCAATTTAATTTCGACAGTAGCACTATATTTTTTTCCAATAACAATCGGTTCTTTCGAAACATCGAATTGTTTAATAGATAATATCTCGAGACTTTCCCAGCAACGAGATACTTTCTTCTTCCATGCTGCAATATCCTTAGCCATTTGGAAATCATCAGCCATCATTTTTTTACCTCTTTCTGCTAACTTATAGTAAAACTTATTTTCGTACTCGGTTAACATGCGGTGAGTTGTGAAGTTTGATGCTACTTTTGCAATTGAGTTTTTAATAAAACCCACCCATTTCTCGGGTAAACCGCTTTTATTACGCTGGTAATATGCAGGAACAATTTCATTTTCAATGATATTGTAAATGGTTTCCGCATCAAGCTCATCCTGGTAATCGTTGTTTCCGTATGTTTGCTCTTCGGGTAATGCCCATCCTGCATCGGGAGAATATCCTTCTACCCACCAGCCATCAAGAACGCTAAAATGTAAAACACCATTCATTACAGCTTTCATACCACTTGTACCCGATGCTTCCATTGGCCTTGTAGGATTATTAAGCCAAATATCAACACCCTGAACCATGTTTCGGGCAAGCTCCATATCGTAATTTTGAAGAAAAATTACTTTCCCTATAAATTCCGGCTGTTTTGATACTTCAACAATACGTTTTATCATTTCCTGTCCTGCAGTATCGTTCGGGTGAGCTTTCCCTGCAAAAATAAACTGGATAGGTTTGTCGGGATTATTTACAATTTTACTTAATCGTTCAATATTCCGGAATAATAAATATGCTCTTTTATAAGTAGCAAACCTGCGTGCAAATCCAATGGTAAGAACATTTTCACGAAGGTTTTCACGAATCTCAATAATCTGTTTCGGGTTATCGTATTTCATCGTTTCCGGCTCGAGCAATCGTGTTCGCAGGAAATTAATTAAATTCTTTTTTTGTTGTTGTCTTAGTTCCCATATTTTACTGTCGGCAACATCATAAACTTTGTCCCAGCAATCTTTCGTATATTCGTGATCTGCAAACTCTTTACCCGGTTCCATGTGGCATAAAATTTCCCAACCGGCAGAAGCCCAGGTCGGAAAATGAACACCATTGGTAACGTAACCAATATGCAATTCATCAGGGAAATACCCCGGCCATAAATTTTTAAAAATATCCCTGCTCACCTTGCCATGTAACATGCTTACCCCGTTTACTTCCTGCGACATATTCGCTGCAAGAAAACTCATTGAAAATTTTTCGTTCGGGTTATTAAAGTTTATTTTACCCAAATCTATGAACTGATCCCATGAAATTTTCAACCTGTCGGGATAATGGGCAATATATGTGCGAAGCAGGTTTTCCGGAAATGCATCATGGCCAGCGGGTACAGGCGTGTGAGTGGTAAAAAGTGATGTTGACCTAACAACTTCAAGCGATTCAGTAAATGATAATTTCTCGTTTTTTATTAAACTGTTAATTCTCTCTATTCCAATAAACGCCGCATGGCCTTCATTACAATGGAAAACATCGGGGTTAATACCCAGTGCTTTTAATGCCCGTATTCCTCCAACGCCAAGCAGGAGCTCTTGCTTTAGCCTGTTTTCAAGGTTTCCCCCATATAGATGATGTGTAATGCTTCTGTCTTCAGGTAAATTATCCTCAAAATCGGTGTCAAGTAAATACAGGTTATTTCTGCCTATTTGGATTTTCCAGATTCGTGCATACAAATTTCTACCCGGGAAAACAACTGTAATTGTTAACCAGTTTCCATTGTCATCGCGAACAGGAATAGCAGGTATCTTCGAAAAATCCTGAGGTTCATATTCGGCAATTTGCATTCCTGTTGAAGAAATCTGCTGTGAAAAATAACCATACCTGTACAAAAGCCCAATACCTGTTATATCTGTATTTTTATCACTTGCTTCTTTTAAATAATCTCCGGCTAAAATACCCAGTCCACCCGAATAAATTTTTAATGAACTATGTATTCCAAATTCCATCGAGAAATAGGCAACCCTGGGCCCTGTTTGCTTTTCTTTTTTGGAAATGTAATGTTGAAAATGCTCGTAAACACTATTGAGATTATTCAAAAAATTATCATCTTTCTCCAGTTCCTGGTATTTACGAGCATTTTCAACTTCTAAAAAAAGAAACGCATTATATCCACTTTCTTTCCATAATGCAGGGTCTATACTTTCAAAAAGTTGAATTGCATCGTGATTCCAGCACCACCAATAATTTCGTGAAATCTGATCGAGAGCTTCGAGTTTCTTTGGTATATTTTTCTGAATCATTAACCTGATCCAGGTAGGTTTATTTACTGCCACAATTTGTTCAATATAAGGTAATTGTTCCTGCCTGTCCTGATCAAGAAGTTTATCGATACGTTCATCAACTTTGCTTAATGCAATATGAAATGCTTTATAATAATAACTTATTAAATTCTCCCATAAAGCAATTTTTGAAACATCAACAGCATTTTGCTTAATACCATCACGCTGTTGAGTATCTATTTCGGTAAAACTTTTTATTTGTTTTGAAAGATTTTCAATTACAAATACATCATTCGTATCGGTACGTTCAATAATTCCGATACCTGGATGAATATCTTTATAATTGTTCTTTACCCACAATCCAAAACCGGCCAGCGATGTTGTTATTGTAGGAACTTCAAAAGCTAAACTTTCAAGCGGAGTATATCCCCAGGGTTCGTAATATGACGGGAATACTGTTAAATCAAGCCCTATCAACATCTGATAATAGGTTTTATTAATAATACCATCGTTACCATCGAGATAGCAAGGTACAAAAAACAACTTTACTTTATCGGTTTCGTTATTGTTGATACCAAGCTCCTTAGCACGTTTGAGAATTGGATCGTAATCGGGATCAAGCAAATAGTGTGTTATGTGCTTATTGCTTAATACAATAATATTTTCGCTGTCCTTGTCCATAAGGTTATGAAAGACATCTTTTCGCGGGCCATGATGGCCTGCAGGAACCATAATAAAAGCAAGGATATTTTTCATAACC
>Ga0209211_10004772_pt1 | contig 20783 bp, 19 predicted proteins | sample RifGroA2_FD_183992 | JGI IMG/M metagenome (GOLD analysis project Ga0209211, IMG submission 183992) | Groundwater microbial communities from Rifle, Colorado, USA - Groundwater A2 (SPAdes) (version 2) | ecosystem: Environmental > Aquatic > Deep subsurface > Groundwater | place: Rifle, Colorado...
GATCGTACGCGACCGCTACAACAACTGCATCACCATTTGTAATATGGAAAATGTCGATCCGATGGGAATACACACGGGCGACAGCGTTGTAGTTGCGCCTGTGCAAACGCTTTCTTCGCACGAAAATTTTAAACTTCGCTCAATCGGAATAAAACTGATCCGCCATCTCGGCATTGTCGGAGAATGTAATATCCAATACGCTCTCGATCCCCATTCCGATGATTATAGAATTATTGAAGTGAACGCGCGACTTAGCCGCAGTTCCGCGCTTGCATCAAAAGCCACAGGTTATCCCCTTGCGTTTGTCGCTACAAAACTTTCGCTTGGTTATAATTTAAATGAAATTGAAAACAGCATTACAAAAGAAACTTCATCCTGCTTTGAGCCTGCGCTTGATTACATCGTATTAAAATATCCGCGCTGGGATTTGCAAAAATTTAAAGCGGTTTCAACACAGCTCGGCAGTGAAATGAAATCTGTCGGTGAAGTAATGTCGATCGGCAGAACGTTTGAAGAAGTGCTGCAAAAGGCAATGCGTATGCTCGATGTGGGTTACAACGGTTTTGTTGTGAACGACCTCGATACAAAAATTACAGACGACTTACTTGCAAAGCCAACAGACAAACGCATTTCCCTTCTTGCAAAAGCAATTGAAGAAGGTTACACTGTTGATCGCTTGCACGAGTTGACAAAGGTTGACCGCTGGTTCTTGTATAAAATGAAGAACATCGTCGAGCTTCAAAATAAATTAAGAAAACCTAAACTTGAAGAAGTTAATTCTGAATTATTACTTGAAGCGAAACAAAAAGGATTTTCAGATAAACAAATTGCTTTGCTTACAAACTCTGATGAGTTTGAGGTTCGTTCAAAAAGAAAAGAACTTAACATTGTTCCCTTTGTAAAACAGATCGATACGCTTGCGGCGGAATACCCGGCGCAGACAAATTATTTGTACATGACCTATAACGGAAACGAAGATGACATTCAGACCAAAGAAGAAAACCAAATTATCGTTCTTGGCGGCGGCGCGTATCGTATCGGTTCTTCGGTAGAGTTCGACTGGTGCTGCGTTAATTCGGTTTTAACGTTGAACAAATTGAATCACAAAACCATCATGATCAACTACAACCCTGAAACTGTTAGTACCGACCATGACATTTGCGACAAGTTGTATTTTGAAGAAATGAGTCTTGAGCGGGTGCTTGATATTTATGAAAAAGAAAATCCACACGGTATTATTGTTTCAATGGGTGGACAGATTCCGAATAACCTTGCCGTAAAATTATTTAACAACGGTGTGAATATACTCGGAACATCACCCGCAAAAATTGACAACGCGGAAAACCGCCACAAGTTCTCTCGAATCCTTGATCAGCTTGATATTGACCAGCCGGAATGGAATGAGTTGACAAATTTAGAAGAAGCGAAAAAATTTGCTGACAACGTCGGCTATCCGGTGTTGATTCGTCCGAGTTATGTTTTAAGCGGCGCCGCGATGAGCATTGTTCTAACCGAAAATGAACTTGAAGAATATTTGAAGAAGGCTTCGGACATCAGTCAAGAACATCCGGTTGTAATCAGCAAGTTCATCACCGACGCTCGCGAAATTGAAGTTGACGCCGTTGCTTCCGACGGAGAACTTTATTGCTACGCTATTTCGGAACACGTTGAAAATGCCGGCGTGCACAGCGGCGATGCTACGATCGTTCTTCCGCCGCAACGGACGTATTTGGAAACCATGCGGCGCGTAAAAATTATTACCAAGGAAATTGCACGCGAGTTGGAAATCACCGGACCGTTTAACATGCAGTTTATCGCCAAAGATAACGACGTAAAAGTAATTGAGTGCAATCTCCGCGCTTCGCGAAGTTTTCCGTTTGTCTCAAAAGTTTTGAAGATCAATTTCATTGACATTGCGACAAAATTAATTATGGGACAGCATCTTCCAAAGATCGATAAATCATCTTTCGACCTGGATTACGTGGGCGTTAAAGCTTCTCAATTTTCTTTTACGAGATTAAAAGGAAGCGATCCCGTGGTTGGCGTTGAAATGTCATCAACAGGAGAAGTTGCTTGTCTTGGTGATGATTTTAACGAAGCATTTTTGAAAAGTATGTTATCGGTCGGATTTAAAATACCGCAAAAAGGCGTTTTGCTCTCAACAGGAACGTTGAAAGAGAAAGCCGAATTCCTTGAGGAATTAAAAACACTCCGCAAAATGGGATTGAAGTTTTACGGCACCAAAGGAACCGCTGACTTTTACGGCGAAAGTGGAATTGAAGTTGAAACGCTTCACCGCCCGTTTGATAATCAAGAGCCGGGAATACTATCCCACTTGGAAGACGGTAAAATTGATCTCGTTATCAATATTCCCAAAACTTCCGAGAAGGAAGAACTCGACAGCGATTATCTTGTCCGCCGCCGCGCAGTTGATTTGAATATTCCTCTCATTACAAATCTGCAATTCGCAAAGCGGTTTGTAAAATCGTTAAGTAAACATCTCGCCGGTGAACTACACGTAAAAAGCTGGGATGAGTATATGTAGGCAGTGGAAAGTGACAAGATGAAAGTAGAAAGAATGGTAGAGATTAAATCATGAAAAAAGATATTTGCCCGATTTGCGGCGGTGTAAAAACAGAATCAGAAACAAGTTTTACCGCAAATTATAATCAAGGGATCATTATTGTTAAGGAAGTTCCGGCAACTGTTTGTCAACAGTGTGGAGAAGAGTGGATTTCTGATGCCGTTGCAACTAAACTTGAAGAAATTGTAATCACTGTAAAAAAACAGAGACAAGATTTTTTTGTTGCTAAGTTCAACAATTATTCTTTGGCTTCATAACAAAGTAATTAGTCAATGGTCATCGGTCATTTGTTATAGAGATTCATTAATAATGACGAATGACCGATGACCAATGACCAATTTTGAACTTATCATTTTCCCTCACTGTTTTAGTATAGAAAAGTAAAAACTCATGGCAATATTTTTCGCAATATTTTTCCTCGTTTACGGCTCGGCAAATTTCTTTGTTTGGCTGCGGGCGATGCATGCGTTTCAGTTCCAATCGTTTTATGCCAAACTTTTCTTCTCGGCTGCATTTGTTTTGGCAGCGTCTTCTTACATCTTAACTAAAAGTCTCCTCTGGTTTGCGTTGTTGGGATATTTTCTCATATCGCTTTTGGTGATTGACATTTTTGTTCTCATCAACCGGTTTTTCCCATTCTTCCCGCAGTTTCTTCTTCAAGATTATGCAAAAACAAAATTACTAACCGGCTTAATTGTTCTTCTCCTTGTTTTCGTAACCGTTACTTACGGATTCATTAACGCCAACAATATCAAGTTAAAAACGATCCAACTTTCGATTCCAAAGAAGAATTCTACTCTTACTTCGCTAAATATTTTTTATTTCTCCGATTCACATTTTACACCGGTGAACAACGGACGAATTGCAAAGAAGATCATAGACCTTGCGGAAGAAGTAAAACCCGATATTATTCTTATTGGCGGAGATGTTATTGACGATAAGTCGAATCAACTTAAACGAATTGGAATTGATGAAGAACTTCGCCAGCTAAAAGCAAAGTACTGCGTTTACACCATTAACGGAAACCACGAATACATTGTAAACGTAAATAATGCAGACAATTTCCTAAATGAAAACAACGTGCAAGTTCTTCGCGACAGCATGGTAACGATCGACAATTCGGTTCAGATCATCGGACGAGAAGACGGAAGCATTGCCAATTTTGCTCACGGAAAAAGAAAATCTGTTGCAGAATTGGTTTCCTCCGCACGGAAAGATTTGCCAATAATTCTTCTCGATCATCAGCCATTTCATCTTGCAGACGCTGCCGCTCAAAATGTTGATCTTCAACTTTCCGGACATACACACCACGGACAAATGTGGCCGTTTAATTTTGTAACTAAAATGATCTATGAAGTAAGCTGGGGTTATAAGAAAATCGCTAATACACACTTTTATGTTTCCAGCGGAGTTGGAACCTGGGGACCACCGGTAAAAGTCGGGAACGATGCCGAAGTAATCAACTTCAAAATTAGTTTTACTGAAAATTGAAATGCAGAAACAAGATGAGCCGTAATCAAATAATTTGTAATCCTCAATTGAGTGATTGACTAATATCCTCAGTTATCCGCCGCGGCGGATTGTTTTTTTTGTCAAGAAATTTTTATAGAATTTCTACTTTATCTTATTTTTAACACAATATCAAAATAAGATTGAATCCCGCCGGGATTCTTTCCGTGTTTTGTGTTTATGTTACAAAGATTCAATCCCGATGGGATTGTGTAATTCTATAAAACTTCAAGAAGTCTAGACTTTTTGCAATAACACCGTAGGTGTTGAATCTTTGTAACCTTAAACCAACCAAAATATACATTCCCTTGGGGAATGAATATTTCATCTCACCGAAGAAGCAATTAAAGAATTTAACTAAAGTTTTGGTTGCCGGCTTCGCTTCGCTAAGGTTGAATGACTGAATGGAAAACATTCACCCATTCATTTTCATTCATCCAACCCGTGAAACTTTTTTCGCTGCATCAATTATTTTTACTAACTCTCGAATCTCTTTAAAGCAAAAAACCCGACTTACATCCGTCGGGTTTTTCATTTTTGAAACTTTTACTTTTAATTCAAATGAATTGCGGGAAAGTTTACCCCTTTTAGGCTAACTTGCTCTACTTTTAGTCTGGCAAGTCCTTTGTGTAACATCCCTAATTCACTAGCCGCTTCTTGCGAAACGTCTATATTTCTTCCGCGAACATAAGGACCGCGGTCGTTAATTCTTACGATAACGCTTTTATCGGTCGCCGGGTTTGTAAGCCTGAGCAGCGTTCCGAATCGTAAGGTTTTGTGAGCGGCTGTTAAAGCTTCCTGATCAAATTTTTCGCCGTTTGCGGTTGTTCTGCCATGAAACCTGGGTCCGTACCACGAGGCTTTCATTTCTCCTTTACTGATATAATTAATTACTGTAGTTTGTTCGTTATTAATTACATCAATAGCTGGGACAGCTTCCTTTACTTTTGGCTCGTTCTCTTCAGGGGTTGTCTGCTCAACTGCGGTAAAACCGGCCAAAATTAAAAGAAGACTGAAAAGCAATACTTTTGCTAATGACTTCAATTAATCCTCTATTTTTGTTTATGAACGATACAAAGATAGAACTACGGGGAGTGAATTTCAATACTTCCGGAGCCTCAACTCAAGTTTTACAAAAACTCCAAATATCCGACTTTGTCGGTCTGTTGGTCGGGTTTTACTCTTTGCTTAAGGGTTTCAAATAAAACTCTATTCCATTTCAGATAAATAAGTAGTTTTAAATTACTCTTCAAAGCTAAGCCGAGGAAAATATGAGCCATCAATTTGAAGAAACTTAAATACAGCTTTAGTTGTTACAACGATAAGAAAACTATATCTTTACAAGAGATGAATGAACTTTTTAGAAATAGTGTGAAAAGAATAATTGCTCTTCTGCTCCTAGGGTTCTTCATATTCTCATTTCTTCACTCGGAGCTTGGATTTTTAGATTACGACGGGGATGATCATGGTGAGCATGACTACTGTCAAATTGTTAAGAATACGAACACACATTCAAAGATATTACGGGAAGATCTACCTAAGCTCGAATTTAACAAAGATATCTGCATTCATTGTTTTGAAGAAATAGAAGCACAAGAAACACAACCTTCCTTTGAAAAAACAGACCACCATCTAAAAGCAAAACCATCTACAGATTTATATCTGTTTAACAACACATTTCTGATTTAACCAATCTCTTTTCATTTCGTTAATCCCTTTACGGGATAAGTGTCTTTCCGCCAAAGGCGGACAAGTAAATCATAAAAAATAATTGGAGAAAGTATGAACAAACTTTTTGTTTTGTTCGCAGTTGCACTGCTGCCGCTTTGCATTTACGGACAAACTGAAATTAAAAAACTTAGTTTGAATGAAGCTGTTGAAATTGGACTTAAGAATAATCCGGAAGTAAGAAGCGCTGTTGAAAATATTTCAGCTTCTAAAGGAAGATACTGGAGCGGAATATCATTGCCACAACCGGAGGTTGGAGTTAGCTATGAATTTGCCCCGGTGAACGGTAGCTTAAGTAATTACAGCGAAAAAACTCTGGCAATAAGTCAATCTTTTGAGTTTCCTTCCAATTACTTTTTGAAAGGAAGCAAATTCAACAAAGAAGAAGAGATTGCAGTTTTTAAACTAAACTTGACTGAGCGAAGCGTTATCAATCAAGTGAAAACCAGTTACTACAAAGTTCTTACTAAACAATACCAGGTAAAGTCTGCTGAGGAAAATTTAGTAATCTCGGAAGATTTTTTTAAGAAAGCTGAGATAAGGCAAAATGTAGGTGAAGGAACGAATCTTGAAAGACTGACCGCAAAGGTTCAATACACTGAGGCGCGGAACAATCTGGAAGTTGCAAAGAACGAACTTACGACAGCATTTGCCGAACTGATTTTTTCATTGGGATATGGCGAACAAAGTTATGATTCGAGTTTCGATTTAACTGATACGCTTGTTTTTGTTGATCATAAAATAAGTTTAGAAGAAATATATAAATCAATGGAAGAAACAAATCCACAGATTAAGATTGCCGAATTGAATTATGGAATTGCTTCTGTTGAAAAAGGTCTGGCGTGGTCTTCCATTCTTCCTAATATTAATCTGGCTTATTTCAAACAAACTCGCGATGGTAATAACGGATTTTATGGAGCTTCGTTTGGCATTTCTGTTCCGCTGTGGTTTATGTTCGATCAGAGAGGAAAAATTCAGGAAGCGGTTGCAAATCAGTCCATATCTGAATCGGAACTGCAATTGACGAAGAACGAGATCGCCTTAAAAATAAAAAGTGCTTTTACAGATCACGAAAACAATCTAAAGCAAGTAAAACTTTATGTGAATGATATTCTCCCACAAGCTGAAGAGATTTACAGAACAGCGATAAAAAGTTACGCTGCCGGAGAACTTACCTACCTTGAATATCTACAAGCGAAACAAACTTTGATAAGCTCGCGGAATAATTACATAAATGCCTTGTTCAATCATTATCAATCGGTATTTCGGATTGAGGAAATTGCGGGACAAAATATTATTGACAAATCAGAATTGGAGAAATAAATGAAAGCATGTATCAAATTATTAATAGCCGCTAATGTATTAGCGTTTGCCTTTTGGGGATGCAGCGATAAAGAAGAACCGAAAAAAGAAGAAAGCCATAATGAGCGGGGTGAAGTTGTGAAGCTATCGGCAGAATCTATAAAGCAAATAAAATTAGAAACAGAAACAGTATCATTGCAACCATTCACCGGTTATTTAACAATTCCGGCTAAGGTAATAACGAATCAAGATAATGAAGCGCAGATCGGTTCGCTAGTTCAAGGAAGAGTTCACAAGGTGTTTGTAAAAGTTGGTGACTTCGTTAAAGCCGGACAAGTATTGATGACGGTTGAAGGATTGGACGTTGGGCAGATTAAAGCCGGTTACTTAATAGCGAAAGCTGCTCTTGATTATGCAAAAGCAAATTATGAAAGGCAGCAGAAGTTATTTGACGAGAAGATAGGCTCACAAAAAACATTACTTGAAAGTAAGGCGGAATATGACAAGGCGAATGCTGAATTTAAAGCAGAAGATAAAAAAATTCATTCCGTTGGTCTTAGTGATGAAGATGTAACCGACGCAAAGATAAACGAAGAACATACGTCCGGCACACTGCCAATTAAATCATCAATCAATGGAATTGTTGTTGAAAGAAATGTAGTTATCGGTCAATTGGTTGACGCAACAACAAACGCTTTCAAAGTGATTAATACAAATACGGTTTGGGTTGACGGACAGATATATGAAAAAGATATGACGAAGTTGAACCAGAAAACGAACGCATTGTTCACCTCAACAACTTATATGAATGAGAAATTTAACGGAAGAATAATATATATCGGTCAAACGGTTGATGAACAGTCAAGAACGATTACCGTGCGCGGTGAGTTTAACAACTCGAACAGCAAATTGAAGCCGCAAATGTTTGGTGAATTAAAAATACCGGTAAGTTCAAATGCAAAAGCCATTATGATTCCGGAGGAATCTGTTATAAAAGAAGCAGGGCAAGAATATGTGTTTGTTCAAACCAGTGATACGACCACGCCTACTGGCGGGCAGGCATTTGAAAAGAGAATGGTAATTACCGGAATATCCGTTGATAACAGGATTGAAATAAAAGAAGGATTGAGAGAGGGTGAAAAAGTGGTTTCGAAAGGGGTATTCTATTTGAAGAGTGAACTGAAAAAAGATGAATTGGCGGGAGATTAAACTAATGTTAGAAAAAATAATTTCATATACGCTGAAGCAGAAAGGAATGATAATATTTCTTTCTCTGCTTATAGTTGCGTTCGGATCGTATTCATATCTGACATTGCCGATTGATGCCTTTCCGGATGTAACAAATATTCAAGTTGAAGTTGTAAGCCACGCTGATGGACTTTCCGCCATAGAGATTGAACGCTCTGTAACATACCCGATTGAAATGGCAATGCGCGGTTTGCCGGATGTTGAACAAATGCGTTCGGTAACAAAGTTCGGTCTTTCAATAGTAACAATTGTATTCAAAGATAAGGTTGATATTTATTTTGCGCGTCAGCTTGTCTTTGAGCGGCTGGGTGAAGCAAGAGAAAGTGTTCCCAAAGGTGTTGAAGTTGCGATGGGACCAATAGCAACGGCAATGGGAGAGATATATCAATATACTCTCGAAGGAAAAATGCCAAGTGATTCACTTGCAAAGATTTCTTATTTGACAAACTTGAGAACTATTCAAGAATGGATTATTACGCCGAAATTAAAAAGTGTTGCCGGTGTAAATGAGATAAATTCTTTCGGCGGTTATTTCAAACAGTATCAAGTAATTGTATCACCGGAAAAATTACTAAAGTATGCTGTAACGGCTGATGAAGTTTATTCTGCAATCGAGAATAACAACCAAAATGTGGGCGGAAATATTCTTGAAAAGAATTCCGATCAATATATCGTTCGCGGAGTTGGATTAATAAAAGATGTTAGTGATATAGAAAATATTGTTCTGAAATCTTACAAAGGAACCCCAACCTACATAAGAGATGTAGCGCAAGTAAAGATTGGCGAGGCAGTAAGAATGGGCGCCTCGATGAAGAATGGAGTTGATGAATCAGTCGGTGGAATTGTAATGATGCTGCGTGGTGAGAACAGCCGTGAAGTTGTTGAACGTGTTAAAGAAAAAGCAAAAGAGATAAATGAAAATAATATGCTGCCAGATGGAATAAAGATAGTTCCATATTATGATAGAAGCGACATTGTAAACGCAAGCGTTAATACGGTAAATAAGGCTTTGATCGAAGGATCTCTTCTTGTTCTGTTAGTTTTGTATTTATTGCTCAGAAGTTTTAGAGGAAGTTTTGTAGTGTTAATTGCTTTACCGCTTTCGCTTCTTGTTACATTCACTGTAATGAAACTTGTAGGATTAAGCGCAAACTTAATGTCACTCGGCGGACTTGCAATCTCAATTGGAATGATAATAGATGCGACAATAATTCAAGTAGAAAATGTGCAAAGACATTTAAGCGAAAGCGGAAACGAGCATCCAAAATTATTGACAGTTCTTAAAGCGGTTCTGGAAGTTAGAAAACCCAGCATCTTTGGTGAATTGATTATTGCCATTACATTTATACCAATTCTTTCGCTGGAAGGAATCGAGGGAAAGATGTTCGGACCGCTTGCAAAGACTGTTGCCATTGCTCTTCTTTCATCATTGTTCCTATCAATCTTTGTAATACCGGTTCTTTGCTCAATGTTCTTGAAGTCTCAACCGGAAAAGGAAAGCATCGTAATGAAGTATGCTACCAAAATATATTTGCCGCTTTTAGAATATGTGATGAAGAAAAAAATAATGATCTTGAGCATTGCGGGAGTTTTTTTGATAGCCGCTTTGTTCCTCTTTACAAGATTAGGAACGGAGTTCATTCCAACAATGGACGAAGGCGCGTTTGATATGGATGTTGCATTGTTGCCGGGAGTGTCACTTTCGAAGGCTATGGAAGTGAATCAACTTGCAGCACGGAAAATGAAAGAGTTTGACGAACTGGATGTAGTGGTTTCGCGAATTGGTCAAACCGGCGTTGCAATGGATACCAGAGGAGTGGATAAAACCGGCTATGTTGGAATATTGAAACCAAAGAGTGAATGGAAACGTGATATTACGAGAGAAGAATTGACAAATGAAATGCGCGCTTCTTTGGAAACAATACCGGGAATTGGTTTTGGATTCAGCCAGCCGATACAATGCAGAATTGATGAACTTGTTGCCGGAACAAAGGCGCAATTGATTCTTAAACTATTTGGTGAAGATATAGACTTGCTAAAAAGTAAAGCTGATGAAATAGCAAAAGTTCTTTCTTCGATTGAAGGAGGAACCGATTTGATGACAGAAAAAGTTTCCGGTCAGCCATACTTAACAATAAACAGTGATCGTTCAAAAATTGCGCGGTATGGTTTGAATATTAATGATGTGCAGAATGTAATTGAAATAGCTATTGCCGGAAAATTTGCCTCGAAATTTTATGAAGAGAACCGGAGTTTTGATATTACCGTCCGTATGCCGGAAGAAAAAAGAAATTCCATTGAAACGATTGAAAATATATTGGTTCCGACAAAAACAGGAATGAATATCCCGCTTGCACAATTAGCAGATATTAAGATGATCGAAGGACCGGTTCAGATTAGCCGTCAAGATGGAATTAGAAGAATAGGCATCGAGATGAACATAAGCGGAAGAGACATCGGAAGTTTTGTTGCAGAAGCAAAACAAAAAATAAAAGAGAGTGTTCAACTGCCAGCTGGTTATTATTTAACGTGGGGCGGCCAATTCGAAAATCAGCAAAGAGCAATGAACAAACTGATGATCATTGGACCAATTGCAACCGGATTAATTCTGCTTCTCTTATTCGTTACGTTCAAGTCTCTCCGCTTGGCGTTTCTGGTAATTTCCAATCTACCATTTGCTCTCATTGGTGGAATCTTCTCGCTCTACATCTCCGGTTTGTATTTATCTGTTCCAGCTTCGGTGGGATTTATAGTTTTGTTCGGTGTTGCTGTGTTAAACGGTGTAGTGTTGGTATCTCAAATATCACAACTGCGTGAAGAAGGAATTGAACTACAAGAAGCAATTCGGAAAGGAAGTCTGAACAGATTACGCCCGGTATTAATGACAGCCTCAATAGCAATATTTAGTTTAATGCCGATGTTGTTTGCAAGCGGAGCGGGTTCGGAAATACAAAAACCGTTGGCAACCGTTGTTGTTGGAGGATTGATTACTTCAACTCTGTTAACGCTTCTGCTAATCCCGTCCGTTTATAGTTGGTTTGAAAAGAGAACGGTTGAAGGGGAAATGTAAATAATATTTTGCGGCTTATTACTTGTGCAGTGGGCCGGTCTTAAAAATTATGAGACGGCAATATAATTTCAAAACGTAATCACCTTGTCGGAATCAATAGTCCAGGCGGTCAACTCAGCCATTGTGCTAATTTGAATTTCTTCATTAATGGTAAGTATTTAATACCGCGTTATTGGCACAAGTGCAGCAAATTTTAACTACCCCACTTTGATTTAGTTTTTAATTGTTCTAAAAACAGCAGAAATAGTATTATCACTTGACAATATCGAAAAACGATATTATATTTCGATAGTTAATAAGGAAAACATATGGAAGATAAATTACTCAAGGACTTGTTTCTTGGCTTTATTAAAGTTCATATTCTGCATCACGCCGCGAAAGAAAGAATTTACGGACAGGAATTTAGTGAGGAATTGCAAAGGCACGGATATCAGATATCTTACGGCACATTATACCCGTTATTTCATAAGCTGGAAGAAAATGGTTATCTACAATCCGAAAGTGAGAATGTAAAAGGAAAGGTAAGGCGATATTATACAATAACAAAAAGCGGAAAGAAGATTTTAGAAAAAGCAAAACTTCAAGCAAAGGAATTGGTTGAGGAGTTGTATGAGGAATGATAAGTTTTCAAAGGGCAATGAATTGGTTGGAGTAAGTGGATTAAAGACTACTGTTCAACAAAAAAATGGTTATGATCTTTTAAGAATAAAACCGATCCGAAAACTTATTGAATGGAATTGGTTCCCTTACGTATTCCAGTTTTTAATGTTAGTCGTGTTTATTACTTTAATTTACATTGGCTGGCAGGTCTACACACCAGAAAATGTTAATGCAAAACTGTATGCGAAAACCAATATAGTAACACTTGTAATTTGGGGAATTTGGTGGCCACTTATGGTTTGGTTTGCTGTCACATTAGGAAGAGTGTGGTGTATGATTTGTCCCCTTGAACTTGTATCCAATATGACTGAAAGACTTTCAAGGAAACTTGGAGTTGGTCAAAATACACTTTCTAAATGGATTAGAGGTGGTTCTGTCATAGTTTTTCTGTATGCTTTAGTGCAGCTATTAGTTGCTGGAATTAATCTTCATAGAATACCGGCATTTACTTCCTTTTTTCTTATAGCATTATTAACTATTGCAGCAGTTACAGGATTTCTTTTTAAAGATAGAGCTTTCTGCAGAGGATTTTGCCCGATAGGTATGCTTCTGAATGCATACGGCAGAGGTGGAATGTTAGCGGTAAGAGCAGGCTCTGAAAACACTTGTAAAGACTGTACGGGTAAAGACTGTATAATGTCATGTAATAGAAATAAACTTGATTCAAGAAGTTGTCCTAGTTTGCTAAATCCGCCAAAATTAAACTCGAATAAGGATTGTTTGGTTTGCGGGCAATGTATTAAATCTTGTGAACCGGATAATATGCAATTGCTTTTAAGAAAGCCCTTTGATAGTAGAGACGCTAGGGAAGTAAAGGCAAACTGGGCTTTAACAATCTTTATAATACTTGTTTCAGGATTCGTAACCTCGGAATTAACAACGGAATGGAAGGCTGCAAACGAGATTTATGTTTTAATTCCAGAATACTTTACGAAAATAACGGGTCTTCATTCAATTAGCGGTTTCTTAGAAGGACTATGGACTATCGTAATATTCCCTTTTTCCCTATGGGCAATTTTAGGATTGATGGCTGTAATAACAAAAAATGCAAATTCAATAACAGATGCTTGGAGAAGATTAGCTTTGCCGCTTGTTATAATAATATCTGCCGGGCATTTAACAAAAGCAATTGCCAAATTAAATACATGGGCTGGTTTTTTACCGGGAAGCATCGATGACCCTTTAGGGAAAAACAATTTACGATCAATAGCGGCAGGCGTAAATATTCCAGGCGAGTTATTCAGCAATCAAATAGTTTCTGTTATCGGGTTATTCTTATTATCAGCTGCATTCATTTATTCAATACGTGAAGAGAAAATTATTAATAATAATTATTTCACAAGAATGATTCCGAAATTAATTATGTATTTGTTATTCTCATTCATTGTAATTGGAATTGGGTTTAATTAGTAATATAGAATTAAATGAGGTGCTTATGTTTAAGAAGGTTTGTATAGCTGTTTTATTATTGTTTTTACATACATCTTGCTCTGACAACACTGATAGAATAACGGAATTACAAAAACAGGTTGACTCTTTAAGAAGTAAGGTTGAAAATCAATACACTCCAGGATTTGGAGAGTTGATGAGCAATGTTCAGGTTCATCATGCAAAACTTTGGTTTGCAGGTATAAACCAAAATTGGAAATTAGCAGATTTCGAAATTCACGAAATTGAAGAATCATTAGCTGATATTCTTAAATACCAGTCTAAGCGCGATGAGTCAAAATCACTTAATGTAATTAACGCTCCGCTAGAAAATGTTAATAGTGCTATAGAGAAACGAGATTTGAATTTATTCAAGAATACTTTTGTAAAATTAACAAATACGTGCAATGCATGTCACGAAGCTGTCAAATTTGAATTTAACAAAGTAAAAATCCCAGAATCACCACCATTCAGTAATCAGGAATTCAAATAAATAAATTCAGAACTATTTCTAGGAAAAAATATGAAAGACAAAAAAATAAATACAGCTATACTCTTAATCCGTATAATGGTTGGTTTTATATTCCTCTCTGAGGGAATTCAAAAGTTTTTATATCCTAATACTCTTGGTGTTGGAAGATTTATAAAAACAGGAATACCGGCGCCGGAATTATTAGCCCCTTTCGTTGGGACAGTAGAAATTGTTTTCGGTATTCTATTATTAATTGGACTTCTTACAAGAGTTGCTTCAATTCCTTTAATAATAAACATCAGTGTGGCAATTATTTCTACGAAAATACCGATTTTGATTAGTGAGGGATTCTGGAAAATGGCACATGAGGAGAGAACCGATTTATCAATGTTATTAGGTTCAATTTTTTTGTTAATTGTTGGTAGTGGAAATATCTCTCTTGATTATTTCATTCATAGAAGCTAAAGTGGAAAAGATGAAAGAATTGATAAAAAAATATGATCCGGCAATAAAAATTACATTATTGTTCTTTCATTTTGCAGGATTCAGTGTTTGGTTTGGTGCAGTAGCAACAAATCAAATAAGTATTACAGCTATTTTTGTAACTGTTGTAAGTGGAATTCTTTTGGCGATAAGAGAATTAATAAAGGACGGATTGATTTGGCTAACAATTACTGAGGGTGTATTCAATACTGTGAAGGTTTTTGTTCTTATTACAGCGTTTTTATTGGAAGTAAAAAATCCAGTTGTTTTATTAATTGTAATGCTGCTTGGAATTTTAAGTGCGCATCTCCCTACTGAAACAAAAAATAAGGTACTATTTACATTAAAAAAAGATGAGGCGCATAATAGAAAAGTATAAAAGACTTATCGAACTCGCTAAAGTATTTTTAAAATTAGGATTGATTACATTCGGCGGTCCAGCTGTGCATATAGCAATGTTCGAAGATGAGGTTGTATCGAAGCGTAAATGGATGGATCATCAACATTTTCTGGATTTAGTAGGGGCTACTAATTTAATTCCGGGTCCGAACTCAACGGAAATGGCATTACATACCGGATATCACCGTGCTGGAATTTCAGGTTTGTTGATAGCTGGATTTTGTTTTACTTTACCGGCGGTTCTAATTACCGGAGTATTTGCAATAATTTATGCTCAATATGGAAATCTTCCTAACGTAAAACCGTTTCTAGATGGCATTAAACCGGCGGTTCTCATTATAATATTTAATGCGGTTTACAAACTTGGGTCTAAAGCTATAAAGGGCTGGAAACTAATTGTTATTGCGGTTGCTGTTGCTGTTATTAATGCTTTTGGAGTAAATGAAGTATTTTCAATACTTACAGGAGGAGGTTTCGGAGCTTTATTTATTTTTCTATCGGAAAAGAAAAATGTTTTAAACTCACTTTCACCTTTTGCAATCCTTTCATTATTAATGATTACCTCGATATCAACTGCTATTGAAAAATCTCAAATATCACTTACAAAAATATTCATAACATGTTTGAAGATCGGGACAGTATGGTTTGGTGGAGGTTATGTTTTAGTTGCATATTTTGATGGTGAATTTGTGCAAGGATTAAATTGGTTAACGAGGCAAGAATTATTAGATGCAGTTGCAGTCGGACAGTTTACGCCAGGACCGTTCCTTTCCTCCGCAACATTCATCGGTTATCAAATTGCGGGTGTTGGAGGAGCGGCAGCAGCAACTATAGGAATATTGATCCCTTCTTTCATTTTTGTATTATTGTTAAATCCACTCGTTCCAAAGCTAAGAAGATCTAAGTTTTTCTCTCAATTCCTTGATGCTGTAAATGTTAGTGCTTTGGCTGTTATGTTTATAGTTGCGGTAAAACTTGGTGTTGAAGTTTTAATTGATCCAGTAACCGGAATAAATTGGACTGAAATCATAATTGCTTTATTGAGTGCAACAGCATTCTTAACTATTAAGAAAATAAATTCGGCTTACATTGTTTTGGGAGGTTCCGCTTTAGGATACTTACTATATTTAATTTAAGAAAACCAGTCTATTCCGAAAACACTACTTTTAATAATTCAGAAAGATATTTATGAATATTATCAAGGAAGACTTAAAAAGTATTTTAAATGATTCTAAATCTCTAACCAGATTTACCAATATCTTGAATTACCGAACATTACTAATAGGTGCTTTACTTGTTATTGTTTACGGAAGCATCTTTTTGATTGATCAATCAGTGAGAGATATTTTTGCAAAAATACATACAGATTATTTCGATTTCGTTTTTAATGTTGGTCACCTTTATGGGAAATATTATTTAACGCTGATTTTTTTTGTTTCATTTTATTTAATAGGATTAATACTCAAAAATGAGCGAGTAAGAAAAAACGGTTTGAGGATATTCGAAGCGTTTATTTTCTCGGGGATAATGGTAACGGTATTAAAAACATTAATCGGTAGATGGCGCCCCTACACTGGAAAGGGAAGCTTTGCTTTTGATCCCTTTAACCTTAGTTCAAATGATCATTTTTCGCTTCCTTCGGGTGATGTTGCAATTGCGTTTGCCTTCAGCACAATAGCCGCCGGTTTTTTAAAAAATAGATATTGGAAAGTATTCTGTTACTTTTTGGCAGCTTTGACTTTTTTTGGCAGAATCTATCATGATCAACACTGGATGAGCGATGTAACTTTAGGTGCTTTCATTTCTACAATTATTGGAATGAAGCTGAATTTAATAAGCAAAAAAGAACAGATTTAGAAAGTTATTACTTTATCAGATTCGACCGTCCATGCCGTTAATTCAGCCATTGTGCTAATTTGCGCCCCCGCGATTAAAGGAAGATTTTTTATTCCTCTGGCGTCCGCACATGTACCACAAATTTTTACTTGTCCGCTTTTCAGCAAAACAGATTTTAACATACGTTCGATGTTGTAGTATCCGTTTGGAGTATTTTGGTTTGGCAAAGCGCAAGTAGCCGCATCAGCCATTAAAAATATTCTAACTTCGTTTTCCGGAAAGTCTTTTTGAATTTGCATTGCAAGACGAAGCGCGTTATATGCTTTTTCTGTTCCGTAAGGTGCATCGTTAATAATGATAAGGTATTTCATGTTTTTCCTTTTAAAAATATATTGATTGCTAGATTATTACAGTTCTATTTGCGCCGAAAATATTTCCCATCGCTATTCAGTTATCTTTAAATTCACCTTACGTTCAAAGTAATTTCCAAGCATACCGATTTTAGCATTTCCTTTTACGGACTCTCCTTTTGTAATCATTACCTGAAGTGTTAATTCACCATCATTAGCATCGTAAAGCGGCTGAACGGTCATCGGCAGAGCAGTTATTTCTGCATCCTCGAACCCCATTAGTTTATCACCAACCAACCGGCAAGCCATTTGAAGATTCACAGCCCAGCCCGGCACAAATTTCGAAATCGAGTTTGTCCCAATCATTGACGAATCAACATAAGTCCATGCATTCCTAAATGAAGCAGGAAAGTTATCATCTTTTATTCGCCCAATAACTGTAAGAACAGTTTTTTGCTCCCCGCGTTTTACTTCGAGAAGGAAGGTACCGTTCGGCTGACGCAATGACTTCATCGTTTCTTTATCAAGTATATCGATTATTGTATTATCCTCATCTGACCAAGGTCCGTTATTTAGATGGCATGACATACAAGATTTTGCATCTCCTAAGATTCCGACTGCCGGCGGATAAGAGAAAACCTTTTGTGCAAATCCTCCCAAAAAGATTATCGCTAAGATGGCTGATACTTTAACTCTCATTTTTTATTCCTTTCTTTATTTTTTCAAACTAGAATGTAAAATTACTTTCCAAATCTTAAAGTTTTATTTGAACACCAAAAAGTTTTGCCCCAATTGTCATTAATTGTTTGTAGAGGTCTTTAGTAAAACCAATCGGTGCTAACCACCATTTTTCAAAAATGACTTTACCAAGGTGCCATTTCTTTCCAACATTTTTCATTTTTACATCTGGGTGCGGGGAAGCAAAAAAATCACCATAAGCAAAACCAGCTAAATCCTCTCCGGCTTCCAGCATACAAAAACCATCACCGCAAAAAGTGGTTTTTGATTCTTTACCAATTATTTTTGAAGAAATGATTTCGGAAACAACCAATGCTTGAGAGTGAGCAAAAACACCGGCTTTAGGTAGTTTCATAGGTTTATCAGGATTCCATCTTCCAGGAAGCTGAATTGTTGTTATGTCGCCAATTGCAAAAACATTTTCATATTTTGTTTTAAGAGTATCCTTATTTACAGGTATCCATCCACTTTCATCTGCGAGACCGGATCTAGAAATTACTTCCGGCGCTTTATGCAGAGGGATTAAAACCAGTAAATCATATTTGACAGTTAAACCGGAACTGAATACAATTTTTTTCTCATCAGAGTCAACAGAAATCAATTGATTATTCGGATAGAATCCAATTGCCTTTTTTTCTAATATCATTTTAACAGAATTACCCAGTTCCGGACCGGCGACTGGTAAAGGAAGTGATTCCGGCGTGTAAAGGTTTACATTTGCCGGGTGTTCTAATTTCTTATGGTTTAGAAAATCCCGTATTAGCATAGCGCCTTCGTGCGGCGCACCGGGGCATTTATACGGCAGTGCGGATACAACAACTGAAACATTGCCCCCTTTGAAATTATGCAACGCTTCATTCAGGTTTGTCGCCCCATCCAGGGTAAAAAAATTGTGAATCCCGAATTGTTGTTTATTAAAATGGGCTTGATCGAAATCAGCGCCAAGCGCTATAACAAGGTATTGAAAACTTACTTGTGAGTTCTCCGTAATTATAACTTTGTTTTCCGCATCAATTTGTTTTATCTCCTCAAATAGAATTTTGACACGCTTGTTTACAAGTTTGCGTAAAGGTGTCGAAATTTGTTTGGGTGTTCTTTTGTTAACCATCAACCACAAATAAGATGCTGCAAATGAATGAAGACGACTTTTTTCGATCAATACAATTTCGGATTCCGGCGGGAGTAATTTTGCCAAATGATTAGCTGTTACAATACCGCCAACTCCGCCGCCAAGAATTACTACCGATGATTTATTCATATAAGAGCTTTCTTTTATAATAGAAAATAATTTTATTTTTTAGTGATGATGCTTTTGTAAAGAGCTTCTTTCAACATTAAAATTGAATCGCACACTTTGGGTTCTTTCAGATAGTATGAAACATCAGAATCATTTTGAATTTTGGTGAGGATGTTATATTGAACAAGAATTTCCAAGTGCTGCTCAAGCTCATTAATTTCCAGATTCAGTATAGAAGAAATAGCATTTGCACAAAGATTCTTATCATACAACGAACATAGAATTTCAACATTTAATTTATCGGCAAAAATCTTACTTAATAAATCTGGAAAAGCTGCATTATCGTCCATTTAACTTATTCCTTTTCAATTGGCAAGCCTGCAAACTGCCATGAGTTAACATCTTCTTTTAGGATAACAACGTTGAATCCTTTCTTTGTTAAAAGTTTTGCGGCTTCTGCGGCAAGCACGCAATACGGTCCTCTACAATAAGCTACGATTTCTTTGTCGGAAGGTAATTCGCTAAACTTATCTTTGAGTTCTTTTAACGGCATTGAAACAGCATTAGGAATATGCCCGGTTACAAATTCTTCCTTCGGTCTTACATCAATAAGAGTAACTTCATCCTTGTTAAGTTTTTCATACAATTCGGCAGAAGAAATAGGAACAAGAGCTGATCTTTCTTCAAAGAAAAGCCGGGCAGTTTCCCTAATTTCGGAAGCGCTTTTTTCGGCTAAAGTCTGTAATCCTTTCCAGCATTTAACAACTTCTTCATTTGCCAAACTGTAAAGTACCCGCACTCCATCTTTTCTGCTCGTTACAATTTTTGAACTCTTTAATATTTGCAGATGGCGCGAAGTATTTGCGAAGTTCATATTTGTTTCGGTAGAGAGAGTATCAACATCTCTTTCGCCTTGAGAAAGTATGTCAATCAATTCCAACCGTTTTGGACTTGCAAAAGCAGTAGCGATGCTAGCAAACTGCAGGAAAATTAGGTCCTTGAATTCTCTTCCGGTCATGGTGTCCTTTACTAAATTATTCAATTGATTAATTGAATAATAGTGATTTGTTTAGATATTTGCAAATTTTGATAACATTTCATTAAATCAAAGTCACTGTATTTTTCAAATTCTGTTACCGAAGGTGACAGTAACCCGCCCAATAAAATGGCGGACAGGCTTGAGTGGTTTCCAAATCTTCATTTCCCAATAATTCTTTGAGGATGTAAAGAGAACCTGCCTTTTTCACTTAATTTATGCACTAAGAATGATAATAAAATAGACTTTATCAAATGAGACTGAGAAGTTATACAGTGTCAAAATCTTGACAGAAGTCCTTGCCGCTAACTACTAAATTTAGCTGTGTAACTCACGTTACGCAAAATTAGTTTACTTACTGTTAAAATATTACAAAATCGTAGCGCAGACTTAAGTCTGCGTTACAGAATTTAAAACCGAATTACATTTTTGCGTAACATGAGCTGTGTAATTAATAACATTAATCAAAAGGAGTAACAGAATGAAAAACACAATTCTCGATAAAATTATTTTGTTGCAGAGACTAATTTGTTAAATTTCAGGTAACATTTATAAATGATAGGGCAGCGTCATGAAGCTAAAGTATCTTTCCACCGTGTTGTTATTTATCATCTTAACTTCACTCCTCTTTTCGCAAAGCGATCAACAAAATATATTCACGCTTTCAAACAATAGAGTTTATGCCCCCGGCGATAGCGTGAGT
>Ga0209211_10004774_pt1 | contig 20781 bp, 19 predicted proteins | sample RifGroA2_FD_183992 | JGI IMG/M metagenome (GOLD analysis project Ga0209211, IMG submission 183992) | Groundwater microbial communities from Rifle, Colorado, USA - Groundwater A2 (SPAdes) (version 2) | ecosystem: Environmental > Aquatic > Deep subsurface > Groundwater | place: Rifle, Colorado...
ATAGGCTAAAGATAATCTTCAACGAAAAAAATGAGAAAGAGCTGTTAGCTGAGCTAAATGGAGCAGATGAAAATAATATTGATATTGTTATTAGATAAAATAAAAAGAATCTGAAAAACTAAAAATGACAGTTGAAGCATCATTACCAACGATCGGAGCAGTATTAATAACGGCAGTGATTGACTCAATCAATCCATGCGCTATTGGGGTGTTAATCTTGCTAGTCTCGACTCTGCTTGCAACAAAGAAAAAAAATCAGTTGCTTAGCAAAGGATTATTGTATATTGGCGTAGTGTATGTAGTCTATTTTTTAGCAGGCTTAGGGCTAATTGCTTTCTTAGCAAATATTCCACAAGTAGTTGCAGAATACATAAGTATTGTTGTCGGGGCAGTTGTTGTATTTGCAGGATTAGTGGAAATAAAAGATTATTTCTGGTATGGCCAAGGCATCTCTCTGATGATTCCTCAGGATAAAGCAAAGAAGATCCATGACCTTATGCAGAATCTTTCTGTCTGGACAGTCATATTCTTAGGCGCATTTGTTGCTGCAGTTGAACTTCCCTGCACAGGAGGACCATATCTTGCAATAACATTATTATTATCGCAAAACTTTAATTTTACTGCGTTTATGTTGTTAGTTATTTATAACATCATATTTGTGATGCCTCTTGCTGTGATATTGTTCATGGTGTATTTCGGCACAAAGATACAAAATATCAAGAGATGGAAGATGAAGAACAGGGCAGTGATGAGATTGGCAACAGGAATTGTGCTGGTTGCATTGGGATGGCTATTGATGCTGATAGCTAATGGGACTATTAATTTTGGGTAATAAACTAAATTCAATAATAAAACTAATTCAATAATGTAAATGGCAAAAAAAGGAAAATCAAAAACGAAAAGTGCAAATAAGAAAAAAGCTAGTTCAGTGAGCTGCAAGCACGTTTTTATGGTAAAGCGCCAAGGGCATTATGAGGATTTTGACATAAAGAAAGTTTATGGGAGCATTTATGCAGCAACTTTAAATGCGCATTACTCTGAGAAAGATGCAGAGATGATAGCTCAGCAGGTCGCAAAGAATATCAAGAATAAATTTTGCAAACATCATAAGGTAAGCTCAAATGATATTAAGGTTGAGGTCATCCATGAGCTGAATCAGGTTGATAAGGATATTGGTTTCCTGTATGAGACACATCTGGATATAAATTAGTGTTTAATCCATCAAAAAATGAAAACTATACAAGACAAGGTTGACAGATTATTCTACAATAATAAGTTTTTGAATAAAATAGATATTGCTATAACATCATGGATGAAGAAGTATGGTGTGCTGATTTGCAGAATCTCGCTTGCAATTATATTTATCTGGGTTGGAATATTAAAGCCGATTGGAGTAAGTGCAGCAAATGAGCTTGTGACAAAGACTGTGTATTGGTTTCATCCAGCATGGTTTATTCCATTATTAGGCTGGTGGGAAGTGCTGATTGGAGTATGCTTATTGTATAAGCCGCTAATCAGATTAGGCATACTTTTGATGGCGCTCCAGATGGGAGGCACATTCTTGCCGATGATATTACTGCCAGATATAGTCTATGGCTCGCATTGGTATGTATTAACGCTTGAAGGTCAGTACATAGTCAAGAATCTTGCTTTGATAAGTGCAGCAATAGTTATTGGAAGCCAGGTTAGGGATGATAAGAAAACTAAAAAGAAGTGATTAATTCTAGAAAAAATAAAAAACCTTAATCTCCTATATAATCAATTCACTCAATTTTGATCTTATCTCCGTAAGGTGCCCTTAATTTCCAACCACTTTCTGTAAGCTTTAATGATTGTATGCCTGTCTGGATTTTTTCTGTATTGTCTTTGTTTATGAGCTTTATCCTGTATCCTACTTTTGCTTCTTTGCCGTCAAAATAAGTCTGGCTGACTTCTAATGGCTCTATGGCTTTTCCTTCTCCAAAAAATGCAAGCATATAGTTTGAAAATGTTTGCAAATCTTTTGCGCTTGGTTCTAATTGCCTGAAATTATCATCAATCAACGCATATTGTGTCTTAAAATCAAATGTACTCCAAGCTTTGTAATATTCTTTAACAGCGTGTTCTGGTGTCAATGATTTTAGGTCTAATGGCTGAGGATCTTGCTGTTCCCGGTCTTTTGCAGCGCAACTAGATAAAATTATTATGAAAATGATCAAAAATGTTGTCAAGATAGATCTCATTCTATTATTTTTCATTCATCTCACCTCAGCAAGCAGCTGTTAATTCGCAGACAATTGAATTTAATTTATCTTCTGGGATAAAGCCATATGTAGTGTATTCTTTCGGTTGACTATTGTCTGTATTATCTTGGATATTATTTGTTATATTATTATTAATGCCAAATACAAAACTAGGAACACCTCTTATGTTATATTTGTTTGCTTCTTCTTTGCAGTATCTTAAATCATATTTCTCTAAATGGAATATGCTGCCTTTGTTTTGGACCAATCTCTCCAATATTGGTTTTTCCAGCCAGCAGTAAAAGCAGTAAGGAGTCTCAAAGTATTTAATCTTCAGATCTGTTTCTTTATTGCCTAATACCACAAATGGGCACTGCTTTTTGTCATAGCCGTCATTGTTCAATATTGCGCCTGCGTTTATTGTGATTATTGCTAGAACTATTATTAATATAATTGCACCTAAAACAAACTTCTTGTCTTGGTTGACTGCAATTACTTTTTGTTTTTTCATAGTATTCTTTTAAATTATTATTCTTTTCCTATAATAATATTCTACTCTTATTTAAGAATTTTCATATGTTTTCTTTAACAGCAAAGCATCCTCTTCAATATTCGGAGATTCGCAGGTAATTGCTCCTTTGATGCCAAAATCTTTCCAAGCTTTGCAAAGTGCTTTATAATTCAAGTCAGAGTCTTTCAGATTCAGATGGTTTCTTTCTCCTTTTGCAGTGTATTCAATGCCTGCAGTGTGGATGTGCATGTTATGAAGCCCTTCTTTGCCAAGAGCTTTTTCTACCTGCTCAAGTATCTGTGAAAATTCTTTATATGTATTAAACTTTCCGTTGTATCTTGCATGCAGATGAGAGAAATCAATGCATGGCATTATTTGATCTAACTCTTGGCTCAATTGCAGGATTTCCTGCATGTTGCCAAACTGTGTCTCCTTGCCAGTTGTCTCTGGTCTTATGCAGATCTTGTTGCCTTCTTGTTTTAGAGTTTCAATTATTTCTTTCAGATTGTCTTTTACTGTCTTGTATACAGCAGGCTTTTCCATGTTAAGATAGTATGCTGCATGAAAAGTCATGCTAAATGCACCACACAGATTTGCAATCCTTGCAGCGTTCAGGATTCTTTGCTTGGATGCAACTATCTTTTCATTTTCTACTGCGTTTAAATTGATGAAATATTGACCATGACAAGTTAAAATGACGTCATTTTCCTCTCTGATCTTGTTTATAATTGGGGCTTTTTCTTTAGAAATGTTTACGCTTCTTACAAATTCAAGCTCCATTGAGCCAAGGCCAAGCTCTTTAATCCTTCTTATGCCGTTTTCTGTGTTGCGGTCTTCTGTTGAGATAGGGATGCCTGCAGTTCCGAAGTTTAGTTTTGTGAATGACATGGTTATTGTGTTATAGTTTGTAGATATTATATGGTGTATTAGGTTATTGTAAGGTTATATAAAATGCTGCGTTATATAAAAGTTTTTGGTAAATCGGATTTTTGCAATAAAATTTTAAAATCAGGTTACTTTTTCTGTGATTATTATGCCAAAGAAAATATTAGTTGTCAGAAATATCCCAAGAGAAAGCTTAGGCTTTATTGCACAGTTTCTTAGAGAGAAGAATATTGCGTATGATATAATTGATGCAGATGATACTACCAACTTTCCGAATCTTGTAGATTATGGCGGAGTAATTATTTTTGGAGGGCCAGACAGCGCAAATGATAAAACACCTAAGATTGTTAAGGAATTAGAGTTTGTTGGGAAATGCGTTGAGCAGAAAGTGCCTTATCTAGGTATTTGTTTAGGAATGCAAGTCTTAGTTGCAGTTGTTGGTGGAACAGTCTATGTGAATGAAGCAAATGGAGTTAAGATAAAAGAGATTGGTGTTTGTGATGAGTCAGGAGAATTTTATGAGGTTGATCTAACTCTTGCTGGCAGATATGATCAACTTTTTGCAGGAATTGAAGAACATTATGCAGAATTCGGTGTTGATGTTGCTTATGCTTCTGGCTCATCTGATCCTTTTGTAGTCAGATTAAAGATATTTCAGATGCATGGAGAGACAGTTGAATTATTGCCTAATTATGGCATGCAGTGCCTTGCAACAGGAAAACATTGTAAAAACCAGATAGTAAAAGTTGATGAGAATGCTTACGGTATCCAAGGGCATTTTGAGGTTGATGAAGAGACATTTAATTCTTGGGTAGCAGAGGATGATGAGATAAAGCAGATGGATATTGGTAAAATGAAAACTCAGTATGAGAAAGCCAAGCAAGAGTATTTTAATAATGCAAAGCTGATATTTGGGAATTGGCTGAAGATTGCTGGTTACTAATCAAAACATTTATATGATATAAATTATATTTCTTTTATTAATACAACTAAAGTAAACTGATACAAATTATTTCATACTATAAAAAAGAGTGATACTATGCTACAGCATGACATCATAATCATCGGCGGCGGACTTGCAGGGATGCGAGCAGCGATAGAAGCTAAAGGCAGTGTTGCAATCATCTCTAAAGTACATCCGTTAAGAAGCCATTCTTGCGCAGCAGAAGGTGGAATAGCTGCATCAATAGGAAATTCTATGCAGGATTCTTGGGAAGAGCATATGTATGATACTGTGAAAGGAAGCGATTTTTTAGCAGACCAAGATGCAGTTGAATATATGGTTAAAGAAGCTCCTAGGGAAATTTATGAACTGGAGCACATGGGAGTAGTTTTTAGCAGGACAGATGATGGCAAGATTGCGCAGAGAAATTTTGGTGGCTACAGCAAGCCAAGGGTTTGTTATGCGACAGATAAAACAGGGCATGCTTTATTGCATGAACTTTATTCACAGATACTTAAGAAAGGCGTCAAGGTCTATGAGGAATGGTATGTCCTTAAATTAATTATTGAACCAGAAGGAATAAATGAAGACGGTAGTAAGCAGCAGGTATGCAAAGGTGTTATCGTATTAGATATAAAGACAGGAAATATTGAGCTGATTCAGGCAAAAGCTGTGCTGCTGGCAACAGGCGCATACGGCAAATGTTATAAGACAACTTCAAATGATTATGCAAGCACTGGGGATGGACTTGCTTTAGTTCTTAAGGAAGGATTACCTTTACAAGACATGGAATTTGTGCAGATACATCCGACTGGATTATATCAGATAGGATTGCTTGTCACAGAAGCTGTAAGAGGAGAAGGCGGCTATCTTATTAATGACAAAGGCCAGAGATTTATGGAAAAATACGCGCCTAGCAAAATGGAGTTAGCTCCTAGAGATATAACCAGTAGGGCGATTGAAAGCGAAATTCTTGCAGGACGCGGAATCGGAGGAAAAGATTTTGTGTATCTTGACCTGAGGCATCTTGGCAAAGAAAAAATAATGGATAAATTGCCTTTTGTGCATGAGATGTGCACAAAGCAAATGCATATTGATGTCGTTAAAGAACCTATACCTATAAGGCCAACAGCTCATTATTCGATGGGAGGGATTCCTGTCACAAAAGAATGTGAAGTTTTGCAGGACGGAAAAAATAAGGTGCTTGGATTATATGCAGCAGGAGAATGCGCTTGTATCTCTGTGCATGGAGCTAATCGTTTAGGTGCAAATTCTTTGTTAGAGTGTGTTGTATTTGGGAAAAGAGCAGGAAGAGTTATGAATTTTTTTTGCGCGAACAATGAGCTTGAGGAAGTTTATAATGAAGAGCTGCTTGAAGAAGAAAAGAAAAAGATCGATGAGATGCTAACTAGAGATGGAAAGATCACGATGATTGAAGTCAGAGATGAGCTCCAGAATACCATGGAGAAATACTGCTGGCTCTTGAGAGATGACAGGAAGCTTAAGTTTGCATTGGAGATTGTTCGTGATTTGCAGAAAGTTTATTCGCAGATAAATATAGATGACAAAAGCAGGACTTTTAACACAAATCTTGTTGAAGTTTTAGAGCTTGGAAGCTTGTTGAAATTCTCTGAAATTATCGTGCTTTTCGCCTTGAACAGGAAAGAAAGCCGTGGCTCACATACAAGAGCAGATTTTCCAAAGAGGGATGATGTAAAATACCTGAAGCATTTTATGATATCAAAGAATGAGGATGAAGCTAGCAGCATAAAGATAGATGAAAGGCCTGTGGTAATTACTAAGTATCAGCCAGAGGAAAGGAAGTATTGATGTAGTTATTATTGTATTAAGGGTGTAGTTATTATTATTATTATTATTATTATTATATTAAATAAAAAATGAAAGAAAAAAAACTACAAGAGCATATCAAAGAGAAACATAAATCTGCTGCTAATCTTAAACATACTGCTGGCAAACATGATGCTAAAGATGCAAAAACAAAAATAATTAAATTCAAGATCCAGAGATTTGATGCTGCAAAAGATAAAAAAGATGATGCTCCTAGATATGATACTTTTGAACTTGAAGTCAAGGATGGGACTACTTTACTGGATTGTCTTGACCTGATAAAATGGAAACATGATGGCAGCTTAACTTATCGTCGCAACTGCAAAAATTCTATATGCGGAAGTTGCAGCATGAAAGTAAATAAAAGAACCAAATTAGCATGTGAGACGCAGGTGCATAAAATCACAGAAACATTCTGTTCAGATGAAATCCTTATTGAGCCAATGGGAAACATGGCTCCAGTCAAAGATTTGGTTGTTGACATGGGTAATTTCTGGGCTGCATTGCATGCGATCAAGCCCTGGATAGTCCATGATGGAAATTTTCCTGAAAAGGAATTTACCATGAAAAAAGAAGATGCTAAGAAGCTAGATGCAGTCGCTTCCTGCATCATGTGCGGTGCATGTTATTCTGATTGTAATACTTTAGATGTTGAAAAAAGATTTTTGGGGCCAGCTGCTCTTGCACACGCATTAAGGTATGTTGATGATCCTCGTGATACAAGAAAAAAAGAAAGGTTAAGAGCATTAAACAAGCCAGGCAATCATGGTGTATGGGACTGTACGCATTGTTTTGCATGTATTCAGGTGTGTCCGATGAAAGTTGCGCCAATGGAACAGATACTGAAGATAAGAAAGTATGCGCAACAATCAGGAATGATATTTAATCCAGGAGCTCGTCATCATAAAGCATTTTCTGACGGAGTAAAGCATGCAGGATGGATAAATGAAGTTACATTGCCTGTAAAATCTGTCGGATTGAATATAATTGGATTTTTTCAATTAGCTCCTGTTGGGATGCGAATGTATTTTAAAGGCAAGATGCCAGATGTTTGGCATAAGCCAATAGTTGGGGCAGAAGAGATCAAGAAGATTTATTTGGAGCTTGAGAAAAAAGAGATGTCAAATAAACTAGATATTAAAGAGCCTGAGCTGTTTGAACATAGGAATCCAAATAAAGAATAAAATAATTGAAAGATGGCAAACAAAATAAAAAACAAGGAAGAAAAAATAGAAGATATTAAGTCACAATCTAAACCACTTAAATATGCATTTTTCCCAGGATGCGTCTCAAGGGGAGCTTGTAAGGAATTATATGCTTCTACTATATTGATCTGCAAGCATCTTGGAATTGAATTGGTTGAGCTGAAACGAGCAAGCTGTTGCGGTGCAGGAGTCATCAATGAAAGGACTCCAATATTGGGAGATGCATTGAATGCAAGGAATTTTGCAATGGCAGAAGAACTGCAGCTGCCTGTGATGACGCACTGCAGCACATGCCAGGGTGTGATGTCTAAGTCCAATAAAAAATTCAAGGAAAGCCCTGAGTTTCTTGCGCAGATAAATGAGAAGATAGCAAGCGAAAATATTAAACAACAAGAAAGCCCTTATCATCAAGCATCAAGCGAAAAAAAGAATGATGTAGTTGAAAATCAAGAAATTATCATCAACAATGATGGATTTCATGGCAATTCACATGAAGGGTTGAAGTATAAAGGAACTGCAGTTGTAAAACACTTGTTGTGGATTCTGATTTCAGACTATGGATTAGAGAATCTGCAGAAAAAAGTTATAAGGCCATTGACAGGATTAAAAGTTGCGCCGTTCTATGGATGTTACTTGTTGCGTCCTGAGGAAACGCTTGGTTTTGAGAGCGCAGACAATCCAACTTCGCTTGATAAACTGATTCGTGTATTGGGTGCAGAGCCTGTTGATTATGAAGGCAAGACAAAATGCTGTGGATTTCCGATAACAATGATGAACAGAACTGCTTCTTTGAAGATGGCAGGCAAGCAGACGCTTGATGCAAAAGATCATGGAGCAGACTGCATGGTGACGCCTTGTCCTCTTTGCCATCTTAACTTAGATTCAATGCAGCCAGATACAGAGAGAATAATAGAGAAAAGATTAGGCATGCCAATACTACATCTTCCACAATTGATTGGTCTTGCTTTAGGCTTTTCTCCTGAAGAGCTGAAGATGCAGACGCATATTGTCAGCACTGAGAGTGTATTGGCAAAGATTGTGTATAAGTAAAAGTATAAAATTATTTATTAACTATCTTATAACATGAGAAGCGATATCTTTTTCAATATCTTTTCTATTTTCAGCAGGTATGCCTTCGAGAGAAGCGTTCCATGCTAGTCTTGCTAAACCAGTTATTCCTTCAAATAATCTATCTCCTGTATTTGTTTTAACTCCATATTGTGAACTGTCTGGTCCTATATGGACTACCCAGTTCTCTCCATCAAATGCAGGTCCAAAATATAATATTCTTTCTTCATTTTGAGTATGTGAATCTACTTTAGTAATATAAGCTGCAAATAATTGACCACTATCATTAAATTCAAAACTATACCTTAAATTTCTGTCGACGTTATGGTCTGTTATATACATCTGTATAGAGTAAACTGTAAGAATATCTACAATTGGCATAGTTACTGTATATCCTTTGGTAAATCTTAAATGTTCTTTACCATTAGCATAACTAAAAATAAAGCTATTATATTTTCCAGTCTCAGTTACGATACCTATTCCTAAATTTGCTAAATATAAATTTGGTAATGAGAATAGATTATCTATGTTTTCATATTTATTTCTTTGCGCAGGTGCAGCAGCTGATACTTTAGGTACTTCTGCTTCAAGTTCAATAACAGGAGCTAATGTTTCTGTTTCTTGTGCTATACTTGCTATAGGAACTTTTACATTATTGGGATTCAACTTTGTTTCTGGTTGTTGGCAGCCTGCTAAAATCCCAATTAAACCTAAAGTGCTGATTGCAGCTATTCTTGATAATTGTCTCATATTATATAGAGTAAAATACTGCTGCTTTAAAAAATTATTCATCTTTTTTCAGATAATATTATAAATAAAATAACAAATAAGCTTTATAGAAAAATGAAAACTAATGCTGTTAAAAATATCATGAAAAAAAGCACCAAACAAAACTATAGCCAAAGCTCTAAGATGCAAAATAGGTTGCCTGTCACCATCATCACTGGCTACTTAGGCAGCGGTAAGACCACTTTAGTGAACCATATCCTTCAGAACAATAAAGGCCTGAAGGTTGCTGTTATTGTAAATGAATTTGGGGAGATTGGAATAGATAATCAGCTGATTGTCAGTACAAAGGAAGACATAATTGAGCTAAGCAATGGCTGCATCTGCTGCCAGGTAAGAGGAGATATTATAGAGATGATCTTGAAAATAATCAGGACACATAAAGATCTTCAATACTTGATGATTGAAACTTCTGGGTTGGCAAATCCTGTGCCAGTTGCGCAAACATTTTTCCTTAAGGAATTGCAGCAGCTTACTGAGATGGATAGCATAATTACAGTTGCTGATGCAGCTCATTTTGAAGAAAATCTGAAGAAAAGCAATGGAACAGACCAGATAAAAGCAGGAGATATAATATTGCTGAACAAAGCTGATACTGTCACAGATGCAAAACTCTTTGAGATAAAGCAAAAGATAAATTCTATCGCTCCTCATGCAAGGATAATCGATACAAAGCACAGCAAAGTTAATCTAGGGTTGATTTTAAATATAGGGCAGTTTGATGTCAAAAGATTCTTGGATAAAAAAGGCAAATGGCTTGAGGAAGATCATGAGCATGATGAATTCGGCAACCATATTGATAAAGATGGAATAGTTTCGTTCATGTTCAAGGCAGATAAACTGCTTGATATCAGGAAATTCCAGGCATTTGCGCAAAAGCTGCCTGATAATATATTTCGAAGCAAAGGTATCATATACTTCAAAGGATTAGAGGATAAAGCAGTGTATCAGCAGGTCGGAAGAAGGATAGATGTGAAGACTGATGCTGTTGCAACTGATAAAAAAGTTACTGATAAGAAAGAAAAAAATGAAATTAACAATAAACCAAAAAATTATAATAAACAAACTAAAAAAATAAATGTCGAGAAAAAACAGACACAGATAGTCTTTATCGGACAGAAATTTGATTTCAAGAAGATTGAAGATGAATTAAAAAAATGTATCGTTGAGTGAGTATAGAGGACAAAAATGCAATTTGCACAAGAGCCACCAAGAGACCAGGGAATAGACAGCTATGTCTCTGAGGAAGAAAAGAAAGAAAGGATAAACAGAGCGCTAGAATTGCATCAGATCGAAAATAGGGAAGCTCATCTTAGGCCAGCGCAGCAGACTCTATTCTCATTTACACAAGGCAATCCTGAAGCGGTTATTGGTTCTGGACATAGCTTTCAGAAATCAATGCAAGGCGATGAAAAACAGGAGAAGAAAATGACAATCGAAGAGCAGAGGATGCAGCAGCAGAATGAATTAGGAAGCAGCTCATCTTCACAAGCTCCAGCAATGCAGGTAAGAAGCTGCCCATGCTGCATCTCATTTCTGCAGCACAAATTCGGCATGAGCGAGGGAGAAGCAAAGAAATTTGCAATGGGAAGCGATAGCGCAGGTGTAGGTTATGCTGCTAGCTCTGGAGCAGATTATGCAAGCGGAGGAAGCGGTGGAAATTATTCTGGCGGAGATGGCGGTTCTGGTGGAGGTTATTCTGGCAGCAGCGGAGGAGGTGGCGGGAATTATGGCGGCTCTGGCAGTGGGTATAATAAATAAAATTATTTATTCTTTCAGTTGATTAATTAATATAGTAAAATTTATAAACAATTGTTCATTTTATTGAACATATGTCCAAAGAATTAAACAATCTAAAGCCTTTTTTTGAAGACAATTATAGAAGGATAAGCGTCAGGGAATATGCGCGCATAATCAAAGTCAGCCCTGCAACAGCTTCAAAGCTTCTTGAGCAATATAATGTAGAGAAACTGCTCAACAGAGAGCAAGACAGGATATATACATATTATTACGCTAACAGGGAAAATGCCTTATTTGTCCAGCTATTAAGAATTTATTGGCTTCAGATATTTAATAAAATTGGGTTAATAGGTTATCTCGAAAATGAATTTGCCAACCCTGTTGTTATCTTATTCGGTTCATTTGCAAAAGCAGAGATAAATCCTAATTCAGATGTTGACATAGCAATATTTACGAGGTCAAAAAAAGAATTAGTTTTAGGAAAGTTTCAGAAAATATTAAAAAGAGAGATTCAAACATTTATATTCAAATCAATAAATTCAGTAGAAAATAAGGAACTCTTGCCTAACATACTTAATGGCTTTATAATCTCAGGGAGCTGGTAAAATGGACTGGATCAAATGCAATAAAATAAGGATGGTAAAAGAAGCTAAAACAGACATGCATAAAATAATTTCTATCATGGAAATAGCAGAAAAGAAGATAGATTCTTCCAATATATTGCCTGATGCTCATTATTATTCCAAGATAACTTTGCTCTATGATGCATTAAGAGAATTTTTAGAGTGCATTGCCTTGTCAAAAGGCTACAAAATTTACAATCATGAATGCTATACTGCATTCTTAAAGGAAATCTTAAATGAATCTTCTCTAGGGGATAAATTTGATAAGTTCAGGATACTTAGAAATGGGATGAATTATTATGGTAAGAAGATAACACAAGAAGAAGGAACTGAAGTTATAAAACAGATGAATGAATTTATAAGAACTGCCAAATCATTATTAACAAAACTTAAAAATGATATCAATAACAAAACTTAAATATTTGTCTGTAAGATGTGGTGTAATATGGCAGATATAAAAGAAAATTCAAAATTTGATCTAAAACAGAAATCTCTGGCTCAAAAATCACTCGACTATCATTCAGCAAAGCCTGCAGGAAAGATTTCTGTTGTAAGCAGCAAGAAGTGTGATACCCAGGAAGAGCTTTCTCTTGCATATACTCCCGGGGTTGCAGAGCCTTGCTTAGAGATAAAAAAAAATAAGGATGATGTCTGGAAATATACAAACAGAGGCAATATGGTTGCAGTTGTAACAGATGGAACTGCAGTGCTTGGTTTAGGTGACATTGGTCCTTATGCAGGGCTTCCTGTGATGGAAGGCAAAGCAGTTCTTTTCAAGAAATTTGCAGATGTTGATGCGTTTCCTATCTGTCTGCAGAATGTAAGACAAAATAAAAATCATGGCAGTAGTGAAGTTGGTGAAAATGATAATTGTAATGCAGGGCATTCAGATGTCGATAAGATAGTTGAAGCAGTAAAGCAGCTTGAGCCGAATTTTGGCGGAATAAATCTTGAGGATATAGCAGCACCAGCTTGCTTTGAGATTGAAGAACGATTAAAAAAAGAGACTGATATTCCTATATTTCATGATGACCAGCATGGGACTGCAATCATCTCACTAGCGGCATTGCTTAATGGACTGAAACTAAGTGGCAAAAAGATTTCTGAGATTAAAGTTGTTGTCAATGGGGCAGGAGCAGCAGGAATAGCATGCTCAAAGTTCTATGAATATGCAGGAGTCAAAAGAAAAAATATTTTCATGTGCGACAGAAAAGGCTTGATCTATGCAGGAAGAAAAGATGATATGAACAGATACAAAGAATATTTTGCGCAGAATTCTAACAATTTAAGCATTATAAATAAAGGAAAGAAGGATGGTGAGATAACTCTTGCAGAGGCATTAAAAGGCGCAGATGTATTTTTGGGTGTAAGTGTGGCAAATTGCGTTACAGAAGAGATGGTAAAAAAGATGGCAGACAAAGCTATTATCTTTGCGATGGCAAATCCAGTTCCTGAAATCATGCCAGAGCTTGCTAAGAAGGCAGGAGCTTTTATTGTTGCAACAGGAAGAAGCGATGTTGATAACCAAGTAAATAATGTCCTTGGATTTCCAGGCATTTTCCGAGGTGCGCTAGATGTAAGAGCAACAAATATAACTGAGGAGATGAAGTTTGCAGCATCTCAAGCGCTTGCTGAGATTGCAAATGAGGAAGTTCCTGCTGCGATTAAAAAATTTCTTGAGAAAGCTTATCCAAGGGATGCAAAGAAAAAATTGTTTGATGCAAAAAATCCGCTTTCCAGAGAGTATGTCATACCAAAGCCTTTTGACCCTAGGGTTGTTCCCAGGGTAGCGAGAGGAGTTGCAGAGGCAGCATTCAAGTACAAGGTTGCAAGAGTTAAAGTCAATGATTTAAATGATTTTGATCAGTATGAGAAAGAAGTTTTTGAGAGAGTAAATTTACATTAATCCAATTTTTAACAATAAAAATTATAAATAGGCGTAACTTTTGTTCCATTTGTCGATGATGATGTTATTCCCGTCTGATCAATGATGAGCGTAGAACCTTCTGAGACAAATACTTAAAATTTGTAGTTTTATGCGAATTTTAAACTAAAATATTTATATACTCTTGTTATTTCTGCAATTCTATGGCTATATCAGAAACTGCAACTCAAGTTGCCCAAACAACACAACAATCAGCGCAGGCAGTAGATCCTTTAACTATGAATATCATCGCGTTTAGTGTTCTTGGAGGATTTGCAATAACATTTGCACTTCCTAAAATTCCGAAGCATATCATTCACTCATTATTCTTGATGTTTCTTGGCGGTGTGCCTATCTTATATGAGCTTGCAGTAACAGACTTTCAGCTGCCGCAGCTGGCTATAATGACTTATATCATCACTGCAATCATCATGCTGACAGGAGGCACCCTTGTCAAAGACGGCTGGAAAGAAGGCGGAAAATTAGGCTATGGCGCAATGATATTCGGAATCATTATTATGGCTAGTGTCTTAATCCCTACACTCTATAAGATCAATGCAATCACATTCAATATCCCTGCTTATCCCCCAATCATTAATGCTATATTATATATTTTGTCTGGAGTTTTATTGTTAATAAGCACATTTATGCTTGGTGAATAAGTTAAACTTAAAAGAATATTTTGGTTTTGTTTAGCTTTTTCTGTAAAATAGTACAAAGCTACGGCGACTGCCGACGAACACTGTCTTGTATTGTGGAGGAGTTTTTCCTCCTCTACGCTGAGTAGATAGCAGTTATATTCGGAATGTATTGCGTGCTGTGTTAGTAAATGTGTTATATTGATACCATTGCCCGAAAAAACTTAGTGTAGATAGTTTAGAAATGTGTTCGTCAAATATTGGCAGTCACCGTAGCTTTTGAGGTTGGTGTTGCTAAACAAATACATATTTTGATGTAATCTATTATTATATTGCCTTATACAAGCCAGGCAGCCAAGCCTCTTTGCTTATGAATACAGACTCATAGTTCTTTATAAGGTCAGAGAATCTTTTCCTAAGGTCATTGATGATCGTGTTGAAATGATTATAGTTTTCGACGATAAACTCTATCTCTCCTTCCCATGGGCTTATGACACGCAGATAATATGATGTATTCGGATTCTGGTGAAGGTATTCCAGCAATGATCTTTCTCTCTTATCATCTATATAATTGAAGTAGATAAGTGCCTTGAACGCTTCCATGTTTATTCTTTCCAGGTTTAATGCAATCCTATAACCGACAATAATATCTTTTTCCTCTAGCTTTTTTATGCGGTGGCGCAATTTTCCTGGGGAAGTTCCTGTCTTTTTAGCAAGTTCAGTTATAGGGATCCTGGCATCATTAGAAAGGACTTCAATTATCTTCTTATCTATGCTGTCCAAATGATTAGAAGCTGTTTTGCCTCCGACTTTTATGGTATTTATAATCTCATTTGTAAGAAATGATTTCCTGTAAAAATATGAGTCAACAAATGTTCCAACCACCTTTCTTGCGATTATATGCCTGAACCTGAATAATATCTCATTGACGATCTTATAGAATTCCTGGGCATCTGGAGCAAACATGGTAAGTATAAGGTCCCAGGAGCCATTGCAGATCCCTATCCAGTATAAATTAGGATGCGTGTAAAGATAATCATAAAGCTTTTCTCGCTCTTCGCCTATATTTGTAAGCTGAAGATGGATCTTGTACATCTTATAGCCAAGGTTGCTTGGGTTGATTATTGCGCTGAATCTCTCTATGATGCCCTGCTTAATCAGGTTATTGATCCTGTATTTGCATGTCTCTCTAGAGATGTTCAGTTTTTTTGCAAGCAGTGTAGTAGGAAGCCTAGAGTTTTTGTCAAGCTCAAAAAGTATCTTGCGGTCGATCAGATCAAGCTTTGTAACATGGAGATTTTTGAGGTTATGGCTATTGCTCTTTTTATCAATGATGCTTAAGCTTGCTTTCTTATCGGTTTCATAATTAGCGGTGCTTTTACTCTTATCTTTAATCTTATCAATAGCAGTGTTCTTATTGTTTTTTTGCATATTATCACACTTTCAATAGCGCTATTTTGGCTATTACCACTTCTCTAAAGAGCTTTAATCACTAATGTGGCATATGATAGACAGTTTAATATTTATAAAATAAGCTTATTCTAGCTATTAATTTACCATTAATACAATAAACTATATAAATCTTATCATTTATGGCAAAAATCTGTTAGCAGGTTATTTATACCTAACTCACTTAAATAGGTTTATATCATAACTATATATAATACATATAATATAAGCTGGCTGGTGGGGTTGTTGTTATGTTAAAAGCTTATCAAAGATGTTCTCTACGCACAAAAAAGCATCTGGCTATAGTCAGGCAGCTAAAACATCTCTCCAAAAATCATCAGCTATCATTAAAAAAGATCATTGCTTCTAAGTTTTATCCGACACAAAATCATTATCAGACACAAAATTACCAATCTTCTGCGTTTAGTTCAATAATGCACAGCAAAGATAAGAATCTGATGATCGTAAATTCCGACATAATAACAAATCTAAATTCAGGATATAACTCATACACTGAAATAGAAAATGCATGCAATAAGATAAGCGAGCAGTTTGCAGACGGCACATTCTATCTCAACAATAACTATCCGGCAATCAGCTGCGCAAAAAATCTCAGCAGACAAAAGCAAAGTTTTGAAGCAATGCCTGATCAAATAAAATCAAATCAGATGCATCAAAAAAATTTATCTTCTCATAAATTCAATGGCTGCAAGATATCTTATCAGAACAAGAAACAGTTTAAAGATAATAATCTAGTCTCAAAGTTCTTTGCTTGAATATAATCACTATTTTTTCTTATCTCGTCGAGAAAAATTTATTTTTCCAGAGTGACGATTTGTTTTGATAAAGGAAAAATTAAAAAAATAAATATGCTTTCAGACGATAAAAATGCATGGAATAAAAAGGTTTATATACTAGTAGTTTTTTATCAGGTAATAAATTATTCGTGTAAGAATAATCATCTTATTCATACTTTAATTTTTATATTTTAATCTTTTAAAAAGCAGGTGAGCGTTTGCAAAAAAAATCAGGTGATTTTAGAACAAATTGTAGCTATTTAAGATTAGTTATATTATTAGTTCTTTCTGCAGTGGTTGTTTTATCATTTGCTTCATTTGCTTCTGCTGATTTGAGGGCAGGCACTATCACTCTCCCTGTGAATCAAGGATTTAATTTTACTACTAATACTACTAGTGCAACTTTGGGAGGCATGGATATAACTTATAATGGAAGTGCAACTCCTACTGGTCCTCCAGATTCTCCTGGTACTAATGCTTTTAGAGTTTGGCTTGTTACTACAATAAATGCAAAGATTGATGGTATGGGGCAAAATATCGATCTTGATCAAACTCCTTATGCTCGTGATCAGAATACTATGATGTCTGGCACTAGCAGACCTTCTTTCCCTGTTTATGCTGTTGATGACGGTATTATTGTTTATACTGAAAAATTAACTTATGCAGTAATAAAAATAACTGTGAGAAATTCCACTCATATGGTTTTCAGTTATAAGTTTAATAATCAATCGGGAAATACTACATTAGGTTCAATTCCTACTTTTGGTTGCGGTGTCAATATTAATAAAAATGCTTGTACTGCTGCTGGGGCATGTTTCTGGGATGAATGGGGTGGATTTTGTAAGGATAATACCGCATCGGGTGGCGGCGGTAGTTCAGGTGGCGGCGGCTCTTTCGCAGTAGTATTTTGCGAAGCATTTAATGTTAATCCTATGGAGTGTGGTAGATTAAACAGTTCATTATGTACTAACACTAGTACGTCATGTTTTAGGGCAACAAATTTTGATACTTCAAGGGGTATAAAATGTGAAGATATAACTGTTGGTAGCGATATCAATAAACAAGGTATGTGTAATAATGTTCCTTTAATGCCTACTTGCTGCAGCTGGACTGGCACTGCATGTGTTTCAAATGCAACTAAAACTGGTTGTAAAGATGGATTTAATAATAAAACTGCGGGTGCGTCTAAATTCTGCGAAGATGCAGGAAATAGTTCTACAGAATGTGCAAATTTGAAAGCTAATCAATATATGCCTTGTAGGTTTGACAATACTAGTACTCCTGAAAGGATTTCTAATCCAAGATGTGTGTTTGATTCAGGATCTGTTTTTGGCGATAAAGGTCCTTCGCCTATCGGTGGTGGATTTGGTGGTGGCGGCTTTTTTGACATAACTACTCAAGCAGCATGCCAAGCAGCAAGCGGCAATTGGAAAACTTTTACATTCGAAAAAATAGATCCTTTGTATGGTACAAAATCAACAGTTACTGAAAGCAAGTGTGAGCCAAGCTTTAGTAATTTTGGGGGTTCTGGTGGCATGTCTTGTGATCAGACATGTCCTGCATGCGAAAATGATTTATATGCTCTCGGTAAAAATTCTACTACCTGGGCAGCTAATAATACTCTCCAAGCAAAAATAAAATGCGAAAATTCTAGCTTGGGAACTTGTAAATTTAACAATAATTCAAAAGCGTTTAATGGGTTAGGTTTCTGCAGCTTTGACAAAGCATATACTGATTTTGGTTCCACGGGCAATTGTCAAAATGATTGCTTTGCATGTTTTGGTCAGACAACATGTGATACTAGTAAAGCTAATTGCACTTGGACTAATGATCAATTTGGCAGTGATTTTAATGGCGATGGTAAGACAGATGGTTGGTGTGATCCTAAGGCATATCAGAGTTTTAATAGTTGTGCTACTAACTGTAATGCCTGTTTTACTGAAGCTCAATGTAATACTAGTCAGCAGAATACTGGTGTTTTTAATTGTACTTGGATAGACAGTTCTCAGCCAAAAGCAAGTTATTTCTTATATAATGTTTCGAATGCAGGTATTAATCCTGTATATGGGTATCTTGGTTGTGTTAAGGTTCCTAGATTTGGTCCTGGTACTAATAGGTCTGTTGAATTATGTTCATATCCTGGTGATGAAGATGGTGATGGTCAAGAAGATTGCAAAGATACTGATTGTGCTTCAGATCCTGCATGTGGATTTGGTATGGGTGGCGGATTTAAGCCTACTGCAGGTGGTGCATCTCCTCCAGGCGGTGGTCCTTCTAATTCATCACAATTAGGGTTTAGCTCAGATTGTTTTGCACGAGATAATACTAATCAGACTTATTGTACTGCTTTAACGGGTTGTATCTATCAGCAGATGGGATCTATTAGCTTATGCAATCCTTCATTTAAACAGCAGATGGGTGGAGGTATGCAATTAGATGCGCCTCCTACAATTTTAGGTACTGATGCTGCTGGTGATGCAGGCGATCAAGATTGGTTAGATATAAAAGGAATAGGTTATCATGAATCACCTCAGAGTATGGATATTGGTATAGGTGTGCAAAACATCACGAATTTTGCAGGATGTAGGAAATTCCATCTAGGTAAACAGGCAGGTGCAAGATTTAATAGTACTGGTAAATATTATAGGTTTATTGATGCAGATGCTAATTCAAGCACTGGTTGTAATGCAACTACTAGCACTAATCCTGGCATTACTGATATTTCTGGCTATGAATATAAAATTGTTTATGAGTATAATGGTACAACTGAAGCAAAATTACTTTTCAGGTGCAGTCTTAATTCTAATCAATTCTTGAACAATGCAACAAAATGGAATCTTATTACAAAAGCACAGGTTTCAGTTATGGATTTTGGGTGTAATATCGATGAATTTATGACTGCACAAGGATTTTCAGGAGCAGAGATTTTAGTATTATCTAAAACAGATATAGGCAATCCTAAGAATAACATCAAAGTATTTGTGTCAACAGCAAATGCAACTACTAATGATACATGGCCTGTCGATACTGCGGGACCTTTCTTCTATACTCCTGGGTCGATAGATTTTAAAACCGAAGATTGTAGTACGCCTAGTGTTGATATAGATGGAGATGGATATACTTCTGAATCTGATCCTGATTGTTCTAAATTTAAGCAATATGGGTTTATCCCTATGGAAGCAGGTCCATTATGTAAGAATGGTCTAGATGATGATGGTAATGAAAAGGTAGATTGTAATGATGATGCGTGTAAGTTTGATTCATTCCAATGCCCTAGTCAGGGTTATAGGGCAGATGCTAATGATAAGACTGCACCTAAAGTTAGTATGCAGCAGGCAGATATATTCCCAGATGGGGGTATAGTGAGGTTAGTAACTAGTGAACCTACTAATGCATCATTACTATTCTATAAGGATAGCTCAAGCTGTAGTACTATTAATGAAACTGTTTTAGATGTATCCTTAACAAACAATAATTTGCTTGATGATTATAGGCCTGTGCATGATTTGCATTTAGATAATTATGGTCCAAGTGCTGATGCTAAATTAGATTATCAGTTAACTAATAATGCTACCTATTTCTTCAAGACAAAAATATGCGATTTAAGCGGTAATTGTGCACAAAGCGCATGTCAGAACTTCACGACTAAGGCGAGTAGCAGCACAGCAGACTGTTCAACATGTAGCTTTGTCGTGGCATTTGATGGATATTCTAGACCTGCAGGTATTTCTGCAACTAGTCCGTTAGGTAACTTAACATTCACTCTAGACTTTGGTGGTGATGGTGTTCAGGACTTTAATAGTACAGGCGGCGGCACTGGAACAAAAACTAATTATACCTCAACATCCAATACTACAATAACATTTAATAATCCACAATCAACTGAGCCTTGGGAGATTACTCTAAAAGGGCTAGATATAACAACTTCTTTAAGCAGTGTTGTATCAAACCTCTCAACAGCTTTCTTATATAATACTTCAGGAGGTAGCCAATATTTAGGTATGGATGGGGATAAATTTGATTCATTTGTACAAAGTTATGGTGTAGATGCTGTAGCAATAAAATTACCTGTTCTTGGTAATACCTTAAAGCACTGTGAAGCAAGTAATCTTTCTAATTGCGCTGATGTAACAGGTAATGCT